>CERC01006956.1_pt1 | contig 69998 bp, 71 predicted proteins | sample 530921 | NCBI WGS metagenome assembly CERC01 (sample SAMEA2621099, study PRJEB7988) | marine metagenome | isolation source: saline water (ENVO:00002010), including
ATCTCAGGCTTTTTCATTTACCACCCCTAACTATGGGACAGCAGTGCCACAATTGTGGCCCTTTTGGTGTTGTCTTTATTTAAACGCCTTTGTTCTATAGCAGCTCTGCTTTCTAGACAGTAGTTGTAGTTTCGCTCCAGCGTTATGTGCTCGTGGTTTTACAAACAATGCTTTGAATACCATGAGAACGTTAAACCTTGGGCTAATCCCTATTTATTGTCTGATTAATTTATGTACACTTGTAGTAAGTGTTTATAGAGATGTAATCAAAAAGCCGAAAAGTGCTTTATTAATAATTATAAAAAAGGAGAAGACGGTGAACGAGAATAGAGAACCTGGATTTTATAAAGTTCGCTATGGTAGACGATGGATTGCTGCGTTTTGGTGCGGTGAGCTTTGGGGCCTTCCTGATGAATTGAAACCTGGTGAAGAAGGCTGGGAATCCGAACTGGATAGCGACCCCGACGAAATTGGTGAATATATACCTATGCCATTGGCAATGAACGGTTGAGCCAATAGAAAAGATGAAACTGCCAATTCATTGTCAGTTTCATCTTTAATTTATCTGCTTAAGAATTTTTTAGGCTTTAGGTTCTTATGTTTAGGTAGCTACTTATGTTTACGCAATTACTCTAGGCCTAATTACAGAATAAACTTTCCTGCTGATGCTATCACGGCAGTAAAGATGCCCAGTATTAGGTTTATCCCAACAATCATTCTGATTTTATTTAATTGTATCGCCGCATCAGGCCACCGCTCTTCTGACACTGCTGCATTAAGTTTGCGGTAGGGGTTAAAAAATAGATGGCCAAAAAGCGCCATCATTAGATAGCCGCTGGCAAGCATAATGTGAATATGCGCTCCGATATTACTAAATCCCCCGAACAGTCCAATCATGCCATGTCCGCTTATGATAAGTAGTGCTATTGATAGCCATACCCATTTAAAAAAACGCTTAAATACTTGAGTCCATAAGGGTAAACGCAGAGGGGGATCTAATAATTCAGCCGCTGCAGGTCGAAGACAAACATAGGCGAAGAACATTCCGCCTACCCAAGCTATAGCTGAAAGAATATGTAGAGAAAGAAAAACTGACATATGTATCTCGCTTATCCTATATTAAAAAGGGAGGCTCAAAGAGCCGTTTTTGAAGTGTACCATGCACTAAAGTTTCAGTTATTCGCATAATTAGAAGGATTTTGTAAAAAAAGGCTGTGCGTTAAACTTTGGTCTTAATTGTCATAAGAAATATTATAAAAACTAATAGGTGAATAGGTGAATAGGTGAATATTAAAATAGGCCAGAAAATAGGTTTAGGCTTTGGTTTTGTTATGGCTCTACTCACTATAGCCATTGTTTTTGGTATTTTTGGCCTAAAGGCATCTGAAGATGGGGTGAAGTCATACACTTTAATGGCGGAAGAGACCCGATCTGCAGAAATGATACGCAGCGACATGTTTAAGGCTCGACTGTCTGTCGTGGAATATATTAAGACGCATAATCTTGACGATTTGAAAGCGTTTAGTGAGTTGATTTCGAATGTGGAACATAGGCTTGCAGAGGGAATTGGGCAACTTGAATCGGCTTCTCGTTCAGAATTATTAGCGAATACGTTGGCGCAATTGAGCCGCTATAAAGACGTTGTTAAACAGGTTTCTGAAAAAATTGTTGCGTCAGATCTGCTTATCTCCGAACAGCTAACACCGAGCGGTGAGCAGATGACCTTAACGATGAGTGAGTTAATACAGTCATCTAGTGATGATAATAATACGGAAGTTATGCTGTATGCGGCTGAAGTTCAACAGGCGTTAATGGGGGCTCGTTTATATACATCTGCTTACTTAGATAGTCAGAAAAGCGCAGATTTCGAATACGCGTTGTCATATATGCAAAATGACGTAAATGAAAGAGCTGAGGAATTAAACAGTACACTTGAAGCAGCGCATCAACGTGTTCGTTTTAGCAATTATCAGTCTGAAAGTTCATCTTTTCTTGATGCGATGCAGCTTGTCCATGACGAATTACAACAATTAACTGCATTAACGGATGAATTACATCAGGTAGAAAAAATAGTTTTCAAAAATTTAGAGTTAAGTACAGCTGAAGTGCAGACTCAACAAGATCAGTTAGGACCTATGCTGCAAGAGCAGGTTTCGAATCGCATTTACTTACTCGTTTTAATCACTTTCAGTGCGTTGGTAGTGGGGGCTCTTTTTTCACGTTATATGTCCCGTTCAATTAGTCAGCCTCTTCAAGAAGCGGTAATGGTAACTCAGCGTATTGCTGATGGTGATTTAAATGTTCAAGTAGATACTCAGCGTAAAGATGAGGTGGGTCAGCTTCTTAAAACGTTGAGTGAAACAACACAGAGTTTAAAAAGGATGATTGGCGAAATATCCAACTCAAGTCGTGATTTAGGTAACTCAACAGAGAAGCTGTCGATGACTGCGAGTGAATCTTTTGCTGGTATTTCTAAGCAGCAAGCTGAAACAGATCAAGTCGCAACTGCGATGGAAGAGATGGCTTATTCTGTATCTGAGGTTGCAGGTAATGCTGCGCAGGCTGCGGAAGCTGCGGAGCAAGCAAATAGTGACGCTGCACAAGGACATGAAGTTGTACAGCTTACGCAAGCTGCCATTCAAGAACTAGCAAATAGTGTGACTGAAACTGAAAGTCAAATAGAAGATTTGGAAACGCAGAGTCTTAATATCGGCGGAATTTTAGATGTTATCCGTGATATAGCTGAGCAAACAAACCTTTTGGCATTAAATGCTGCTATTGAAGCCGCAAGAGCTGGAGATCAAGGGAGAGGTTTTGCTGTTGTTGCTGATGAGGTGCGAGGGTTGGCTCAGCGTACACAGCATTCTACTCAAGAGATACAAAATCTAATTGAACGTTTGCAGACTGGGGCGAAATCAGCCGTGAACGCTATGCAGCAAGGGAAAGAAAGAGCTGAAATTAGTGTAGAGAACGCGGTGAAAGCAGCGACAGCTTTGGATGCAATTACAGGGGCCGTTGGTTTGATTAATGAGATGAATATGCAAATTGCGGATGCGGCTAAACAGCAAAGTAGTGTTGCAGAAGAGATAAGTCAAAGTATTTCAAATGTACGTGGTGTAACTGAAATGAGTGCTAATTCCGCAAGTGATACCTCTCAAGCTAGTGCGGAAATAAAAACTATATCTACAAATCTTCAGAGTATGGTATCTCGTTTTAAAATTTAGTGCTTTTGCATTGAGTCATTGAAATGGGTTCTAAAGTTTGGGGCTGTTATAAAAATATAGCCCCAAGTTTTAAATGAACTATTTAGAGGCTTTGACCGCTTTTAAAATCACGAACTTTTTGTTGTTAGCAATAGTCATGCAATTACCAAATATTTTTTTAAGTGTCACGTGGTAGCCTAAATGACGATTACCTATAACCCAAAGCTCACCACCTTTTTCTAACGCTGTATATGACTCGCGAAACATCTGTTTAGCAATGAAATCACCAACAACATTTTGCTGGTGGAATGGTGGGTTGTTAAGGATAAGATCATAGCTATTTTTCGGTAAGCCTTTTAAACAATCAGTTGTTAGAAAGTGGGCTTTTCGCTCTTCACCAAATGCACTTTCAAAGTTTACTTTAGCTGAGGCTACAGCCATGAAAGACTCATCTACGAAATTGAGTTCAGCACTGGGATTTTTTTCTGCTGCAATTAAACCGACAATCCCATTACCGCAGCCTAAGTCGATAATTTTTTTGTAGCTATTAGATACTGGCAGATGCTGCAGAAAGAAACGTGTACCAATATCAAGACTATCTCTTGAGAATACTGCGGCATGATTTGTAATCTGGTGCTCGGTATTTTCTAGAATATAGTTTGAAGGGTAGGGTGAGCTAGCCGGGCCTACCTCAAGATCGACAGTAGGTAAAATCAGGCGTGCTTTTTTCTTGGCTAGGGAAGTTTTAGTCGGCCCGATTATCTTTTCAAATAATTTTAAAGTGGAGTTGTGGATTGATTTAACCATAGCGCCAGAAAGCACTACGCTGTTCTCATGTAATAGCGGTTTTACGCGGATGAGTTGATCTTCAAGCATCGCGAGGCTTTTAGGAACTTTGATAATAACGAGATCAAACTGCTCATTTGGATAGTCTAAGCTGTTATGTAGCTTAATCGTATCTGGGGAGATGCTATTGTCGAGAAGGTTCTCTTTGATACCAGCATGGGCAATCCAAGAATCACTAATAGATTCAAGTTTGTAACTATTTAGCGAAATAGATAACGCCCCAAATTGATCATTAATGATTAAAACGCGGGAATGATCATTGATTAGCTGCTCTTCAGCTATGTGCTGAAGAAGGTATTCATCGGCCGCATCCCATGCTCTAAGTAGCTCTTTGCTCCTGCGAGGGAAACGTGAAAGTTGGAATTCACCAAAGGAAGTGTTGAGTATTTCCATTTCGACCTATGTACCTAAATATGCGGAATTGGCATGATTTTAACACAGGCCGAAACGTAAATACTCGAGCTTTACTCCTGATCTATTACTTGCTGTAGGTCAGGTTGAAATTTACAGGTACAGCAAATGAGATAGAAGGAAGTTTTGCTACTTCTTTTAATGCTGTAACGCCGGCATCAAGTCCGAAATCTGCCGCTTTAATTGCAATAGGTTCTGCCGTAGATACCATGATCTTATTATCTGTAAGCTTGATAATATTCACATCTGCGGATAGTTCTTTTTCTATGCCGTGCAGGCTAAGCGTCCCAGTGATTTTTGTGCTGACAATATCACCCGCTTTTTGCATATCAATTTTTGCAGGATCAAGCTGGGTTTTAAAAGTCGCTTGGCCGAATGTCGGTGTATCAAACAGCATGCTCTTCATTCGCTCATCACGTATTTCAATACCAGTTGAAACTGACGTTAGATCGATAGATAAGGTGGCGAGTCCTTTTGAATCGATTTGGCTGTCAAAGTTCGTAAAGCTATGAGATTCAAGGACGGTACCTTTTTTAATAGAAGAGAAACTAAAATCAGATTCTGAAGAGTTTAGTGACCAATCAGCTGAGGCGGTGCTCGCTAGAAGCAGTAACGATGAAAATGTAACTATTTTACGCATGATTTATATCCATATAATTTTGTTGGGAAGAATGAATTTTAAACGCTTGTATTAAATTGTCTATTTGGTTTTTTTAAAACAGGGTGTTTGGTCTGAAAAAAGCATCAAAACTTATTTTTTGTATATATGAATGATATACAGTTAATGTGCGTTGGGTATGCGTAAGCTTTGCTGTATTCTTGTAGGCAGACGATGATTGAGGTCATAGAGTAATGCCTGGTAAAAAGAAAACAAAAGCACAAAAAAAGAATAGCCAATTAGTTATTCGTATCAATGATGAGCAGAGAGATGAATTTGTTGCTTTGTGTGAAGAATTAGATACCAGTGCAGCGCGTGAGATTCGACGTTTTATACGTGGTTTTCTAAAAGAACACGAGCAAGCTGCCGAAGAAGGCGCTGATTAGTAATTCTTACCTAAGTATTTTGAAGGCTAGTGGTTCATAGATGTGAGTTATCTAAGAATTGCGCAATACTGATAGTTTTGATTTGAGCAATTAATGTATACAGGATTTAGAAGCTTATATCGTAAATCACAAGCGGCCTAATAGAAGACTTTTATCCGCAGTTCAGTTTTAGAACTGATGGGTATGAATGTGCTCTATTTTGTGTTGACTGGTATGAATAAGTTTCTAAGGTTGGTCACTTTTAAAGGGAAATAAAAATGTTTGGATTGGAAATAACCGCGGGTGTGATAGTTGTATTTGCACTCATTTTAATATTTTCTGGTATTAAGATGGTTCCACAGGGATACAACTGGACCACTGAACGTTTTGGACGTTATACAAAAACCCTGACGCCGGGTTTGAATATCATTATCCCATTTATTGATCGTATTGGTGCCAAGCAGAATATGATGGAACAGGTATTAGATGTTCCTCCTCAAGAAGTTATCAGCGCAGACAATGCTCAAGTAACGACAGACGCCGTGTGTTTTTATCAGGTTTTTGATGCTTCCCAAGCTAGCTATGAAGTGAATGATCTTTATCGCGCAATGCAAAACCTAGTGATGACAAATATTCGTGCGGTTCTAGGTTCAATGGAGTTGGACGAGATGTTATCCAACCGTGACTCCATTAATAGCCATTTGCTTAACAAAGTAGATGAAGTCACAGATCCTTGGGGCGTAAAAGTTACACGAGTGGAGATTAGAGATATTTCACCACCCAATGATCTTGTTGAAGCGATGGCTAACCAAATGAAAGCTGAGCGTGAAAAGCGTGCCGCAATTTTAACGGCAGAGGGTGAACGTGAAGCAGCAATACAAGTTGCTGAAGGTGAAAAACGCGCAGCTATTTTAACTGCTGAAGGTGAAAAAGAAGCCGCTTTTCGTGAAGCAGAGTCTCGTGAACGATTAGCAATGGCCGAAGCGCGGGCAACAAAAGTTGTTTCAGAAGCGATTGCGCAGGGTAACCCACAGGCACTTAATTATTTTGTCGCACAAAAATATACTGAAGCGCTTCAAGGCATTGGCGCGAGTGAGAACTCTAAAGTCGTTATGATGCCACTAGATGCTAGCAGTGTAATGGGCTCAATTGCAGGGATTAGTGAACTGCTTAAAGACACCAAAGTAGGCTCATAGATGATAGAACAGCTTGAATCTATAACTTATTGGCACTGGATTGTTTTAGCAATTGTACTTTTAGCCGGAGAGGCTTTAGGTGCGGCGGGCTTAATGATAGGAATATCCTTATCTGCATTTATCGTGGCAGGTTTGATGGCTGTCGGTTTGCTGCATGATTGGCAGATCCAGTTTCTGTTATTTTCGCTTTTCTCCGTATTGAGCAGTGTTGTGTTTTGGAAGTTTTTTAAGAATCAAAACGAACAAGACAGTGCGCGAATTATCAATAATCGAGCCGCTCAACTCATTGGTCGTAAGCTTACATTACAGGCGGATATTGATCATGGGCAAGGACGAATTCAAATTGGGGATACCCTTTGGAAAGTGAGTGCTGAGCACGATCTCCATGCGGGGGCGTTGATAGAAATCTACTCTTCTGAAGGAATGACGCTTCATATACGGGAAGTGTGATTTAATGATAAAGGGCCTAATGTATATGGAATGCATTAGGCTTTTTTGGTTTAGGTGGTTTTAATTATGACCGCTTTCGATTAATAGACGCCAGATAAATAGCTAGATCCTTCTCACCCATATGACCTCTCTTAAGTATTTGAACCATTACCCTGATCACGTTAAAGCTCAAGTTCAGCAGTTGATCGATCAAGATAAGTTAGGTGCCTTTTTGAGCAAAAAGTACCCTAGCCGACATCAGTACCAAAGTAATCGTGCACTTTATGATTATGCAATAGAGCTTAAAAATAGCTATATGCGTAAGTCTTCGCCTATTAGTAAAGTTCAATATAGCGATAAAGTTTCAGCGGTTAATGCCTTAGGGACACATAGTCGAATCTCCCGTGTGCAAGGTGGTAAGTTAAAAGCGAAAAAAGAGATCTTAATTGATAGCTGTTTTAAGCAAATGCCTGAAGAGTTTCTGCGCATGATCGTCGTTCATGAATTAGCGCATATTAAAGAGATGGACCATAACAAAGCGTTCTATCAGCTATGTGAATACATGGAGCCGAACTATCATCAGTATGAATTCGATCTGCGTTTATATCTTACATTGAGTGATAGTCTCTAAAAGAACCTATAAGTTAGTTTTCTCTTATGTTTTTTTGCTCGGCTTTGTAAGTCTTTCTTGATAACAGTAGTAAAAGCTGTAGTGTCGCATATCTTAACTTGTTCTATGCTGTTAGTAGGATATTAAGATTATGGATAAGTTTTATGAAACGAACTATTGTCGTTTTGTTATTCAGTTTTATAAGTTTTGGCTGTAGTCATCTGCCTCAAGAGTTAAGTGTGGCGGAGAAAATAGAGCTCTTACCTTTTGATGAAGTAGGGGATATGGACTTGGTTCCTACAAACTATCAAGCATTGTGGGGGGGAGTGATTGCAAAGACCGTAAATTATACAGATCGAACGCAAATTGAAGTAGTTTACTTCCCTTTGAATGATCGCGGCGAGCCGGATGAAACCCAAGAGAGTCTTGGTCGGTTCAAAGTTTATATCGGCGATTTTGTTGACCCTTATGTCTATAGGCCAGGCCGTTTAGTTACTGTTTTGGGTACATTGGGGGTGCGTGAAAAGGGTTACGTTGGTAATTATTTTTATGACTATACAGTTCTGCATGCTTTAAAACTGCATCTCTGGGAAGGTAAAAATGTATTGCCTTTCTTACCATCAGAAGAGCCGCTGGAAAAAGTGCGATCTCGCCCTCTTTTTAGTTACCAGTGATTTGTTTAAGAAAGATTACTCCTGTTTTATATAGGACCCTCCTGTTCTATATAGGATCCTCACTATTAAGTAGCTCCTTTTTAAGGGAGAGATTGCTACTTTGGAAGCTAAATGAATCCCAGCCTAAAAATTCAGATGCTTTCTGCTTATACACTGGGTAATATTGCCGCCTTATCAGGTGTAAGGTTAGAAATGTGATAGAGCAAACATGGTTATATCTTGCTGCGGGCTTGTTGTTGAGTGTGCTGCTTTTAATTCTTTTCAAGAAAATATCAGCAAAAAAGCCGACTCTTCAGAACCTGTCTCAGAAAGAACGTATGTTCACATCTGTTTTAGAAAAGGCGGTAGGCGATGGATATGAAATTCATTGTAAAGTGCCTATGGCTAATGTATTTAAAACGTCTGCTGAACAGTCTGAACGTCAAAAAAGCAAAGCCATGAAATCACTGCAAGGCCTCCAGTTTGATTACATTGTTTGCGATCCTGTAACTAATCGAATTGTATGTGCTGTTGAATTAGATGATCATCAATATGATCACAAACGACATAAGAATCAGGATCTTTTTATTGAAGATCTGTGCTTTGAAACGGAACTGCCTCTATTAAGAGTAGCTCCGCAAAATGGTTATAATTTAATGCAAATTATTGAGCGTTTTGAGCAAACTATTTCAGCATCAACACAAGAGAAGTTACCTCTCTCGGGTAATAAATTTAATTTACGGTTAGCCACATCCTTCGCTCCTGAAAGTTGCCAGGCTGCTTAAGACAATCTGTCTTAGGCTTCTTAAGAGATTACGAAATAAGAGACTGCTTGAGTAATTTCTCAGTATTCGTCGTTTTAAATGAAAAAACCTCCGCTATAAAACGTTACTCAATAACTATACTTATATGCAGTGCTTAAAAAATGCATTGAGTTTAGGGATGCTTGCAGGTCAGGTTGAGGCTTCAGGCCTCTTATAGCTTTTTTGTGAATTGTCCCTATTTAAATTTTTACATCATATCGGATGTATTGATTGTTGAGGGGCTGAAATGAATAAGCTGTATACAAATGTAATATCAGGTTTCGTGTTAAGTGCATTGGTGGCAACCAGTGCAGTCTCTGCCCCATTCGAACATAATCTGACAGATCAGGTTATTGTTCAATTCAATGAAAAGAATGCCAATGGTGTTTTGAAGGCACGTGGTTTATCTGCACAAATTAATAAAAATTTGTCTTTTGTTCGAAAGACATCTTTAGGGGCTTATGTATATAGGCTTCCCTCGATGGAAGAGTTACCTCAGGTTAAAGGATATATTACTGCACTGAGTGCCGTTTCCGGTGTTAAACATGCTGAAGCTGATCAGATGATGTTTGCAATTGGTGACTTAGCCATTCCCCCTACTGAGGGAATTACAGGTTCATCTCAAACCCCAATTTATGATTTGCAGTGGCATTATTTCGAATCGCTAGGTGGTATGAATGTAGAGGGTGGCTGGGGGCAACTAAGTAGCACTGACCCTGTGGTGAATGTCGCTGTTTTGGATACTGGGATTACTGCACATCCAGATCTGATAGGGAATGTAGTGGGGGGGACGGATATGATCTCGACCACTTTTGTTTCTAATGATGGTGACGGTAGAGATTCAGACCCTAGTGATCCAGGTGATTGGATTGAGCAAAATTATTGCGGAGGTGGTGTACCTGCAGCGGATAGTAGTTGGCATGGGACCCATGTTAGCGGAACAATTGCTGCGGTAACGAATAATAGTAGTGGTGTTGCTGGTGTAGGGTATAACTTGTTGAAAGTAGTGCCTGTTCGAGTCTTAGGTAAATGTGGAGGCTATACCTCCGATATTGCAGATGGAATAGTCTGGGCGGCCGTCGGTACTGATAATCCAAACAAAGCGAAAGTTATTAACATGAGCCTTGGAGGAGGAGGTACGTGTAGCGTGACCTATCAACAGGCGATCAATACAGCGGTTGCCGCAGGTACCACTGTCGTTGTTTCGGCCGGTAACTCAAATGCTAATGCTGCGAATTACAGTCCAGCAAGTTGTGATAATGTTATCAGTGTTGCTTCAACTGGTAGGACAGGTGGAAAAGCTTATTACTCTAACTATGGCTCCGTAGTAGATTTTTCAGCGCCTGGCGGTGATATGAGCACAGGGGGAGCAAACGGTGTGTTATCTACATTGAATGATGGCACTACTACGCCTAATACATCTATCTATGCGTATTACCAAGGAACCAGTATGGCTGCGCCGCATGTAGCGGCAGCAGCGGGTTTGCTCTATGTTAAAAAATCAAATGTGACGCCTGCAGAAGTGGAGGCCGTATTATCTTCTAGTGCACGTTCGTTTCCTTCGGACTGTAATCAATGCGGTACAGGGATTTTGGATTTAGGCTCAGCTATAGCCGCTCTTGATGGAAGTACTCCTCCGCCCCCTTCTGAGACTGTACCCGCAGCACCGAGCAATTTTGTTATAACTCCGGGTAATGAAATAGCTGACTTGAGTTGGTCTGATCAAAGTGTAAATGAACAGGCTTTTTATATTGAGCGCCGTAAGAAAAATCGTCGTAGATGGACAGGCTTTAGTTCCGTCGTGACTACCGATGCAGATGTTACAACCTACCAAGATTCGGGTTTAGATGGGACGTATCAATATCGTATTCGTTCCCAAAACAATGTAGGTGTTTCTGCGTGGGTTGTGAGTGGTGAGATACAGGTGAGTTCTGGCTCAGGTGGCGGTGGTGGTGAATGTAAAGGGAATGGTAAAAAATGTAGGTAAATTATCAAACGGGTCAGAGTTTGAGGCTTTAGGTGTAGCTGATGGTCATCGTAAAGCAGATCTTCAGTATTTCTGATTGCTAATCAGCCTATGTTTGAATTGAGAGGCGTTGCGTTTTATCATGTTGTTCATTCGGTAGACAGTACGTTCAGTTTCTTGATTTTGGATGTTTGCCATTCAGGTAGTCGATAGGGAAGTATAATGAAAATTAGTCATTTGAAATGTATACCATTGGTTGGCTTAGCTGCGGCCATTTCGTTGAATGCTGGTGCGGCTGTGGTTGAACATAAACCTACAGACCAAATTATCATTAAGTTCTCCAATGCAGGTGTTGATGGTCGCTCTAAGGCCAGTTATTTGTCGGGCCGTATCAATAAAAAATTGGCTTTCGTACGTAAAACTTCACAGGGATCTTACGTATTTAAACTGCCCGCTCGAGAAGAATTTTCCAGCCTTAAAAACTACCTGAAAGTGTTGAAAGCCGTATCGGGCATCAAACATGCTGAAGCAGACCAAATGATGTATGCCATTGGTGATATAGAAATTCCACCAGCAGAAGGAACGGTGGGAGCAAGGCAGAAACCTATTTATGATCTGCAGTGGCATTATCATGAATCTACAGGTGGTATGAATGCTGATGGCGCTTGGGCTCTGTTAGATCTTACTACCTCGGCTGCCGTGAATGTTGCTGTCTTGGACACCGGTATTACAGCGCATCCCGATTTAGATGATCACATCATTGGTGGTACTGACATGATCACAGCAACATCTGTTTCTAATGACGGTGATGGGCGCGATGCAGATCCAAGTGATCCGGGTGATTGGATCACTAAAAATGAATGTTATTTCGGCTCTCCAGCATCTAACAGTAGCTGGCACGGCACCCATGTAACAGGCACTATCAGCGCAAGTACTAATAATGAAATGGGGGTTGCTGGTGTTGGTTATAACTGGCTTAAAGTGGTTCCTGTGCGAATTTTAGGCAAATGTGGTGGTTATACATCTGACATCGCTGATGCCATTGTTTGGGCTGCAACGGGTGTCGATAACCCAAATAAAGCGAAAGTTATTAATATGAGTATTGGTGGCGGTGGTAGCTGTAGCGCAACCTATCAAAACGCAATTGATACAGCTGTCGCAGCTGGAACAACCGTGGTTGTTGCTGCGGGTAACTCCAACGCTGATGCGGGTAATTATACACCGTCAAGTTGTAACAATGTGATTAGTGTGGCCTCAACGGGCCGAACAGGAGGCAAAGCGTATTACTCTAATTACGGTGATTCTGTTGATTTAGCGGCTCCAGGCGGTGAAACAAATGTAGGTGCAAAAAATGGAGTTCTTTCTACGTTAAATGAAGGAACAACTTCTCCTGTAGCACCTACTTATGCTTATTACCAAGGTACGAGTATGGCCGCGCCTCATGTAGCCGCTGCGGCAGGCTTACTTTATCGGAAAAAACCAAATATTACGCCAGCAGAAGTTGAAGCTGTACTTACGTCGACAGCGCGAGAGTTTCCAGCTAAGTGTGCTCAGTGCGGTACAGGTATCCTCGATGCAGGGGCAGCGCTTGCTGCTCTTGATGGAAGTACAACACCTACAGTTCCTGATGCGCCAAGTAACTTTACGGTACAAGCTGGAAGTGGGGTTGTTAATTTAACTTGGTCTGATCAAAGTGATAATGAGACTAGTTTCTATATCGAGAGACGTAGAGAGTATCCCCGTGCATGGACTGGTTTCCGTTCTGAAGTGACTACAGCCGCAGATGCGACAAGTCATCAAGACTCTGTTGTTGGCGGTACTTATCAATACCGTATCCGTTCTCAGAATAGTGCAGGTATCTCTGCTTGGGTTATTAGCTCTGAGGTGACGGTTACTTCGGGTAACTAATTGAGTATATGAAATAAGCTTCTTCTATTACATAAGGTGATAGAAGGAGCTTTTTGATAAATGAACTTTTTGTAAAAAACTACTTTCCTAGCGCTAACCAAAGCCCAACGGCAATCATCAATACCCCGGACACTCTGTTCATAAGACGCACATTATTTCGTTCCATTAATATATGACGTAGTAATTTACCTCCACTGGCATAAATCAGTAAGCAGAGAAATTCGAGCAGTAGAATTAGAGTAATTAATGCGGTCAACTGCGGTGCCATTGGTAATGAAGCATCAATAAAAGGGGGCAGTAATGTTACAAAAAAAGCCCAGCCTTTAGGGTTAGCCACAGCGGTTAAAAAACCATTAAGGGCAAGCTGTTTATTTGAATAAGCAGGTGCCTCCCCCTCTGTTTCTGTTAGCACTAGCTTTCCCCGTGAGCAGAACATCTCATATCCAATCCAACATAGATACGCGCCCCCTCCAAGTTTTAAGAAAGTGAAAGCTTCAGGGTATTGCAGCATTAAGGTAGCGACACCCAGTGCTGCAGAGGTTGCCACGAGCCCAACTCCAATAAGTTCACCCCACATCATGTGTAAGCTTCTCTTGATGCCTATAGATAAACCTAAGCTCAAAGCTAATGTCATACACATACCGGGGGTGATAGAGACGATAAAAAAAGTTGGAATAAATAAGTAAAGTAAGGTTAATGACATCGACTTACCTAGAAAATATATGAATCCCTTAGAGATACTATATAGAGCCTTAGTTGATCAAGAAAAATCAAGCGGCATATCGATTAAAAGAATAATTATCCCTGAGGGATAAAAAATAAACAGATCTTTGAGACCTAATGTTTATAAGGCTTGTAGAGGATACCCATAATTAATCTACAGTCTTATCCACAGAATATGGGGGTAACATTTAAGGTTAAAAAAGGGTTGACTTGGTTGTTTTTTGTTCATAATTTTACTTAAAAACCGTTAACTGTATTTTTCTCAAAAAAGTGTTGCATTTCGATGACAATTAATAATTCGGTGGATAGGGTTAAAAAGTAGACAGTTCCCTTTAGGCTATGTATTACGGGGCTTATAGAGGATGTCCATAATTAGTCTACATACTTATCCACAGTTTTTGGGGAGTTCTTTACTGTATTTTACTTATTTAGGGTAAAGTTATTTATAGTAAGTACTTTTAGCCTTAAATTTATAGAGTGACGATGTAATGGCACTTCATTCTATGAGAAGTAAGTACTAGATATCATTAAATCAGAGGACGAATTGATGAATAGAAGGAATAGGGTAATCGGTCGAGCTTTATCTTATGTCGTTGGGCTTGTTACTGTATTTAGCTTGGCCGCTTGCTCAATGAATGGTTACCGCAACCAAGTGAGTAAAGAGTACTATTTACTCGACATAGAGAAAGGAAAGCTTTGTTTAGAGCACCGTTCTGAGTGCTATTCCCTATCGTTAATTGGTCCCTCACATCGTGAGCTGATTATTGCGGATGCATTTAATTTACCCAAAAAGGCGTACCGCTGGGATGGTCAGAAACTCATTCAGTTATTAATTGAGCCTCCTTCCGCTGAATACAGCGTACAAGTGTTAAATGAAAAACTATACCGCTTGCCTCCACATTATGCTGTTCACAGTGTTTGGGACGTATTAGCTTTAGAGTATTATGAATTGTATGAAAAAGGCGACGATCACTTTGAAATGTTACCGACGCCTAGACGTTATTGATCCGTATTATAAAATCAATGGCTGAGTATCCCGATATATAGACCCGCCTTACTTACCAGTAGGGCTAAAACATGCTACCTTTCGCGGCCAATTTTTTATTGACGAAAGATCATGATTGCTGGATTTGATTACGGAAGTTCTAATTGCGCTGTTGGCGTTATGAATGCTTCAAATGCTGTTGAATTAGTACCCCTCTATAAAGATCAATGCTTCTTGCCTTCAACATTGTATGCCCTGTCTAGGGATCTGATATGTGAAGGTGTTGCACATCAGATTACAGATACTCATATGCGAGATAAGTATCTTTCTGAACGATCCAATCAATTGAGACTCGCCGCATCTACACGTTTAGCTGAAGGGATCTTATCCCATGAACAAACATTGTTTGTGGGTGAAGAGGCGATAGAAAATTACATAGATCTTCCTGAAGAAGGTTATTTCATCAAATCCCCTAAATCCTTCCTAGGAGTGAGTGGATTACAGCCGCAGCACTTGGCTTTTTTTGAAGATATTGTCACGGCCATGATGTATCAGATCAAACAGGCAGCAGAGGTGCGCTTAAACGATAAGATTAAACATACCGTCATTGGAAGGCCTGTTAATTTCCAAGGTCGGGGTGGTGAAGCGGCAAACCAGCAAGCCTGTGGAATCTTACATCGTGCTGCGGAGCGGGCAGGATTTGAATCAGTTGAGTTACTTTATGAACCCCTTGCAGCCGGCATTGATTACGAAGCAGGTTTAACTGAGAACAAAACAGTGCTGGTGGTTGATGTTGGCGGTGGTACGACAGACTGCTCTGTTGTAAAAATGGGACCTGATTACCGTATAAAAACAGATCGGGAGGCTGACTTTCTAGGCCACAGCGGAGCACGTGTTGGAGGTAATGATCTAGATATTAATCTAGCTTACCGTGGCCTAATGCCGGTATTAGGTATGGGGGGGCGGTTAAAGAATGGTTTACCGCTTCCTTCACAGCCTTATTGGAATGCGGTATCGATCAATGATATTCCCTCTCAAGTTGAGTTCAACAGCTTACAAAATATTGAGCTGATGCAGCAGATGAAACGAGATGCGGTTGAGCCAGAAAAGCTAGCGTTGCTTTTAAAGCTGCAATCTCAAAAGCAGAACTATCAACTTGTACGAAGCGCTGAGTTAACCAAAATAAAGCTATCGAGTGAGGCTGATTATTTAGTCGATCTTGATTATCTTGAAAGTGGATTAGATCACCGCGTTACACGTGATCTGTATGAACTTGCGATTGAAAGGCCAGTGGCGAAAATAACCGATCTAATGGCTGAAGTGCTTAAGCAAGCACAATGCACACCTGACTTAGTTTATGTCACGGGTGGAACGACTAAATCACCGGCGGTTAGACAAGCTATCGCCTCAATGTTGGGTGATATTGAGGTTGTAGATGGTGACTATTTTGGCAGTGTTACTGCAGGCTTAACTCGTTGGGCGGAAAAACTGTATCGCTAATCTGCGATAGCTTTTCCGAAATATAGTTTTCTCTATACCTGCTTAATAGAGATTTACTGTGAGCTAGGCCTAATAATAGGCCTTCCTCTTTCCAGATAGACACTTCCACACCTTGTTCATTTGTTATGGAACTTATCGCTGCATCAAGCATCAGCTCATCAGGATATTCAGCCTGATAAAAAGTGTAAATCTTATTATCCTCACGATTAAGTACTTTAAGTTGTGCCGCAAGTTCGCCATCAATAGAGCAGTAGCTTCCTCCCAAAAAATCCCATACATCACTACTCAGTTTGCTCGAATGAATGAGTGCGAAACTTAACTTACTCAGCTGATTTCCAATCTCACTTATAGATGAAGATTTAATGTTAATACTGCTGGGTTGTTGGTGGTGACCCGCAATCTCAGCAAGGATAGAAGGGCCGGACACAGGCATTGGCATCAATGTGATAATGAGTGCGAAAAGGCTGATTGAGGCTAACGCATAGACTGGGGCTTTAAAATGAAAATAGGATAGGAAGGAATCCTTAGTGTGTTGCATCCAAGAACGCTTAGTTTGAGGTCCGCAAGGCAGGTCTGAATCTAAATCTGAGGTGGCCAGCGGCTCTAGAGTTGATTCCTGTTGCAAGGCAAGTAACTTATCCAGTTTATTTTCAGAGAGGGTTTTCTGTTGATAATGCTTTTTAAACGCTGATTTAAGTGACGTTTGCTTAGGTTCACTCATAGCATCACCTCCATAACTTGAGATTCTTGATAAGATAACTCGTGCTTTATACGTTTATTAAGTCGGTGCATTCGTGGCAGTAAGGTTCCTTGAGAAACACTTTGCAGTTCAGCTATTTCTGCAATGGTATATTCCTCTACTGCCCATAGATATAACAACTCACTCTCTTCAGCGCTGAGAAGACCGAATAATATTTAAACATCACGTTCTTGAATAAAAAGTGTTCCTCGGCCTAATCGAAGAAACAGTGCTGCTTGATTGTAATTATCATGGTTGGTCATGTGACGATCTACAGCGTGATTATTTACACTGTGATCAGAAGCGTTACCCATTGAATCCGTTACCTTATGAATAATTAAAAAAATGCCCTGGCTAGCAGAAGTGACAGTAGGCTAGTCCAGGGCTTAATGATGTGTATCTGTAGTAAGGATGGATCAGCATGCTTTTTGATTGCACAGTGCGCATAAAAATTTAGAAAAAAAGGTGAAAAAAACTGAATTAAGTTACTTATTTGCTCTGTAAAGACTTGACACTAACTTTGTTGGAACTGTTTTTTATAAAAAATAAGTCACAGGGCTAAAAAGTGATCAGATAGGCCGGAGCCTTTGATTTACGGGGTTTTAGAAGACTGTCCCAAAATAATATACATACTTATCCACAGAAAACTGGGGTAACTTTAATACCTATAATAGGAACGTTGTGAAAGGTGCTGATAAAAGAAGATATTTCAAACGTAAATAACTTTTGTCACTGCTTATCGTTCACCTTAAACTGATTTTCTATTGAGGGTTTGGTGAGCTGCTAATTAGATCAAGAGCATTTTCGTGAAATTGTTCTTCTCTGATCTCCCAGAGGGCTTTATTAAATTCAGCTTTTCGCTCGACCCAGCGTGATTTAGACGACAATCCAAGATATAGATCTACACTATTTCCTGGTTTAAAAGTTGCCTTAGTGACCGCCTCTGACAGCCCCCTGAGTTGTAGCTCATAGTCCGCTTGACAGTCCGTTCCTATAAACGCATCAATACGCTTATTTAAAAGAAGATCAGGCAGTACAGCCTCCTGAGTAACGCTTTGTTTATTGATATCAGAATCTCTATCAAAAGCTTCATAATAGGCAGAGCCACTCACTATGCCTATATTCATGCTATGCAAGTCCCTATGCTTGCTGATAAGGCGAGCTTGCCCTTTAGGAAGATAGAACTGAGTACTGCATTGGTAATACGAAGGGGCTGTATAGGTAATGTATTCAGCGCGCTCTTTACGCCAAGCGAGCCCACTCATACCATCTATTTGGCCATTTTCCATCATCTTCAAGCAGCGTTTCCAAGGACATAATTGGTATTGCACTTTAAAACCCATTCGTTTTGCGAGCTTTTTTAGTAACTCATTATCAATGCCGGAAACCTCGCTGCCGTTTATAAAGCGAAACGGCGGCCACGAATCCGCACCCATAATTAATGTGTTCTCACGATCTTCCATCACAGATGTGTCTGCATAAGCAAAATTGAAGAGAGAGAAAAGGGCAATGCAGCACACGGAGCGAAGAAACGAAAATGTAAACAATATCGTCGACCTGTATCGGAATTAAATGGCTTTCCATTGCTCATAAAAATTATATCTCTGTCTTTTAATATAGCGCAAATCGGTTGTTTAGTGACAGCCTAGATTAGGCGCTTACGTCTACATTAGGTTGTAGAAAGAATTGAGATAGAAGGCGGACAGTAAGGCCGGCAGTAAGATGGATAGTAGGATGTTAATTGGATGTTAGGACAATATAGAACGCTTCCTAAAAGAAGCGTTCTGATAAGCTCGATCAATCAAATGGGTTTGCACAGGTAAGGCCAGATAACGCGTGTATCTGCGGGGTGCAGGCTGCCGTCGGTTGACATGAAACTGATATCAACTGTTTTGTCTTGGCTGGGCAGTTGTTTTAATTGATTCGAATCTAGGCCTTTATTATGAAAAAGTGACAAAGGGTCTAACCACTGCCCCTGTTTAGGAATGAGTACCTTTGTAAAGGAGTAGTCTGGGGAATCGCTCCAATAAGCTGTCATATGTAGGTGATAAAAACCACTAGCGCCGAAGTGCCCTCCAGTTGTCCCACTATTGCCTGTTTCACCCACTTTTTGTCCCATTTTGACCGGTGTGCCTGCCACTAAATCAGGAAGCTTATCTAAATGTTTATACTCGATGAATAACCACTTATCGAGCCCTGTTTGTTCTGGGCTGTGACGCATCCAAATACCTTTACCACCAATGCCGCCTTCGTTACCTTCGTGCCGTATTAAAAGTTCGCCGTCCGCCATAGCAACAAGAGGCACGCCTTTAGGTTGTGGGATATCAAAGCCGCCATGTAACCCTCTAAAATAACGGGGGTTACGACTTGAACCATCGGAGCGATAAGGGGTTGCAAAGCCGGACAATGATTTTGGGCAGCTGAAACTATCAGGATAGCTTGGCTTTAGACCGGTAGCGATAAACCCATATTTTTGCATGACTGCTTTTGTCGCCATGGGTGGAATAAAAGCTTGGGCTTTCTCCATTTTTTCCGGGGATAGCTTTTCCTCTTGCTCCGATTTGTTTTTGTTTGCTTCCATCTGAGCTTTCTTCTTGCCTCCTCCAAAACCACCACCGCCGCCTGCGCCACCGCCACCTCCGGGTTTACCTAGCCCGTAGCCAAAGGATGTCGATGCATAAACAGAAAGAAGAAGAGTAATTGAAAAATGGGTAATGGCAGATGTTTTAAACATTTTAAGCTTCCTGCAAAGTGGTGTCGTTATGTCAGTTTAGATGAAAAATAACAGACGTTAAGTGCCAAATTCGTCTAGTAGACTGTTTTTTGGTCAGCTGTCTGCTGGGAGAACTCTTAACTAGCGTTATTTAGCATCAGCTAAGGAAACTAAGTGGGCCTCAAGGAGTCTCACAGTATTCAAATGTGTGCATTTTTTATAGAGCATACCGAATAATGCATTAGCTAACATAGCAATGTGTAGCCAATAAACTTAATAAAGGGAGCTAATTATGAAAAACGCGATAGCCATGGCAGCCGTTGGACTTAGCCTAAGTGCAACTGTCGTTGCTGAAGAGGCACAGGTCGATGGTTTTATCAGTGTAGAAAGTGCGCATAGTGTCAAAGACACCGCAGATAAATTGGAAACGGTACTAAATAGTAAAGGCATGATTGTTTTCAATCGAATTAATCATCAACAGGGTGCAGAAAAGGCAGGGCTTCAGTTGAGAAAAACAGAAGTCATATTATTCGGAAACCCTAAAGTGGGAACACCGTTAATGCAATGTGCGCAAAGCGTAGCAATTGATCTTCCGCAAAAAGCACTGATTTGGAAAGATGAGGCCGGAAAAGTTTGGTTAAGCTATAACGATCCTGCTTATTTAGCAGCGCGACATAATATAGAAGGTTGTGAAGCTACCTTAAATAAAGTCTCAGGTGCGTTAGCAAAATTTGCAATGGCCGCTTCTAAATAACTGTGCAATTAATCTATGTTGTTTTCTTATGATTTTAGCGGGAAGTTGGGTTCCCGCTGAACATCCCTGTCTTGCATAAAATTAACATAACTAAAGGGTTTCAAAGGTTCTTTAGATCGCTGCTTGTATAAAATCGCCTAGCAGAAAAAAACGTCTATACTTCAAAGATAGTGTTTATCTGTGACATTAAATGGAACAGGGAAGCAACTGACTGTTACGACTCTAATAGGGCAGTGGGTATTAGTGTATCTATGAATTTTACTAGATCGGCTTTCTTGCGAATTTTTACAGCTCTTGTTTGTCTAGCAGGATCGTATTCCTCTCAGGCTATCGCACAACCTGATTTAAAGATCATAACTGAAGATTGGGCGCCTTATAATTATGAGGAAGATAAGGTTGTTAAAGGACTTTCTACTGAAATAGTTCAAGCCATTATGGATGAGTTAGGTGAGCATTATCCTATCCATATATACCCCGGACCAAGGGGGGATAGAATGCTAGATACCGAGCCAAACATTATGTACTTTTCGATCTTTAGAACGCCAGAACGAGAAGAGAAGTATAAATGGATAGGACCTATCTCGGATCAAGCGATCTATTTCTATAAACATAAAGATAATCCAAAATCCTATAAAACAGTGGATGATATTAAACAGGCAAGCTTAGTATCGGTACCCTATAAAGGGCTAGTGACGGATCAGGTGGAGGCTCAAGGCATAACGAATGTGATTAGGCTTCAGTCACGTGAAAGGCAACTTGCGATGCTGTTTAAAGACCGCGCAGAATTAGCTGTAAATACAAGCCCGTTAGGGGTGGCATACTATTTAAAGCAAATGGGAAAATCGGCTGATTCTTTAGTGCAAACTGAAGTGAAACTACTTGAATTTCCTCTCTATATCGCCTGTTCAAAAGAGATCCCTGATAGTGCCATTGAGCGATGGCAAGAAGCACTCGAACGCGTCCAAGCATCAGATAACTATGCGAATATATATAATAAATACCCATTTCTAATGGACCCTCATTAGATTTGCTCCTTTAACTGTATCTACTCCTCCCAGCGTTTATTGAATCTATTGCTAAGGCTGCACTCTTGGCTAATACCTATTATTAATAACGACCCATTCGTACAGTTGTCATAAGTAGTTCTTATAGGCAAAATGTTCGGATTAAAGGCCATGATGGCCGTGGATGATGTTCGTCAGAAGGAAAGACGATGGAATGGATTTGGATTGTACCAGTGATGATGTTCATCGCACTGATCTTGTTAAAAACGCTTGAAGCTAAACTGAATGGCGATTCAGAGCAGTCTCCTGCGGATGCTTTGGGCTATAGACAAAAGAAACTACTCTTCAGCGCAGCTGAACGCTCGTTTTTAGGTGTGCTTGATCAAGCGATAGATCAAGACAGATACCGAGTCTTCGGTAAAGTCCGCGTAGCAGACCTCCTAGAACCCCAACCCTCAAAAAATCGAAGTGAATGGAAGAAAGCGTTTAACAAAATAAGTGCTAAACACTTCGACTACGTCATCTGCACCCGCGATACCTTAAGTCCTGTTTGTGCGATAGAGCTAGACGATCAAAGCCACAACCAAGAGAAACGCCAGCAACGCGATGAACTATTGGAATCTGCGTGCAATGGCGCGGGTCTACCGCTTTTACGTGTACCTGCAAAACGGACGTATAAGCCCGAAGCATTGAAGGCAATGTTGGCCAAAAGGTTTGCTGCAAAGTCGCAGGCAGAGGCGAGTAGTGAAGCGTTAGAAGATGAAGTGCTGGTGGGTGAGATTGGTGGGGCCGTTAGGTGAAAATCTTTTTGCCGCTAATTTACAAGTATTAAAGGGGTTTCGATCCCTCTGCGTGTTCCCAATAAATCAAGTCATTTTTTAAATACTCTTTAAGGATAAATAATGAAAGCCGTACATAATAGAATAACCTACTTGGTTGGTTTGCTATCAATCTTAATACTGTCTGGTTGTACTGCGTCACCTCCGCAACCAAATGTAAGTTTAAATACAAACTTGTTGGCCCGAGAAGATGTCAAAGTTGGTATTTACTATGCGGCTCCTGAGGATAAAGCGACTACTCATATTTGGGGAGCAAACTGTCTTATCTGTTATGGTGTTGCTTCGGCATTAACGGGGGGGCTTGATACGCATTTGGAGAGCACTATATCAACTGAAGAGCTAGATGCTATAAAAGAGCTTGTTCACTCTAAATATTCTGCCCGTTTCAATAACGTCCAAATGGTGGATCTTCCAGCTCCTTTAAAAGAAATGAAGGACTTTAAGGATCAACTTGGCTTTCCAGAAAAAGATTTTAGGGGGCTCAGAGAAAGTTTAGACGTTGAAGTGTTGGTGATAGTACAGATAGGTAGCCATGGTGCATATCGTAGTTTTAGTAATTACATCCCGAATGGTGATCCTCAGGGGTACATTGGAGGGTTGCTCTATTCAGTCGATCTGAATACGAATGCATATCTTCAATATTTAAGCATTGATGAAAAAGTCCAGCCTACAGGTGAATGGGATGAACCACCTCGCTACCCTAGCGTGACGACTGCATATTATCAGGCTGTTGAAAATGCTAAGCAGAAGATTGAGAAGTCATTTTAATCAATAGCGAGCTATTTTAATGCGAGTATTAATAACTCTATTAATATTTATCTCTTTGATAGGGTGCGTTAGCGCACCCTATCGTGATGACCATACTGCTCATATCAATACGATTTCTGAGCAATATGATGCAAGCGACTTGCGTTTTGTTCTGGTGGATGGGCCTGCGATTGATATTCGAGGAGTTTATTCCGCAGATAATACGACAGTATCGTCTTCGATAATGTATCAGGGAGTTGGTGGTATTGCGGGTCTTCTTGCCCAAATTGGTACCCACGCTTCACTCATAAATTCTCAACGTAATACTAAGCTAGCAGATGCTCAAATGAGAGCGAATGAGGAAATATCCTCATTAATTAGTCTCGCCCCAGAGATAGATCTTCGTAAGCTTGTTAAAGAAGCGGGGTATAAACTCGAAGGTCATAATCACACCGAAGTCTCTTCTACCCTCGTTAATATCAAACCGATTTTCTTTGCTTCTAAAGCAATGGATAAAATATCTTTAAATATGATTACTTGGGTTGGTGGAAATGGAGGCGCTGAAGGCAGTAAACCTCAGTACCAGAATCTTGTACAGGTATTCAGTCAGAACCTTTCTGATCAGCAGAAAGCTCGTTTGGAAAAGGGGGATAAACAGTTTTTATCTAATTTGATGCTGATGTTATTGGATACATCGCTGACGATTGTCACAGCTGATTTAGCTGGGAAGTATTCTTCCATTGATACGCCTGATAAAACTTTTTTGGTCGAAAAACATTTTGGAAAGAAAGTTGTCCGAGGCACGGTTGTGGATAATATGTGTAATTATATTGTGATCCGTGATTTGAGATCTTGGTTTGTAGCGCACATGGAACAATCGATAAGTGTTAATGGCAATGCGCCTGAAGAAGGGCAGAAAAGATGTTCATCAATGGTAAAAAATGAGACAGCCAAATTATGACGCCATCTTAAGAAGTCTTCGGGGCTATCTCTGGCATAGTGCAGAAATCTAATTAGTTACCAACTGGCACAGCCTAAAACACCTTTGACGCAGCCGAGTATCTTTAAAACCTCGCTCACGCACCCCTTTGGGCATAAAGGGTGACTTCCAACAGGAATCTCGCGAAGCGAGACAAGGAGTAGGCGGTTGTTTTTAAGAAAGTGTATTCTTAAGGGGGAGAGCTCTTGTTCCCCCTTAATGGGCGTAAGCCCTGTTTTACTCCAACCCCAATTCCCTAATCGCCGCCTTCGCCAAAAAGTTTGATCTATTTCCATATAAACTATTCTCCGCCACGGCATTATCTATCTTGCTGATAAGCCTTCCTGGTAGGGTGACATTAATTTTCTGAGCTTTTCCCAAATAAGAGGTGATATCTACATTCACCAGTGCCCAGATACCCTCTGTATATTCTTTGTTATTTTGAAAAGCCTCTAAGGTGCTGCCTATTGGAATATCTTCGCCTTCCTCAGCTAACAGCTCTAAGTGTCCTTGGATAGCATCTTGTGCCATAAAGAGCGCTTCTTCATAGGTTGATCCAGCGCTAAAACAGCTGGGAATATCTGGCACAATAACGCCATAGTCACTATCAGGCTCTTTTTCTATAAAGATCGGATACAGCATTGGCGACCTCTTTTCATATATTTCTGCTGATTTCATTTAAGGCCTGCCTGTTTAAAAATGCTATTGAGTGTTCCTTTTGGCAGGTCACGCTTTGGGTGAGGAATTGTCACGATTCCCTTTTTCTTCTGGTGTTTCTAGTGGTGATGACTCCCACGAGTCCTAACCAAAAACCACCCGTCAGCTTCCAGCTGCTTGATTAATTCACGGCTATCCATGCCAAATCCTTAATTATAACTCCGGAGTTATAGCTCGAGTTTAGTTCACAAAAAAGTCCAGAGCAAGGTCTGGGTTTTGGAAGGGAATGTATGATAATTGAGATCAGAACAAGCTTAGGTACTATAAATGTAATCTATTAGGTTTTATCGATAAAACTCTATACTTTGATATGGCACGGTCTCAAACACCTTTGACGCAGCCGAGTATCTTTCAGGCCTCGCGCACGGGGTGGCTTCCTACAAAGCTGGTTCGTTGTAGGAGCTCAGCCCTCTGAGCGAATGACACGCAACCGGCTGAAGATCCTCCGAAGCAACTCAATAGGTCTGCTTTCTACCAAAAAGATAAAAAACCAAAACCTCGCACATGGGGTGGTTTCCTACAACAAAACCTTAAAACCAAAAACTCGCACCCCTGCGGACATAAAGGCTGGCTTCCTACAAAGCTGGTTCGTTGTAGGAGCTCAGCCCTCTGAGCGAATGACACGCAACCGGCTGAAGATCCTCCGATGCAACTCAATAGGTCTGCTTTCTACCTAGAAGATAAAAAACCAAAACCTCGCACACGCACCCCTTCGGGCATAAAGGGTGGCTTCCTACAAAAAAACCTTAAAACCAAAAACTCGCCCCCCTGCGGACATAAAGGCTGGCTTCCTACAAAGCTGGTTCGTTGTAGGAGCTCAGCCCTCTGAGCGAATGACACGCAACCGGCTGAAGACAATCAGAAGCAATAAAAATGGTTCTGTTTCCTAAAATACCAAGAACCTCGCGCAGTAGTACCCCTGCGGGCATAAAGGCTGGCTCTCAACAGAAACTCGCGAAGCGAGACACGGAATAGGCGGCTGTTTTTAAGAGTTATATTCTTAAGGGGAAGAGCTGTTGCTTCCTAGGATCTGAGCTCCTCTTTATAGGAACTCAAATAGGAGCTCAAAAGATCAACAGCCTAGAAAGCTAGAGCAGTATGGAATATCAGGGCGAATTAGAGAAATTAATGGCGTGTTTGTTGTTGAGGGTAAGCCAGCATGTTGAAGAAAGCATCGGCATACCAATGGGATGCGCTCATTAGATCGTTAACAGATTCGGACTCAAATACACGTTCTAAATAGCACTCAAATAAAGCACTAGATTCTTCGAGCAAGTTTTCTGTATCTGCAATGCTGTAATTCATATTCACCTCAATAATCGTTAGATCTAAACACTACCTCGTTCCTGAGCATTTTGATGGCGAGCCACCAAAATCTATTTATCACTATCCTTTCTAATCCTGAGTATTTTACTCGGGATTTAGACTTTAGTCAAAGCAAGAGAGTAGCTAAAGGCTTTTGTTTATAAGTTCTTGTTTTTGCTTGTTGCTGAGTGACTCTATGGGCTGGTCGGTTAGGCTTTCTAACATCTCATTTAAGAGGTGGGCGCATTGATCGCCAGACTTTAAGGCATTGTCGATCAGCTCTCCAATGGTCATATCGGAGTCGTTTTTAAGTGCTTGTTGATCATCCATGCACTGGAGATAATTTTTCATGTAATTAGAGCTCGTGGCGGTACGTTCTTCCAGAATGTTAGGTAACTGGAAAAGCCACTCTTGCCATTGCTCTGTTTTATCTTCAGCGAAAGTACTAAAAGGAGTCAATAAGCACAGAGATAGGGTAAGCCTTACTAAATGTTTCATTAAATTAACCTTGTGCATAATAGCTAATATTCTAAGTGTAGAGGGCTTAAGCCGAAATGAATAGAAGAGCGGCTGGAAGGCTTTCAATCCTCTTGTTGATGAATAGCATCGACTAAGATCTCTTGGCTGGAGATACGAAAGCGGATGTTTAGATCGTGCAGTGTTATTCCGTAGCTTTTGTCCGGATCGTCTTTCTTATAGGCGGGGCGAGGATCACATTTTAACAGCTCTGATATTTGATCTTTAATCGGTTGTTTCAAACGGGACTCTGCATCTGATAACGCTTGTAATGCTTGATTTGAGAAGAAGACATTTTGCGGCAGTGGGTTTATTTCCTCGGCAATATCAAAAGAGGCATCAGGTAGGATATCGGAATAGGGAAGATAAGGTTTGATATCAAGGATCGGTGTGCCATCCAGCAGATCAGCGCCGCTGATTAAAAGTTCAATAGAGCCCTCTTTTAGCTCTGTGGAAATTAGTTTAACAGGTGATAAGCCGATAGGGTTGGGTCTAAAAGGAGAGCGCGTTGCCAATACCCCTAAGCGTTTATTACCGCCTAATCTAGGTGGGCGTACTGTTGGCTTCCAGCCTTTATCAACACATTCACTAAATACAAATATCAGCCAGATATGGCTGCAGCCCTCTAAGCCGCGAATGATCTCTGGGGAACTAAATTCAGGAAGAATCTTCAGAGTTGAAACCACGCTATTTGCCAGACCGGGCTGCCGAGGTATTCCAAACTTCTCCTTATAGGGACTGGAGATGATGGCGATGGGCTGTAAGTTGTATGAGTCTGACATAAGTGAGTTAGGGTATTCGTAGATTGATTGATATGTACCCCCTAAATGACTCTGCTTGATTTAGGGCATTAAGGAGCTGTTTTCGAGCTATTTTATATTATTTTTCACTGACCATTCATGATTGATATAAAAACAAGATCTTTTAGTTAGGCGTTCGGGCAATGACGATGACATGAACGCTGGTGGCCCCTGCTTTGAGCAATACACGAGTGGCCGCTTCCATGGTTGCTCCCGTCGTCATTACATCATCTACAAGTAATATATGTTTGTGCTTTAGATCATCGCATATAAATACGCCACGTTGGTTTTTCAGTCGTTGATCTCGATCTAACTCCATTTGTGGGATTGTTTTCTTGGTTTTTTTTAGGGAGTGGGTATCTATTTCGATACCTAGGTAATTGCTCATCTCTTTAGCTAGTAATTCAGCCTGATTGAATCCGCGTTTTTGTAAGTTAGATCGATGCATAGGGATAGGAATAATAAGATCGACTGTGCTTGGGATTGTCGAACTATTTATAAGCAATGAGGCGAGTGGGCCAATGTATTGTGGTTTCTTATTGTATTTTATTTTGCCGATAAAATGATTTATCGGAAACATGTATAAAAAAGGGGCCTGCACCTTTGTGAATGAAGGCTTTGATTTTAGACATTTTCCGCAGATCAGATGATCGTACTGAGCAGCTAAAGGAAGTGCACAAATAGAGCAGTGGTGCTTAAGCCAAGGCAGGTCTTTACGGCAAGGCTCGCAGAAGCCGGATGAATTATCGGTCGTTTTTAGACAGGCAATACATTGGTTAAATAATGATCTGTAGTTTACATTGTGTTTCTTCATGGGTTGACAGTTCCTTCTGTCAGGATAGAATTACGCACATTGAGTGGTAGTCGCTAATCTAGCGATGGGGCTTTGAGCCTCTAGAGTATTATTTTTCAGGGGAAAGATTCAAGATGCAACAACTAGGTGCAATTCGTCATGACTGGGTAGAATCTGAGGTTAAGGCTCTTTTTAGCCTACCTTTTAATGATTTGATGTTTAAAGCGCACACCGTGCATCGTGAGAATTTTGACCCCAATGAAGTACAAGTCAGTACTTTGCTATCTATTAAAACAGGTGCATGTCCAGAAGATTGTAAATACTGCCCTCAGAGTGGTCATTACAATACAGGCCTAGAAAAAGAGCGCTTAATGCAAGTTGAGCAGGTTCTGGAAAAAGCGCGTAAGGCTAAAGAAACAGGTTCTACACGTTTCTGTATGGGCGCGGCTTGGAAACATCCTGCTGATAAAGATATGCCCTATGTAGTAGAGATGGTTCAAAAGGTTAAAGAGTTAGGTTTAGAAACCTGCATGACCTTAGGTATGTTAGATGAAGGTAAAGCTGAGCAGCTAGCTGATGCAGGCCTGGACTACTACAACCACAATTTAGATACCTCCCCAGAGTTTTACGACAAGATTATTACGACGCGTACTTATCAAGATCGTTTGGATACACTGCAGAATGTTCGCGATTCCGGCATGAAAATTTGCAGTGGCGGTATTTTAGGTATGGGCGAAACGGCGACTGACCGTTATGGCTTATTGATGCAGTTAGCGAATATGCCAGTACAGCCAGAAAGTGTGCCAATTAACATGTTGGTTAAAGTGGAAGGCACGCCACTTGAGAATGTAGAAGATCTAGATCATCTGGATTTTATTCGTACAATTGCGGTGGCGAGAATTATGATGCCCGCTTCTCACGTTCGTTTGTCTGCAGGAAGAGAGCAGATGAGCGATGAAACTCAGGCGATGACGTTCTTTGCCGGTGCTAACTCTATTTTTTATGGAGAGTGCCTGCTAACGACACCTAACCCGGAAACTCATCGTGACCTTCAGTTGTTCCGTAAATTGGGTATTAATCCAGAGCAGCGTATTTCAGACGCTGATGATACTCAAGAAGCGGTGATTATGAAGGATCTTCAAAAACAGCAGGATAGTGGGCATTTCTACGAAGCCTAATTCGCCTTTGTTATAAGGGAGTGATTGAGTTCGCTCCTTGTTCCTTTGTTCGGAAAATACTATGTCATTCGATGACTTATCCACAGAGCTTGATCTTAGAAAAGAGCAAGCTCTTTATCGTTGCCGCCGCACTTTGCAAACGCCTCAGCAGCCGATTGTGCAAGTTGATGGACGTGAGTACTTAGCTTTTTGTTCCAATGATTATTTAGGATTAGCCAATCACCCAGAGGTTATTAAAAGCTTTCAAACAGCGGCTAATAAATATGGTGTAGGGGGTGGTGCTTCTCATTTAGTGAATGGGCATAGTCAGGCTCATCATGAGTTAGAAGAGGCGTTAGCTGAGTTTACAGGGCGGCCCAAAGCGCTACTTTTCTCAACGGGCTATATGGCTAATATTGGTGCTGTAAATGCGTTGCTGGGCAAGCAAGATGCCGTATTTCAAGATCGCCTAAACCATGCCTCATTGCTAGATGCCGGTTTATTAAGTGGTGCTCGTTTTCAGCGTTACCTGCATAACGATAGCGAGAGTCTGGATAAAAAATTAGCCAAAACTGAAGCCCGTCGAAAGTTAGTCGTTACTGATGGCGTATTTAGTATGGACGGTGATCTGGCTGAGTTACCTGAACTTTCATCCGTGTGTAAAAAGCATGATGCTTGGTTGATGGTCGATGACGCTCATGGATTTGGTTGTTTAGGTGAAAGCGGTGGGGGTTGTGCTGAGCATTTCTCGATGCCCTCAGATGATCTTCAGGTGTTAGTAGGCACCTTAGGTAAAGGTTTTGGTACTGCCGGCGCTTTTGTCGCAGGTTCAGAGGTGCTGATCGAAACGTTGGTGCAGCATGCACGAACTTATATTTACACAACAAGTATGCCGCCCGCTGTTGCTGCGGCAACGCTAACAAGTTTGCGCTTGTTACAAGAGGAGTCTTGGCGTCGAGATAAGCTAACTCAGTTGATTAAGCAGTTTAGAGATGGCTGTCAGGAGTTGGGATTAACGTTGATGGATTCTCCTACGCCGATTCAACCGATTATGATCGGCGAATCTGATAAAGCGATGCAGATTAGTAAGGCTTTGGAAGATGACGGCATATTTATCAGTGCGATAAGGCCCCCAACGGTACCTCATGGAAGTGCACGCTTAAGAGTTACCTTAAGCGCCTCCCATACAGAACAGCAGGTAGAACGCTTATTGCAGTCTTTAGAGAAGGTCAGTGTATGAGTCTTTATGTAAAACAGTATCTGTCTGCTGATAAACCTAACCTAGTTTTGCTTCATGGTTGGGGAATGAGCAGTGATGTATGGGGTGCATTTGCAGAGACACTAGCTGATCACTTTTCACTGACATTGATTGATCTACCCGGTTTGGGGCGTTCTACTGTTTACCCGTCGCCGTACACGATGAAGAGTGTTATTGAGCAGTTGGCTAAGCATGTACCTGAAAAGGCTTCTTGGTTGGGCTGGTCGATGGGTGGTCAAATAGCGGTAGAGTTTGCGGCGACTTATCCGCAGAAAGTTGAAAAGCTCATTACCGTGGCTTCAAATCCCTGTTTTGTGCAGCGGGACGATTGGTCATGTGCAGTAGAAGAATCGGTGCACCAGCAATTTGAAGCCTCGCTTGATGCAAACATAGTTAAAACATTACAGCGTTTTATTATGCTGCAAACTCAAGGTGCTGAATTAGGCCGTGAAACACTCAAGTTTTTAAAAGCGATCCTTAAAGAGCTAGATCATGCAGCCCCAATAGAAAGTTTAGGTTTATTAAGAGGGGATGCGCGTGCTTCATTGTCTCAGTTAACGATGCCTGTTTTTCAGCTCTTCGGTGAAAAGGATAATTTGGTGCCTTTAGAAGCGGCTGAAGCATGTCAGCAGTTATCTAAGGGGGGTGTTAAAGTCTACTCTGGTGCAGGGCACCTTCCTTTTTATTCTCATCAAACAGAAGTGATAGCCGATGTTGTTAGCTTTTTACAGGAGCCGGCTGTTTAGTGGATGCGCTGATTGATAAACAGAAAGTTGCTGATTCTTTCAGTAAAGCGGCCATGACTTACGACAGTGTGGCTGAGCTGCAAAGAGATGTTGGCCACACGTTGATGGGGTATCTCCCCGATTCATCACCAAGCCGAATCATGGATTTAGGCTGCGGCACTGGCTATTTTTCGCCTAAATTAAATCAAAAGTATTCTACTGCAAATCTACTCAATTTAGATTTAGCGCTAGGGATGCTGCGCTTTGCTCGCCAGAATCGTACGCTGACTAATGCGAGTTGGATCTGTGCAGATGCTGAATCTTTGCCTCTGCGCGATGCAAGCATCGACATTGTTTTTTCAAGCTTAGCGATTCAGTGGTGTGAAAACTTACCTGTTTTGTTGAAGGAGATTGAGCGAGTTTTAGCGCCGGGTGGTCGTTTTGTTTTTGCAACACTGGGCCCTGATACTCTGCATGAACTTCGTACTGCTTGGCAGAGTGTTGATTCTTTTACTCATGTTAATCAGTTCCTCTCCTCTGAAGAGCACCTATCTGCTGTTCCTAGTAATTTGCATCTAAGTGAATTTAAAGAAGAAGTACGTGTACTACGTTATCCGCAGCTTAAAGGTTTGACTGATGAGTTAAAGCGGTTGGGTGCACATAATATGAATGCAGGGCAAAAAACGGGTTTGACTGGACGGGAGCAGATTCGAAGGTTTAAGTCTGCTTATGAAGATCAGCGGTTGGTAGATGGGGCTATTCCCGCTACTTATCAAGTATTTTACGGCGTATTAGAAAAACCAGTAAAGGGGTTAAATTCATAATGGCAAAGCATTCTTTTTTTGTAGCGGGAACCGATACTGATGTCGGTAAAACTATCGTTGCTGCTGGGCTGCTTGAGGCTGCTAATAATAAAGGGCTTTCTACTATAGGTCTTAAGCCTATTGCTGCTGGTTGTGAAATGACTGCGGATGGTCTGCGCAATGAAGATGCTGTCCTATTACAGAAAACGGCTTCAATCCAATTAGCCTATGAGCAGGTAAATCCAGTCGCATTTGAGCCGGCTATTGCGCCTCATATTGCTGCTGGAATTGCAGGACGAATGCTTAATGCGGATCGGATTGCGGCGATGTGTCGTGGGGCTTTGATGCAACCCGCAGATTTTGCCATTGTTGAGGGCGCAGGGGGCTGGCGTGTTCCTTTAAATCCACGTGAAACAATGGCGCATATACCAAAACAGTTAGGTACGCCTGTTGTAATGGTTGTGGGGGTTAAGCTGGGTTGCATAAATCATGCGCTGTTAACGGCTGAAAGTATTGCTAGAGATGGATTGCGAGTGGCTGGCTGGGTAGCGAGCCGGATTGACCCTGAGATGCCACACTATAGCGATAATGTAGCGACTATCGCGGGTATGCTGCGCGCTCCCTTAATTGCTGAAATACCTTACCTTACGGAACCTTCTCCTGAAAACGTTGCCAAATATTTTGATATAGATGCATTGCTAGCTCAATAGTATGGTTGAAAAATGAACATTTCCTTCAGATGATCTATACTTACAGCTGTAATAGTTTTATTTAGAATTAATAGAGGTGTCAGTATGAACGTCACCAATGCGGCACAGTCAGGATTTATTGGTATCAATCGTGGTTTGGATAATGCGCCAAAAGCAGCAAGTGATATCACAGGATCAGGTAAGCCTGATCAGGTTGAGAAAGCTTCAGGTCGGCAGGAAGATCAAGCTGTAGCAGGTTCGGCTGCAGGATCAACTGTTGAGGCGGCAGCAACAAAAGTGGTGGGAGAGGTTGAAGAGTTAGGTCAGCCTGGCTCTATCATTAATATACGCGTTTAAATCTTCAATTCATGGATTGGATTGAAGTAGGTAATGAAGTATGTTTTTTAGGATAATAGAGAGGAGCACTGCTTATGCAGATTATTAGCTCTGGTAACTCTCAGGCTTTAAATAGTAAGCCGGCCCCATTAGAGCTTCGATCTCAAGATGCTCAGCGGGTTATATCCTCTGTTACTTCGCCTTCAGCCCAACAGGAGCTACAGTCCAGTAGCTCTAGCATTAATCGTGATCGAGTCACGCTTTCAGCTGAGGCCTCAGCGCTTTCCCGTTTAGCCAGTACCTCAGAACGAAGCCTACAAGCAGAAGATGGTGAGCTCGTTGGTTTAGAGTCTACTAGCCCGTCTATCCGTCCTTCTTCAAATGTTGTTCCTTCCGGTGATAAGGAGCAGCAAGAGCAACTGCAGCAACAAGAGTTGGAAATTAGCCGTGATTTGGCTGAGCGTGATAGAGAAGTACGTGCCCATGAACAAGCTCATGCTTCTATAGGTGGGCAGTATGCGTCTGCCCCTAGTTATACTAATGAACGCGGCCCTGATGGCAGAATGTATGCTGTTGAAGGTGAAGTTAAAATAGATACTTCGCCTATCCCTAATGATCCTCAAGCGACCTTAGAAAAAGCTGAAGTGATTCAGCGGGCTGCGCTGAGTGTTGCGGAGCCATCCTCAGCTGACAGAGCTGCGGCGGCTGATGCAAGAGCGATGGCAGCTGAAGCGCGTACTCAGATTCTCCAAAGTGAGGGTGAGGCGCAAGCCGCTCAAGCTGAACGTGCAGACAGCGCTGAAGATGAGGATGATAATAAACCATCTGCTGGTGAGCGTTTACAGGAGTTGCGGGATGAGGATGCGGCCCGTAGCGAAAGCGCAATGGAAGCATTGGATGATTTCAATGATCGCTTGAATGACATTAATAAACAGCTTGCTGAAATCAATAAAAAGCTTGTTGATTCTGGCGTTTTTCAGAAGTTATTTCCAGAGGGTTCCCTCTTGGATCGTCAAGCGTAATTTAGTTTTCCTAGATTACGCGCTCTTTGTCTTAGTCAGAAAGTTCACAACTATATCTGTAAACTCTTTAGGTTTTTCAGCATGAGGCCAGTGGCCAGCTTGTTTGATGATGGTGTAGCTGGCTTTAGGGAATGAATTAATGACCGCATCTCTATAAGCGGGAATCATATAGTCAGACTTTTCTCCTTTGATAAATAACATGCTTCTATCAAATGGAGTGCCTGTCGGTGCAGCGCTGATATTCTTGTATTGCGAGTGAATCGCTTCTAAATTCATGCGCCAAGCAAAAAGCTTCTCATCAGTTCGGTATAGGTTTTTAAGCAGAAAAGCTCGCACACTTAGCTCAGGGATATGCTCAGTCAGTTGTTTGTCTGCGTCACCTCTGGATTTTAGTGAAGGTAAATCTACAGAAAATAAACCTTTGAATACATCATTATGGTGGGGTGTGTATTCTACAGGTGCTATATCGACAATGATTAATTTATCAATCACGTCTGGAGAATTTAAGGCGAGTTGCATGGCAACCTTCCCACCCATTGAATGACCAATGATGTGTGCTTTTTCTAACTTTAGATGTGATAAAAGTGCTTTGATATCCACGGCCATCAAATGATAGTTCATCTCATTTGAGTGAAAAGATCGGCCGTGGTTTCTAAGATCGACAGCAATGACTTTATGGTTCTCTGACAAGGCTTTTATTTGGTTGCCCCAGTTTTCTAAGGTACCAAAAAGGCCATGCAGAATAATGAGAGGTTGTCCTTCGCCGTGAATCTGGTAATTCAAAAGCATCTTGGGGTGCTCTTTAGTAGATTGGGTGGCGTGAACGCCACCCAAATATAGAAATTAAAGAATTTCTAGTAGTTCAACATCAAATACAAGTGCAGAATATGGAGGGATGCCGCCTGGAGAACCCTGAGCACCGTATGCTAGGTCGTAAGGGATATATAGCTTCCACTTAGCGCCTTTGTTCATAAGCTGTAATGCTTCTGTCCAACCAGCGATAACGCCGCCAACAGGGAATTCAGCTGGCTGACCACGGTCATAAGAGCTATCGAATACTTTACCGTCAATAAATGTACCGTGATAATGCGTACGCACTTTAGACTCTTTAGATGGCTTCTCGCTACCTTCTTCGCCCGCTTCAACAATTTCATACTGAAGACCAGATTCAAGCACTGTAACGCCTTCACGTTTAGCGTTTTCTGCTAGAAAAGCTTCGCCAACTGCAGATGCTTCTTTAGCTTCAGCTTCTTGCTGTTCACGCATACGTTCGTTTAGAACGTTAAACGCTTCTTGGATTTCATTCACTTCTACGCGCATTTCAGTACCTTCGAATGCATCAGCGATACCTGCTGAAATTGCATTTAGGTCCATGCCTTCAAATGGTTGTTGTGCTAACTGGTCGCCCATTTGGCGGCCGATGCCGTAGCTTGCTTTTTGTTCTAGTGTTTCTAGTTGTAGTTCAGACATGAATAGAATCCTACTGAGTCATAAAAAAACGAGCTTAAAATAAGAGGCTCGCCCTAAAGATTATTGATTCAAAAACAATATGGGGTCGACTCTTGTGTTATTCAAGCTTACGCTCCAATGAAGATGCGGACCGGTAACTCGGCCTGTTTTACCTATCTCGCCAAGTTTGTCTCCAGTGGTGACTTTGTCGCCAATTTTTACGTCTATTTTGCTTAAATGGCAGTACATAGTCGTCAGCCCGTAACCGTGATCAACAATAACGGTGTTGCCGTTAAAGAAGTATTCCCCGGTATCGACAACGGTACCCGCGCTCGGTGCTGTAATTGGGTCACCATGGGGTGCTGCGATATCCAGACCGCTATGAGGATTGCGCGGCTGTTTGTTAAAAAAGCGCTTTAAGCCAAATGGGCTGCTGTATGGGCCTTTTGCGGGAATAGCGAAGTGTGTCGTTATCTCCTTGGGTTCGCTCCAGTGCTTATAAGCAGCAACCATTTTCGCTTTTTCTGTTCGCCAGCGTTTAATGTCTTCTGGATCGGGCTCAACGTGTCGTTTGTTTTTAATTGTAAGGTACTGAGCTTTATATTCTTTGCCTTCAACAGTGAAATAGTACGAAGTTGAATTGGCTTTTAAATGTTGTTTTTGATCAGCTTTAGCGCTCAAGGGAATCCCTGCGACTGCCAGCCATTTACTCTCTGTATGCTCAGTGCCTGAGCTCGGGAGTACCATGACTCGATTGCCCTTATACCACGCAGTCGGAGCTTTTTGTGTTTCTATACCGGTAAGGGGAATAATCGCGATACCACCGGGTACCCGATTTTCTTGGGGAAGCGTTTGCGCATGACTAATAGCACTTATACATATAAAACTGATGAGAGTAATAATTTTAAGCATGGGTATTATTCCGTAATTGTTTCATCTACGCGGCAGCGTAAACGTCCTTTATAAAGCTGATTTTCAATAACATCTCCCTGTTTTACATGTGATGCATCCTGAATGACAGCGCCATGTTGATCTTTCACGATAGCATAACCTCGTTCAAGTGTGGCTAGCGGGCTAACAGTATGAAGTTGACTTGTTGCTGCGCCAAGTCTCAACGCATTTTTCTGTAAGTTAGAAACGCCCGCTTGTGATAAACGTTTAAAAAGAGAGTGGAGTTGTTCCTCTTTTAAATTGAGCAGTTGCTTGGGTGATTGTAGTTTCAGCTTTGATAAAAGTTGTTGCTGACGGTGCTGGGCTGCAGTCAGCGTTGAATGGATTGAATTATGTAGTCGAGCTTCTAAATGATCTAGGCGTTGTGCTTGCTCGTTTAGCTTTTGACCCGGATGGCGTAATCGGTTTCTAGCGCTTTCTGTTTTAAGGGCGGCTGTTCTTAGTTTCTGTTGAATATGGTGAGTTAAACGTTGTTCGAATAGATTCAGCTTTTGCTTTATTTGTGCTTGGTCTGGGCTGAGCATCTCGGCTGCTGCAGAGGGAGTGGGGGCTCGTGAATCAGCTATAAAGTCAGTAATAACGACATCCACTTCATGGCCAACGGCACTAATAATAGGTAGTTCACAGTTATGTACTGTTCTTGCTACTTGTTCAGTATTAAATGCCCACAGATCTTCTAGGGAACCACCGCCTCTGCCTAAGATAAGTACATCACATTGTTGGTGTACTTCGGCCAGAATGATGGCCTTAGATATTTGTTCCGGTGCGTCCTCCCCTTGAACCGAGGTAGGGTAAAGCGTTACAGGGAGTCCTGGAAAACGTCGTTTTAATACAGTTAAAATATCATGTACAGCTGCACCTGTAGGCGAGGTGATGATACCGATGCTTGAGGGGTGTGCTGGAATTGGCTTTTTAAGAGTACTTTCAAACAAACCCTCTTTTTGTAATTTGTTTTTTAGTTCTTCAAAGGCCTTTTGCAGTGAGCCGCTGCCACTGCTTTCCATATAATCACAGATTAATTGGTAGTCACCTCTGCCTTCGTAAAGACTGACTTTAGCTCTGACAGTAACTTTGTCGCCTTGTTTTGGCTTTAGGCGAATCACTTGGTTTCGACTTTTGAACATTGCGCATCGAACCTGCGCTTTATCGTCTTTAAGTGTGAAGTACCAGTGACCAGAGCTGGGTTTTACGAAGTTGGATATCTCACCTTCTACTTGAATCGTTAAGAAGGAGCGTTCAAGCAGGGTGCGTGCTTGTCTGTTCAATTCAGAGACAGATATAGCCAGCGGATTACGGTTATGTGTGTGATCAGTGTCGTTTAGCATGCGCTTTATAGTAAACGAAGTTATATCGTTGAGGGAGGGATAAATACGGGTTTGGTTTTATTCTGTTGATCATTGTGACCAACAGTTAACTATAATGAGTATGAATTCATAGATTCTATGCGGAAATAGTGACTTTTCGATTGAGACAAAAGGCTAATTTCTGTATGATTGCGCGTTTAAATTTATTGACTACACAGGCTGGCAAATAATGTTGCGAATTGCTGAGGAAGCACTCACTTTTGACGATGTGCTGCTGGTTCCGGGTTACTCTGAAGTACTTCCAAAAGACGTATCACTTAAAACACGCTTAACTAAAGGTATTGAGCTTAATATACCATTAGTTTCTGCAGCGATGGATACAGTGACTGAGTCTGGTCTAGCGATTGCTATGGCACAGGAAGGCGGTATCGGGATCATTCATAAGAACCTGACAATTGAGCAGCAGGCAGCAGAAGTGTTGCGTGTTAAGAAGTATGAGGCGGGTGTTGTAAGCGATCCCGTCACATGTCGTTCGGATATGACTGTTGGTGAACTACGCCAGCTATCAGAGTCTATGGGCTTCTCAGGCTTCCCTGTTGTTGATGATGGCAACTTAGTAGGTATCGTAACGGATCGAGATTTCCGTTTTGAGCTGAAATTAGATGCTACTGTAGAATCAATTATGACCCCGAAAGATCGTCTAGTGACGGTTGAAGAGGGTGTTGATCCTGATGAAGTTAGAAACTTACTTCGCAAGCATCGTATAGAGAAAATCCTAGTTGTAGACAGTGCGTTCAAACTTTGCGGCATGATGACCGTTAAGGATATGAATAAAGCGCAGTCGCACCCGAATGCGGCAAAAGACGCAAAGGGTCGTTTGATTGTCGGTGCTGCAGTAGGTACAGGCCCAGAAACACCAGACCGTGTAACTGCGTTGGTTGCTGCGGGTGTTGATGTCGTTATTGTTGATACGGCGCATGGGCACTCGAAAGGTGTTATTGATCGCGTTGCTTGGGTTAAGCAGACATTCCCACAGGTTCAGGTGATTGGCGGTAATATCGCAACGGCTGACGCTGCGATTGCATTAGCTGATGCCGGTGCTGACGGCGTTAAGGTTGGTATAGGTCCTGGTTCTATTTGTACTACACGTATTGTTGCAGGTGTAGGTGTTCCTCAGATCAGTGCTGTAGCGAATGTTGCAGCGGCCATGGCTGAACGTGGTGTGCCTGTAGTTGCTGACGGTGGTGTTCGTTTCTCTGGCGATCTAGCTAAAGCTATTGTTGCGGGTGCCTCTGCTATTATGGTGGGTTCAATGCTTGCGGGTACTGATGAAGCGCCTGGCGAAGTTGAGTTGTTCCAAGGCCGTGCGTTCAAATCATACCGTGGTATGGGATCGCTTGGTGCGATGGGGCAGTCTACAGGTTCATCTGATCGTTATTTCCAAGATGCGTCTAAAGGTGTTGAAAAGCTTGTACCTGAAGGCATTGAAGGCCGTGTTCCTTGTAAAGGCCCTATGGGTGGTGTCGTGCATCAATTAGTAGGTGGCTTGAGAGCATCTATGGGTTATACCGGCAGTGCTGATATTGCGACCATGCGCACAGAGCCTCAGTTTGTTCGTATTACAAATGCAGGCATGAACGAAAGTCATGTGCATGATGTAAGTATTACGAAAGAAGCGCCTAACTACCGCGTTAGTTAATTTTCCTAAACTCTAAAAGGTGGGATGATATTGATGATCATCCCGCTTTTTTTTTTGCAGAAACATAAACTCTGTAAAGCATAGAGATCATACGTTATGACCAAAGATATTCACGCTCAACGAATTCTGATTCTTGATTTCGGTTCTCAGTACACTCAGCTTATTGCACGTCGCGTGCGTGAGATTGGTGTTTATTGTGAAATTCATGCATGGGATATGTCTGAGGAAGATATTCGTGAGTTTGCACCTAAAGGTATCATTCTTGCGGGTGGACCGGAATCTGTAACTGAAGGTGATTCTCCTCGTGCGCCTGAAGTTGTCTTCAACCTTGACGTGCCTGTATTAGGTATCTGTTATGGCATGCAGACAATGGCCGCTCAGATGGGTGGTGAGGTTTCTGCATCGGATAAGCGTGAGTTTGGTTATGCGCAAGTTCGCTTGGATGATAGCCCAAGTGAATTGCTAGAAGGTATCGAAGATCATTTAGCAAACAATGGTGCGTTGCTACTTGATGTTTGGATGAGCCATGGCGATAAAGTAACGGCTTTACCTGATGGCTTCTCTATCATTGCTTCAACTGAATCTGCACCTATTGCTGCAATTTGTCACCCACAGAAGCGCTTCTTCGGTGTGCAGTTCCACCCTGAAGTAACACATACAAAGCAGGGTGGTCGTATTCTTGAACGCTTTGTTGTGAATATCTGTGGTACGGAAGCATTATGGAATTCGGCGAATATTATTGCTGATCAGATTGAGAAAGTGCGTGCTCAGGTAGGTGACCAGAAAGTATTGTTGGGCTTATCTGGCGGCGTTGACTCTTCTGTTGTAGCGGCTTTATTACATAAGGCAATTGGCGATCAGCTTACCTGTGTGTTTGTTGATAATGGTCTGTTACGTAAGCAGGAAGGCGATCAGGTAATGGACATGTTTGCTAAAAACATGGGCGTTCGGGTGATTCGTGCTGATGCTGAAGATAAGTTTCTTGGTCGTTTGTTAGGTGAGAATGACCCAGAGAAGAAGCGTAAGATTATCGGTAATACCTTCATTGAAGTGTTTGATGAAGAAGCAACTAAGTTGCAAGATGTTAACTTCCTAGCGCAGGGCACTATTTACCCTGACGTTATTGAATCTGCTGCTGCAAAAACGGGTAAAGCACATGTGATTAAATCACACCACAATGTGGGTGGTTTGCCGGAAGATATGCAGTTTGAGTTAGTTGAGCCTTTACGTGAACTTTTCAAAGATGAAGTGCGTAAATTAGGTCTTGAACTTGGCTTGCCGTATGACATGGTTTATCGCCATCCGTTCCCAGGACCAGGTTTAGGTGTTCGTATTCTAGGTGAAGTTAAGCGTGAATATGCTGATATCTTGCGTGAAGCAGATGCTATCTTCATCGAAGAACTACATAAAGCGGATTGGTACCATAAAACAAGTCAGGCTTTTGCTGTCTTCTTGCCCGTTAAGTCTGTTGGTGTTGTTGGTGATGGTCGCCGTTATGAGTACGTTATTGCTATTCGTGCGGTTGAGACAATTGACTTTATGACAGCGCGTTGGGCTCACCTTCCGTATGAGCTGTTAGAAACCGTATCGGGTCGTATTATTAATGAGATTCCGAAAGTTTCACGCGTGACTTATGATGTGAGTTCTAAGCCGCCTGCAACGATCGAATGGGAATAATAACTCGTTGATTTTGATCTTAAAAAGCCTGCATTGATGCGGGCTTTTTTGTGTCTGATTTATTTTGCTGTTAGCTTGGTATGTGGCTAAGATTCGTGGTGTTATTTTATGAGTGGTAACAATATGAGAGAAACGCTTGAGCAAGAGCAGCGTTGGATGCGTGAGGCGCTAGCATTGGCTGATCATGCAGAGAATGCCGGTGAGGTGCCTGTAGGTGCTATTGTGGTATTGGATGACGAGGTTATTGGTGAAGGGTGGAATCATCCCATTAGTGGCCATGATCCTACCGCGCATGCAGAGATTATGGCCTTGAGAGATGCTGCATCAAGGGTCGGTAATTATCGACTGGTTGGGGCTGATCTGTATGTCACGATTGAGCCGTGTACTATGTGTGCTGGCGCTATTGTTCATGCGCGAATAAACAGGGTTATCTATGGTGCTTGTGAGAGTAAATCGGGTGTCGTTGATAGTAACTGCCAAATGTTTGATCAGCCGTGGATTAATCATCGATTAGAAGTGGTTCGCGGGGTGCTAGCTGATGAGTGCAGCGCGAAAATAAGCGCTTTTTTTAAGCGCCGTAGAGAGGAAAAGAAGGCCGCTAAAGCACGTAAAGCAGCACCCTAGCAGTCATAGTTATAGTGCGGGCAGAATATCCTCTACGACTGTTGTTTCATCCCAACTTGGGTGATCTGGATTCATATCCGCCTCTTCCTTTTGCCTTTTAGCCTGTCGTAACTGAATTTCCCAGCTGAGTAGCTCTATATATTTGCGAATGTTACTCACGTAATGCACAGGCTCATACCCACGGGCGTAACCATAACGAACAGTATTAAAGTATTTTTCCTGGGTGAGTAAGGGGAGATGTTTTTTTACGTCATCCCACTTGTCAGGGTTAAGGCCCGCACGGCCCGTTAAAACTCGAGCATCTTCAAGGTGGCCGTAACCTACGTTATAGCCTGCTAGAGCAAACCAAGTGTGATCGGGTTGCGGGATTCTATCAGGGATTTTTTTCATAACGCTAACGAGATAGTGCGCACCGCCAATGATGCTCTGTTGAGGGTCTGTTCGGTCCGTAACGTCCACCTCTTTGGCTGCCGCGTTAGTCAGCATCATGATTCCCTTTACGCCTGTTGGGGAGACTGCTTTTGGGTTCCAGTGTGATTCTTGATAGCCAATGGCTGCAAGCAGCTGCCAATCAATGTCGGTTTCTTGTTCGGCCATGTAGAAAAATTGCTCAATTTTTGGCAGTCGATTTTCGACATCTTTTTTAAATGCTGCGGTATCGTAAAAGCCTAAAGGGTTTGATCGATTAAAGTATTTCTCTTTAAGGGAGATGATGAGTTCTTTTGTCGAATCTAGTTCTAGGAAGCGATTGATTGAATTTCTTAGGGATTGGTCGTTGTGAGGGCTTAACATCCAAGCAAGGCTTTGAGGTTTGTCTAAATCAAAGGCCTTTTTTAATCCAGGAAAGAAAGATTTTTGCGCATCAAAGGTCACGCTATCTACGATTGTGTACTCAATCTCTTTGCTGTGTACTTGTTCTAGTAACTCAACAGATGAATATTCGTTGCTTTCGGACCATTTAAGGGCGGGGTGTTTTTCCTTTAAGTGGCTCAGTAATTCGGCATGGCTGCTGTTTGCGATTACCTGAATGGTTTTGTTTCGGCTAATTAGATCTTCTAAGTCTTTTGGGGCTTTGATCCCTTTGGTTGTTCTGTAAACCACGGCAGTGGTTGTTGAGAGGTAAGGGGTGGAAAATTCAAATGATTCTTTTCGTTCATCTGTAACTGTTAGCATTGCGCCGGCGATATGTCCGTCGCGTTCGCTCATGGTGCTGAAAATATCGCTGAATGTTGGTGGGAGGACGAGTTCAAGCTTAATGCCTAAGTGCTCGGTATAGGCTTTGGCTAAATCATATTCAAATCCTGCTGGGACCCCTTTTTCAATGAAATAGGTGCTAGGAGAGTTACGAGTCACCAGCTTTAGGCTGCCAGATTCCAGGATTGCGCCCAGCTGAGTTTTGCTGTTCCAGCTTAAAATAACGGGAATACAGAACATTAACAAAACCATGAGTGCCTGAGCGGCATCTTTTTTGCGACTAATATCAAACATAGCGCTGCTTTTCTGGTATCCGGTGGAGTGTTTCTGTAAAATTCATAACCTATTATTCTCCTGTAACTACTGCCCATGAGTGGCAGCTATCAAGAGGCTCTATTAGAGATGCTGGCACTGCGCGGAGCTCCTGCTCTTTCTGCTTTTCGTCATGAAAAGTTACTTTCTGGTATTCAGTCAAAGGTTCCTGCCGTTACTGGCTTGTATGCTGAATTTATGCATTTTTTCGATCAGTCACAAGCTTTATCGGAAAATCAGCACCAAGTACTTGAGCGTATTCTACGCTATGGGCCTAAAGCTGAGGTCCAAGAACCTAGCGGTCAGTTATTTTTAGTTGTTCCACGTCCAGGCACAATATCTCCTTGGTCATCAAAAGCTACTGATATTGCGCATAACTGTGGATTGCAGAATATTAAGCGCTTAGAGCGCGGTATTGCTTACTATGTGCAGGCTTCTGCTGAGCTTTCCTCTGCGGATGTTGATGCGATTCAATCTGTACTTTTTGATCGCATGGTTGAAGCTGTTTTATCTAGTATAGATGATGCGGCAGTCCTATTTGTTGAAGAGCAGCCAAAACCGCTCACTACAGTCGATATTTTGTCGGGTGGTCGTGAAGCGTTGGTTGCAGCTAACACCGATCTTGGTTTGGCATTGGCTGAAGATGAGATTGACTACTTAGTAGAGAGCTTTATTGAGTTAAAGCGTAACCCTACTGATGTTGAATTGATGATGTTTGCTCAGGCGAACTCAGAGCATTGCCGTCATAAGATCTTTAACGCCTCTTGGGATATCGATGGAGAAGCACAAGAGAAATCTTTGTTCTCTATGATTCGAAATACCAATGAGTTAGGCGGTGAGAATGTATTGTCTGCCTATAAAGATAACGCTGCGGTTATGGTGGGCAGCAAGGCAGGTCGTTTCTTCCCTAATCCAGAAGGCAAAGAGTACGCTTACAATCAGGAAGATATTCAAATCCTGATGAAGGTTGAAACTCATAACCATCCTACAGCTATTGCGCCACATTCAGGTGCTGCAACCGGTTCTGGTGGTGAAATTCGTGACGAGGGCGCAACCGGTAAAGGCTCTAAGCCAAAGGCGGGTCTGACTGGGTTTACCGTATCTGATCTAAATATTCCCGGTTTTGAACAGCCATGGGAATCTAAATACGGCAAGCCTGACCGTATTGTGACGCCATTAGATATAATGCTTGAAGGGCCTATCGGTGGCGCTGCATTTAACAATGAGTTTGGTCGTCCAGCGTTAACGGGTTACTTCCGTACTTTTGAGCAGAAAGTGAATGGTGCGGCAGGTGAAGAGGTTCGTGGTTACCACAAGCCGATTATGATTGCGGGTGGTCTAGGTAATATCCGTGACAGTCATGTAGAAAAAGGAGAGATCCCTGTTGGCGCTAAGCTGATCTGCTTAGGTGGTCCAGCAATGCAGATTGGCCTAGGTGGCGGTGCTGCATCGTCTATGTCCTCTGGTACGTCTTCTGCTGATTTGGATTTTGCATCGGTTCAACGTGACAACCCAGAGTTAGAGCGTCGTTGCCAAGAGGTAATCGATCAATGCTGGCAGCAGGGTGATGAAAACCCTATCGCATTTATCCATGATGTGGGCGCGGGTGGTTTATCTAATGCTTTTCCTGAGTTAGCAGGAGATGGTGAGCGAGGCGCAAATTTTGAGCTTCGTAATATTAATAATGATGAACCAGGCATGTCACCTCTAGCTATCTGGTGTAATGAGGCGCAAGAGCGTTACGTTATGGCGATAGCTCCTGCAGATCTTGCGCGTTTTGAAGCGATTTGCGAACGTGAACGTTGCCCGTACGCTATCGTTGGTGAAGCGATCGAAGAGATGCACCTGACTTTAGGTGATACTCATTTTGAGAATAAGCCGGTCGATCTGCCGATGAGTGTATTGTTTGGTAAAGCGCCAAAAATGCACCGTACTGTAGAGCGTAAAACTTATGATGTCGCTGAGTTTGATGCGTCTGAGATTGACCTGAAAGATGCTGCAGAGCGAGTAATGAAGCTTCCATCTGTTGCTTCTAAGTCGTTCCTGATTACCATTGGCGATCGTTCGATTACAGGACAGGTTGCTCGTGATCAGATGGTTGGTCCATGGCAGGTGCCGGTAGCGGATTGTGCTGTAACTACCGCTTCCTTTGATACATATACCGGTGAAGCGATGGCGATGGGTGAGCGTACGCCGCTTGCATTGGTTGATTCTCCAGCTTCAGGTCGTATGGCGATTGGTGAAACAGTGACCAATATTGCCGCTGCACGTATTTCTGAAATCAAAGATATTAAATTGTCTGCTAACTGGATGTGTGCTGCAGGCCACCCAGGTGAAGATGAAAAGCTATACGACACAGTAAAAGCGGTAGGTATGGAGCTATGTCCAGCGCTGGGTATTACTATCCCAGTTGGTAAAGACTCTATGTCGATGCGTACTGTTTGGAATGATGAGGGTGAAGACAAATCTGTAACAGCGCCGATGTCGCTTGTTATTACAGGCTTTGCGCCGGTAACAGATTCTCGTCAAACGCTAACGCCTCAGTTGCGTACTGATCAGGGCGAAACTGATTTGGTATTGCTTGATTTAGGTAACGGTAAAAACCGTGTTGGTCTGTCTGCATTAGCTCAGGTGTTTGAGGAAGTAGGTCAAAACGTTCCTGATGTTGATCAGCCTGAACAGTTGGTTGCTTTCTTTGCAGCTATCCAAGAGTTAAACAAGCAGGGTCTGCTTCTGGCTTACCATGACCGCTCTGATGGTGGCTTGTTCGCAACGGTTACAGAGATGGCTTTTGCGGGTCATACAGGCGTAGATATTAATCTAGACATGTTGGCCGCTGAAACGAATGAATTGGCAGCCGCAATGTTTGCTGAAGAGCTGGGTGCAGTGATTCAGGTCAAGCGTGATGACCTTCAGGCTGTGTTAACTGAATTGAATGCTGCCGGTCTAGGTGATGTTGCACAAGTGATCGGTTCGTTGAACCTAGATGATGAAGTGCGTTTCCACTTTGATGAGGAAGAAGTTTATTCTGAGTCACGTGTTCAATTGCAAAGCTGGTGGGCTGAAACTTCTTATCAGATTCAATCGCTACGTGATAACTCTGAGTGTGCAGAACAAGAGTTCAATGCCATTCAGGACAAAGCTGATCCTGGTTTACATGCTGAACTTTCATTTGATCAAAATGAAAACGTTGCTGAAGCACTTATTAAATCAGGTGTGCGTCCTCAAGTTGCTATCGTGCGTGAGCAGGGTGTAAATGGCCAAATCGAAATGGCTGCTGCTTTTGACCGTGCAGGTTTTGCCGCTGTTGACGTTCATATGAGTGATATTCTGTCTGGTCGCGTGACGCTTGATCAATTTAAAGGTCTAGTGGCATGTGGCGGCTTCTCTTATGGTGATGTTTTAGGTGCTGGTGAAGGTTGGGCTAAGTCAATCTTGTTTAACGAACAAGCGCGCGAGCAGTTCAAGTCATTCTTTGCGAGAACGGATACATTTGCTTTAGGTATTTGTAACGGCTGTCAGATGCTGTCTAACTTGCATGAGCTGATTCCAGGTTCGGATCATTGGCCGCATTTTGTGCGTAACGTTTCAGAGCAGTTTGAAGCACGTGTAGCGATGGTTGAAGTTCAAGAGTCTAACTCAGTCTTCTTGCAGGGTATGTCGGGTTCTCGTATGCCGATTGCAATTGCACACGGTGAAGGTCGTGCCGAGTTTAAGGATGCGAAACATTTGGCTGATCTAGATAACGCAAATGCAGTTGCTTTACGCTACGTGGATAACTATGGGCAGGCAACGGAAGCTTATCCTGCGAACCCTAATGGTTCACCTGCCGGTATTACGGGGGTTACGAGTAATGATGGTCGTGTAACGATTATGATGCCTCACCCTGAACGTGTATTCCGTACAGTCACTAACAGCTGGGCGCCAGATGAGTGGGCTGAGGATGGTGCGTGGATGCGAATGTTCCGTAATGCACGTGTTTGGGTTGGCTAGACTCTACCCAGAAATGAAAAAGGTGGCCTAGGCCGCCTTTTTTTGTGCCTGTAAATTGTGCTTGTAAATAGGTAATTGCTTGTCTTGATTTAAGGTCTTACGTAAAAATAGCCTTGCTGTTGTAGATAAACAATTTCAGGTAGGCCAGCTTGAACAACATCTTCGGCCTCTACTTCGTAAAGTTCCTCATAAGAAACCTGAAACCCATCTAGGCTGTTACCGCAAATAACAAAATGTACATCGTTCAGTCGCAATGAATCAATGGTGGTTTGTTTGGTTTCATCATCGCTGGCTTCGATAAAGTATTTTATAGCAGGACCGTGAATGATTGCTTTGACGGAAATATGATCTTCGCCTAACGCGTTAATATGGTTTGCAATATTGGTAAAGGTCGCGGAAATGCGTTTAGGGTCGTCATAGTTAATATGATAAACCACCTTCTGATCGGGGTAATCAGAGGCCAGAAGCTGGCTTGTTGGAACCGCGGCAACGAAAAAAGTAAGCAAGATAGCTTTAATACTTAGAAAGATACTTTTCATTGTTTTGGTCCTTATTGATGTTAAAAAAAAGGCGCTCAAGTGAGCGCCCCTTAGGTAACAAAAGTCAGAAGACTTTAATTACTTATTTTTTACCAGAAATCTCAACTTCTACACGGCGGTTAGCGCGTAGGCAATCAAGAAGGTTGCTGCCGCGCTGGCCATCGCAAGATTTAGCAGGAGCGTTTTCGCCCATGTAACCAGTGCTGATAGCAGAAGCGTTAACGCCTCCAGCTTGAAGTGCTTCAGATACAGCGTTTACGCGCTTCATAGAAAGAGCGTCGTTGTATGCGCTTGCACCGATACGGTCAGCGTGGCCAACTAGATTAACGCTTGTTACTTCTTTTAGTGAGTTGATGTAGCTAGAGATATCGCTTACATCGCCAGCGTTTGCGCTGTCAAAGTCAAAGTATACAATGTGTTTTTCAACAGTAGCCATCATTTTAGGAGCAGGCGCAGGAGCAGGAGCTTCAGCCATTGGTGCTTTGTAGCCAGCACAGCCTTCTACTGTGTCAGCTTCTTCCCAGAAACCATGACGCCAGCAGTCGCCTGTGCCCGTTTTCCATACAGTTGCATTTTTAGATTCGTCCCAGTAACCAGAGTTTTCTGGGTGAGCCTGTGCACTTGTTGCCAAGCCCATAGCTAGTACTAAGCCAGAAGCGATTGCGAATTTTTTCATTTTAGCTGTCCTTGAAATACGATTTGGATTCTGTAATTAGGCATAATAAGAAATAATCTGTTTATTACAACTCTTCTTACCTTAACCTGCGATAAACAGCAGAAAAATAGTCATATTTTTCTGGACTACTTTAAAAGTATTCTTATATGAGACTATGTCTAAGTAGTCTACTATTTATGCTGGTCTTTACACTCTTCGTCTTTGGTCGATAGTATTATAAAGAATAATGCGTGCAAAAGGCTAGGGCAGTACTTTTTTGTACGGCTTCACTGTTACTTTTTTGTATACGCCTGCACTAATGTAAGGGTCATTATCAGCCCATTGCTGGGCTTCAGTCAGTGACGGAAACTCAGCCACAACTAAACTGCCTGTAAATCCTGCGCTGCCTGGATCTTCGCTATCAATAGCTGGATGAGGCCCTGCGATTAGTAGGCGTCCTTCTTCGTTTAGTTCTTTTAACCTTGCGATATGATCAGGTCGTGCAGCAAGGCGTTTTTCTAAACTATTTTCAATGTCTTCGGAAATGATGGCGTAAAACACGTATTGATCCTTAAAAATTAGTCGTTATTTTCAGTATTTTCAATGTGGCGTGAAAGATAAATGCCTTGAAGGACAATAAAAATCACAGTGAGGCCCAACATACCAAAAAGTTTAAAGTTAACCCAAGCTTCTTCGCTGAAAGTGTAAGCAACAAAAAGGTTGAGTGCGCCCATAGCTATAAAAAATACAACCCAGGCAATATTAAGGTTTTTCCAGGCGAAGCTAGGCAGAGAAATATTGCTGCCCATTAATCTTTCGACAATGGTTTTTTCGCCGATAAATTGGCTGCCTAAAAAAGCTAAACCGAAAAGCCAGTTTACAACAGTAGGTTTCCACTGGATAAAGGTTTTATCTTGAAAAAGCACGGTTGCACCGCCCAAAACAATAACAAGACCGAGCGTCACTAACTGCATTTTTTCTATTTTGTGTGTGCGGATCCATGTATATAGCATCTGCAAAAGCGTAGCGGGTATGAGCACAGCGGTAGCGAGAATGATGTCATTCGTTGTTTTGTATACAATAAAAAAGATAACGATAGGTAAAAAATCTAATAAAAGCTTCATAAACGCCTTAATAAGGTAGTTAGGTAAAGATTAATTATAAGGTTGCTGAAGCTTTATATAAACAGTGAATGAATATGGATTTACCAAAATACGACCTGCATTGCCACTCTACTGCATCTGATGGTTCTTTAGATCCTATGGATTTGATAGAAAAAGCTCGGCAGAAAAAGATTAAAGTGCTCGCGATCACTGATCACGACACGCTAAAAGGCGTTGAGCCTTTTTTGGGTAAAGATTTGGACGGTGTTCAACTTATTGCTGGAACCGAACTGACTTGCGTATGGAATAAGCGAATGCTCCATATTATAGGTTTGGGGATGGATGTTAATTCTCAAAAGCTGCAAGGTTATCTGGATTCGCTTTCAGAATTAAGAACTGCTCGTGCAAGGAAAATAGCAGATCAGTTAATGACTATGGGGTTGCCTGATATATTTCTTGCGGCCAAAGAAAAAGCGGGTGGGGGAGTGATTGGCCGGCCGCATTTTGCAAAAGTTATGTTAGAACAGGGTTTGGTTACTTCTGAGCAGCAGGCTTTTAAAAAGTATTTAGGTATAGGCAAAAAAGGTGATGTGAAAATGGAGTGGCCCTCGTTGGAAGAGGCTGTTTCAGTTATTCATGGTGCCGGGGGTGTTTCGATCTTAGCGCACCCTACAAAATATAAGATGACTTTTACTAAACTGCGTTTGGTCATTAGAGGTTTTGTTGATGTAGGTGGAAAAGGGATTGAAGTATCCTATCCGGGAATGACGCCAGATCATCATTTTCAATTACTCAGAATTGCCAAAGAGAATGATTTGATGCTTTCTGCAGGAAGTGATTTTCATACGCCTGGAAATACTTGGACTGATTTAGGTAAATACCCTCCGTTAAAAAGTAATGAAAATCATGTATTAAATGCGTTACTTCAATAAAACTTAAGATGTGTGCGCATGTCTTTGTGGATGAGTTATAATAGTTTGTGTTTCATTTGTGCTTAAGTAAGGTAAATTGTGAGTCAGTTTTTTCAAATACATCCTGAAAATCCGCAGCAACGGTTAATCAATCAAGCTGTTGAAATTATTAATAATGGTGGGGTTGTTATATATCCTACTGATTGTGCTTATGCATTAGGGTGTCATCTAGGTGATAAACGAGCCCTAGAGAAAATAAAAAAAATTAGGCAATTAGATGATAAACACAACTTTACACTGGTTTGTCGTGATTTAAGTGAAATTAGCACTTATGCCAAAGTAGATAATACAAATTACCGTTTATTAAAAGCGTATACGCCAGGCGCTTACACTTTTATTCTTAAAGCAACGGCTGAAGTCCCTAGACGGCTGTTACATCCTAAAAGAAGAACGATAGGCATTCGGGTGCCTGACAACCCAATTGCGCTTGCATTAACAGAAGCTTTGGGTGAGCCAATTATGAGTACCTCTCTTATTATGCCGGGTGATGATATGCCATTAATGGACCCCTATGATATGAGGCAGTTATTGCAGCACCAGGTCGATTTGATTATCGATGGTGGTTATTGTGGGTTAGAAGCAACTAGTGTTATTAATCTAGTTGAAGAGGTTCCTGAGGTTGTTCGCGAAGGGGCTGCGGATGTTGCAGGTTTCTTATAATTAATATTTTTACTTGATTAATCTTTATCTATAAAGATAATTACTTAAGTGTTGTTTAATTCGACGAGTATAATTAGATGTCTGATTTTTTAAAAATTCTAACGCGTAAAAACTCTCTTCGTAAACAGTGTCAGGAATTAACTGTTTCAGAACTTGAAAAAGTAATTTCAGATTTAACTGTAATTACGGATGATAAGCGCGAAGCGGAAGAAGCGTTTCAGGCAGCAGAAAAGGAAAAAGTTGCTAAGATTGAGGCTATCCGTCAAAGCATGTTGGATGCAGGCGTTGATATGAATGATTTAATGGGCATGATTGGAGAGGTTGCTTCTCCTAAGAAAAAGGTCCAGCCAAAATATCGTATTGTAGATGATGAAGGTGTTGAACATGAGTGGTCAGGTCGCGGTCGTACACCGTTATCTTTTCAGGCTTACTTTGATAAAGGATTTACTAAAGACGACTGCTTAATTTAATATAAGGCAGAGTCTTTATTAGAAAGCCCTTTTCATTTTGAAAGGGCTTTTTTATTGCTTATTTCTAAATTAGCTTTTCTTTTAAATGAGTTTCTAAATTAGTTATAAAGCAGTTGTTTATTAATAATCATCGGTCAGGGTGGTCGATGATTTGAAAAAAGAAGGTGCGTCACATGTCAGATGAAAAGTTACACAAAGTTTTGGCGCGCTCCGGTATTGGCTCACGTCGTGAGATGGAGCGTTGGATTAAAGAAGGGCGAGTAACGGTCAATGATAAAGTTGCTACTTTAGGGGATAGAATTTCCGAAGGTGATGTGGCTTCTGTTGACGGGGCGCCTGTTAATTTGATTTTTGATAGACAGTCCGAAAGGCGAGTGCTTATTTATAATAAGCCTGTGGGTGAAATATGTACGAGGCATGACCCTGAAGGGCGCCCTACGGTATTCGATCATCTGCCTCCTTTAAAAGAGGGGCGTTGGATTGCGATAGGCCGTTTAGATATAAATACTTCAGGCTTGTTGTTGTTTACGACGGATGGTGACTTAGCTAATGCATTGATGCATCCGTCTGCGCAGATTGACCGTGAATATGCGGTGCGTGTCTTGGGTAATGTTGATGATGCTCTGCTTAAGCGTTTAACGGACGGTGTGCTGTTAGAAGATGGTATGGCAAAGTTTACTGATGTTCAGTTCTTTGATGGTGAAGGCGCGAATAAGTGGTATCACTGTGTTGTGATGGAGGGGCGTAACCGTGAAGTTCGACGCCTTTGGGAGTCACAAGAGATTCAAGTGAGTCGTTTGAAGCGTGTGCGTTTTGGGCCCGTTTTTCTTCCAAGTGATGTGCGTGCAGGCACTTGGAAGCTTCTTGAAGATAAAGAGGTTAATTCGCTTTCTCAGATGTTGGAGTTAAAGCCTAAGAAGGGTGCTCGGATGTCGGTTGTAGAAAAGCAAAAGTTTGAGCGTCGTTACAAGAAGCAGAAAGCAAGAAGAATGGAAGGTAAGTAGCCTTTCTTTCAGACAATAAAAAGCAGCACTTGGCTGCTTTTTTATTAGTTGGTTTTTCATTATTGAGCGTCGAGTGATTGCCCGTTTACTTCTAGGCTGTCACGGCCCATGAGATATAAATACAGCGGCATAATATCTTCAGGTGCAGTCACGGATGCTGGGTTTTCAGCAGGATAAGCGCTCGATCTCATTTGAGTACGTGTGGCACCTGGATTGATACAGTTAGCGCGAATGTTGCTTATATTTTCAACTTCGTCAGCAAGTGTCTGCATTAGGCCTTCGGTTGCAAACTTAGAAACGCCATATGCGCCCCAATATGCACGGCCCTTTCTGCCTACAGATGATGATGTGAAAACAATGGAAGCATTCTCAGATCGCTCTAAAAGAGGCATGAGTATCTGGGTTAGCATGAAAGGCGCATTTAAGTTGACCTGCATGACTTGTTGCCAGATTACAGGATCGTAAGTTTGGATGTGAGTTCTAACACCCAGTAGGCCTGCGTTGTGAAGGATGCCATCTATGCGTCCAAACTCTTGTTCAAGCGTGTTTGTTAGCTCAATGAAATCATGTTCTTGAGCGCTTTCTAGATTGAGAGGTACTAGAGCGGGCTGCGGGTGTCCTGCAGCTTCGATCTCGTCATAGACCTGTTCCAGCTTTTCTAGAGTGCGACCGAGTAAAATGACCGTTGCGCCGTGTGCAGCGAATGTTTTAGCTGCGACGCGGCCAATGCCTGCGCCTGCGCCGGTTACCAGAATAATTCGGTCTTTTAAAAGATCTTCCGGTGCCTGGTACTCAAACATAATTTTTGATCCTAATTCAAGTGCGTAAATCGGTATAAATAGATTGTAGCAGGGGCTGTAGTTCAGTTGCACATTCAATGTAGTGGTCTGCAAGCCAGTCTTGGGGGGCTTCTTGGGCGTCAAGGTAGCCATAGGTTGCTGCAATGGTCATCATCCCAGCCCTGTTGCCTGCTTGTATATCGCGGATATGATCACCGACATAAATACTCTGTTCCGCTTTACAGCCTATCTCGCTACAGGCAAGAAAAAGAGCTTCAGGATGTGGTTTTCGTTCGGTTACATGGTCTGGGCAGATGACTGTGCTAGCTTTTTCAGCGAGACCTAGGCCTTGCATAACTGGGGTTGTGTATAACTCAGGCTTGTTGGTAACTATGCCCCATGGGATATCATGTTCTGTTAACCAGTTGAGGCAGTTGTTTAGCCCGGGGAAAAGTTTACTGTCGACGTCTAAATGTTCGAGGTAGAGTGCTAGCATGCGCTGATGAAGGTTATCAAACCCTTCGTCACCTTCTTTAAGGCCGAAGGCCGCCGCGACCATTGCGCGTGCGCCATTGGATACAAACCTGCGAATGTACTCGTATGTGACCGGTTGTTTCTGTTCCTCGCGCAACAGTTGGTTGATAACCCAGTGGAAGTCTGGTGCGGTATCGATTAGCGTGCCGTCAAGATCAAAGAGTACAGATGCGGGCTTTGTAGTCATCTTATGCTGGCTTCTCGGTCGCGATCATATAATTCACGTCTACATCGGTAGGGTGTAAGCTGTATTTCTTTGTTAGCGGATTATAAGTTAAACCGCACATTTCGGTGCTTTGTAGTCCGCTCTCTCTAATCCAAGTGCCTAATTCTGAAGGTCGAATGAATTTTTTAAAGTCATGGGTACCGTCTGGTACGAGCTTTAAAAGCTTTTCTGCGCCAACGATTGCGAATAGGTAACTTTTAGGGTTTCTATTCAGCGTTGAGAAGAAAAGAGTTCCGCCAGGTTTGCATAGCTTGGCGCAGGCTTGGACAATAGAGGAGGGGTCTGGAACATGTTCCAGCATTTCCATGCAGGTAACGACATCGAAAGATTCAGGTTGCTCCGCTGCAAGCTCCTCAACAGTGATCTGTTTGTAATTAACATTTACACCGCTTTCTAGACCATGCAGTTTGGCTATTTTTAAAGGTGCAGCGCCCATATCTATGCCGGTAACCGTTGCGCCTCGCTGAGCCATAGATTCTGATAAGATGCCGCCGCCGCAGCCGACGTCCAAAACATTTTTTTCACTGAGTTGGGCTATTCGATCAATAAAGCCAACGCGTAATGGATTGATCTCATGAAGAGGTTTGAATTCGCTGTTTTTATCCCACCACTTATTGGCAAGCTCTTCGAATTTAGCAATTTCTTCTGGATCGATGTTCTGTTGAGCAGTCTTATCTGGCTGAGTCATAGCGATCTTTCGTTCGTGAATTTTTAATCTATTCTAACACTGCTACGTGCTTCAGAAATAGTCGGGCATACAAATGTAGGGTTTATTAGAATTAATTGTATAAGCCCTTATTTTTTCAGGATTCCCTTTGTGAATATGTGATATACTTCCGCGGTTATAAATATCCGCGGAAACCTTCCGTTGCGAGAGTGATTCAAGGATAGGGAATGGGCGATTTAGTCAAAGAAATTCTGCCAGTTAACATCGAAGATGAACTGAAGCAGTCATACCTAGATTACGCAATGAGCGTAATTGTAGGCCGTGCGTTACCAGATGCGAGAGACGGTCTTAAACCCGTTCATCGTCGTGTTCTATTTGCAATGAACGAACTCGGCAATGACTGGAATAAAGCATATAAAAAATCAGCACGTGTTGTGGGCGATGTTATTGGTAAGTACCACCCACATGGTGATAGCGCTGTTTACGATACAATCGTACGTATGGCGCAAGACTTTTCCATGCGTTACCCCTTGGTCGATGGGCAAGGTAATTTCGGTTCAATTGATGGCGACTCTGCTGCGGCGATGCGTTATACCGAAATCCGTATGGACAAAATTGCACATGAGTTGCTAGCCGATCTTGAAAAAGAAACGGTCGATTTTGTCGATAACTACGACGGCACAGAAAAAATCCCTGTTGTTGTTCCTACGCGTATACCAAACCTTCTTGTGAATGGTTCATCAGGTATTGCGGTGGGTATGGCGACAAATATTCCTCCTCATAACTTATCTGAAGTTGTGCGTGGTTGTATTGCTCTGATTGAAAATGAAGAGTTAACCACTGATGAGTTGATGGAATATATTCCAGGGCCGGATTTCCCAACAGGCGGTATTATTAATGGCCGTGCGGGAATCCTGCAGGCATACCGTACTGGGCGAGGCCGTATTTATGTTCGTGCTAAGTACCATGTCGAAGAAGATCAGAAAAATGGTAAGCCTTCACTTATCGTTACTGAGATCCCTTATCAGCTTAACAAAGCTCGTTTGATTGAGAAGATCGCTGAGCTTGTTAAAGAAAAGAAAATTGAAGGTATCACTGAACTGCGTGATGAGTCCGATAAGGACGGAATGCGTATTGTTATTGAACTTCGTCGTAACGAAGTGCCTGAAGTGGTTATCAATAACTTGTTTGCGCAAACGCAGATGGAGTCTGTTTTCGGTATCAATATGGTAGCCTTGGTTGATGGCCAACCACGCATCCTTGATCTGAAAACCGCACTTGAATGCTTCATTCGTCATCGCCGTGAAGTGGTTACTCGCCGTACTGTTTATCTTCTACGAAAAGCTCGCGAACGTGGTCACTTGTTAGAAGGTCTAGCGGTTGCTTTGGCGAATATCGATCCTGTTATCGAGCTAATCAAACAGTCGCCTACGCCTGCTGAAGCAAAAGAACGTTTGATTGCTGAAGAATGGGTGCCAGGTAATGTGATCGAAATGTTGGAGCGTGCAGGTGAAGATGCTTGTCGCCCTGATGATCTTGAAGAACAGTTCGGTCTGCGCGATGGTAAATACCATCTGTCTCCAGCTCAAGCGCAAGCTATTCTTGAGTTGCGCCTGCATCGTCTAACAGGTTTAGAACATGAGAAGCTGATTGCCGAGTATAAAGAGCTTCTAGAGAAGATAGCGGAACTGCTTCTGATTTTGGGCTCTCATGAGCGCTTGATGGAAGTGATTCGTGAAGAGCTTGATGCTGTGCTCGAAGAGTATGGCGATGAGCGACGCACTGAAATTACTGCTTCTCGTAAAGATCTGACGATTGCTGATCTGATCACCGAAGAAGATGTGGTCGTAACTATATCTCATGGTGGTTATGCCAAAACACAGCCGTTGACTGACTACCAGTCGCAGCGTCGTGGTGGTAAAGGTAAATCAGCAGCGGCCATTAAAGATGAAGATTTTATCGAACATCTATTAATAGCCAATACGCACGATACTATTCTTTGTTTCACTGACCGTGGCAAAGTGTACTGGTTACGGGTGTTTGAAATTCCGGTTGCGAGTCGTACCGCGCGTGGTCGTCCGATCGTAAATATCTTGCCTTTAGATGAAGGTGAGCGCGTGAGTACTATCCTGCCAGTGGGTGCTTATGAAGAAGATAAATTCATCTTCATGGCAACTGCATCAGGTACAGTTAAGAAAACAGCCCTGACTAACTTCTCCCGCCCACGTTCTAGTGGTCTGATTGCTTTGGATCTTTTAGATGATGACCATCTAATTGGTGCAGCTATCACTAATGGTGAAGATGACATTATGCTGATGACAAGTGCGGGTAAGAGCATGCGTTTCAGTGAAGATGATGTTCGTCCTATGGGTCGTACAGCACGTGGTGTACGTGGTGTGAAAATGGCGGATGGGGTTGAAGTTATCTCCCTGATTATTCCGCAAGAAGGCGGCAAAATTCTGACAGCATCAGCAAATGGTTACGGTAAGAAAACTGCCATTGATGACTTCCCTGTTAAAGGACGTGGTGGTCAAGGTGTGATTGCACAGCAGTGTTCTGATCGTAATGGACAGTTAGCAGGTGCCGTACAGGTCTTTAATGGCGATGATGTGATGCTAATCAGTGACCAGGGAACGCTTGTAAGAACAGGTTGTGATGGTATCTCTGAATTAGGTCGTAATACTCAAGGTGTCACCTTAATTCGAGTTAATGGTGATGAGCGCTTAGTAAGTGTTGCGCGCATCGAAGAGCCAGATGAAGAGCCTGATGCTGAAGGCGAAATAGTTGAAAGCAATGAAGCTGAAACCAGTACAGCTGAGAATGGGGGCGCAGCTGAAGCAGCTGATACCCACCCAGATACTGGAGAGTAAGTTCCAAATAAGTGCGGCTTCGAGTCGCACTTTTTATATAACGTTTAAAAGTTAGTAAAGAAGAGAAAATCCTCATGACACGCAAGTTTAATTTCAGTGCTGGGCCGGCGGGCCTGCCTGATGAAGTTTTAGTGCAAGCACAGCAAGAACTTTTAGATTGGCACGGTAAAGGGCTTTCCATAATGGAAATGAGCCACCGTAGCAAAGAGTTTGTATCTGTAGCTGAAACAGCTGAGCAAGATTTACGTGACTTGATGGGGATTAGCTCGGACTATAAGGTATTGTTTTTACAGGGTGGAGCAACGTCTCAGTTCTCGATGATCCCTATTAATCTACTGCGAGGGAAAACCTCTGCTGATTATCTGAATACAGGTATCTGGTCTAAAAAAGCAATCCAAGAAGCTTCTCGTTATTGTGATGTGTCTATTGCTGGAAGCAGTGAGGCTAATGGTAATACTGCAGTACCGACTCAGTCAGAACTTAAGCTTAATCCTGATGCCGCGTATCTACACTACACGCCGAATGAGACGATTGGCGGTTTAGAGTATGACTACATTCCGGAAAGTGGTGATGTACCGCTTGTGGCTGATCTTTCTTCAACAATCTTGTCTCGTGAAATCGACGTGAATAAGTTTGGTTTGATCTACGCGGGTGCGCAGAAAAATATTGGTCCGGCAGGCCTAACCGTAGTGATTGTACGTGAAGAACTATTGGGTAATGTGACTGCTGGCGCTCCTACAATGTTTGATTATAAAGTCCATGCTGATGCGGACTCTATGTGTAATACCCCGCCTACTTATGGTTGGTATTTAGCAGGGTTGGTTTTCCAATGGTTAAAGGCTCAAGGCGGTGTGGCTGCAATAGAAGCTATTAATCAGCGCAAGCAGGCTAAGCTTTATGCTGCTATTGATGGCAGTGATTTTTATGCTAACCCAATGGTTGAAGCGAATCGCTCATGGATGAATGTGCCGTTTACATTAGCTGATTCTGCCTTGGATAAGCTGTTCTTGGAGCAAGCGGAAGAAGCGGGTCTACTCAATTTGAAAGGGCATCGTTCAGTCGGTGGCATGCGTGCAAGTATTTACAATGCTGTACCGGAAACTGCAGTTGATGCTCTCATCAGCTTTATGCAGCAATTTGAAAAACACAACGCTTAACAATAAAGATAAAAGTAGAAGCATATGAGCGAACAGGAAAAAGAGCTACGTATCTTAAGGGATCAAATTGACAGTATTGATCGTCAGATCCATGAACTGCTTAATCGTCGTGCCAGTTGTGCGCAAAATGTAGCCGAAGTTAAGCAGAAGTATCAGGGCGAAGTATCCGCTGTATTCTATCGCCCAGAGCGAGAAGCGCAGGTATTACGTGCGGTAATGGAACGTAATGAAGGCCCTCTTGCGGATAAAGAGGTAGCTCGGCTGTTTCGCGAAGTGATGTCTGTATGTTTGGCGCTAGAGGAACCAATGCGCGTGGCCTTTTTAGGGCCTGAAGGTACATTTACACAGCAAGCGGCAATGAAGCACTTTGGACATTCCGCACGTAATCTTCCAATGCAATCGTTGAAAGATGTATTTCGCGAAGTGCAGGCGGGAGGTGCTCATTATGGTGTTGTACCTATTGAAAACTCAACTGAAGGTGTTGTAAGTCATACACTTGATCTCTTCAAACAGTTTGATCTGAATATTTGCGGTGAGGTAGAGGTTCCGGTACACCTTCATCTACTACTAAATAGAGGGGATACACTCGACGGTATTTCCAAAATTTATTCACATCAGCAGTCGCTTGCTCAGAGTCGCGGCTGGTTAGATGCGCGCTACCCTGATATTGAAAAGGTTGCAGTTAGCTCGAATGCGGAAGCAGCTAAACTTGTTGCTAAGGAAGGGGCTGGGTGTGCGGCGATTGCGGGTGATATGGCGGCGGACCTATATGATCTAGATATGGCTGTTAAAAACATTGAAGATCAAGCTGATAACACTACACGTTTTTTGATTATTGGTAATCAAGATGTAGGGCCAAGCAATGACGATAAAACGTCAATTTTGATCTCTGTACCTGATACACCGGGTGCACTGTATCAAGTGTTAGAACCTTTCCATCGCTATGATTTGAGTTTAACCCGTGTTGAAACCCGTAGTGCGGCAAAAAACTCTCTCTTTTATATCGATTTTGAAGGTCATTTTTCAGATACCGTCGTGAATAAAGCGCTACAAGAGTTAACTCAAAGCAGTATGGAATTGAAAATACTTGGCTCATACCCACGGGCGGTGCTCTAAACTTTGCAGCAGATGGGGAGTTCTTTTAGATCGAACTTTCCAATACAACTTTTCATGATGGTTATGTAATCAGGTGAGTTATGGGTAGCGATTTTATTTCATTAGCAACATGCGGTGTTCAAAACTTAAATCCATATCTGCCAGGCAAGCCACCTGAAGAGTTGGAAAGAGAGTTAGGGTTAACCAACGTAGTTAAGTTGGCAAGCAACGAAAACCCGATGGGTCCGTCAGAGAAAGTCCTATCAGCTCTTCAAAAGAGTCTCTCCGGGTTGTCTTTGTATCCTGATAGTGGTGGTTATAAGTTAAAGCACGCGTTATCTAAAAAGTTTGGCTTTTCACCGGAGCAAGTGACTTTAGGCAATGGCTCGAATGATGTATTAGAACTCATCGGTCGTGGCTATCTAAACCCTGGTGATGAGGTTATCTATTCAGAGTTTAGTTTTGTTGTTTATTCATTGGTAACCCAGGCGACTGGCGCTAAACCTATAGTTACACCGGCGAAAAGCTGGGGTAATGATTTAAATGCCATGTTACAGGCTGTTAGTGAAAAAACGCGGATTATTTTTATTGCGAACCCAAATAATCCGACAGGGACATGGCTGACAAAGCAGGAAATTACCTCCTTTTTAGATGCAGTACCTGAAAATGTGTTAGTCGTTTTAGATGAAGCGTATACCGAATACGTAGATGAGGCCGAGTTTCCAAATGGCTTGTCTTTATTATCAAGTTATCAAAACTTGATTGTGACACGGACCTTTTCTAAAGCTTACGGTTTAGCGGGTTTACGTATAGGGTATGCGGTTTCAAATACTGAGATCGCGAACATCCTGAGTCGTGTTAGGCAGCCTTTTAATGTGAATAATTTAGCCTTAGTGGCTGCAGAAACTGCTTTAGATGATGACGAATATTTGAGTAAAAGTTTTGCCTTAAATAAAGCCGGAATGGCGCTTTATCAGGCAGAGCTGAAGCGTTTAGGTTTGAATTTTATTCCGTCGGTAGGTAATTTTATTACGGTTGAACTCGAAAACGATGCGGCGCCTGTATACCAGGCAATGCTTGAGGAAGGCGTTATTGTTAGGCCTGTTGCTAATTATGGCATGCCTAAACATTTGAGAATTAGTATAGGTTTAGACGCCGAAAATAAGCGTTGTATAGAGGTATTGGAACGAGTGATTAAACATGAGTAAGCCTATAAGCAAGACGCTGATAATAGGTCTGGGCTTAATTGGTGGATCGCTGGCGAAGGCGCTTAAAATCAATCGACACTGTGGCCAAATCATCGGCTACGATCGTGATTTTGAGGAAAGCAAAGCCGGTTATAATGCGGGTGTTATTGATCTAGCGATAGAGAACTTGGTGGATGCGGTTTCGACAGCGGATCTTATTGTTCTTGCTGTGCCCGTGAAGGCGATGGAAAAAGTGTTGATGGATATCGCCCCTTTCATCGCTGAAGATACGCTTATAACCGATGTAGGCAGCACCAAGGGCAATGTTGTCGCTGCTGCCAAGCGAGTTTTTGGTGATGTTCCAACTGGTTTTGTTCCGGGTCATCCGATAGCAGGCTCAGAAAAAAGTGGTGTAGCTGCAGCGGATCATACGCTTTTTGAAAATCATAAAGTGATTTTAACGCCTTTAGCTGAATCGTCATCTGATTCAGTTAATGTGTTTACGCGAATGTGGGAATCGACCGGAGCTGAGGTTCTGGTTATGAATGTGGACAAGCATGATGAGGTTTTAGCGGCGACGAGCCACCTGCCTCATATGTTAGCTTTTTCACTTGTCGATACATTGGCGCAAGAGCAGGACAATAATACGGATATTTTTCGTTATGCAGCCGGTGGGTTCCGCGATTTTACTCGCATTGCGGGTAGTGATCCGACCATGTGGCATGACATCTGTCTAGCAAACAAACAAGCATTACTTAGCCAGCTCGATCGATATACGGCAGGCTTAGCAAATTTAAGGGCAGCTATTGAGTGTGGTGACAGCGAATCCATGCTGGGAACTTTTACGCGCGCAAAAGCTGCAAGAGAACATTTTTCAAGAATTTTATCTGGTACGGCATATTCACAGCATATGAGTAATCAACAAGTAACCTTTCGTGCCCAGCCTGGCGGCAGCGTAAGTGGAAAAATTAGAGTTCCAGGTGATAAATCTATCTCCCATCGATCCATTATGTTGGGTTCACTAGCAGACGGTGTAACTGAAGTTACGGGCTTTCTGGAAGGTGAAGATAGCTTAGCAACGCTTCAGGCATTCCGTGATATGGGTGTCGTTATCGAAGGGCCCGATGCCGGCAACGTCACTATCTATGGTGTTGGTGTTAACGGTCTTCAGGCTCCTCCAGGACCGCTATATGTAGGTAATTCTGGAACGTCCATGCGTTTGTTATCAGGGCTGCTTGCTGCGCAAGCGTTTGATACTGAATTAAGTGGCGATGAATCACTGACTAAACGTCCAATGGGACGTGTAGCAGATCCGCTACGTCTAATGGGTGCTGAGATTGAAACCGCTGAAAATGGACGGCCTCCATTAAAAATCAAAGGTGGTCAGTCTTTAAAAGGTATTCATTATGATATGCCGATGGCAAGTGCGCAGGTTAAATCATGCTTATTGCTAGCAGGGCTTTATGCCGAGGGCGATACCTCAGTAACTGAGCCTGCACCAACGCGTGATCATACAGAACGTATGCTAACGGGCTTTGGCTATCCAGTAGAACAGAATGGATCTACCGCTAAAGTGACACCGGGTGGTCAGTTACATGCCACTCGAATTGATGTGCCAGCAGATATCTCTTCAGCTACTTTCTTTATGGTTGCAGCGGCGATCTGTCCAGATTCTGATCTGACGATTGAACATGTAGGTATCAACCCTACCCGTATAGGCATTATTAATATCTTGCGATTAATGGGTGCTAATTTAGAGCTGCTAAATGAGCGTGAAGTGGGTGGCGAACCCGTTGCTGATATCCGTATTCGCTATGCGCCTCTGAAAGGTATTCATATTCCGGAAGATCAAGTACCTCTAGCGATTGATGAATTTCCGGCTATCTTCATTGCAGCGATCAGCGCTGAAGGCACGACTGTCGTGTCGGGTGCTGAAGAGCTACGTGTTAAAGAGAGCGATCGTATTCAGGCAATGGTTGATGGCTTGAAAATTCTCGGCGCTGATATTGAAGGCACAGAAGATGGTGCCGTGATACAGGGCGGGACGCTAACAGGCGGAACTGTTGAAAGCCATGATGATCACCGTATAGCGATGGCGTTTGCCGTTGCATCATTGCGATCGACTGGAACAATTACAATTAATGAATGCGCAAATGTGGCTACCTCATTCCCTGGGTTTGTTGAATTAGCACAGTCTGCAGGTATTAAGGTTGAAAAGGAGAAGGGGTGATGTCTAATCGACAGGTACCCGTCATTACCGTTGATGGTCCAAGTGGATCGGGTAAAGGAACTATCTGCCAATTGTTGGCGCGTGAATTGGGCTGGGAGCTTCTAGATAGCGGTGCGTTGTATCGCTTAGTTGGATTGGCGGCTCGGCATCATGGTGTTGAACTGGATGATGAGGAAGCGCTGGTTGTGTTGGCGGCTCATCTTGATGTGCAGTTTATTGCCCGTGATGAAGATGTTGTGCAAATCATACTTGAAGGTGAAGAAGTAACGGATGCTATCCGTACTGAAGTGGTTGGAAGTGATGCATCTATCGTGGCTGCGATACCAAGTGTCCGAGACGCGCTATTAGAACGTCAACGTGCATTTGCAGAAATGCCAGGCCTTATTGCAGATGGTCGTGATATGGGAACTGTTGTCTTTCCCAATGCGGCCTTAAAAGTTTATCTTGATGCAAGCGCAGAAGAGCGTGCTGAGCGTCGGTATAACCAGTTGATAAACAAGGGACTGGGTGCTAATCTTCAAGCTATATTAGGGGACATTCAGGCGCGAGATGATCGCGATATGAATCGAGCTGTAGCCCCTCTTAAGCCCGCGGCGGATGCTGTAATTCTGGATACGACTACCATGTCTATCAAAGAGGTCCTAGCCGCTGTAATGGATGAAGCGAGGCACAAAGGGCTTCGCTGACAGATGTCGTATTGACTGAAAGCGGGATGAAACTGATATGAGTGAGAGCTTTGCAGAGCTGTTTGAAGAGAGTCTTCAAGAGCTTGAAATGGCGCCAGGTGCCATAGTAACGGGAACAGTCATTGCGATTGAGGATGACTTTGTCATCGTTAATGCAGGGCTCAAATCAGAAGGTGTTATTCCGCGTCATCAGTTCTTTGATGATAACGGTGACCTGACTGTAGAAGTTGGGTCTGAAGTCAAAGTTGCCCTTGAGACGATGGAAGATGGTTTCGGCACCACGCAGCTTTCACGAGAAAAAGCCAAACGTGCAGAAGCATGGCTCGAACTAGAAAAAGCTTTTGAAGGTGATGAGATTATAAAAGGTCGAATTACCGGCAAAGTTCGAGGCGGTTTCACCGTTGATGTTAATACGATTCATGCCTTCCTACCGGGTTCATTGGTAGATGTACGCCCCGTCAGAGATACCAGTCATCTCGAATCTCAAGAATTAGAGTTTAAGCTTGTTAAGCTTGATGCCAAACGCAATAACATCGTTGTGTCTCGTCGAGCTGTACTTGAAGCCGCTTATATCCTGGAGCGCGAGAAACTACTGGCTAATATGAAAGAGGGCCAGGTTGTTAAAGGTATTGTCAAAAATATCACAGACTATGGCGCGTTTATTGACTTGGGCGGCGTCGATGGTTTGCTTCATATTACTGACATTGCTTGGAAGCGAGTTAAACATCCAAGTGAAGCCCTGACTGTGGGCGAAGAGATAGATATACAGATTCTGCGATTTGATAAAGAGAAAAATCGCGTTTCTTTAGGTTTAAAACAGCTTACAGATGATCCATGGACACAGTTAATTTCTAATTATTCTGCGGGTATGAAAGCCAAAGCTAAAGTCACTAATCTGACAGATTATGGCTGTTTTGCAGAGATAGAAAATGGTATTGAAGGTTTAATCCATGTATCCGAAATGGATTGGACAAACAAAAATGTACACCCATCTAAAGTTGTTCAGCTTGGAGACGAAGTCGATGTGATGTTATTAGACATCGATAAAGAGCGACGTCGTATCTCCCTTGGTATGAAACAGTGTACGCCAAACCCTTGGCAAACCTTCTCTGAACAGTTTACCAAAGGTGATCGTGTAAACGGTGTTATTCGCTCAATTACAGATTTTGGCATCTTTGTAGGAATGGATGGGGGTATCGATGGTCTTGTTCACCAATCAGATCTTTCATGGGATGATAGTGACAAAGATGCGGTTAAACGCTTCAAAAAAGGTGATGAAGTTGAAGCCGTTATTCTTTCTATAGATTCAGAAAGAGAACGCATTGCCCTAGGGATTAAGCAACTTGATGGTGACCCGTTTAGCGAATATACATCGACTAAATCTAAGGGTGAAACAGTCAAAGGCACGGTTTCTGAAATAACCTCCAAAGGCTTAGTTCTAACCTTAGCTGAAGGTGTGGAAAGTTCTGTTAGAATTGCAGAGGTTTCGCGCGATCGTGTTGAAAACTTGAGCAGTCTTTACTTCATTGGGGATGAAGTGGAAGCGATGGTTGTTAATATTGACAGACGCAGCCGCGTGATAGCTCTGTCTATTAAACAGCTTGAAATAGCTCAAGAGAAAAAGGCAATGGACAGTGTCAGTCAGCAATCGGATGTAGATCTTTCAGGTCCAACAACGATTGGTGATTTGATAAAAGCACAGATGAAGAAAATCGATTCAAAGTAAACCTCGGGTTTACGATAAGATCAAACGATCGAGGGAGAAGATATGACTAAATCTGAACTGATAGAATTACTGGTAGATCGTCACGATCAGTTATCGGTAAAAGATATTGAGTTGTCGGTTAAGACTATGCTTGATCATATGACGGAGTCTTTATCGCAAGGCCATCGTATAGAAATTAGAGGGTTTGGAAGCTTCTCCCTCCATTACAGAGCGCCGCGAACTGGGCGCAATCCTAAAACCGGTGAGTCAGTTTCGTTAGATGCTAAATATGTACCGCATTTTAAGCCTGGTAAAGAGCTTAGAGAGCAAGTGAATGACTCCATTCAAAAATAGTTATTGAGGTTCTTTCAGCGTGCGTTTTTTAAAAACATTGATCATTGTTCTGCTTTGTCTTGCTGTTTTATTAGTGGGCATCATGTTCACTATCCATAATACGGATAAAGTAGTGATCGACCTAGTATTCTTCCAGTTGCCTGAAGCAAGTCTATCTATTTGGTTGATTGCCACCTTTCTAATGGGAGGGTTTATGGGCATTCTTCTGAGCGTCATGACTGTTTGGATGTTAAAAACACGTTTAGGTTCAGCGCGCCGTAAAATCGCAACGACACAGAAAGAGTTAGATCAGTTGAGAGTGTCCAACCTCAAAGATGCCGTTTAATCTCGATAGAGTCTTAGAAAACTCTTTAGGTAATTACCTGCTTATAGTCCCTCTGATGCTGGCCATTGCGATTGGCTGGTTCTTGGGACGAAGAGATAAACGTCAGCGTAGCAATCAGCCACAAATAAACCTGAGTACCGAGTACTTTACAGGTTTGGACTACCTGCTAAATGAGAAAATGGATGAAGCGATCGAAAGCTTCATACGTGCACTTGAGATAAACTCCGATACGATTCCTGCTCACCTCTCTCTTGCCAAGCTGTTCAGGCGCAAAGGCGATGTAGATCGCGCTATACAAATTCACCAGCAGTTGCTTGCAAGGCCTGATCTAAGTCGTGCAGATTTTATGCGTATCCAAATGGCGCTTGCGCGAGATTATTATGCGGTGGGTTTATTGGACCGTGCTGAAAACCTCTTGCTTGAGATTATTAAATCAACACCGCCTAAAGAAACACGTCATAATGCCCTTTGTTTACTGATAAAGCTTTATGAGAAAGAGGGTGAATGGGAGCAAGCACTTAACGCTGCTCAAGACTTAAGTGTTGAAGAACGAAAACTAATCGCGACCGAACTTGCACACTACTGCTGTGAATTAGCAGAGCAAGCGATTGCTGAAAAGAAAGTAACCATCTCTGCCAGTTATTTGAAACGTGCTGAACAATTTGAAGGGAATAATGTCCGTATCCGTTTAATGCTCGCGCGAATGGCGATGTCCTCCTCGAACTGGAAACAGGCGATAAAGCATCTTAAGAGTATTCCCAAGATAGATCGTTTATTTGTATCTGAAACGATTCCGCTCTTAAGTGAGTGTTATGAGCAAACGAAGGACCCGCGGGAGTATACGGAATATCTGCGTACGTGCCTTGCTAAGGCGCCCTCTACAACGGTAATCGTAGCATTGGCGGAGCAAATAAGAGCGGATAGGGGAGCTTATGCTGCCGGTAGTTTTGTTACCGAGGAATTAAAACGCCGTCCCTCGATAAAAGGGTTTAATAGTCTTATCGATCTTCATATAGAATATGGGGCAGATAATGAAAAAGACAGTTTAAAAGTGTTTCGTGGGTTAACCGGGCAGTTAGAACTATCCAAACCTATATATCGTTGTAATAGCTGTGGCTTTTCTGGGCGGACGCTTTCTTGGCAGTGCCCATCATGTAAAAGCTGGGGCACGACTAAGCCTATTCAAGGATTAGAAGGCGAATAATCGAATTTAGAGAATGAATATGTCAGTAGATAAAAAGCGTGTAATAGTTGCATTAGATTACCCAAACCAGCAACAAGCATTAGCCATGGCGGCACAGTTAGATCCGCAACGTTGCAGAGTAAAAGTGGGTAAGGAGCTGTTTACTCGTTGTGGTCCGGCGATTGTTGAAGCGCTACATGCCCAAGGCTTTGAGCTGTTTTTGGATCTTAAATTTCATGATATTCCGAATACAACAGCGAAAGCGGTACGTGCTGCAGCTGAGCTGGGTGTCTGGATGGTGAATGTGCATGCTTCCGGTGGACGTCGAATGATGGAAGCTGCGCGTAATGAGCTAGAGCAGGTGAACGGCACAGATACCTTGCTGATCGGTGTAACCGTTCTAACCAGTATGGAACGTTCTGATCTAGTCGAGCTAGGGCTCGATATTGATCCACTTGAGCAGGTGAAGCGCCTAGCGAAGCTTACTGAAAGTAGTGGGCTACATGGGATTGTGTGTTCTGCTCAGGAAGTGAAACCTTTACGCCAGATTATTGGTGCGGATTTCAAATTAGTCACACCGGGTATTAGACCTGCCGATGCTGAAGTTGGAGACCAAAAACGTATCATGACGCCTTCTGATGCGATTACTGCAGGCAGTGATTATCTTGTTATTGGGCGCCCGATTACTAAGGCTGCTTCACCTATAGATTCTCTTGCAAGCATTGATGCTGAACTTGCTCCGTTGATTTAGTTCTTAAAGCACGCTATAAATAAGCTCTGGCTACGGATAGCCGGAGCCAGATGTAGTACATAAAAATAAATCATGGAAAAGGATTTTCATATGAAACTAAGTTCTCTCAGAGCGCTTTTTCTTGCGCTAATCTGCGTATTTTCAACTTACTCTTTTGCTGAAGCGATAAATATCAATACAGCTTCGCAGGAACAAATCTCACAAACCCTCACAGGTATCGGCCCATCCAAGGCGGCTGCTATTGTGGCTTATCGAACGGAAAATGGACCTTTTCAATCTGTTGATCAAATTGAAGAGGTCAAAGGGATTGGCGCAGCGACCGTGGATAAAAATCGGGATTTAATCTTAGTGAGTGAACCAAAAGCTTCTAAAAAATAGTCGTATCTGGTTGTAAGCAATCAACCTAATTAGATTAAAGCCAGGCGGCTCCACGTACTCCGCTGGAGTCGCCATATTTAGCTTTCTTAATAGGGGTATTAACGCTGTCAGAGAAAACATAGTTCCCTAAGCGAGCAGCTGTTTTTTCATAGATCTCATCAATATTGGATAATCCGCCACCTAAAACGATACAAGCAGGATCTAAAATATTGATAACGGAAGAAAGCGCTTTAGCAAGTTGCTCTATATAAAGATCACAATGCTCTGATGCTAGAGTGTCGCCTTGTCTCGCAGCTTGCCATATCTGTTCAGAGCTTAAAAAAGTATTAGGCTCAGCGCTTTGGCCTGAATAAGACGAGGCAAAGCCCGGACCGGAAAGAAAGGTTTCTATACAATCCTGTTTGCCGCAATAACACGTTCTACCTGGCTTATCTTTTGTATTGATCCATGGGAGAGGGTTATGACCCCATTCACCACAAATAGCGTTGGGGCCGCTTAAAAGCTGCTTATTAATAACAATGCCTCCACCCACGCCAGTGCCCAAAATCACACCAAACACACTGCTATAATTTGCCCCACTACCATCCACAGCTTCAGAAAGAGCAAAGCAATCAGCATCATTAGCTAGGGTGACTGGGCGTTGTAGCTTAGAGCTTAAATCGATATCCAATCGCTTTCCGATTAGACAGGTAGAATTAGCATTTTTTATAAGCCCACTGGCGGGGGATATAGCGCCGGGAATGCCAACGCCAATGTGCGTAGCCATTGCATTACATGTGGATTCTGCTTGCTTAATAAGCTGGCAGATACGATCTAGCGTTGCTTCATAATTCCCTTGTGGGGTGGCTAAACGATGACGAAACAGCTCGTCCCCCTCAGAACTGAGAGCTATAACCTCTATTTTCGTGCCGCCTAGATCAACACCAATCCTTATTCCCATGTGTAACCTACTAAACCGTTTTCGCCGTCAGTATTTATAGTGTGCCAAATCTATAAAATCTACAACAGATTCCTTGTACAAACGCGCATCAACGGGCGCAAAGAATGGAGGTTGATTGTAGGAGCTCAGCCCGAACTTTTCGTAAAAGAGGCGAATGACACGCAACCGGCTGAA
>CERC01006623.1_pt1 | contig 69300 bp, 55 predicted proteins | sample 530921 | NCBI WGS metagenome assembly CERC01 (sample SAMEA2621099, study PRJEB7988) | marine metagenome | isolation source: saline water (ENVO:00002010), including
CTTCATCTCCAGCATACGCACCATCATCACCAGCACCACAATCTCCTTCATCCCCATCATACGCACCATCATCACCTGTTGAACAATCTCCTTCATACGCACCTACATCGACTGCACCACAATCATCCACATCTCAAAATAAATCGGATAAACAGGATGATAAACAAAAAAAAAGTCTTGATAAAGATGCCGAAAAAGATAAACGTTCTATTTTATATGTGTTAAGTCTATTAACTAGAAAGGTGACAATTCCATATAAATATATCGGTTCAAATCTTCGTGAAATTATACAGAAAACATTATCAAAACAACTTGAAGGAAAATGTAGTGTTGAAGGTTATATTAGACGAAATTCGGTAAGAATTGTGTCATATTCATCTGGTATTTTAAAATCCGATAGTGTTGTTTTTGATGTTGTAATCGAATGTCTGGTTTGTACTCCTGTTGAAGGCATGAAATTAAGAGTAACAGTTAGAAACATCACAAAGGCTGGAATTAGATGTGATACTGGAAGTGAAGAATCACCAATTGATGTCTTCATTGCAAGAGACCATCATTATAAACTAAAAGAATTTAGTAAAATTGAGATTGGAGATAGCATTTTAATTTCTATTTTAGGACAACGATATGAGCTTAATGATAAAAAAATATCAGTCATTGCTGAACTAATAAAAACAAAAAACACAATTAAGAAACCAACACTTAAAATAGAATAAATAATATAAAGAGTTTAAAAAAGTTCACATATATTTTTTATATAATGAACAGTGAACAAATTGAAAAACTTATTACATTGAGAGATAAAATTGAGAAAATGGATAAAAAATCACATATTGAGATTTTAAAAATTCTTAAAAATAAAGATATCGATTACAGTGAAAATAAAAATGGAATTTTTTTAAATCTCTCTACGACAGACAATAAAATCATTATGGAAATTGAAAAATATATAGATTATTTTAATAAGCAAGAGAGGCTTATTAGCGATGTTGAGAATAAAAAACATAGTCTAGAACAATCTTATTTTAACCAATCATAATAAAGACATTATAATATATTATAAATATCATGTATTATAATATCGAGGAAACAAACAAATATTCACTCAAATATGATAATGTTATACATTTAAAATATAAAAAATTATATAATGTAGCAAATATAAAAATGGATAAAACAAATTTACAAAAAACCTCAAATAAATCAGCAAATAAATCACCTAATAAATCATCAAATACATCATCTAATATGATAACAACAAGTTATATATGGATTTTATATATTATATTAAACGGGTATGATGAATATATGACCATAAAATCAAATGATGTTTTTAATAAAGAACAAACATTTAGATTTAAACTGATTGAACTATTACAAAAAATTAATAAAAAATCACCAATAACAAAATATAAACAATATACCAATGATATTGGAAATGATAAAGATATATCATTGGAAGTATTTATTTTTTTAATAAATTTGTTTAAAATTAATATATGTCTCTCTAAAAAATACATAGCCACATTGATTCAAAATAATGATGATAATATATTTTGGCTATGTAATATATCAAATAAAACACTTTTTACAGAATCAGATGAATACACAAAACAAAATTTAGAAAACAAATATTATTTAGTGGAAAATATTAATAAACCATTTAAATGTATATCTTACTATAAAGCAGATGATTTACGTAAAATATGTGAATCTATAAACATCATAACAAAGAATGATAAAAAAAATAAAACAAAAAAAGAACTTTATTCAGAACTTATGAATAAAATTGAATTATGATTTAAAATATTATACATTAATAATATATAACAACAATGTCTGTTCAAAAAAAAGACTATACTATGGATTCATTGTTTAAAAAGTATTTTAATTCTAGTAATCAAAATGAAGAATTTGAAATAAGATTTGGTGTTAAAGGACGACCTCTTACAAAAAATAATGTTGATAGTGTAGTAAAATATCTATTAAGTCAAGATTTTGAATTAGGAACTGAGACACAAACTCTTAAAATGCAAAGTGAATATCTTGATTCAAAAACAGGAAAAAACAAAATTTCTAATATTCGTGCTGAAATTAAAGGGTCACTCAATATCCAAGAATATTGTAAAACAAACTCTATTACTGATGAGTCTGGTGAATTATTAGATTATATTGAATTTCAACAAAAAAAACCTATTCAAGATGATGATGGATCTATTATTAGATATGTTGATAATAGTGATTTCAATTTCCGCATCTCATATCAAAATGAGACCATTTTAAATCAAAATAGTGGTCTTATTAAACAGATGATTAACGATTGGAATGATCGAAAAAAACTATTTAGACTTGTTACTCGATATAGTTTAATGAAAACCGATATTAATAATGGTTCAATTAGAGTTGATATCAGTATTGTTAAGGGTTCTAAAAGAAATAGATCAAATAATATGGTTCCTACATACAATATTGTTGAATCAAACGTATTTTCAAATCCTGAAGAATATGAAATTGAGATTGAATTTATTAAAGATAAAGCATTTGGAGTTGAAACCGTTGAACTTTTGAAATTAAAAAAGGCGATTAAATATGTATTATGTGGTATTCAAGATACAAATTACCCTGTTAATATTAAGGTTCAAAATGATATTAAATCACAATATTATGAATTAATTCATGGGAAAAAATTAGAGAAGAATCTATATCCAAAGAATTTTATTGGTCCTTCATCAATTTCACTTGAAATGAAAAATATTGCTAAAGTTTCTGAATCGTCCAATATTCCCAATATTAGAAATCCATATTGTGTTACTGAAAAAGCAGATGGTGAAAGAAAATTATTATTTGTTGATAAAACCGGTAAAATTTATTTAATCAATACAAATATGATGGTGCAATATACAGGCATACAAACAAACGAGAAATCACATTTTAATAGTATCTTGGATGGAGAGCATATTGTTTATGATAAGACCGGAAATTATATTAATACATATGCATGTTTCGATATTTATTATATTAATGGAAATGATGAGAGAAAGAAACATTTTATTGATGTTATTGATAAAGATAGTGTTAAAACAAATTATAGATTATATCTCATGCAATCATTTGTTAAATCTCTTAAAATTAAAAAAATGTCATCACAGAATAATTTTAATATTTCACCAAAAGTATTTGAAATTGTTAATCTTGTGAAAAACGATGATTTTAAGAAATTAGAACAAGATGAAAAAATAGCAATTATGAATAATAATTCTAAAATATTTGAAGCTTGTAAGAGAATTTTAACAAAAATAAACAATGAAGTATATAATTATGAGGTTGATGGGTTAATTTTCACACCTACAAATACATCTGTTGGTGGAAGTTATATTAATGATGAAACATTTAATTTCAAAAAAACTTGGCAATTATCATTTAAATGGAAACCCCCTCAATTCAATACAATTGATTTTCTTGTGACAACAAAAAAAGATGAAACCAATAAAGAAATTGTCAAAACTATATTTGAAGAAGGATTATCAACAGTTTCTACTAATCAAATTAAACAATATAAATCTCTTATTTTAATGGTTGGATTTGATGAGAAACTACATGGATATATCAATCCATGTAATGATGTTATTCAAAATAATATTCCCAAACAAGATACTATTGGAAGTGGTGGGTATGATCCAGATAGATATAAACCAATGCCATTTTATCCAAATAATCCTGCTAAAAACGACGCATATTTATGTAATATTGTTCTAAAACAAGACCAAACATCTAGGTTACAAATGTTTACAGAAGATGGTAAAGAAACATTTGAAGATAATACAATTGTTGAATTTAAATATATTAAATCAAATAAAGATGGTTGGCAATGGGTTCCAATTCGTGTTAGACACGATAAATCAGCTGAATATAGAGCTGGTCTAAAAAATTTCGGAAATGCATATAATGTGGCTCAGAGTGTATGGAGTTCTATACATAATCCAATTACGGAAGAAATTATTTCAACTGGTTTGGGAATTGGTAATGTAGATGAATCAGATGTATATTATAATAAAAATGGTAAATCACAAACAAAAGCTATGCGTGATTTTCATAATTTATATGTTAAAAAACAACTTATATTTAATATGACAACTCCAGGAAAAACATTATATGATTTAGCTGTTGGAAAAGGTGGTGATTTTACAAAATGGATTAATAGTAAATTACGTTTTGTTTTTGGTGTTGATATTTCAAAAGATAATATTGAGAATAGAATGGATGGTGCATGTGCAAGATATTTGAATTATAGAAAACAATATTCAAGGATGCCAAAAGCTTTGTTTGTAAATGCCGATAGTTCGAAGCATATTTTATCGGGTGAAGCTTGTTATAGTGAGAAAGGTAAACAAATTATAAATGCAATTTGGGGAAATGGTCCAAAGGATGAGGGTGTTTTGGGGCGTGGTGTGTATAATCAATATGGGATTGGAAAAGAAGGTTTTGATGTAGTATCATGTCAATTTGCAATTCATTATTTCTTTGAAAATCGTATTAAATTACATACTTTCTTAAGAAATGTTTGTGAAGGTTGTAAAGTAGGTGGATATTTTATAGGCACTTGTTATGATGGATCAAGAGTATTTAATGAATTAAGGGGAGTTAAAGAAGGTGAAAGCATTAGCGAATATAAAAATGGACAAAAGATTTGGGAGATAAAGAAACAATATGATAGAGACGAGTTTAAAAATGATGAGACAAGTGTAGGATTAGCAATTGATGTATTTCAAGAGACAATTAATAAAATGTTTAGAGAATATCTAGTAAATTTTGATTATTTGACAAGAATTATGAAGAATTATGGTTTTGAGGTTTTATCAAAAGAAGAAGCAAAAGATAATAATATGCCTAGTGGAATTGGTGGATTTTCAGAATTATATGATAAGATGAACTCTAAATTGGCTAGAGAGAAACATAAAAGAGGAATTAAAACAAATGTTCTTAGTGAATATGGTGAAGCAATAAATTTGAAAAAGGAATCAGGGGAAAAACGTATATCGTTCTTGAATAATTATTTTGTATATAAAAAGGTTAATGATGTAAATGCAAAAGAAATCTATGATATGTTTACAAAAGATGCCACTATACAAGAGAAGGTTTCACCTGAGGAGAATGTTAAAACACCAAAAAAGAAAAGGATAATTAAGAGAATTAGACTTAAAAAAAGTGTTAAAAAGTAGTATTAAGAAGTGATATAAATAGATATTAGTATATTAAATTAATACTCATAATAATGCTACATTTTGAAATTAAAACAAATATTAATAATGATATATTCGATGAAATATGTGTTTCAAAAAAACAAACAAATATTTCTAATTTAAATTATTCTTGTCAACAATGGTTGTTTCAATTAAAAGAGAGAATCGAAGTTAATAATAAATCATGGGATATATTTAAAAAGTATACATATCCATATGAATATGTGCATAGTAATGTTGATGGAACATATTTAAGCAAATATAGACCATTGTCTCGTGCATTTTATAAAATGACAGAAATAATTCATTTTTTCAATCTTATTGATATTCGTCAAGATATTCCTATTTCAACTTATCATTTTGCAGAGGGTCCAGGAGGATTTATTGAAGCAATTGATTATAATAGGAATAAAATATACGACACTTATTATGGTGTAACATTAATTGATAATGATGATAATTCAATACCAGGATGGAAAAAATCAAAACATTTGTTTGAAACTAAGTCACATATACATTTAAATAGAGGGGTTACTTATGATGGAGACATATATAAAGTAAAAAATTTGGATTATATTTATGAAAATCATAGAAATAAACACGATATTGTTACATGTGATGGTGGATTTGATTTTTCAACTGATTTTAATAATCAAGAATCAATGGCATTAAAATTAATTTTATGTGAGACTATATATGGTATTGTATCAACTAAACTAGAAGGACATTTTATTTTAAAATTGTTTGATTTATTTACAACTTGTTCATATGAAATTGTTTATTTTTTATCTCAAATATTCGAAGAAGTATATATTTGCAAACCCAATACTAGCCGTTATGGGAATTCAGAAAAATATTTAATTTGTAAATATAAAAAGATTGAGATAAATAATGAGATGTTTAATAATATAAAACGTTTCTTTATTGGAATAAATGTCTATAAAGGTGATTTTAAAGATTTGGGTTTTATTAAAGGAGATATTCCATATTATTTTATGAATCAAATAACTGAATTGAATATTATTTTTGTTGAGAGACAAATAGATAATATCAATTCAACATTGTCTCTCATCATTAATAATAGAAAAAAGGATATTATTGAAACATATAAGAAAAAACATATTAATTTATGTGTTAATTGGTTAAAACAACATAATATTCCATATAATTATTATAAAAAAGAGAATTTGTTTTTGTCTTATAAATAATAATATTGTTTTCTATTATGTATTCAACAGGATTATATATTTTTAGAAGAGATTTAAGAATAGATAAAAATAATGCGTTTTATAATGCTATAAAGATGTGTGATAAAATTATACCTATTTTTATTTTTACACCAGAACAAATTAAAAATAATACATATAAATCTGATAAAGCAGTCCAATTTATGATAGAATCAATTGATGATTTACATATACAACTTGATAAAAATTTAAATACTTTTTATGGAGATTATGAAGACATAATAAAAAAACTTATAAAGAAATATAAAATAGAGTGTATATTTTTAAATAAAGATTATACACCATACTCAAAAAAGAGAGATAAAAATATAGAAGATATTTGTGAATCTTCTGGAATAGATTTTAAAAGTTTTCATGATATTTGTTTAATGAATCCTGGAATAATATTAACAAAAAGTGATTGTGATGTATATGAGAAATTTACACCTTTTTACGATAGATGTTTGAAAAATCTGGATAAGATTGAAAATATTTCCTCATTACCAAATAATTATAAGAAAAAAATTAAATCCAAGATAAAAGATAATACTTTTACTATAGATATAAAAGATGCATATATTAAATATACAATACCAAATTATTCTTCATTATTAGTTGGTGGTAGAGAGAATGCTTTAAAAATATTAAAAACATTAGATGAATTTAAAGATTATGATAAAACGAGAGACAATTTAAACAAAGAAACTACACAACTATCTGCATATCTAAAATTTGGTTGTATATCAGTTAAAGAGGTGTATCATTATTTAATTAAGAAAGGATTTAAAAAATCACATGCATTAATTAGACAATTATTTTGGAGAGATTTCTATATACATATTTTGAATGAACATGGAAGAGTTTTAAAAGGTGAACCATTTAAAGAAAAATATAAAGCATTAGAATGGGATAATAATAATACATTATTTCAATATTGGAAAGATGGTAAAACAGGTTTTCCAATAATAGATGCAAATATGAGAATGTTAAATGAGGTTGGTTATATGCATAATAGAGGTAGATTGATAGTTGCTAGTTTTTTAATTAAAATACTTTTTATTGATTGGAGAAAAGGAGAGAAATATTTTGCAACAAAATTAATAGATTATGATCCGGCGGCAAATAATGGGAATTGGCAATGGGTTGCGGGAACAGGAGTCGATAGCCAACCATATTTTAGAATATTTAATCCTTGGAGTCAAAGCAAAAAACACGATATAAATGCTGAGTTTATTAAAAAATGGTGTCCTGAATTAAAGGATGTCCCAGCAAAAGATATTCATAAATGGAATGATGAGTGTGAAAAGTATTTGAAAAACGGCGTCCAATATAAAAAACCAATCGTAGATTATAGTGAGAGAAGAGAATATGTTTTAAAAAAATATAAAAAAATATAAAAAAAAATAAATTTTTCATTTTTATATACAATGTATTTTATACGCGTGGAATAAATCCAATATTATTTAACTTTTCTAATTTTTCATTAATTTTATCTATATTTGATTTTTGTAATCCATTAAACAAATAATCTGTTTGTGGTTTAATCTCATTCTTTTTTATTTCTTTATATATTATATTAATTTTGGATTTAATAGCATCAATAACATCTTTATTTGTAAAAAGTGGTATTGAATAATTTATTTTATCACATATTATAGACACTGCAAAATATAATATATATCTTCTTTTTCTCTTAACACTATTCATATAATGTAAACAAAATGTTGAATATAAATTTGTTACTAATTTATCAACAATAGAATTATGTTTTGCTGAATTTATTATAACATCCCAAATTAACCATATAACATCTTTTTGAAATTTGTCTTGAACAGGAACACCCGTTCTTGAGTGACAAATTAATGGTTCTTTTTTTGATTTTGCAATTCTGTCAAATTCTAAAATCCAATCTATCCAATAACACGCGTCTGAGCTATTTTTATTTTTAGAACTCATACTATACGCAAATTCATTAACTGATATTAATAATTCTTTTGGATCATCTCTCATAAAATTTTTTTCTCCGTAACTTAGTTTATCTGCTTTTAATCTATATTTTATTTCAGTTAAATCAAAATCCATTTTATTTATCTTGTTTACATCAAAACTATTTTTTTTATTTGAAAAAACTAAAATACTTATTATTTCAGAGAATAATTCTCGAATTTTATCATTATTTCGCAATTCAATTATGTTATCAGTATAACCATTTGACATTATATCTTTAAATGATTTAATGCGTAAATTTAAATAAACGGGTAATTTAGGATTTCCATAATGAATATATCTATTGCTTATTAATATTATAACTTCCCATAATTCTAAAAAATGACCAGCACATATAAGTTCTGCCGCCCAATAATTCGCTGGTTCTACACGTCCATTTAATATTGCTTTTTGTAATTGTTTTTTTGCATCGGTTTTTTTATAACCTGAAAATGATACTTTTGCGAAACTTTTTCTTTCTCTCTTATCAGTGATATGATAATCCATTTTATTACATTTAATTTATATAAAAAATATCATAATAATACATATAATGATTAAAACATTTGTGAAAAGATTTAATAGAACAAATATTTGGACAAAAATTGTTGTTTTTTGTGTAATATTTTTGTTTTCTGCTTATCTTATTAATAAAAACACGTCAGGTAAACATAAAGAAGGGTTTATACAAAAGGAAAAATTTGTTACTAAATATAATGAAAATATTTATGATGATTTTTACAGTTCTATTTATGATGAACTTGTATTTGATAATGTTAAAAATAACTATGAAATAGGTGAGATTATAAGAACTACAAAGATGGAACCTGAGAGAAGTATTGTTTTAGATGTTGGTTCTGGTTCTGGACATCATGTGCAAATGTTAAATGAAAAAGGAATTGATACACATGGTTTAGATTTGTCTAAAGACATGATTGAGAGAAGTAAGAAATTATACCCAAAATTAAATTTTAAACAAGGTGATGTTTTAGATTCAATGAATTACAATCCAAATACTTTTACACATATTAATTCTCTCTACTTTACAATTTATTATATTCAAAATAAAAGAATGTTTTTTGAGAATTGTTTTAAATGGCTTAAACCTGGAGGATATTTAAATTTACATTTAGTTAATAGAGATAAATTCAATCCTATTATTAATGTTGCTGATCCTTTAATCTTTATTTCATCCCAAAAATATGCCAAAGAGAGAATAACAAATTCTGTCGTCAAATTTAAAGATTTCCAATATAAAGCCGATTTTAAATACAAACCAGGTAATGATATATGTCATTTTGAAGAAACATTTAAAGACGATAATTCAGGTCATGTTAGATTGAATAAACATAAATTTTATATGGAAACACAAAAGAATATATTGGCAAAGGCAAAAGATGTTGGATTTATATTACATGGAAAAATAGATATGGTGTATTGTAAATATGAATATCAATATTTATACATATTATATAAACCTGAGTAATTATTCGTTTTATTTATATTAATAAATATATAATATTAACATAATGTTCTTATATATTTATTTGATTATTTCAGTTATCACATGTTATATTTTATATATATCATATGTAAGAATCAAATCACCTTTTTGGTCTAGACAACCGGTATTTCATTACCATTATTTAACATATTATTTTAATACAGATAAATATATTTTCCAGAATAAAGATATGACTTTGAATAAGTATTTGAATTATGATAAAATAAAAATAATAGATTATAATGATTCAAACTCTGTCGAATCTAATAAGCATTTATTAGAAAATTACTTCTCTCTAATACAAAAACATTATTTGAACAATAAGACTAGTAAATTTATACCAACATTTGAATATCTTAAGCATATTATCAAAAGTAATATATCATATATAGCATTATATACTGATTTACAACCATTATATCTAAAAAATAAAGTTATTAAAAGAGAGAATATAATATCTGGATTATCAAGTAAACAAATCGTTTTGAGTAGAATTAACGATGATTTGCCTGAAAAAATGCGGAATTTGAAGATTCATTATGTTGATTTTCTATGCACTCATACTGATAATAGAAAACAAAACATAACACCTAAACTCATATATACGTATGCTAAAACAATTATGGAATTTGACATTAAATCAAGAGATAAAACAAATTCTATATTTATGTTTAAGAGAGAAGGTGAAAAACAATCTTTTGTTCCATATACTGTTTATAGTAATTTTGTATTTGATTTGAAATATTTTCATAAAATGTATAATACTAATATATTAAGCAAAACAATTAATATTAAAAAGGTAAATTCATCTAATTTTCTTACATTCGCAAGGATATTTCAGATAATTAAAAAACAAATGAATGTTTTGTCTGTTGATATTGAGACAATTAAAAATTATATTGATAATGATATTATAGATATATATATTGCCTTTGAAAAAAATAAACCATTGTCTATCTATGTTTATAAAAATAACTGCTTCCAATATGACATGAAACCTATATATGAACTTATTTCATCATATAATATAAAAAATATAGATATAAATGTGTATAATGATATATTTATACAAACAATTTTTTTATTAATAAAAGACAGAAATATTGGATATATTACAATAGAAAATCTCTCTAGTAATAATATATTAATTAATCATTTGAGAGAAAGAAACAGGGAAATATACAAATATACAAATTCGTTTTATCTATATAATTATATTTTAAACACCACAAAAAGTAATTCAATTTTTATGATTGTTTAATTGGTTTGATAATTATCTTATCTAACATATTTTCCTGCTCTTGCAAATGAATCAACCACAAATATTATAAAAACACCTAGAAAACAATATAAAATTAATTCTTCTGTAATATGTCCTGTTTTTTCGTCTTGTTGTTCTTCTAAAAGATGTATCATATAATTTAATTTTTCCAATAATACATCTTTATTACCAGATAATTCTTGATTATTTGCTAGCTCATTATAATAAGGAATAAATTGTTTATAATATTCATCTGAAGAATTACTATCTAGATTATTAAATGCCTCTTTTGTAATATCACCGTCATTTGTTTTAGGATTAAAATCTTTATATGTTTGTTGAGGTGGATCATTATATATATTGTGCAAATCTTCTCCATTATCACTATCATTATCAATTGCTTCTAACATGTCTTGAACCTTTTTATTGTCTTTCTTTCGATTTTTCAATGTTGTTGCTCTTTTTCTTTGTATTTTCTTATTTGTATTTAACGGTTCAAAATCTGAATAATTTAATGACATATTTAAATAAAAAAGAGATATTAATTTTGTGGATAATTACAAAAAAAATAAATACTAAATATATAGTAAATGATTAAGCAAGATATTAACATATTTTTAATTATTATATTAGTTTTTCTTTTATATTGCAGACCATATTTTTTAGAACTTATGGCTCGAAATCCTCTTGGTAAATTAGTTATGTTATTTGGAGTAATATATATTGCACATAATCACGGTGTTACACCAGGAATTATATCAGGTGTTATAATTATTCTTTTAATGCATAATATTTTAGAAGGAGTTGACGATACTTTAGAAAAACAGGCTAAAGATGAAGATGTTGAGGAAGATATTGAAACAGATAATGTTAATAGTGAAGATGAAGATGAAGATGAAGATGGAGATGAAGATGGAGATGAAGATGAAAAGAAAGAACACAATAATAAACAAACTGATCTTCTAGATATGCAAGATGCATTAAAATCTGATGTATCAGGTATAGAAAAAGTAGATGACGAACCGGTTGGTGCATCAGTTAGCAAACAAACAAAAGAAGGATTTTCTTTATTGAGATGATTATAAATATCTAATATATATATTAAGAAACAGATGCTTAACGAAATACACAAATCTGTAATGGCGTTAAACTCGAGCGCATATTTTTCGGGATTAGTTATGATTATGCTTAATATAGGCTCAAAATATGTTACTGTTGAGCTTAGTAAAACACAGGAACAATATCTTAAAAATTCAATTGGTCGTCAATTACTAGTATTTTCTATTGTTTGGATGGGTGTAAGAGATATATATAAATCACTTGTATTAACTGGTATATTTATAATTTTAACAGATTATTTATTTAATGAGAGAAGTAAATTATGTATTTTACCAATGAAATATAGAAATTTGGAAGATATGTTGGATACAAATGATGATGGTAAGGTTAGTAAAAAAGAAATTAATAAGGCTTTACAAACATTACATAAAGCAAAACAGCAATCTAAAAGAGAAAATAAATTAAATTCATATACCAATTATATTGACAATATTTAAGATTTCATATTCTCTAATTTTCTTAACCTATTTTCTAATTTAATTATTCTCTCTAAATACATTTCTCCTTCCATATCTAATGAATTTTTAATTTCATCATATGGTTTTCTATTATATATTGTGCTAATTCCATAATCAACACAATTATAACCTATCTTTCCAACGTGATATAATACATCGAAAATCTCATATATTATGATACCTAACATTATTATTATATATAAAATATAATTAAATATAATTTATAATTAATTATATATGGGCTGTAATAAATCAAAAATAGTCAAACCAACTCATAATGATATAAATAATATTGAGAGAGAGACAATAATATATATAGATCCAAAAGAAAATATAAAACCAAAAAAAATATTTGTAAATGGGGTTTATTATGATATTCAGTATAAAATTAATGACAACATACATGAGATTAAATATTATGATGGAATATATACAAATAATATTTATATAAATGTAAAAACTGATATTTATAATGATGATAATAATGATAATAATGATACTTATAATAAAAATGATAATAATGATGGCAATAATAAAATAAATAATGCACCATTTAAAAAAACTATTTTACCTTTGCGCAAATTAAAGAATTAATTATTTTGTTGATGACAATATAATTAATGTTGTTCCAGATATAATATTAAAAATTGATATTATACCAAGTGTATATTCATGTGTAATAAAAGATATAAATTTGTTTGATATTTTTGCTTTATGAATTTCATAATCTGGTTTGAGTGATTCATATGATTTTTCTTCTTGGATTTTATTCTCATTTTTCAAATACTTATCTGAATAATGCCGTTTTTCAACATTATAACAATCATTAAATTTGATTTTTTGTTTGAAATAACCAATAAAAACATCCTTGTTCGGGGTCTCTTTAAATACATGCAAAATAATGTCTTTTTTACAAGAAAGAATTGTGTCATCAGAACATTTACAATAATTAAAATAACCAATATTATCACTCTGAAACATTTTGCGCTGAATATCATAAACCATTGGCATCTTAATCTTGTAATTAGATGAATAATCATTATTAGTAAATGTTGTCATTGGGGTAAATGTATCATCATAAATTTCAATATATTTATTCGATAATTTTGGATTTTTTACTTTAATTTTATTAAAATAATTATGGATATAATTTCTATTCATATTTGTTATGACATTGTCAACGATGTTGCGATAACTCATTATTATATATGTGATAGTTATCTTTATATTAAAAAATATGATTTCAATTTTTTTTTATCTAAAAGAAACCATTACGTACAAACTTGTCATACATAAAAGCATAATATTATAATGATCAATATCTCGTTTTAACTCACTATTATTTGATACAATAATATCAAAATCTTCTTTAATTGAATTATATTTTTCTAGCAAGTTGTCATATTCATTCTTAATTGTATAATATTTTGTATATGAATCTTCTTTTTCTTTTTTGAGAGTTTTATATTTGGAATCTAGGGAATGATATTGTCTTTTTAAATTGTCATATGATAAGTTTATATTTTCAACCTCTTTATTTGAATAATATCTTTTTTCAACATTATAAATTACAGGAATCTGTTTATTAAAATACTTAATTAAATTGTATTTAACATTATTGGTTATAACGTTACGGTAGCTCATGATAATATAGGTGTTAGGTATTAGTTATATTTAATTTAAAATTGATTATATTCAATTTTAATTTATAATAATATAAACTATGGAGAGAGAATTGTATTCAGTTGACATATACGCAGAAGCATTGATTATTAAGAGACCGTCAAAACATATCAAGTCACCATATGTAGCAGATATACAAATTGATAATAAAGATTATCTTGGTCATACACCATCACTTGGTTGTTGTGGTTTATCTGAAAAAGATTCAACTGTTGTTGTTTCTAAATTGGAGGGAAAAACAAAGTGTGATTATAGGATTATTCTCTCTAAGCAAGGAAATGTGTATGTTGGAATATATCCAAAATTTGCAGAAAATATTACATTAAAGTCTTTCCAGAACCAATTAATTAAGGATATGTTAATAAAATCATATGCTAAAGAGGTAAAGATTATGAATTCTAGATTTGATTTTACTGGAGAAACCCATTCAGGTGAACAATTTATATTAGAAGTAAAGAATGTTCCATTATGTAAGAATGGGATAGCATATTTTCCAGATGGTTATCGTAAGAATAAAACAGCAACAGTAAGTGAGAGGGCATTAAAGCATATTAATGAATTAAAACATATTAAATTAAGTTGTCAAGAGATTAGATGCGTATTATTGTTTGTAATACAGAGAGAAGATGCCGAATCATTTGAAGTATCTAGAAAAGACCCTATTTATTTAGAAGCAGTTAAAGATGCCTGGTTAAGTGGTGTGGAGATTAAAACATTACAAGTTGGGTGGTCATCAGATGGTAAATGTAGTTATATTAGAAATGATATGCCAATTGTATTGTTTAATAATTGTAATTTGTGTCTTTAAGTTAAATTTTATATATTTTTTTTGATAACTTAAAGAATGGATGTGAAAAAATGATGTTTTTTTGGATTCTTTTTTGAGAAATCGATTTTTGGACAAATATTTGTCCATTTTTATAAATCCTGGATTTTTTCTTGAAAAAACGTGAAAATCTTGATTTTGTGACTGACAAGTAAGAAATATTGAAAAAAAAATAACAAAAATGTTAGCATAAAAAAAATTTCTTGATTAAAACTTAAATATAAAAATATAGGATATATATATATGAGCTCGAAAAGTATCGGGACAGTGCACGCAAAATTTGATTTTGAACATATTTGTTACCATGAAAATATTAAAAAGTATCAGTGTATTTTATGTGACTATTTTAGCAGTGAAAAGTCTAACATGAAGAAGCATATTAACACCAAAAAACATAAATCTGCTTGCTCGAAAACGAGTCAAAAACTACTTTTTGGGCAAAAAAACTACTTTTTAGGTGATTCGTTTTTTTGTAAGTTGTGTGACTATTCTACAAGCAAAGCTTGTAATTTTAATAGACATTTACAGTCACAAAAACATTGCTCGTTTTTGACTCGTTTTCTACCTAAAAACGAGCAAAAAACTACTTGTGATGATAGTATGATAACAAAAGAAAGTGGATATTTATTAGATGGTAACAACAAGGTTGAAAGACTAGAAAATCTGGTTGAAAAATTAGTGGACCAAAATAATAAATTAACAAACAGCATACAAGATACTATGGAAACACAAAGTAAGGTTATATATGAAATAGCAAAACAACCAAAAATAATTCAAAATAACAATAATAATTCATTTAATGTTATGAATTATCTTAATAATGATTGTAAAGATGCACTTAATTTAACCGAATTTATTAATACACTAAAAATAGACTATAATGATTTATTAAAAATAAGAGATAATGGTTATGTATATGGAATGGAACGCTCTATAATAGATAATTTAATTGCATTAGAAAAAACAAAAAGACCAATTCAATGCACTGATGCGAAAAGAAAAAAATTCTTTATTAAAGACAAAGAGAAATGGGATATAGACCCAGAAAACGAGAGAATAAATAAAGTATTATGTGATGTTACTACGAAACATATATATGAATTGCAACAATGGAAATTAAGAAATCCAGATTGGATGGATAATGATAGAAAATTTGACATAATAACAGATATTACTTGTCAAATTCTTAAAGGTTCATCTGAAAATGGAGAGAAATTAAAGAAAAAAGTATTTGAAAAATTATGTAAAGCTGTCAAAATCAATAAATGAACCATATAAAATTATCTTATTACAGGCATTATAAAAACATATGGTGGTTTAATTACATCTCTCACTGAATAATTTCTAATTTCTGTTTTATGATAGTGGTATGTCTTAATATTATATGGTTCATTTATACATTTATAACCATTTTTACACATAATAAATGTAATTTTATTGTCACAACCTGGCATACCTAATTGAAAATCTGTGTCTTTTAACATATCATTTGTAAGATTCAATTTTGATGTATGATATATCCAAGTATCTTGTGAATCATGTCTTGGCATATTATCTCTCGCAAAAGAAAATAATTTTGATTCACTATTTTCATTATAATTAAAACGTAATAATGTATAAATTATTCTTTTTGTTGATAAACCACTTCTTCTAACATTTAAAATACTTTTATCAAAAAATATATCTGCATTACAAAATGCAATATAACCATCTAATTTGAGTAATTTAACTTGTGTAAATATTGTATTATATTTTAATCTATGTTTAATATCAATTTGTTGAATATAATTCATCTCATCGTCATTCAATCCAAGTTCATCTTTTGTATATATTCTCTCGTTTAATAATATGATTTTCTTAAAAATGTTTAATTGAATGTTTTTCTTAAGACAGAATTTTATTTCATCGTATCTCTCCTTGATTGGATGAATAAAAAACTGATATACTAAATATATATCATCATCATTATGATTTGTATCATTTAAATAATCGTTATTACTTACAACATATATATTAGACATATAAATAATATATATATTAATTTTTAAGTTAGATATCCAAACTAATTGTATTTTTCTCTGATTTTGGTCGACGTTTAGATTTTCTTGGAACATTATCAGCATCTCTCTGAATTGACATTAATTCATCTATACTAATTGTGCTTCCATTATCTTTTGTAGATTGTTTAGGTTGTGTAGATTGTCTTGGTTTAGATGATCTAAATGCAGGTTCTTTAGACTTAATATTGCCTAATAAATCACTAATATCACTTGGTCCCTTCATATCAGGTCTCTTATTTGTATCATATGATCCAAATCCCTGATTTACATTAACAGAATCATCGAAATCTGGAACACCACGATTCATACCAACATCATTTTGATGAGTATTTGTAGGCTTATATTTTGGACGAGATTGCTGTGTTTGTCCAGGACCATTATTCATTAGACCTCCCATAAAATCTCCAAATCCGGGGTTATTCTCTCCCATTGTATTTACAGCAGCTTGTTTAAATTGATTCATTAAATCAGGATTTTGTCTCATAATATCATCCATACCAGGCATTGAAGATTTAAACATTGTATTTGTCATATGTAACATCACAGCACTTCCACCTAATTGGAATAATAATTTAAGCTCTGGAGACATACGTGCCTTTGACTTATATTTCTCATGTAATTCCGAAAAAATTTCATCGTAATCATCCAAATTCTCATTTACACTTTCTGTCCATCCATCTAATTTTATATCAAATGGATCAAATTTACTATTTAAGAATTCGAGAGCTGTTATAAATGCAACCATCATTTTACCTTGGAATTTAATGCTATTGCTTTTCTCTTTTTCCTCAAGAACATTTTCGTGTTCACATTCCATCTCTTCTAAAGATGACTCAATTGTAAATTGCTTTGATAGTTTTGCACCTTTTGCTTCTAATTTATCCAATTTCCGCAAAATTTCATACTTCTTTTTTAGTTTTTCCTCTTTTGACATTGGTTCCTTTTTTGATGGAATATCAACAGTAGGATTAACAGGTATTTCATTAAATTTCTTATATCCATCCCAAGTTTCATCTCTTACATTTTGTTTTTTATTTGGTTCATCAAAATTAAGTTTTATATTTTCATTATTTAATTTTATACCTGATGAATTATCATTTGTTGAAATACTAATTTTTGGTGTTGGAGTAGTTTCATTATCAGTAAGGTCATTTAATTCACTTTCTAATTTATCTAAATCATTAAGCTCAGAATCATTCTTATCATCTGATGAATCTTTTTTTTTATGATTCATTAGCATTTCAACTCCTGGACCAAAATTAACGCTCTTAGAAGATTCGTTTGAATTATTTAAAGATAACTTTTTTGGTTCGTTATCAACGTCAATCTTATCAATCGCAATATCAATAATTTCTGGAGCGCTCATATTCTTATGATTTAATAAGAACATTTAATTTTAAGTAAGACGCATTAATATATTTATTTTACTAAATAATATATACTTTGCAAAAATGAATCTGCTAAATCATCTTTTTTTTTATGTGAATTAAATATATCAGTCCATTTACCATTTTCTAAATATTCTAATATTTGATTGTTCATTATTTCTATTCCTATATTTTTTCTCTCTTTATATGTTGTCTTTTTATCAATAAATAATTTTAATTTATTATTAGACGAGAGATAAACAATATTATTAACATCTCTCATAATAAAATATTGTGTAATCAATCCTTGAACAGTTTTCATCCTATTAGCAATAGGACTAATTTGATTTTCAATTAATACTAAATCTACATCGATATCATTTTTAATATTTTGGACAAAGAGAGAATCCAATTGTTTTTTTATTTGTATTCCTACATCAATTAAGCTTATATCTTTTATTTTTTTTTCTAATGTTGGTTCTAAAATCTTATTGTTTAAACACTCCTTAATCCTTTCTAAATAATATTGTTTGGTTTCGTTTGGTTTATTTGAAAAATTTATTACATCAATCCCGCATAATGTTTTATATGTTTTAATAATATCATCTTTTTTTTTAGATTTTAAATATGTAATGTTTGTTTCTTTAGATGGTATAATAAAATTGCTATTTTTTGCATGTTTTTTACATAATATATGAGATGATTTGAATTTAAATATTCCTTTTGATTTACATGACTTACCATTTTTATTTTTCTGATTACATACTAAATCTTTATCATCATTAGAGAGATTAATAATATCCCATTTTATAATTCTTATTTGTTTAATAAGTTCCTTGTAATCTTTTATTTTTTTGTCTGGAATTTCGAAATAACAAAATGCTAAATTTCTAATTCCAACATCAAAACTAATTACCTTCATTATAAAGAATAATGACAAACGTTTATCTTTATTTTTTATATAATTTAAATCTATGAAATTGAATATATTACTTAGATCTTGGTATATTTAATGACTTATATTGACTCATTATTGGAGCAACCATTCTTGATTGTAATTGTTGCTTAGATAAATACATATTCTTTAGATCACTATTTTCATATCCATATGGTGTATAATTATCATTAATAGATTTATATAAATACCTATTTTCAGGAGTAGCATTTGTTCCTGGATAAGAACGTGCACCAATATCATCACAAGCACTTGTCATATTACTATTAATAATGTCTTGTGAATTATTAATTAAAAATTGTCTATATTGAAAGTTTGATTGTATATTATTTTCTTTAATAACTCTCTCGTTATTATTACATGCTGTATCCCAATTTGTATGGATTCTTGCATCACTCATCATTGCTGGAAAATTAAAATGAATATTATTTGTAGCTTTATAACATGTTCCCCAACTCATTGTATATTATAACATAATAAATTTTATTTGCTTAATAACTTAATCAATTCATTCTTTTTTACTTTTTTTGGATTATCGGTGAGATTAAGTTCTTGAGCTAAATCTCTCAACTTTGCGACTGGCATTTTTGATAAGTTAACACCTTTTAATTTGTCTGTTTTATTTTGTGTTTCTTTAACAACTGGTTTATCATCACCCTCATCCAGTTTTATACTAACATTAGAATCATCAGAATCATAATTTGGTTTTGTATTAGGTTTAACATCTTTAACAAATGTATCTGAATTGGATTTATCATAATGGGAATCATCGTTAGAATCATCCATAACAGTTAATTCTCTAGATTGTGGACTTCCCATTGATGAAAAAGATTTATTATCATCATTATCTACATTCTCTCTAGTGCTAACAAGATTAACAGACAGTGATTCATCTGTATTTCTCTCTAAAACTTCATTTACAATGCTTCCGTCATCATTATCGTCACTAACATCCCCATCCACAATACTAACACTAACATCAACATCTATATCTGCATCATATTCTCTCTCTTTCTCAATTGATTCGAATACAACAGCTTCGTTTGATTTATCTTCAACCATATTAACAGATTCGATTAATTTAATATTTTCTCCTTCATTTTCATCAGATGATACTTCAATTAATGTATTATTGTTAAAATCTTCATCATCAGAATCATCTTCAGAACCAGAATCATCGTCAGAATCGGAATCGGAATCAGAATCAGAATAATCGTCTACCTTTCTCTCAACATTAACATCGGGACTATTATCATTGAGAGAATTATGAGATGATACAGGTGCTTCTGATACAGTTATCCCCCTATTGCTTATTCGTTCAGTTTCATCTTTAACAAATTCAAATAATGATTGAATCTTACTCTCAACGCTATTTGTTTTTTGTCTAATATATAAAAATAACAATACACATAAAAATGTGGTAAATGCTAAACTTATGATTAGTCCTGTGCTTAATACCATTGTCTTATTTAGTTAATTGAGATATTAATTTTTAAGTAAATTTAACGAGATGTTATTTAATATAATAAATTAATAATTTCATTTGGAAATCCAAGGTCCCTTAATACTTTAAATCCTCCAAATACTTTTGATGTTCCATTTAATATTTTATATGTATAATGATACGTATTATCGGAATCAACATTAACATTCATATATTGTTGTTTACAATTATTATCTTTTAATTGTGATAATTTCTCAAAATGTGTGGTTAATAAGTATTTGATTTTATATTTATGTAAATACTTAAGATATGCAATAGCAGATTTTTGAGCTTCATATGGGTTAGTTCCACTAAATAATTCATCAAAGATACAAAAAACAGAATTATTGGGATTTTTTTTGATATAATCAATAATGTTTAGACATCGTCTAGATTCTGCTTGAAATAAACTGTCACGACCAGAAGTATCCGGAATATTTATATAAGATTGGATATTGTCGAATGGTTTAAATTTGAATGAAGAGTAAAATCCATATCCAATCTGTTGTGATAATAATACATTTATACAAACCGATTTTAGAATAGTAGTTTTACCAGATGCATTTGGTCCAGTTATTATAATATTTTTATCTAATGAAATATCATTCTTTATACTATCTTTTTGTTCAATATATGATAAATCTTTCATAAAAAATGTATTTTTGCATTTTGTAAATTTACAAATAGAGAGATTTTTATTATGTATTCTCTCTTTTAATGAAAATAAATTGTCTATGAAACCATTAAATCCAAACCAATAAGAAAGTGTTTCATCAATACTATGGTTATCATATAAATTATGAAAATCAAACATCATTGATCCAACTTTCGTGACATTTTTAATTGAGAAAGAATCTTTTTTAACACAATTAGAGAGATTATTTAATTCTCTCATTCTCTCTAAATTGTGTTTTCTAAACTTATCAAGATTATATTTTTTAAGTATAGGGTCAATAATATTATGTGTAGTATTACAAGATTCTATAAATTGGTTTGTATCATATAAAAATTCGTTGATTAAACAGGTGTTTTTATAATATTTAATACAAGACATAATATTTTGATAAAATGTAAAAACATACAATACAATACTAGCTACAGCATAAATTTTAGTATTTATTGAAATCTCTCCACAATTTTCCCCAAAAAATGCATTACATAATTTACCAAACGCATGATTTTTAAATGATGCACCAAGTAAATCTTTATACATTTGGAATGTAAATGGTATTTTCATAACAATTTTAATAACAATAAAAGGAATTAATAATAATATGATAGGCATTAAGATATGAAATAAAGGACTTGCAAAATTATAGTATGTTATGATTTGTAAAAAAAAAGGGTGAGAATTTAAAAAACTTAAATGTTTCCAATCAACAAATTGAAATTTGGTTAGAAAGTCTTGATGTGATTTGAATTCAGACCATTTATCGTAATATCTATCGGCAATTTCAATATTGTTTTTAATTAATTTAATATTATTATCATCTAATACATTGGAAAAGTATTTTAATAAAGATTGTTGTTTTTTTAAAAAATCCTTGTTATTGCTATAATATTTTAACCATTTATTAGATGTAATCTCTCCTAATTTACTTTTATTTTTGAAGAGAGAAGAGTAAATATTATCTAATTCTAAATCATCAATAACATGTTTTTGAGTATCTATACATTTCGTATATTCAATTGGTAATTTAAAAGTATTTGAAACTTTATCCATTAAAAAATAAAAATAAAATTATTATTATTTTTAAACGTTAATAAATCATTCATATTACATTGTCTTAATAATATCCGCATAATTCAATGGTAACTCCTCAATTTGTGTTTGATACCATTCCTCAATCTCTTTAAGATATGTTGTATCACGTCGTGTTACAAAGTTAATTGCCAAACCCTTGCGACCCCATCGACCACTTCTTCCAATTCGGTGAAGATATTTATGTTTGTTTTTTGGGACATCAAAATTAATAACAACACTTACCTGTTGAACATCAATGCCACGAGCTGTAATGTCAGATGAAATCAATACACGATGTTTACCAGATTTAAAATCATTAATTGCTGCATAACGCTCATCTTGTGTCATATTACTATGGATGCAGATGACAGGAAATTCATCCATTTTCATAGCTTCTGTCAAATCTTGAACACGTTTAACAGAATTACAATAGATAATAGTTTGACTAAATACGACATTATGGAAAATATCTTTCAAAGCTTCATATTTTTGTTGGTCGTCAGGAAGTGCAACATAATATTGTTTAATTCCTTCCAATGTCAACATGTCAGAATCAACGAAAATAGTTACAGGGTCTTTCATAAATTTAGAAGCCAAATCTTTAACATCTTCTGGCATAGTTGCACTAAATAGAGCAAATTGAGTCTCACTTGGCATATATTGGAGGATATGATATACTTGCTCCTTAAAACAAGATGACAACATCTCGTCAGCCTCATCCAAAATAATAAGCTTGATCTTAGATGGATTCAACCATTCACGACGCAACATATCAAATAGACGTCCAGGACATCCAACAATAATTTGTGGTGTTTTATCCGGATTACTTAGGATTTCTTTTTCGTCACTAATAGATGTTCCTCCAACCATTAGATGAGTTCGATATTTACAAAATGTTCCAATTGAATCAATAACATTTTTATTTTGTAGGGTTAGCTCACGAGTTGGTGTGAGAACAATTACTTGGGGTGCATTAATAGATTCATCAATAGCCTGTAGGGCACCAACCGTGAAAGCACCAGTTTTTCCAGTTCCAGACTGTGCTTGACCAATCATATCATGTCCATTAATTAGTGGAATAATTGATTTTTTTTGAATGGGACTAGGTTGGTCAAAACCATGCGAATAAATACCCCGTAAAACATTTGTTTTAATGTCGAGAGTATCATCATCCCAATTCTCAAAAGTGGCTGTTTTAGTGTTTACGTCTTTATCAGTATGTGTGTTAGAATTCATAGTTAGTAGTAGTATAAGTTGTTATTATTCTTTTAAGTTATATTAACTTCAATTTTTATTATGATTATTTAATTCAAGAAAAAATTGATATAAAGATATAATAAGAAATTATATAGCACACTTAACTAAACAATAATGCAGACTCTTACATATACTACAAGCGAAATTTTTGATATTCAACAAGATGGTTTTACTTATGAATTGCCAGATTATTCATTGATGCTAATTAATAAAATTTCTAAACAAGTTGGTGCACCAAGTTATATTAAAACACCAATTTTTAAAAAACAACGTCCACCAGGAGATGTAAATTCACTAACACTTCAACAAGAGACTTCAAATGCTCCAGTTAGAAATAAAAAACGAAAAAATAAACATGGAGGTCGAGAACTTACAGATGATGAATGGCTGTCGATCCGAAATTTTGAAAGCACAAAAATGGAAGAGGCAAAGGATGAATGTCAAAAAGAACTTAACAATGTTAGAGCTCTTCTAAATAAAATTAGTGATTGTAATTATGATACAATTAAAGAAGAAATTCTATTTAAAATTTACGAACTTCAGGAAAATAATTTGATTGTTGATGGAGATAAGAACAACATGTGGAATAATATTTGTAATTTGATTATTGATACCAGTTGCACAAATGCATTTTACTCAGAACAATACGTGAAATTGGTTTCAGAAATTTATGACAAAAACAAATCAATTAAGGATGTATTTAATAAAGAAATTTTTGATAAAATGTCAATGATTTATGATATTAAGTATGTTGATCCAGATGAGGATTATGATGAATTCTGTAAAAATAACATTTTGTCACAGCGTAGAAAATCATTTGCAACATTTATTTCAAATCTATATAAATTTGATTTGATGAGTGAATATGAATATATTGATATTCTATTTAAGCTAACAATGTCATTTAAAGATAATATTATGAAAGAAGATAAATCATTTGTATGTGATGAAATTAGTGAATTGATTGAAAGCTTAATTGGAACAAATCATAAACAAATTATCGAAGAAATTGATGATTATGATGAATATTTAGAGAATTTTGAAGAAATTTCAAAAATGAATCGAAAACAATATAAATCATTGACGAATAAAGCAATCTTTAAATTTTGCGATATTGTTGATGCTTTTGCAAAACAATAATATTATACTTTATATATAATATAATAACATGGTTAAATCAAAGTTAGATGACAGTATTATATATAAAGAAACTACAGAATTAAATGAAGAAGATATACAACATGATACAACTGCATTTTTAATTGATTATGATGGAATAGATATATTGGTTGCTCTTGGTAAAGAAAAATACACATACATTAAAAAAGAAATTATATATATTCCAATTTATTTACTTCATAATTCAGAAGTTGAATCTCAAATAGGATTATATGAAGTATTTGTTAGTGATTTTTTAAATATAACTGATGGTGATGCCGATATTGATATAGATAATTTAGATGAACCCATTTTTTTTTCATTTGTCAATAAAAAAAAACTAGAAAAATATGAATACAAACCAAGTGAATCAGAATTAGAAGATGATGACGATGAAGATGTTGTAAAAGATGAAGGAGACAAAGGTGAAACTGAAGGTGAAAGTGAAGATAAAGGTGAAGGTGAAAGTGAAGGTGAAAGTGAAGGTGAAAGTGAAGGTGAAGATAAAGATGAAAGTGGAAGTGAGAGTGAAGATGAATATGAAGAAGATTATAAATATATTGAACCATTTCCTGAAGATGATGAACCATATAAAGATGATGAATCATTTACAGAATATTTGGAAAAACAAGAAAAATATGATGTTGATAAAAGTGATAATTGGGTTCAAGAATTATTTGAAAACAACGATTATAAATTGATAGATAATGAAGGTGGAGGGGATTGTTTTTTTGCGGTTGTGAGAGAAGCATATAATTCCATTGGAAATGACATAACAGTGAATGATTTAAGAAAAATAATAGCTAGAGAGGCAAACGAAGAATTATTTATGAATTTTAAAATGATGTTTGATATGTTTAATGATTCAATGATGGATTTAAGAAAATCATTGGGGGAATTAAAGAAAGAAAATGAGCAAATAATTAAAAAACTTAAAAAGGAGAAAAATGTTACAAATAAGAAATTAATGGCAAATAAAACAAAGGAAAATAAAAAGAAATTTAATGAAATACGTAAAGAATACGAACAAGCTAAAAGATTATTAGAAGAATTTGAATTTATGAGAGGAATAAAGAATCTAAAAGAGTTTAAGAATGTATTACAAACGAGTAAATTCTGGGCAGAAACATGGACTATATCGACAATAGAGAGAGCATTAAATATTAAAATGATAATTTTTTCAAAAGAAGCATATGAAAATGAGGATGATGGAAATATAATTCAGTGTGGTCAATTAAATGATAATCAATTAACCGGAGATGGGACATTTAAACCAAAATATTACATAATGACAGAATGGCTTGGAAATCACTATAAAACAATATCTTATAAAGATAAAAAGATATTATCATATTCAGAAATACCATATGAGGTAAAAGAAAAAATAGTAAATACTTGTTTAGATAACGATAACGGTCCATTTGGTAAGATACCAAAGTTTCAAACATTTAAAGAAATATTGGAAAAAATAGAAGAAGAAGAATCTGATAAGGAATCAGAGAGAGATACAGATTTAGAAGAAGATATAAGTGATTTAGAATTTGATTCAGACTATGATTCTGAATATGATTCAGACGAAGAAATACCAATAAGACAACCATTAACAATATCAGAGGACGTAAATTTAGAAGATGTTATTAGTGACATTTAAGTATTTTAATTTTTAAATTCATATAAGAATATTCAAATACTTTTATATGAAAATTTATTTCATTATTGATTTCAACTCATTAAAGGCATTATCTGGGTTATTATAATTATTCAATATGATTTTATTCAATTCAGCAGGTGTAATTTCACCAGTATAATTAAAATTCTCAAATAAATAACTACAATCTTTATCATAAAAATACGAAAACATGTCAATAATCATCATTATATCACAATATCCAACTTCTAGATTAACGTCAATTCTTCCAGGTCTAATAAATGCTTTATCCAATTTTTCAGGATGGTTTGAGGTAACAATAAGAATTCTTCCAGGTGTTTCTAGAATGCCATCCAAAATATTTAACATAAATGATAAATTAAGTTCTTCTCCATTAATATTTGGATTGGGATCAACTTTGAATTTTTTGGGGTCAGTATTATTATCTACATCTGATATGATATGGTTATTATCGAGTGATGCAAAATTACCAGTATTTGAGAAATTACCTGGAAAACTTGAAAAACTTTGTGGTTCTAATGGTTGTTGTTGTGTTTTATATTTATTAATATCTTCTTTATCTTCTTTATCATTATTCTCATCATCTCTTTGTTTAAAAATATCAGTTAAGCAATCAATATCCTCAATAACATAAATTCTCTCATTAATTGGAATATTGAATGACTCAGACCTCCCATTTTGTAAAACATTTACCTTCTCATTAAAAAATAGGTTTCTAACTTGTGTTTGGGTAGTTTCTTTTTTAAATTTAATATTAAAAACATGACGTCCAGAGTCTCTCGCAATTGCCTTTATAACAGAAGTTTTACCAGTTCCAGGAGGGCCATGTAACATAATACCAAGAGTATAAGGAACACCTTTATTAACATACCATTCTTTATTATTCAAAAACATATTAACTCTCTCTTTAAGGTCATGTAGATGTTTCCCAAATATGTTTTTTAAAGATTTATTTGTATAGAATTGTGTCATTGTAAAATTAAGATTTTTAGGAGCGAGGTCAAATCTAATATTTCTCTCTTGGTCAAATGGAACTTGAAGAGGTTTTTCATCAAAATAGAATTTTTGCATACCAAGTTTATTTTTTTGTTCATAAATATATTTATTTTTCATTTGTTCAATAAACTTTTTTAATTCAATAAGTTCTAATGTATACGAGAGAATAGTAATAACATAACCTTTGGATTCATCTTCCATAGAAACATTATTATTTACTTCACAAAAAATATCTTCATTAATTTGAAATTTTTCGTTATTGATTACAGAAAAATCATTAGAATAATGTAAAAACTTTGCATTATTATTATTAATAATATGATAATTAATTGAATTAAAAATAATATCATGGTCTTGGTCATCTTTTTTAGAAAAACAAATAGATGATTTAATTGTTTTATTAGAATCATTATCGTTAATGTTTAATCTAGTTTCAAGTTTTTTTTTAGTTTTTTTAAATTTATTTTCAATATATTTATAAATTAAATCCTTTATTGTTGGAAGAAATCCCATTAGATTCATTATAATAATGCCATAAATTATTTGATATATATCGACATCGTTTCTCATACTCATCATACCTAACATATTTGTGCTCATCATTGAATTCATTAAACCTGAAGTATCCATAATACGTTTCTACATGTAATTACATTTAGTTTTTTAAATATATTTATAATATTAATTATACAAAATAAGTATTTGAATTATACAAAATAAATTTTATATTTTATATAATTGTATTACAATTAAACAGACTCAGCAGCAACAGCCTTGGCAGACTTAGGGAAGTGGTGCTTCATGTATTTCTGGAGATTAAAGAAAGTGAGCTCATCATCCTTCTTGAGACGAAGCAACTTTCGTAGCTTGGCGTCGGCAAGGATAACACGTCCATTGGTAGGCTTTTTAAGATTGTGCTCCTTAATATACTCATTAATCTCGCGAGTAACCTGGGTTCGTGCCATCTCAACACCAGGATCCTTTCCTAGAAAAGTAGCAAGCTCAGAACTAATTGGGGTAGGCTTCACAAAACCACTGGGTTTACGGTTAGTGTTCTTGCGCTTACGATTCTCCTTAAGTGCAGTGCGGATCTCACGCTCACTGCGCTTTTTCAAAGACTTAACCTGAGTGCTAAGAGCAGTAATCTGAGTTCTCATTGCACTAAGCTGTGTCAAAAGCTCACCAAAGGCGTCAGAAAGAGTATCCTGGACGACTGGTGTCTCAACGACATCATTTGCAACTTCAGTTGTGGTGGTAGTAACGGGTTCATCGACGGTAGTTGTTTTTGTTTTACGAGGCATCTTGTTATACTATACTACAACGTCTATTTTTTAAGTTGTTTAAGACATAAATATATATAACGACATAATGACTCCCTAAAATAATCAAAAAATAACCAGTTTTTACGCAACAGATTGATATAACCAAGGTAATGCTTCAGCAGCTTGTTGTGAAACCAAAGTTAAACCAGTTAATAAATACATTGATCCTAAATTCTTAGATGTATCATCAATTCCATATAATACTAATCTTTCCATAATTAAAACAACTTTTGAACAGATATTTTCTAAAGAATTAAGAGGTAATGTAGAGAGATTGATATTATTAAAAATGTCACCATTTGGTGGATATATATTTATTTTAATATCTTGTGTTATTTGAAGTCTAAAATCTATAATGTCCTTAAGTTGCCTTGCAAAAGCTACTAATTTAATTGGATTTTTTGAAATATTAATAAACCAATCACTATTTGTTATATTCCCTAATTCATCTATTTGTTGGAATACCTTCTCTATGCGTCTATTTAAAATTATTTTAGGATTTTTTTCTTTATTATCCTCTGAATTTAATAATATATTAATTGGAATATTTACAACACTACTAAGATAAATAATTTTTTTAGTTTTTTCTATAAATGATTTTGAGAATATCTCTCTATTGTATGGATTAAATGGTTTTACATTGCTTTTGAAAAAATTATAGAGAGAACAAATATCAAATCCATATACAAAACCTTTTGAATCGGTTTCAGTTATAAATTGTGAAAATGGAATGTTTTTAATGTCGTCTAATGTTAGGAAATCAGTTTCATTAACACATTTTGTTCTTATAGATGGATATATATATTTCCCATGTAAAGAGAGAAATTTACGTAAAATATATCCCTTAAAAAAAGATTGTATTTTTGTAGCATAGTTAAATTTATATAAATATGTGTGAATTCTCTCTAATAACTCTTTTTTTTTACCACTTGATTTGAGTTTATATTTTTTAGCTATTTTTTTTAATTCAACAATTCTATATTTTCCCGTATATAAAATCTCATAATTATTTGGTGTTGGAAGGACATATGGTTTAATATTACTATTTGAAATCGTGTTCATATACTATATTTATATATTTAATAAAATATGTTTAATATCTTGTGTTAATTACTATAATATTATCTTGATTAAGAAAGTATTTCATATTTTACATTAATATATTTTAAAAAAAAATTGATTTAAAGATTATTACACTAAGTATAGTAACAACAAATAAGTAATCATGGCACAATCTCTGATCACGAAATTCGAAGACTTTACCCCCTCCAATGTCACCTATGGTGCTCCTCGAACAAATACTCGAGGTGGAAAATCTATTAAAATTCTAGACGAAAAGCGTAATAACTTGGTTTTGACAAGTCCTCTACTACTTACATGGGGAATTAATAAGATGGAGGATGAGAAAACAGGTCGTGTTTCTTATAATATGGCACTACAGTTTCCTGGACAAGAATATTCTAATGATTCTAATATGGAATTCCTTGAAAAAATTAAGGAACTAGAGGAGCTAGTTTTGGATGCATGTGTTAAGAATTCAAAAGAATGGTTTGGAAAAGCATCAATGTCTAAGGAAGTTGCAAAAGAGTTGATGTATCCTATCCTTAAATACCCCAAGAATAAAGATACACAAGAAATCGATTATTCTCGTTCTCCAACTATGAAGATTAAGATCCCATTTTGGGAGGGTAATTTCAATCTTGAACTTTATGACATGGATAAGAATGCCCTATTCAAGCCAAATATGTCTAATTCTTTGGAGGATGGTGAATTTGAACAGTTTATTCCAAAGACAGCATATGTTTCTTGTATTTTGCAGTGCAATGGAATTTGGTTTACAAGTGGACGGTTTGGTGTTACTTGGCAATTGACACAGGCTGTTGTTCGACGACCTGTTCGTATTGAGGGCGGTTGTTTCATCTCACTAAGTTCTGATGATAAAAAGACTGTTTCGGATGTTGAAAAACGCGAAGATATGGCAGATGATGGAACAGAACAGGTTGATACGACACAAGTTCACGATTCAGATGATGAGCACGAGCCAGAACCTGAATTGGAGGAGAAACCAAAGAAGACAGTTGTCAAGAAGCGTCGCACCGTCGCAACAAAGAGTAAAAAGTCGACATAATAATACAATTAATAAATTATAATATTTACTATTTTTTATTAATTTTTAAGTTTAAGATGAAGCATTACGATGATATTTCCTTTTTTCTTGATACAATAAATATTTTTATGATTTATTAAAGGCATTCCACTAGAATATAATATAATTTTTTGGAATTCAACAAATCTTATTTGTGATCTATTAATAATAAACATTTGATTACCTATATAAATCTCTAATTTTTCATTATTAATTATATCATCAATATTCAAATACTTTTCTACAATTATATTATTATTCTCAATAACAACATCATCACACTCTATATTTACTCTTATTATGTGATTTTTAAAATATAATTCTTCGTGCCATAATGGAACATAATATTTATTTTTTTTATCTTTATACACATATATATTAGCATTTATCGCATCTTCAATTGTTGAATTTATTGTAATAATAGGTTTATCTTCATATGTTTCATTTAATTGTTCTCTCAACTTAGAGAGAAACTCGGTTGAAATATTAAATACATCCTTATAATTTGAAATTATTTTATATAATTGATTCATATCATCTTTATCAAATGAACTAAATATTTTAATGGCATCTTCTTGTGTTGTTTCAAATATTGAAAAAATCTTATTGAATATATCCATATTGTCATTTATTTTTAATGATCTCAAAAAACTTTTTAATATGTCTCCATAATTATTTATATTAGTATTTGAATTTGTATCGTTTAATAAAAACTCATATGATTCTTTTACTTTATGGAACATATCACATGAATTATTTTTTAAATTCTTATCTGGATGATATTTTAATGTTTTCTTTAAATATGCTTTTCTTAATTCCTCTTTCGTAAAATCATAATTTAAATCTAATATATCTATTGCATAATTATAATTCATTTACAGTTTTTATAAGATATAATGAAAATCTCTCTAAATGAAAAATTGGTCTATAATTATTGTTATATAATTTACTAAACTCTATTAGATTCATATTTATATTAACTAAATCTCGATATTGTATTTTATTTTCCTTATATAATCTTTTAATTATAGAATAAAATGACTCATAAACATCTACTTGATACAATAATAGATTGTATAGTTTCTCTCTTAATTCAAATAAATCTAGAATTTTAACATTATCTATTATCACATTATATAATTCATTTATTGGTTTAAATGACACATCATTATTATTTTTTTTTGGTTCTCTCATAGATATTATTTCCAAATCATTTAATAATGAAGGCATAAGACAACTAATATTTGACGTTATAATAAAAAACTTTAAATCAATACTTTTATGAACTTCATTTACATAACAATAGAAAATCTCAAGAAGTTCAGTATTAATACATTCAAAATTTTTACATAATATTATACCTCTTTTATGTGAAGTTGAGAGAACTATATTTACTATTTGTGTGTATATATCATTCCATAAACTTCTCGAATTACATCCTAATACATCCATATCTACCTCATAATGAATATCACTTATTCTTATAATGAAATCTTCTTTATTAGAGAGAGGTATAATTGCTTTTTTATTATATTGAAGATTACTTTTACTATAATTTTTTATTATATTTAGACATTGACTATATTTACCTATATCTTTTTTCCCGTAAAATAATGTATTTGGTAAATCTTTAAATTCAACATCTTTATAAAGACCATTTAAATATGGGTGCAAATTCTTTTTATTTAAATTGTTAATATAATCAACATATTGTAATGATATTTGTTGCATTATATTTAGTATAATTATACTTTTATATACTTAAAACTATTTTAATATTTACTATAATGAACTTGATTTTGCCTTATAATAAACTACAATTAAAAAAAATATATTATGGAAAGAAGATGGATAATATAATTGTTTCAAATAGTTATTTTCATAACATACATTATTCAGATAATACAGTTCAAATTAATAATGTTATAATTAAAATGCCTTTAAAAAACTGTAAAATAAATGAATATTTCAATAAATTTAATTGTTCGTTTGATGTATCCGAAAACGCAAATCAGATAAATAAAATACAACAATTAGAGAGAAGCATATTAAATAATTTTAGAAAAGAAAAAACAAATGACCTATATAATGAATATAAATTAACAGAACAATTCAAAAAAGGAGAGATAAAATTTACTTCAAATGAGGACATACCACATAATAACGAACAAAATATATTAATTAAAATTTCAGGATTATGGTATAATGATATATCGAAAGGCATTATTTTTAAGATATATATTTAGATTATTATCCATCTGTTACATAAAAATTTACTTCTCTCCATAATAAACCAATTGTAAAGAAATTTAAAATACTAATTAATGCAGTTCCATAAATATAATTTTTACTAAATAGAAACGTTGAACCATATAATAAACCCATTTGAATAATTGTTAATAAAGGTGTTAATGTTTCTAAAATATTTAATTGTTTATTCTTATTTTCTTTTTGATTAAGTATTTTAATATAATTACTATTGACATTAATTGCTGTTAAAAATGTTAATGGAATTATCACAAATAACATATGCATTATAGAATATTTATAGTTTTCTGTTGACTTTAATATAAGAACACAAGCTAAAATAGAGAGAACACAAACAGTTATAATGCCTGGCATTCTATAATTTGGCAATTTAAATAGCATCAAAAACAACATAATTATATTCACAATAATTAAAGTTAAAGTAATTCGATTTGTTGTTAACATTTGTTATATACTAAAACAAAATAATAAATTATATATATATATATGGCAATTAATTTTAATACTCATCAATCACATCCATTAATTGAGAGAGAACAAACATATTTTTTAGAGAAATCATATATTACTATTCATTCAGAAGACAGAGACATATATAAATGGAAAGATTCTAATAATTTTGAGATTAGACTACCAGGTGAACTAAATAATGTTATCAATTTAAGATTATCAGATATCAATATACCAAATAATATTTATACATTTACAGAAGGTAGACAAAATACAAAGTTTCGTTTTACAGTTATACCACAATTAAATACTACAGATGCAGATTCCAGTTTAGAATTTCATGCATTACAAAATTATAATATTAGTTTTGATTATTATGAAGCAACAATTAATGAGGGACAATATACACAAGAACAATTAGCATTTGAAATCCAAAATGTTATGAACAATACAATAACACAAACATTAAAAGATTTAGAAACAACTGATCCATCTTTCGCTTTACCAGGTGATTGTTATCATTATGATGATTTTGTAGTTAAATATAATCCGGCATCAAATAAGATGGAAATAATTAATTCGAGAGATTCATTTGAATTGCTTTTCAATGAGGAAATAATATATCCAAATATATGTGGCGCAATATATAAATGGGATCAATTGATTGATTGGGGATTTCCATATTATATTGGATATGAAAAAAAGAAATATGTGTCATTCTTCCAACAATCTGTGTATTATGTGAATTCTATTGATTATAAAATTTGTGCATCAACAGTTAAATCAGATGATAAAGTATATTATTCTGTATCACCAAAACAGGTTGATTTATATGGAAATAATACAATATATATGGAAGTTGATAAATATAATAATACAGATGAGATAAACCCCCATATTTATGCATTTAATTCATTACATGGTGATGATTATGCAGGTAAAGTAGATAGTGTATTTGCCAAAATAAATTTACTTGGAAAACAAACGGAAAATACTGTTTTATCAAAAAAAGAAGATCTAAACTTAGTTACAACATTCAAAGTTCCAATTAATAAGATAACAAGATTAAGATTTAAATTTAGACATCATGATGGAACATTGGTTGATTTCCAAAATAAAAAATTTAATTTTACAATAGAAGCAACACATTTAATTGATGAACAATTAAAGATGAAAATCATCAATAATATTCATCCGGAATAATGATAAAGTTAAATTGATAGAGTTAATTAAGTTGTTTTTGGATCCATTCTTTAATAATATCGATGTCATCTTTTTCAAAATCAATGTCATTTTTAGGTTTTTTTATATTCATAAACAAAGGTTTAGTCATATCTTCTGTTTTATAATAGATATAATGACCAAACTTACCATTGCGTAATTGTGATACAGAATTGATAATACGAATAACATTTTTATTTTTAAGAAGCATATTTTGACTATTTCTCTCTTTAAGATTAGGATTGATTTTATATTCAATATAATCTTTAACATCATCAATTGTGATTTTTTCAATATTAATATCATCATTATCAAATTTAACTGATATATTTTTCTTATCATATGTAACATAGAATCCATATTTTCCATTTTTCAATATTACCTCTTTATTTTTGTATTTTCCAATTGATTTATTTACCATTTGTTTTTTTTTATCCTTGCTCTCTTTTTTAATTTCAGAAATATCACATTTTCCATTTTTAATAGAATGAATATCAATATCATTTGGTAGTTTATATACAATTTTTTCACCATTTTCTCTAGATTCAATCATAGGTCCATATCTTCCAATTTTTAATGTATTTTCATCGTCGATTTTATGTGAAGAAATTTCTTCAACATTTATATTATCCAAGATGTTGTGAATATTGTCATTTACATCATTACATACATTAAATTTGGTTAATTTATGTTTTGCAACATCATCTAATTTAATTTCCATATTTCGAGTATAATCATAATTAAATATATTATCACAATTAGATATCAAAAATTCAATAACCGTGATACCAATTGGGGTTATTACCAATTTATTTTTCTCACAACCAATATTTTTCTCTCCGCTAATCTCCTCAATCTCATCATTTTCGAGAGATAATTCTATATAATCAACTTTTTTACCAACAACATCTTGATTTACAACATATCCACGTTCTTGAATTTTACTAACGAGAGATGAGAACGTGCTAGGTCTACCAATACCTTTATCTTCCAATAATTTAACGAGTTTTGCTTCATTAATATGTTGTTTTTTATGTAATAGTGTATATTTGGAGTAAATTTTATCGTAATTAATTAGTGAATCATTATCAAATGATTTAAATTCTCTATATTCAGCTGTTGTGTCGTCGATATTTTCAACAATGTGCCATCCATCAAATTCTTTTTTCTGGAATGAAGCAGAATATTTATTATCAAATGGTGCAGTAATATAAGAAGCAAATCTTTTGTAAATAGCATCCATCATACAAGATTCAATAGTAGTATTTCTAATAAATTCATAAATGCGTTTTTCTTTATGCGTTATTTTCCAATTAATTTCAATTTCCGCAACATTAATGTTTGTTGGGCGTATAGCTTCGTGTGCCTCTTGTGATAAATCATCTTTTTTCCCCTTTTTCTTACTTTTATCCTTATTTTTAGAGAGCGGTTTTTCTTCAATTTCCGCATTATTTCGCAAATCATCACATAATTTATCATTTATATATTCAGAACCATATTTAGTCTCAATTAGTTTCTTTGCATTATCTATAAATTCTGAACTATATTTTTTACTATCTGTTCTCATATATGTAATATATCCAGCTTCATATAAATTTTGACAAATTGACATTGTGACTTTTGGAGAATAATTAAATTTACTACTTGCTTTTTGTTGAATAATACTAGTAGTTAGTGGTGTTGGTGGTTTTTTATTTAGTTTCATATTCTTACCTTTTGTAATTTTATGATCAAATACTACAGATTCTTCGAGGAATTTTTCTACTTCATCAATTTCTTTAAATTGTTTTTGTAAATCAAATTTAACAGTTGAAAATATACCATAAATTGAATGTAAAAATTCGCCAGGATTATCCTTAATTTCCATATGATTATCATAAATTAAACGCAATGCGGGAGTTTGACATCTACCTGCACTTAGTGATGGTTTTCCCGAGTATACATATTTCCACAATAATGGTGACATATTAAAACCAACAATTAGGTCAATAATTTGCCTAGATTGTTGTGAATATACCATATCCATATTGACTTTAATTGGATTTCTTATTGCTTTTTCTAGAGCTGGTTTTGTAATTTCGTGAAAAATAATTCTTTTTGTTTTTTCGATTGAAAGCTTAAACGCATTACAAATATGCCAACCAATTGCTTCACCCTCTCTATCATCGTCAGTTGCAATAATAACTTCTTTCGATTTATTAATTTCATCTCTCAATCTTGAAATATTTTTACTTTGACGAAATACATTTTTATATGTTACATTAAATGTATCGAAATCAATACAAGACAAACCTTTTTTAGTATCCATCTCTCTAATATGACCATAACTTGCTACACATTTATAGAGAGAACTACCTAAATATTTCTCAATCTTACTACACTTCGCAGGAGATTCGACAATAACAAGAGTTTTAGCCATTATTATTGTTGTATGTTTTGCTTTTATATAATTGTAAATTAAGTATTCAATTTTTATTCAACACCATGTAACATCTTATATGAATTCCAATTAATATTTTTACAAGGTTTTTTAGTTTCTTTTGACCCTTTTCTTTTCTCTTCACTTTCCTCATAATTCTTCTCTCGTTTTAACGCACTATCAATATATAATTCTTTAAGAATCTGACCCACTTTAAATGACCCTTCGTGTTGGTCTAGTTGTCCAGTCTCAATTCCACGTAATACATCCAAAAATGTATTCATAATATCAAGATCTATCTCATCTTTATATAATTTATTGAAAATATTCGTATAATTATCATATAGAAATTTGCACTGTCTTAAACACATATCTTTAAACATCGAAGGAGATGATTTTCTTAATCTAGATTGTTCTCTCTTTAATCTTGTCATTGTGTTAATATCATTCTTAATTAATCTACTATGCTTTAATGATCTAATCTTATCTGTTGTTTCTTCAACATTATTTTCTTTAATTAGTCTATCCAATTGAATTCTTGTTTTGTCATCCATTTTGATATATTTATATTTAATATTCTATCTTTATATATAAATTATACAATAAATGTTATTTTCTCTCAATTAAATATAAATGACTTTAAAAGGAGAAAATAAACCCACATTACAACCATTATTAATGGAACCACCAAAATATGGCACTAATTACAGACAAAGTGCTGTTATAGCACAAAATATAGAAGCACAAAAACATAATGAGATGATTGGAGGTAAACATATAATACCAAATTTACATACAGGTGTTAAACCTACTATCATGTCTACAAATGCTTTAACTGGAACAGCAAATTCAACATTACAAATACAAGAAAATGGAAAATACGACCAATTTGATCCATCAAAACCAATTCCTGTAAAAACCGGTGGAAAAACGCATAGAAAAAAACGCACAAAGAAACATAAGAAAAAAACACATAAAAGGCAACATAAGAAACATCATACAAGACATCATAAAAGGCAACATAAGAAAAAAACACATAAAGTTGTTAGACATAAAAAAAATAGAAAAAAACATAATACAAGAAAACAAAAAGGTAAAAAATATTTTAAACTATAATCTCTCTATAAATATATAATGTTACCCAATATAAAGAGAAAATATAGTAAAAGAGCCGAGATATATGGTGACTTAGCTATTATCACCGGAATAGTTAGTTTTCTACCTGTTATTTTTAATATGTGGCATACTAAAGATACATCAAATTTTACATGGTTAAATTTATTACTAGCATTTACATCAAATATTATGTGGATTTTATATGGATTAATAACAGGTTCAAATACTAATATTATTAGTGGCTCTCTATATTTCTTAATATATTTTTACATATCAATCATTAAATTTAAATTCAAATAATTAGCTAAAATAAAATAACAATATATTTTAACTAATATGAGATTCAAAGACATTTTTTTAACATTAGTCATATTAATCTTATTTGCTTGCATTTTTATGTTTAATACATTTAGTGTTGGAATTGATAATATTAAGAAAAATTGGCCTGTATATAGATGTAATCCAACTATTATTCCATTTTCTAGTTATTTTGGACATGATCCTGTATCGAATTTTACATATTGTATTCAGAATACACAAACATCATTCATGGGTCATTTATTAGAACCAGTTCATTATTTATTAAATGTTGTTCATGAAATGATTAATAACTTAATGAATGATATTAATTGGATTAGAAAGAAAATAGAAAATATGGTTTCTAATCTATTAAATATTGTTAGTAGTATATTTGGTGTTTTTATTAATATAATTATTCAATTTCAAAGAATTATGATCAAAATTAAAGACACGTTTATGAAGATCATAGGAACTGTTATGACTCTTGTATTTGTTATGGAAGGAGGAATACATGCTGGTTCAAGCACTATGGCAGGTCCTATTGGATCAGCACTTAGATTTGTTTGTTTCCATCCAGATACAACTATAGAATATTTAAACGGAGAGAGAAAGAAAATAAAAGATATAGATATTGGCGATACATTAAAGGGTAATAGTAAAGTTTTAGCTACTCTTAAATTGAAAGGTAATAAAAATGACCCAATTAATGCATTTTATAAGATTTATTCAAACGATTTAAAGAGAGATATATATGTAACCGGACAACATTATATCTATGATAAAGAACATAATAAATTTATACATACAAAGGATAGTAAACTTTCACATAAAGCAGACAATATAACAAGTGATTATCTTAGTTGTTTAGTAACATCTGACCATAGGATAAGAATTGGAGAGCATATTTTTTGGGATTGGGAAGATTAAAATCTATTTATTATGTAATGGATAATAGTAATTTACAATCTATTATTGGAAAATTATATAATAAAATCGGATATTTTGATAAATACGGAGGTTCTGTTGTATCAACTATATTCATATTAATTGTTTTTTTTGTTATTTTTTCATATTTTAACATAATTGCTAATATTAAACCTATAAAAAAAAACTGGAATATAAATAAATGTAAACCCGGTGTTATACCGTTTGCTGGAATTATTAATAAACCTAAAAATATGACGGCATTTGAATTTACAAGCACCAATTTTATGGAATGTTTAAATTCAGTTCAAACAAGCATTACTGGGGATTTCTTACAACCAATTTATTATATTGTTAACACTGTTAAATCATCGTTAGATGGAATTACAAGTGATATACAAATGGTAAGAAAAAAGATTACGTCTGTTATTGACAATATGGTATCTATTGATAGTAAAATTATGGGCAAAATTATGGGGTTTCTCACACCAATACGATTAATGTTAATTAAAATGAAAGATGCCTTATCAAAAATTATGGGAGTTGGTGTTACAACAGCATATTCTACAATTGGTTTATGGCTCTCATTACAAACATTTATTAAAGCATTCGTTACCATTATGTTAGATGGGTTATATGCTATGGTTGGAATACTTGTATTATTATGGATATTACCTTTTACATGGGAATTAGCCGCAGCATATACAGCAATATTTGGTGTAGCGGCAGGATTTATAGGTGTTGTTGTTACTGGTGCAGAAGATATAATTGGAAATACACGAGGTGTTCCAAAAGCACCAATGTGTTTTGACGAGAGAACAGAATTAGAATTATTGGATGGTTCTGTTAAAAACATAAGAGAGATTAAATTAAATGATGTTTTACAAGATGGAGGTATAGTTACAGCGTTTTTTAAAGTTAGTCAAAATGATATGGATATGTATTCATTAAATAATACTATTGTATCAGGGAATCATAGTGTTATTTTTAATAATAAATGGATTAGTGTATCTGAACATCCACATTCTATAAGGCTTTTTAATTATAATAAAAAGTATTTATATTGTCTTAACACCACAACTAAAAATATTTGTATAAATAATATAACTTTTTCTGATTGGGATGATATTGATAATGATGAATTAATTAGTTTAAGAGAGAATCTAAGTGATAAAAAAATAGAATATAGAAATATACATAATAAACTTGACAGTGGCTTTAATGAAGAAAGTATTTTAACATTAGAATGTGGTAAAAAATTTAGATTAGGTGATATTAAAATTGGTGATAATGTAAATTTAGGAGGAGAAGTAAAAGGAATAGTATATATTACAACACACGATTTAGATATATATAATATCAATATCAATAATAACAATGTTAAATGTTGTAAAAATAATATAATATGTGATAATTTAGGAAATGATTCCAATCTAAATTTGTTTAATAAGGATAAATTAATACATAAACCAGAATATTTATTACATTTAATTACTGAAAATGGATATATAGAAATAAATAATATCAAATTTAAAGATTATAATAGTTCAATTGAGAGATATTTATAAAAACATTTTAAAATATATTTTTAATATCTCTCTTTATTATAAATGGAATTTAGAATTTTTGGTATGAATTTACGTGCTGAATTATTAGTTTTAATAGCAATTGTCGGGTTTTTAATGTGGACACATTTAGTAGGTTCTTGTTCACGTGTAAGCTTAAAAGAGGGCATGACTGCTGTATTTGGTTCTGAATTAGGATACAAAATGGGTCAAGGTGTTCATGGTAGTTGGGATACTCGTGAACAGAAATCTGGTTCATCTATAGATTGGAGAAGCCAAGACCATGACACATATTCTTCACAACACGTCTCTCCTAATGATAGTATGAATTTTTTCTCTGGGACAGATTTTGCGCCTGAATGTTGTGGTTCAAACTATAGTGCAAATGGTGGGATTAATAACAATGGATTTTCTAGTGGAGGATGCGCATGTATGAGTAAAAAACAAATTGACTATCTAAATGAGAGAGGTGGAAATAGAACAAAAACTAGTGATTTTTAGACTTAAATTATATAATATATAATCTATTTATATAATATATAATGAATCATAAAGGTGGTAAATATATAGCAAGTGGCACATATGGTTGTGTATATGCCCCAGCAATAAAATGTAAAGGTGAATCAACAAGACGTGATGGAGCATCAAAATTAATGAAAAAAAGCGAGGCATTAAAAGAAATTACAGAACAAAAAAAAGTAGATTTAATCGACCCCGAATTTAAATATCATCTCAAACCACCACATATGTGTGATATTGGTGAATTTGATAAAGAAACAGATAATTTATTAAGAGATTGTAAAACACATGATCTAAATCATGACTATGGTCATAATCATAGAGAGGCATTAATTCGGTCTCAACGAAGAAATGGTAAACTCGTTTTATTGCAAATGGAAAATGGTGGAAAAAGTGTTGACAGTGTCATTCCAAATTTATATCATAAAACAAAAGAAGAATGTAAAGATTTCATTTGTGGTATGAAAAATTTATTTAAAGCATTAGTAGATTTTAAAAAAAATGAATTTGTTCATTTAGATATTAAAGGTGATAATGTGTTATATGATGAAAAAAATAATAGATTTAATTATATTGATTTCGGTCTAAGCACAAACATTGATGATTTTATGAAAAATAGAGAATTTCTTATAAATAGTGGTTATGTTTACTATCCCCCATATTTTAATATATTATATGATGTTACACAATTAGATGACGAGAGAGCAGATAGATATATCGGACGAACAATTAAGTTAGTTAATAAAGCCAGTTCTTTTTATAAACACTATGATAAATCGTATATATTAGATGGTTCAATAACACCAAAATATCATGAATTAATTGATGTTTTAAAAACTTTAAGGAAGCCAGATGTTTGGGGTAAGGAAATTAAACATAAGGGAAAGTTATATACACCAGATCATATATTACATGAATATCTTAGTAAGGTAGATATGTTCAGTCTTGGAATGTTAATGGTAAAAATATATTGTTATTCATCGAAACGCAAATTAACACTCTATTCAGTTGATAAGAATGTAGATGCATTTTATCTGAGTCTTCAGAAATTAATAAGGGGCATGATTGATATATATCATAATAGTAGAATATCTCCTGAAAGAGCTTATGCTGAATTTGTGAATATATGTGAATTACATGAATCATCTAAATCATCTGGAGCTGCTGCTGCTGCATCTGGTTCAAGTATATACATTCCCTCACCACCATCCTCTCCAAAAATACCATCTTCACATGAAAAACAACCTATTAAAAGTATTTCAACTAATTCATATACACCGTTTGATAGCACAAAATCAAAACAAATATCCCAAGTAAAGTCTCATACATCACCTGGTTCTATAGATTTAACACTATCTAAAAGTTCTAAACCCGCAGCTGCTGCGTCTGGGTCTGACCTAAAAGGTGGTAAGAAGAAAAAAAAGAAACATTCACATAAGAAGAAAACTCTTAAAAAGAGAGATTGTCCAAAATCAAAACATTCACGTAAAAACAAATAATTTAGGATGAATTAATTATATCAATATATGATATAATGAAACATAAAGGTGGAAAGCAAATAGCATATGGATCATATGGATGTGTATTTAAACCTCCTATAAAATGCAAAGGAGAAGATTATAGGAGAAAGGGTATATCAAAACTAATGAAAAAAGGTGAAGCGCATGAAGAAATATCAGAACAAGAAAAAGTTGATAAGATAGATCCAAATTTTGAGTATCATCTTAAACCCCCACATATGTGTGGAGTAGGAGAATATGATTCACAAACCGATGAAAAAATGTCAAATTGTGGAATACATAAAGATGATATAAGAAAAATCGTAAATTTGGACTTACATAAACACGAAGAATATGGTAAAAGAGACAATCATCTAATATTATTACAAATGGAAAATGGTGGAAGAGATTTAGATGATTATATACATAATAAATTGATACATAAATTACCTGATGAAAAAAAAAAGTTTATTTGTGGTATGAAAAATCTATTCAAAGGATTAGTTGATTTCAAAAAAAATGATTTTTATCATCTTGATATTAAAGGTGCTAATATCTTATACAATGAGGATACAAATAGATTTAATTATATTGACTTTGGATTAAGTGCAGATGCTGATACCATTCTTAATACAAGGGATTTTTTATTCAGTTATGGTTATTTCTTTCATCCACCATATATGAATATGTTAAATGGGTTAGGTGGTCTTACTAAAAGAAATTTGGAAGATTTTACAAGTGATGTCCAACAAATTATGAGAGGAAATGATGGTTATACAAAACAATTTGATAAGGAATTTATTTTACCAGTTGGTCAATCAATTAGACCAAGTAATAGTGAGATTAAAAACGACTTACAAAAAATCGCAAAAGAGAAACAATCTTTTATTCTTGAAACAATGAAATCTGATTCAGACCCTCCTAAATCATTTATTAAAGAATATGCTAGTAAAATAGACATATATAGTTTGGGGACAATTTTGGTAAAAATATATAGATTTTGCACAGGAAAAAAGATAGATTTATCTAAGGTTGATGAAAGTGTTGAACCATTTTATATTGAATTGCAAAATCTAATTAAAGGCATGATTAAGAAGAATTATATTGACAGAATAACACCTGAGAACGCATATAAAAAAATGGTATCAATATGTAAAAGATATGGTGTTGATACGGAAGATGATACAACATCAAGTTCTGGTGCGGCAGCATCAGCTTCTGGTTCAAATCCAACCGGAGGTAGGGGCAAAAAACGTGGAAAATCACATAAGAAGCGTTCCCATAAGAGAGACAAAAAGAAACATCATGTAAAAAAATCAAATAAGAGACATCATAAACCCATTCATAAGAAACATTCTTCTAAAAAAAGAAATAGAAAACATTCAAAGAAACATCATTCAAGAAGACATAAAAAGTAATTATTAAACAATATAATAGTAATCTAATTAGATATACATACTATTATATTTTTTAACCTCATTTTTCCTTTTTATAAGTTTAGATACAATATTTTCGTCAACAACAAATGGATAAGATATTTCAAATGTTTTAATTCCATCAAACAGTTCTGTTTCTGGTTTCATTAATCTAAACATATTTAATTTTGTATAAATAATCTCAATACATCTTTTCAAATTCCGCACACCCTTTTCATCCTCTGTATAATTTTCAATAATATATTCTAATGCCTTATCAGTAAGATTAATATCATTCTCTCTAAAATTAACGTTTTTAATAATCTTTGGAATCAAATAATTATTTGAAATTGTTTTCTTTTGTTTGCAATTATATCCTTCTGTTTCAATCTTATACATCCTATCTCTCAAAATAGGGTTTACCTTACTTTCCTCATTATAACTGAAAATGAAAAGACATTTACTTAAATCAAAATCAATTCCTGAAAAATATTTATCGTGAAATTGTGAATTTTGTGTTGTATCCGTCAAATGCGTAAGTATTCCAATAATTTCTTCACCTTTTGCTGAATCACTAACTTTATCTAATTCGTCAAAATAAATTACAGGATTCATACATTTACTTTGAATAATAATATCAACAATTTTCCCCCATACACTACCTTCATATGTATATGAATGCCCTTCTAGAAAACTACTATCTGTTGCACCACCTAACGCAATGAAGGCAAAAGGTCTATTCAAAATTTTACTAATACCTTCTTTAACAAGAGTAGTTTTACCTGTTCCCATTGGACCTTTAATAGCAATAGCACTACCAATTGCATCAGGATTTGAAATCCATTGGCCGACCATTTGTAAAATTTGCAATTTTGCATCATCAAGTCCATATACAACATTATTTAATGAGTCTTTTGCATTTTCCATAAATTCTGTGCATTTATCAACCCCATCATCTATATGCATTGGCAATTTACAATATTTACCAAAAGGAATTTTCATAAATGTATCAACCCAATCTTTAGTTTTATAATATTCACCACTACCAGGATCCATATATTTCAATGCGTTAATTTTCTTGATTGCCTTTGCTTTATAATGAACTGGAATATTAGATTCAATTAAAGAAACCTTATATGGTTTGTCAATAGTTACAAATTTATTGATGTGTTTCATCTTTTCTAAAAGATTGTTTTGCTCCTCGATTGAAGCGTTTTTAAAATACTTAATTTCGTTTTGATTCGTTTTTTCTTTCATGTATTTTTTAAATAATTTAGTATTTGTAATTTTATATTTCCTCTCCTCATTCTCTCTTTTTTTAACTAACATTTTGTCTTCTTCATCAATTAAATCTTGCATCTTTTGAATTACCCTATCCTTTGAACGATCTTCTTTATTATTAGCAAAATCGGAAATAATATTTTTCAATTCTTCTGATGTTTTCTCATCGTAATTTTCTACAGATATTGGTTGAATTCTCGATTTTTTTCTAGGTGGTTCTGTATTTTTATCAGAATCAAATTTCGGATTTTGTTCTGGTTCATTATATTCTTCATCTTCATCACATTCTTCATTTTGATATTGTTCATTTTCTTCTTCGCTATTATAAGAATAATCATCATCATACTCACTATCATAATCATCATTTTTATTAATTGAAAAGTGAATATTAAAATTAAATTTATTAGAAAGAGGATTTTCAAAATCATCGATATCATCAATATCATTATCTGTATTATCAAATTCATCATCTACATCAATATTTTGTTTTTTCCTATTAATAGAATTTAATTTTTCCATTGCAGAAATTTTTTCATTCATATAACCGGATGGAAACATATTTCCTAAAAGTTTTTGAAAATCATTCCTATTAAAATCCACAACATATTCTTGTTCATATTCTTCTTCAGAATCAAAATCACTATCACTTGGAGGGATATATTCGTCATCTGATGAACTAAATTCTTTAACTTTATTCTTCTCTCGAAGATTATATTTTTTTTGCTTAATCTTTTTATTAGTTTTAGAATTAGGTGTATTGCCAATTTGTTCCATAATATGTTAATTATGTATTTTGTCTTTAAACAAAAATAGATATTAATTTTCAATTTTATTATTTAGAGTTCCAAATTAAATAAAATTGAAAGAAATATGAGTTAAATATATTTTTATAAACATATAGTAATAATGGCTACACATAACATTAACGCAATCTCTGACAAGATGAATCCATCAAAAATCATTGGAATTCAATTTAGTATTTTATCACCTGATGAAATTAGAAAAGCATCTGTTGCTGAAATCTATTCTCGTGATACATATGTTAATAATAAACCCGAAATTGGTGGTCTATTTGACCCTCGTATGGGTGTTCTTGAACCTGGTTTGATTTGTCCAACTGATGGATTGAATTATATGGAAACTCCTGGATATTTTGGACATATTGAATTGGCTCGACCTGTGTTTTATATTCAATATATGACCCATATTATGAAAATTTTGAGATGTGTTTGTTTTAAATGTAGTAAACTTCTTATTGATAAACATAAATTTAAACAAGCACTTAATATGCCATCAAAAGAAAGATGGGATTTTGTATTTAGTAAAGCTAGTAAAATTCAACGTTGTGGTGATGAAAATGAGAATGGTTGTGGATGTAAACAACCCGATAAATTTTCAAAAGACGGTCTAGCAACAATCCACGCAGAATGGAAAAAATTGGGTGATGATGATGATGACCTTACTAATGTTTCAATTAAGGTAACTCCAGAGATGGTTATCAAGATTTTCAGACGAATTTCAGATGAAGATGTCACATTTATGGGGTTTAGTCCTGTTTTCTCCCGACCCGATTGGATGGTTTGTCAGGTTCTTGCTGTCCCACCACCCGCTGTAAGACCGTCTGTTAAACACGATGCCCAACAACGAAGTGAAGATGACATTTCCCATATTATTGTCAATATTATTAAATCTAACAAGACACTTCAAGAGAAGATTGAAAATGATGCAAAAGAAAATGTTATTGAAGATTGGACAACTGTATTGCAATATTTTGTTGCATCAATGGTGAATAACAAAATTCCTGGAACAGCACCTGTTGCACAACGTTCTGGTCGTCCACTTAAGTCTATTTCTGAACGTCTAAATGGAAAAGGTGGCCGTGTCAGAGGCAATCTTATGGGAAAACGTGTAGATTTTTCAGCACGTAGTGTCATTACAGCTGACCCTAATCTTAGCATTAGACAGTTGGGGGTGCCAAAAAAAGTTGCGATGAATATCACATATCCAGATAAAGTTAATAAACGCAATATGAAAACATTGTTGAAAATGGTTAGAAATGGACCAACAGTATATCCAGGTGCTAAGATTCTTGAGAAAGAAACTGGTGAAAATATTAGTCTTATGTATGTTGATAGAGAATCAATTACACTAAATGTAGGTGATATTGTTCATCGTCATATGATTGATGGTGATGCAGTATTGTTTAATCGGCAACCTACACTACATAGAATGTCAATGATGTGTCATATTGCAAAAATCATGGAAGAAGGTAATACATTTAGATTGAATGTAGCTGATACAAAACCTTATAATGCGGATTTCGATGGTGACGAGATGAATATGCATATGCCTCAAAATGAAGAATCATCATCTGAATTGAGAAATCTTGCTGCTGTTCCTCGTCAGATTATTAGTCCAGCTAATAATGCATCTATTGTGGGTATTTTTCAAGATTCACTATTGGGAGCATTTAGGATTACACGTCCTGATGTCGTATTTTCACCACTTGAGGCTATGAATCTTTTGGTCTCATTCCCTAAGATGAATAAGCAAATTTTTGATAAATCTACATCTAAAATCAGCATTTTTAAGTTGCTTTCTCAGATTCTCCCACCATTGACTATGAAATATAAAAATGGTTCATTTGATGATGATGATGATGATGCTAAAACAACAAATAATATTGTCGAGATTAAAAATGGTAAAATGAAACGTGGTCAATTTGATAAAGGTGTAAAACGTCTACTTCATAGCATTTTTAATGATTTTGGATTCAATGCATCCGCAGATTTTATTGATAATCTACAAAATATTGTTACACAATATATGCGTTCAAGTGCTTTTAGTGTTGGAATTAGCGACCTTATTGCTGATAAAGAGACAAATACAAAGATTGCTGATGCTATTACCAATAAAAAAACAGAAGTTCAAAACCTAATTGACCAAGTTCAAATTGGTGTATTTGAAAATAACACAGGAAAATCTAATTATACTGAATTTGAAACATGTGTTAACTCTATTCTTAATAAAGCACAAGAAGAAGCTGGTAAATTGGGAAGAAAGAGTTTGGCTGAAGATAATAGATTTAAAATTATGGTTCAAGCTGGTTCAAAGGGTTCAGATTTGAATATTGCACAGATGATTTCATGTCTTGGACAACAAAATGTCGATGGAAAACGAATTCCATATGGTTATGAAGATAGAACGTTGCCACATTTTAATAAATATGATGATAGTCCCGAAGCGCGTGGATTTGTTGAAAGTTCATTTATTCAAGGATTAACACCCGAAGAATTGTTCTTTCACGCTATGGGTGGACGAACTGGTCTTATCGATACTGCAATTAAAACTTCTAGTTCTGGTTATATTCAAAGAAGACTTATCAAGGGTCTTGAAGACCTAAAAGTTGAATATGATATGACTGTTCGTAATAACATGGGCAAAATTATTCAGTTTTCATATGGTGATGATGGAATTGATTCAACTAAAGTTGAGGGTCAAAATCTACCATTTATCGATATGACATTGGAAGAAATTTTTGCCCATTATCAAATGCCAGATGATGAAAGTAAAGAATCTATTTATACCACAAATTATACAGCTGGTGCTATTCAACGGATTAAATCTCAAAATAGTAATTTGATTGAGAAAGTTAAACTATATGTTGAAAGTCTAATTGAAATTAAAAAGATGATTATTAAACGTGTATTTAATTATAATTCAGAAAATAAGGTCAATGTCCCAGTTCATTTTGGTAGAATCATCGATAATATCAAGAACCAGGTTCATGGAAGCAAAAATACATTGGTTGATATCACGCCTTATGAGTGTTTTGATATGATTGAAAAATGTAAAACCAAACTTCATAATATTGGAGGCACTAAAATTAATCCATTGTTTGATGCTCTCTTTGATTTCTATCTTAGTCCAAAAGAATTGCTAATGAAACATAGATTTAATCGTAAAACTCTTGAAATTTTGCTTGAAACTATTATTATTAATTATAAAAAAGCAATTGTTTCGCCTGGTGAGATGGTTGGTATGATTGCCGCCCAATCTATTGGAGAACCCACAACACAGCTTACTCTAAATAGCTTTACATATGAAACACCTATTATTGTTAGAAAAAATGGAATTTGTGAGAGATACCAACTTGGTGCTTTTGTAGAAAAGTTAATTAAATATGGAAATGAAAAACATACCAGAATGGAATATTATGATAATAAAGATACTACATATGCACCAACAAAATCTGATGAAGAATGGGAAATTCAATCTCATAATGAAGATGGTGAAATTAATTGGTATAAGATTATTGCCGGGACACAACATCCTGTAATTAATGAGGATGGTTCTGATACAATGGTTAAAGTAACAACAGAATATGAACAAGAAATTTATGCGACAAAATCTAAATCATTTTTAACATTGAGAAATGGCAAATTGACCGAAACACGTGGTGATGATATTAAAGTTGGTGATTATTTGCCAGTGTCAAATAAACAAATTTCTCATTCTGATGTTAATATTTTAGATGTTATGGAAATCTTGTCTCCATCTGAATATATGTTTGGTTCCGAAGCACATAAAGCATTGAAACTATCAACAGAATATCATTGGTGGAGCAAATATAATAATAAGGAATTTATTCTTCCATATAAAAGAAGTGATACATTCATGGATAGAATGAAAAATATGCGAAAAGGTTGTATTAATCGTGTTAAAATCGAAAATGGTTTTGTATATTCAAAGAAAACATGGAAAGTTTCATGTAAAATTCCTGAAAAATTGTCGCTTGATTATGATTTTGGAATATTAGTCGGTTCATATTGTGCAGAAGGTTGTATGACTAAATCACAAATTTCTATTTCAAACAATGATGAAAAATATAGAGAACAAATTAAAAAATGGTGCGATAGATATGAAATTATGACAAAAGAATATGTTAATGTTGATAAAAACGAAGAAGGTTGGGTTAGTTCAGATATTAGGATTTATAGCACTGTATTGTGTGATATTATTAACAAATTGTGTGGAAAATTAAGTCATAATAAATTTATTCATGAAAAACTACTATTTTCAAATGATAATTTTAAACATGGATTTATTAATGGATATTTTGGTGGCGATGGTTCAATTAAATTGAAAGATAAATCTATTATCTCAATTTCTACATCAAAACAATTATTGTCAGATGTTAATGTTCTATTAAAAACACTTGGAATTATGTCATATATTAGAAAGAACACAAAGATTGATTCAAATAATAGAAATACACTTTCTAAGAATATTCACCAGACTTGGACGATTTCTATTAGGAATACATCAGTTGTTAAATTGGCTAGTATTATGCAACATAACGTTATCTCTTCAAAATCTTGGGCTTGCAAACAGTTATTGAATTATAAATCAAAAACTCAATATCTAAGACAACAAAATAAAATTCCCAATATTATCGAAAATAGACTTGTTATGGAAGATAGAAATAATAGGATGATAGATACTGTATTTGTAAAAATTAAATCTATAGATGAGATTAATAATACAACTAAATATGCATATGATCTAACTGTTGATGTTACTAAGAATTTTGTCTTGGAAAATGGCGTAGGTGTGCGTGATACATTCCATTTTGCTGGAGTGGCATCTAAATCAAATGCAACACGTGGTGTTCCAAGAATTGAAGAAATTCTTAATTTGTCAAAACAACCAAAAAACACATCTGTTACTGTTGAATTGCCTGAAAAACATTTTACAGATAAGAGTAAAGCACAACAAATTAAGCATGTATTAGAACACACATCATTGCGTGATATTGTGAAATCAACAACAGTGTGTTTTGATCCAGATAATCTATCAACATTAATTGATGAGGATAAAGAATTAATCGCACAATATAATGAATTTCAGAATATGTTTGAGGAATGTAATGGTGGTGAAAGTGGTGATAAACCTGCTTTATCAAAATGGTTAATTCGTTTTGAATTTGATAGAGAGGAGATGCTAGAGAAAAATATTACAATGGATGATGTTCATTTTGCAATTAAGAATGGATATAAAGATGAAGTAAATTGTGTATTTTCGGATTATAACGCAGATAAATTGATTTTTAGAATCAGACTTCTTGAGACCTATATGAAGAAGGCAGATAGTTCATCAAAAACAATTATGGATTCAAAACAAAAATCATTGGACCAGTCTGATGCAATTTATATGTTGCATAATATTCAGGATAATATGCTTGATAATATTGTATTAAAAGGAATTAGAAATATTGGAAATGTTAATTTGCGAAAGATCCAAAATAGATTAGTTGAAGAAGATGGTAATTTTGTTAAAAAGGACGGTTGGGTTCTTGACACTGCTGGTAGCAATTTGATGGATGTTTTGGCAATGGATGATATTGATGTTAATAAGACTGTATCAAATGATATTATTGAGATTAAGAATGTATTTGGAATTGAAGCAGCAAGACAATGTATTTATAATGAGATGTATGAAGTATTGGAACACGGTAGCACATATGTTAATTACCATCATTTATCAATGTTAAGTGATAGAATGTGTTGTAATCACAAGATGGTATCAATATTTAGACATGGGATTAACAATGATGATATTGGACCAATTGCAAAGGCATCATTTGAAGAAACACCAGAGATGTTCCTTCGTGCAGCAAGACACGGTGAGATGGATAATATGCGTGGTGTATCTGCAAATGTAATGTGTGGACAAGAGGGTAATTATGGAACAAGTGCATTCCAGGTAGTAATTGATGTTCCACAAATGGTGAAATTGTCTGCAAAATATATTGAAGAAAAGAAGACAATTGAGGATATGTTTGAGGTAAGTAATCCAGATGATACTTGTGCAATTGAGAATGTCAAACAATCAAATAATATTGCAACATTGACATCGGATAATATCAAGGCAGATGATGAATATATGCCTGATTTCTAAACATATATCCTGATTTCTAAACATATATATGGTATAAAATAATTTCATTTTATAAATTTTTTTATAATATGAAATTTACAAAAAGTATTTTAACTACGCATCATCTTGTGATGGTTTTTTGATTACTATTTTACGTTTTTTTGGATAATAGTTCTTAATATATTGGTCAAATGATGGACGTTTAAGATAAATTTTATTAAATAATAATTCCATATTATCTTTAAAGTCTGATAGATCTGTCTTAATTGTATCTTCTGGATGTATAATACTATAACGTTGAACTTCATTTCTTTTAATTCCAAATTGACGAATAAAATAGTAATATTTAAAGGACTTGTCTTTATTTATAATCCACATTTTTCTGAATTTTTTAAATGTTTCATATTTATTATCATCCTTATCAAATGTAGTTTTTAATCCAATATTCCAACCTCTTAATTCATTTAATTGTGTTGTTGTTATTAAAACAATTGGTAAATTAAAATGCTTTGATAGCAAAATCCAATCCAAATTTGTTAAATAATAATCAGAACTTATAATAGCTTGTTCTAAAGTAACCTTTCTACTTAAAATTTGTGTTTTAATTCTCTCTTTACCTTGATCCAAAAATATATGTTTAATGATTTTTGTTTCACTATATTTTTCAATTAATGCATTATATTCTTTGATTAATATATTCTTTACATCCATAATTTTGATATCCTTATCTGGTATATGATCCTTTAATATTTGTATAAATGTTATAAAACCACAATCACTTGTATCATTTAAAAGAGATTCTTTATATGTATCTTTAAAATACTTTTTCCAATCACCTACTATATTTCTAACTTCTTTGATGCATTTTACATATACTTCACTATCATCAACGTCTTGTTGTATTGTGTCATCAATGTCATCATCAATGTCATCATCAATTTTGGTGTCATCAATATCTTGTTTTATAGTCTCATCAATGTCATCTGATTTTTTATTTTTCTTAACTATTCTAATCTTTTTCTTTGGTTTATTTGTGGATGTTAAATCTATTATATTACTATATTTTACACTCTTTCTTGGTTGAACAAATTCTGATGACATGTTATTAATATATTTATTCATATATGCAGGTTCTAAATTATCAAAATAATTATCATTTAATATGGTATCTAATAATATAACTTCATTCTCTCTTAAATTATAGTCTACATTATCTAATACTAGATATGATTTTGGATTAAATATATATTTTCTTACTAATCCATATCTTAATATTTCATCTGATATTCTGTAAAAATATATTTTCTCATTGTCATATTTGCTGATCAAATGTTTATTTGGAATTAATAATTTACAATTTTTATCACTTGTTAAACAATATTGGACATCACATTTCTTATTATTAACACATGTTTGAATGTTATCAATTGACATTAGAACATCATCATTAATCTCTACAAATTCTACATATTCATCTAATAGATAAATAAATATTTCTCTTATTCTCTCTATTTTTTCATTATATAAGAGAGAATCATCATCTAAAATTTCTTCAATCTCTTTTCTTTCATCTAGATATTCATAATTATTTAATATTAAACGAACAGTATTTCTAAACGCATTATAATAATTTGATTCTAATTCAATAAATTTAACCGCTTTCTCTCTAGATTTATCATATGAATCGGAATTAAGAAGTATATTTCTATCAAGATAATTTAATTTCCCATCATCATATATATAATTATCATCATTTATTTCATCTAAATCATCAAATAAAATATTCTCATTTGGTTTATCTAACATAACAATCTGATTTGTTTCTGTTAATATTCCAACAACCAGACTATCTTCAAGAATTTTAAATCTAGGATTACAAGGAATTTCACCTTTTGTTTTTTTATATACATCTCTCAATGTTGTCACAGTTTGTGTTAAATCATTCCATTCAACATCATCAATATATATAGTTTCCAAATTATCATCTTTTGCTGATGGTTCAATTGGAATAAAACATTCATGAATTTCATCTAGAATTAAAGTAATACCAATAACCTTTTGATTATATTGAACCACTTGATTAATGATATTAAGTTTTGAATGTTTATCTATAATTTGAACAATTTCATCCAAATATTTATTTTTAATAAATTCGTATTTATCAAATGATATGCTATTCATAGGGAGACATTTTGAATATGATTTTTTAATAGTCTCCAATAAGTATTTCAAATTTCCAAGCAATTTATTATTGTATAAACTGAATTTTTTCATAATCTTAATGCTTGTTTCTTCATCTCTATAGAAATATATGGGTTCATAAAACCCATTTTTCAACATTAAAATTAATGTTTGTTTCTTAGTATCAAATAAATGAGAAGAATAATTATTTGTTGGACATATTATTTCAACATTATCACTAACATCATTATTTGGTATTTCTAAGATAACAAGATTAATACCTTTTGGAAACAAATTAGGATTTGGTCTATGAATTATATCCCATAAATAAGTATGATCTATTTTTATATTGTCGTCATTCAAATACTTTTTAAAATTAACAAAAGATTTAATTAATCTCTCTATATATTCATCTTTATCAAACGGAATGTTATCTTTTTCTTCAATCTCTCTATAAACATCTGTATCTCTATATTCATCAACATTTACCTCAACCTCTTTATCATAAAATGTTTCTAAGAGAGAACCATTAAAATATTTAATAAATTCATCTAATGTAATTGAATCGATTATTATGTTTTTCATTTCTTTAATTGATGGAGCTTCTTTTATTTTATCAGATTTATCGGCATATTCTATATATAAATCCGCAATACATGCTATAAATGATTGTTCCTTATTTGTCTCTACACCCTTTCTTAACATACAATACATAAATGGTTTAATTCCATTTCCTTTATTACTATAACATTTGCTATTGTCTGTATGTAAAATTTTTTGTATAGATAATGGTAAATAACCCCATCTATTCTTATCCAATGGGTGTTTTTCTGGACCTTTGATATATTCATTAATTTCTGTTTGCTTCTCATCACTTTCAACTTTATCACCTAATCCACTTAAACATGATTCTCTCATTTTCTGTTGGACTGGACTATTCCAAGATTTAAAACAACAAGGTATACATAATCCATCAGGATGTGAACCTTTTTTAACAAATCCAGGATAATGTTTAATATAAGATCCATCACTTGCTGTATGTTCTTTTGGATTATTAAATTCATATACAAACGCATCATCTGGAACCTTAGTTGCATTTTGGGGAATAATTTTGGTTGAACCACCACATTTACCTGCTTTAACATCTTCTTCAGTCATACTTGTGTTTGTTTTAAGACACCAATATCTAGGACAAATATACCAGTGTTGTTTATCTGGAGATGAACCATATTTAAATGTTTCTGTATATGAACCAGGATATTCTCTATCAATTCTCTCTTTTTCTTCATCTGTTAAAATAATTGGCTGTCTTCTGACATTAATTGGACATGTTCTTGAATATGCATTATATTTTCCACTTTTTCTTTTAAGAAATAATTTTGGATCTCTATCAACAAGTCTAGAAAAAAAAGGATTTGGGTTTTTAATAGGCATACCAACTATATCTTTATCTGATTCTGTTTTATTACCACCTGTTTGTTTATCTTCATCAGAGTCATCGTCTTCTGAATCATCACCAAATTCCAACCCTTCTATATCACTATCACTTCCAATTTCATCACCAAATACTATATTTTCTATATTTTCTTCATTGTCATCTTTGCCAGTCTCATTTTCTTTTAACATTGATATAGAATCATCAAATCCTAAATCACCTATTATATCTGATGATTCAGAATTAATTGATGAGTTAGAAGACGTTTTTTTACTGTTAGATGAAGTATTATCATTTAACATCGATATGGAACCATCAAATCCTAAATCACCTATTATATCTGGGGATACAGAATCAGGTGAGGAAGTTTTGGATTTAGTTTTACTAGGTATTTTTTCTTTTGGAACAGATACAGACTCATCAAATCCCAAATCACCCATTATATCTGGAGATATGGAATCAGGTGTAAGTGTTTTGGATTTAGATTTACTAAGTGTTTTCTCCTTTGGAACAGATACAGACTCATCAAAACCTAAATCACCTATTATATCTGGAGATACAGAATCAGGTGAAGGTGTTTTGGATTTAGATTTACTAAGTGTTTTCTCTTTTGGAACAGATACAGACTCATCAAATCCCAAATCACCCAATGATACGGAATCAGGTGAAGGTGTTTTGGATTTAGTTTTAGTAGGTGTTTTCTCTTTTGGAACAGATACAGATTCATCAAAACCTAAATCACCCATTATATCTGGAGATACGGAATCAGGTGAAGGTGTTTTGGATTTAGTTTTAGTAGGTGTTTTCTTTTTTGTTTTTTCCCCTGAAACAGATATAGATTCTGGTGATATTTTAACATCTTCCTCATCATCATATTCTAATAGAATTTCATCTGGTTCATCATCACCTTCTCCTAATAATCCTAAAATTCCATCATCATCATCTAATGGAGAATCAAATAATAACTTACTTTCCATAATAGTTACATCATTTTGTTGTAATAAATTTTGTGTAACATTGCTCTCAATATCAGAAATATTTTTAACATCAGTTTCTTTAAAATTACAAATAGATTTAATTATAGAATCGTCTATGTTTTCTGTTATAGATTGTGATAATCTTAAGATGCTATCAATATATACCTTTAATAATTTAATATATTTAATATCATTAATAGAATCAATATTTACAATAATATCATTTTTAAATGGAACCTGATTTATATATATTCCAAAACCTGGATTAGATTTAATTTTAAGTTTCTTATTATTATTCATTTGTTGTTCAACTTCAATATTTGATAACCAATTCAAATACTTATTTTCGGCATCTTTTTCAGTTAGAGAAAAATTGTCAACCAATAATGGAATTATTTCAATTCTATTCATATTAGAATTTGTCATTTTTGTAATATATGCTTCAATTGCGTCCATTTTATTAAAATAACTAACTCTTTTATAACGCATTTCTATTCCATTTTTTAATTTAGGTTGAATAATATTAACAATAGAAGATAAACAACTAATATATTTCTCCAAATTTATCTTACTACTTGGTAAAAGAGAGATTTCATAATTAATATCATCAAAAACAATATTGTTATTGACATTTAATCCATTAAATTCGACATATTTGTATCCTTTCTTATTTAAAAAAGATTCTATTGTTTGAATATGATGCAAGCTATTTTCTTTAATTAATCTCTCAACCTCATCGATTGAGTGTATTTTATCACTGAAAAATTCTATTTGTATAGAACCATTTTCTAAAAAATTTAAATTAATAAATATTTCATCTTTATCTAAATCATCCTTTTTTTTAATAATATTATGTATAGAAACCATCTTATTTTTTGCTAAATTACCTCTTAATTTAATAATTTGTGGTTTAGATAAAAAAGGAATTTTTCTTCCATCCTTTGATACAGAATCAGCAAATAATCTATATATCTTCTCTCTTCCTTTTCCTGGATTATATTTTATAAATGGTGATTTTTCACTTGTATGCAATAATTTAAATATAATTTCCAATGGTATATTGATAGTTTCATTCAAATTTAATGTGAATGTAATATGTTTAATCCCACTATATTTATATTCTAATTCATTCTCTCTACGATCATATATATCTCTTAATAGAGAGATGCTGTTATTTTGATTTTCAAATGCTTCATTTAATAAATTAATATTATCTTCTAAAACAGTAGATATTTCATCTTTATATGTTCTCTCGTCTATGATTCCTTTTGATTGCAAAAATGGGAAATATAATTTAAGTATAACACCAAAATCTAGTAGTTCATTTGAATCAATATCTGTTCTAATACTTGATATATTATATTGTTTTGTAAACTCTAATATGTCATCACTAGTGCATAAATATATAGTATCTAATTCAATTTCACCTATATCCATAAGTAAGGAATTATTTTGTGTTGATACTATATCATCACCACTAGAATTAAGTATATCATCAAAAATAATATTATCAAATGGGTTTATTATAACTGGATATGATTCAATAATAGAAAATTTATGACCAATTGGTGTTTTAATGAAAATTTCTTTATCTTCTAAATTTAATGAGATAATGTCATTGTAATCATAAAATTCCTTTTTCAAATCTAGATCTGATATATTGAGATTATATATATTTGATATAAATTGGAACAATCTATTATATGTTATTGGAACACTATCATTTTGACTTAAAATGTCGTATATTTGTTTATTATTATAAACAGATTTAACAAAACAAAACATATATAACTGTTCAAACCCGTATTTTTCATCTAAAGACTTAATACATTTTCTTTTAATAAAATCAATAGTATCATCTTTATATAAATTATCATTAATTAAGAATATATTGTCAGGATTATATGATTCGACATCTTGAATATTTAGATATTTAGATATTTCATCTTCATCAGTTAATTCAACTTTATATTTTGTAGTATAATCTCTCTTTTTAAATATATAAATTGATTTTATACCCTCTTGATTAATATGAAAAATCTTATACATATATAATAGTATAAGATTAATACTAAATATAAAAACCGCAATTATAAGTCAAAATATGGATTATCTGTGATATTCATACCACAATATGGTCGTTTTGTTTTCTTGTAATCTTCTGGTTTATAAACACCAATATCTTTAGCATTTTCCAATAAAAATTTAAAATTATTCCAAAATTCATCTTTATGGCCGATTGATTTGGTAGCAACATGAGCTAATTCATGAATTGCAACAAATGTTAATGTATTTTCATCAATTAACTCAGTTCCATTTTTCTTTTTTGTAACGCAAAACGCCATTTTTTCACCCTTATTTTCGCTATATGCAGTATGAACACTTGTAGGTAATGTTTCTTGAATTCTTTTTGGATTAAAATTATTAACTAAACGTTCAACATTTTCTCTTTCTGGATATTTCTCACCCATATATTTAACTAATTTTTTTAGTTTCATTGTTATAGTTGCTAATAAATCAGCAACTTCATTTAATTTACTTCTCTCTCTTACACAATATTTATTCCCATCAACATCTGAAATTATACATTTTAAATTAAACATATCTGACTCTAAATACATCTTTATAATAATTCCAAATACGAAAATAATCATAATATAAAACAACATAACATCACCTTTCATATATATAATATTGAGAAATTATATATATAGTATAATAATATGGATGAACCTATAAAAATAAAGTTAAGTCCGGGTTATATGAGATTTTTTATATATAATATAGTTCATGATGTAGCTCATGATTGGTTTAATAAACAACGGATGGAGATGGGAATATCAAACCCAAATATGGAAATAATAACAGAATCAATACTTAAAAAGAAAAAAAGAGGTTTGACTGGTGGGAATAAAAATCCATACGTGAATGAAGAACAAAAAGTTTTAATATTTGAAACTTTTGATAATTTTGTTACGAGGTCTACTATAAGCAAAATGTTATTTTACGATATTCTCTCTCCAATTAAAGATATTATCAATGATAACATATCAGAATATTTTGTTTCATATATAGAACATGTATATAAAATCAATTCATTTATAAATGATGATATTCTTATTCACTTATATTATTTGCTTGATTTGGATTTTAAAACAACAAAAGACGAATATATTAAACATTTAAATAACGAATTAATGAGTGTAATTATAGAAATAGTAGATGTTGGAATTCCAAAAAAAATAATAGATATGCGTTTATTTAATTCAATTGATATATCTACACCTTTTTATATTGAATTTTCAAAACAAGTTAATACATTAATCTCTCTTATAGAACAAATAGAATATGGACAATTGAGAGAACCACCTGAATTAATCGAAGACCAAATTCTACAATATAAAGAAATTAATATATTTTTAAAAGGATTTATGGAAGCAATAGGTAAGAATAGACTATTTGAAATGGAATATGATGATGATAAAGATTCAGATATATTTATTGGTGGAACAATTATGAGAGAAGGAATAAAAACAAGAACATCCCAAAAAGATAGAAGGATTCAATTAAGAAAAAAAAGAATGAATGAAATAAATAAGATGCGTCAATCAAGTCAAATGGAGAAAAGAATATATATTAAAAATACATCAACATCAACAACATTATTATTGAAACAAATATTTATCGAAAATCAAAAATTATTACACACAATTGAATCAAATGTTGCTATTATATTTATAGAAACAATCATGAAATTATTTAATACTTATTATAGTTCAATTCCATTAGGATATTATGGAGATTTGTTCATAACATATATTAATCACTTACAACAAAATAATCAAGAAATATATGATCCAAATACAATTAATTCGATATTTCAATTAATGTTATCTGTTAATAGTGATGATTATTATATAGATGGTTTTATAAACAGTATAAATGATATTATATTAGATTCTTCTGACAATCTAAAAATCCAATCAGGAGGAAATGGATTAAGAGGAACCCAACATATTAGATATATTTTTAATAATTTCACATTAATTAATCCATTTAATAAACCATTGTCATCAAATTTTGAGATAAATAAATCGTTATTTCAATATATAAAAACTAATTCTGATGAAAACATGTTATATGAAATGTCTGAAATTTTATCAAATTATTTTGATAACTACCCATTAGCAATTGAAAATATCACAATAAGACATAATAAAAATACTTATATTACATATTTTAATAGATTATCAAAAATTAATATGCCAAGTGATGTAGATATTGTTGATACAATTAGTAATTTAGTATCATCAAATTATGATTTTACACAAGTTGATATAGAAAAAACAAAATTAGTATTTGATAATATATTAGATATAATTAAAAATCCATCATTAATTGAATTAAAAAAAGAAAATCTTTTATCATTATCGGATATAACAAAATTAATTGTTGTTCCAAGAAGAACAATTATATCTGATAAAAATAAACACCACTATATAAAAATAAAGAAATTAGAAACACTCGTTTTTTCTCATATTAGATTATATTATTATTTGATTCTCTCTTATTTTAACAAAGATATATTTGTTGATGGGGATACATTAGAAGAATATATTTCATATATATCATATAAAATACTACCATCATGTGAGGCATTATATAATAAGTATTTTAAAATATTAGAACAAATGAAAATTGCGTCAGAATTACAAGGATTACAACTAAACAAACAAAATATATTAGCATATAGAAATATTATAAAATGTATATATAATTCTGTAAATTCGACTATAAAAATACATGATAGTCAATTACAATATTCTTCAACATTCGAGAGAGAGCTGGTAAATCACCAAAAAAATATATTATTTAAACTAACTGGTGGTAAAAAAAATATTCTACGAGCTCAAATCCCAAGAACACATGATACTCATCTTATTAATTTTGTTGGTAAAAATATATATAAATCAAATTATGTATCAGGATCAAATGTATATAAAGGAAATATTAGAAAGTCACAAAAGCCATTTCTTAATTATTTAAATAAATCCACACGAGGTATGGTAAATTATAAAAATTCGATGTATAATTCGAAACTATATTACATTAATAATTCAGTTACAACAAAAACAAGTGTTATGCCAACCTTTTTTTGTCCGATATCCTCAATATTAGATGGACAACCAACTTGTAGAAATATAGACTATATTACATTTGAAGGGGGTAATATGCATGTGTTATTATATGATAAAGATAATAAAATACAATTAAAAACACACCGTTTTCCCGAAAATCCAAAAAAACTAAGTGTTGAATTTTTAATCGAAGTTGATAATGAGGTAATATTGGATGATAAAATAATAATTCAAGATATAACAAAGGCTACAATTTTAAATGCGAGAGAAAATATAAATGAATCAATTAATACAATTTCTAAATTATTAGTTTTAATTCCAAATAGAGATTTTGATACACTTAATGAACATATAATTAATGGAACTTATGTCATTGATCAATCTACGGGAAAGAAAATATATCCAAGAAGAGAGATATTAAAGATTATTTGGAAGAAAATGTTAGGTGATTTCATGCAAGAGTTAAATATTGTTACCAAAAATAGTGGTTATACATTAAATTATAAAAAGGGTGAAACAATTCTAGATAAAAACGAGTTTAGATTAGGATTAGCAAATGATAGACCAAGTGCCGTTAGAATGATAATATTAACAATATTTGCAAAATCTGGAATAAAACCTAATATGATTTCTGGTTATATAAATTATGATGGAAAATATTTATTGGGAATAAGAGATGAATAATATATTACACCGACCGAAAAGAAAAATGAGACAAAAACGAATAATTAGTTATAAATTCTAAAAGCATGTTTCAAATAATTTTCTAAATGTTTTGGTTTAATATTACTATCAATTATATTACTAATAGTTTTATGAATTTCTTGATATGTTTGAGGACTTTGCTTTTTTATGTAATGTTTTAACTGATTGAAAAACTCTTCAATCGCATTTGTTTCTGGATGATATGGAACTGAATATAATAAGTCATTTTTACTTTCTTCAATAACTTCTCTAATTATTTTTGCTTTATGAATACGTGCGTTATCCATAATAATTAAATGATTTTTATATTTATCTTTTATGTATTGATTATAAAAATCTATAATATGTTCTTTTGTTAAACCTCCTTTTACATACTCATATAAAGTCCAACCAATAACTTTATTGTAAGAAATAGCACATAATAAGTTAAACGTTTATATGGATATTTTGTTGTTCTTTTTATCACTCTTGTTCCACTTTTACTACGCCCATAACTATTTGTCATGTTTAGATATATACTTGTTTCATCTAAGCAAATAGTTTTCTTATAATCATATTTATTTAAGGTTTTATAAAACTCTTCTAAATCTTGCTTTTCTTGACCTTCACGCTTTTCTGGATAATATTTATTTCTCAATCGTTTTCGTGTAATTTTATGTTTAGATAAAATATTATGTATTGTTTTATCAGTAAGTTTAACTTTATAAGTATGATTGACTAATTTAGATAATTCCCATAAAGTCATCGTTGGATATTTCCTTATTTGTTGTTTTACAAACTTTTCTATTTCTGGTGTTATTTTGATATTTATATTCTTTCTTGTTTTTCGCTTCACATTTCCTTTTTCTTGATATTGGTTTACCCATCTACTTAATGATTTATAACTACAATTGAATATTTTACATACATCCCTCATATCTTCGTTTTTTGTTAAATAATATTTAACTGCGGTTAGTTTATAATCTTCACTATGATGTGGTGACATCTTATAATAGTTTTACATAAATTATTTAAAATTAAATATCATATGTAATATAGTTAAATTATGGATACAGATATGAATTTGAATATGATTGAAAGATTACAAAATGAAAACAAACAGTTAAAATTAGAACTTGAAGAATTAAAAGAGAAATTACAAAAATATACAAATAGTGAAGGTCATAAAAAGTATTATGAAAAAAATAAAGAAGTTGTTAAAGAGAAAGCAAAGAATTATTTGGAGAAATTAAAAACTGAAAATCCAGAAAAGTTGAAAGAATATAGACGACGAGCGTATTTAAAACGAAAAGAGAAACAAAAACAACAAACAGAAAAAGAATAATAATTTTAGTTATAAAATTGATTTACAATTATATAAAATAATTCTATATAAAACTATTACACTATACAATATGAGTTTATTTGTTGAAAATGAAAGCTATAAACATAAATATTCTAAAAATGTTGTTAAAGAATGGTTAGATAATGGATTATATTTATTTGATGATACTTATATTACATATCATGATAGTGGTATGTGGCATCGCAATTCATCTGTATTTTTAGAATATCCAGTAACAATATTAGATGAAAGATATTGTAATATTCAACCACATAATAGTTTATACAATTCTTGGGATGAAATATATTTTTATGATAATATGGTTTATAATGAATATAAAGTGCAAGAACCATCTCGTGATAATTTTAAAGAATATATCTCATGGTTTAAAGAACAAACTATATGGAATGTAAAACAAGCAGAACCTTTTTGGATAAATAAATGTAGTGGATATGTTCCAACATATGAAGAAAGTAATAAATATGGTAATACAATAGCAATTTGTGATTTAGCAGTTATTCATAAAGGTTTAGTGTTAACCGCTATTGAAATTTGTCATAAAAATCCAGTTAGTGAAGAAAAAATTAAAAACTTATATAAAAGTGGTTTAGAAAATTTAATTGAATTAGATGCTGAATGGGTAATGAGACAAGTAAAACAACCAGAAAAAATAAAGGTAAAAAGATGGTTAATTAAAAATGGAGAAATAATCTTTTAAACAATTTTAAATAAAACTATTTAAAAATAAAATATTTAGGAATAATATAGAAGGATGGGAAAACAACGAAAACCACCAGATCCAATAAAAGTAATTAAGACTTCACTAAAATCTATTTGTTTAGAAACCAATACAATTCAAACTATAAATGATTATTGTAAAAACTTGAATCAAATTATAATTCATTCTACATTATTTTTAAAACTTTTTTTATTACATAAATTTCATACAACAAATATATTACCTAATATTGATAAAACATTTATAGAACATATTATAAAAACAATATCACAAGGTAAAAAGGTTGGTAGACAACGAGCAAAATGTGATTTAGATGAGTTCTATGAAACACATTATAAACCACTTATTAATTCCGAAAAATTAATTTATTCTAAATATGGTAATACAATTAGTTATGCTTCACAATCTATTCTTACTTGTATTGAAAATAACATTAAAAATCATTTTGTAAAACATCTAACAAGATTTGTAAATATACAATTTGAATATTTATATAAAGATGATAATAGTAAAAAACAAGTTAGAAGTAATGTTAAAAAGTTAGTAAATGATTTATTATTTAATGAAACAAAATCTACAAATGAATATGCTTTATGGAGAGATGAAAATAAACAGCATTTAATACCACAAGAAATAAACAAGAATATTAATTATGATTTAAAATGTAATCCATTACAATATTTACCACATTTGATGTATATGAATATACAATTAGAAAAACAAGAAAAACAATTATTTCAAGTTATACCTCTTCGTAAATCACTTATACCGAAATATATGTTAATGGATACAAAAACACTTATTCAAATGTTAGTCAACACAAAAGAATTAGGCATTTCACAAACAAAAATGGTTCAAAAAGTAAATGAGTATAAAAGTCAAATATGGAATAATGTATTCAATATGGATAAAATACATAAATTAATGAATAAAGAAAAATATTCATTTCATCATATGATTTCAACAGATGGTATAGGATGTAGTTTATTTTTTATAAGAAATGATTTAGTAGATAAAAAATATATACCACAAAATAAAGATAAGAATGATTGTGAGTTTCAATATATAACAGAATTGGATAAACAAGAATTAAAGCAACTGAAAGATTATAATTATGTAGGATTAGACCCAGGTAAAAATAATTTGCTATTTATGATTGATGAAAATGGTAATACATTACGATATACAAAAATGCAACGAAGAATAGAAACAAACCAAAAGAAGCAACGAAAAATAATATTAAGTGAAATACAAAAAAATAATGTGAAAGAAATAGAACAACCTTTAAGTGATACTTGTTGTAAATCTTGTGATATTTATAAGTTTAAAAAATATATAAAAGTTAGAGTAGAAGTAAATAAAAAATTATTAAACTTCTATGAAAAAGAAATTTTTAGAAAGTTGAGATGGAGAAATTATACAGAAACTCAAAGAAGTGAAAGTATACTTATCAATAAAATTAAAAGAATATTTGGTAAAAAGATTGTTATTGGTTATGGTTCATTTCAAGAAAAACAACAAATGAAACATAGTAGTTCTACTCCAAATATTGGTATGAAAAGATTATTAAATCAACATTTCAAAGTATATACAATAGATGAGTTTAGAACAAGCAAAACTTGTTGTAATTGTTTGAATAGTGATACTTGTTATTATAAGAAACGAGAAAACCCAAAACCATTTCGTGATGGAGAGGTAAATGTTCATGGATTACTAAATTGTAAGAATTGTAGTAAGTCTTGTCATTTACATCTCATAAATCGTGATATAAATGGTTCAAAAAATATTCTACATTTATTAACAAATCATATCAATAAACGAAGAAGACCAAAAATCTTTTGTCGTGGAAGGAAAACTTTTCATAATAGTTAAACGACTATTAGACCCATAGTTATAAATACCGGAAGAAAGTAATTTGCTGATATTTTGTTTCTTTTTTAGAAGCATTTTGTCTCATTTTTCTTTTCGGTCGGTGTAATATAAAATTGATAATAATATATTAAACAAAGAGAGAATTAAAAATATAACAACAATGTCATATAGTGAAATTTCTGAAGATGTTCATTTAAAAGTATTTGAATTAATTAATGAGAAATGCAAACAATTTAACCCAGAACATTCGAATTATCATGATCTATCATATGTAATAAATTATGAGACATATTTAAAATATAGACATATAAATTGGGATATAGAAGCATTTCAAATAAATCAAAACCTAAATTTGGAATGGTTAAAGCATCTAGAAACCGATAATTATTTGAACTCAGATTATTGGGATGGAATTTCATCACATCCTAATCTAACAATTGAATGGATTGAAGCTTTTCCCAATAAGCCTTGGAATTGGGGGGAATATGGTTTATCTTCTAATTCTAGTTTAACATTAGAAATTTTAAAGAAATATAGAGAGAAACCGTGGGATTGGAACAAATTTGGTATATCATCAAATCCAAATCTAAAACTTGAATGGATTGAATGTTTTCCAGAGAAACCATGGGATTGGGGTGCATTTGGTATTTCTAGATGTCCTAATCTTACAATTGATTGGGTCCAAAAATATCCAAATAAAAAATGGAATTGGGGTGAATTTGGATTATCTTCAAATATAAATTTGAAAGTTGAATGGATTGAAGCTTTTCCAGATAAATCATGGGTTTGGGGGGAATATGGGTTGTCAATTTCACCAACAATAACACTTGAATTTCTAAAAAAGTATTCCAATAAAGATTGGGATTGGGGTGAATATGGTCTTTCTTCTAATCAAAAATTGACACTAGAATGGATTGATGCTTTTCCAGATAAACCATGGGATTGGGGTGTTCATGGAATTTCAAAATGCCGGAACCTAACACTAGAATGGATTGAAAAATATCCAGATAAACCATGGGTTTGGGGAAAAAACGGAATATCAAAATGTCCTAATCTAACACTTGAATGGATTGAAAAATATCCAGATAAACCTTGGCATTTTGGTGATGGTGGATTATCAGCAAATCCTAATCTCTCTATGGAATGGATTGAAAAATATCCCGATAAATCTTGGCATTTTGGCGATCGCAGACGTTTTTACCACACACATATATTTGATTATAGTAAATCATTTAATATTGAATTAATTAACACATATTTTGAGAACAGAGAGAAATATAATGCATTTATGAATTCTTTGTCAATACAAATTGAATTTATTGAGATATTAACAACAAATATTAGATGGTATTATATAGACACTCGTTCAAAAGAAATATATAAGTTTTATAAAGACAAACACAACAAAGATATGAAAAAAGTATTTGAAGAATTGTTAGAGGTTTGTTTACATCCAGATAATATGGAATGTATGAAAAAAACTGGAGTATATAGTGGTATAAATAGTTTATGGTAAGTGACCTTTATGGTAAGTGACCTTTATGGTAAGTGAC
>CERC01066857.1_pt1 | contig 68637 bp, 58 predicted proteins | sample 530921 | NCBI WGS metagenome assembly CERC01 (sample SAMEA2621099, study PRJEB7988) | marine metagenome | isolation source: saline water (ENVO:00002010), including
TTGTAGCGAAAAGTTAAAGTGAAAATTAGAGTGATTAAGAAAAGGCCGGCTAAGACTGGCCTTTTCTTATTTTAATTCAATGTCTTGCTTGCTTAAGAATATTGTTAAGCATGTTTTTTTCTTCGTCAGTGAACTCGTCACTATGTTTAATGCCTTCTATTTCATCACTTAAGTCTGAATTGATTTCATCTTGATGGAAGTGAGAATGATTTTCATCTTCTTTATTTATAGAAGAAGATTTAACAGAGATTTTATCAACTTTAGGCTTGGTATTATTGAACATTTTCTTACCAATAACTTTCGTTTCTTTAACTCCTTCTAGTAGAGCACTTTTCGATGAACTGAAAATCTCTTGTGTGATGGGTTCGGCCCATTCGTTGAGATAGTAGAATATGGGTTTGTTTTGTATAGGAATACTCATCAAAACAAAGCTTACACAGAAGGCTATAAAGAATTTGATAATTGAAAACATAGTTTAACCTTTAAGTTTATCCTGCTCTATCTTATGAATCGTTTTAAGAAGTTCTTGTGGGCCAAAGGGTTTGGGTAGAAAATCAATTGCACCACTAGAGATTGATTCGATAATGATAGATTCCATATTTAGGGAGGAGATCATTATGATATGGGCACCTAAAGACTTTTCTGAAAGTACTTTGGCCATCTCTAATCCTGATCGTTCAGGCATAATGACATCTATGATATATAAGTTTGCATTGGTGCTAGCTCCAACTGAGATACCTTCTTCTGCTGATCCGGCTTGGCCAACAACATTATATCCTTCGCCTTCTAATATTTCGATAATACTTTTTCGTGAATATTCAGAGTCATCAACAACTGCGATTCTTAATTCTTGAGTGTTTTGGTTTTGCATAAATATCCATTGAAGTGTTTTACTAAGGATATTTTATACTTGAGATGGGGGGGATTCAAGTAAGCATTATTCTCTAAATTTGAAAATAATGCTTACTTCAATAGGTATGATTAAGCAGCGACTGGTGGAACGTTATTGGACTTCCCACCTTTGTTGCTTTTCTTTTTACTTTGACTTGTTTTAGCGATCTTTTGTCTTTCAGCCCATCCAACTAGGGCAATATCAAGAACCTCATGAATCGTTTTTACAGGAATGAGTTCAAGCTTGTCCTTATATTCTTGTGGAATATCAATAAGATCTTTTTGACACTTCCAAGGAATAATTACCGTCTTAATTCCCATTCTCATTGCTGCCAAACATTTCTCTTTTACTCCACCAACGGGGAGAACTTTTCCTGTAAGGGTAATTTCACCTGTCATCGCAACTGTACGATCAATAGGGAAATCTGTCAGAAGAGAGATGATTGTTGTAGCCAGTGTGATACCCGCACTTGGACCATCTTTAGGAATAGCTCCTGCAGGCAAGTGAATATGAATTTCATTTTCGTCAAAAACATCATCTGCAATACCTAGATATTCAGCACGGCTTCGAATATATCCAATGGCCGTTTGAGCAGATTCTTTCATCACATCACCAAGTTGCCCGGTAAGGGTGAATCCTTTACCTTTCATCTTAGTCGACTCAATATAGAGAACTTCTCCGCCAGCTGCTGTCCAAGCAAGACCTGTCGCTACACCAACTTCGTCTTCTTCTCTATGATCTTCTTTTGTAAAAACAGGAGGTCCAAGGAGATCAATTACAGTATCGGGTACGATATTTGTAACTTCTTGTTCTCCCTTCGCAATTTTCATTGCTACTTTTCTACAAAGGGCACCAATACGTCTTTCAAGATTTCTTAGTCCAGCCTCTGCTGTAAAGTTTTTAATGACCGAATGAAGACCTTCATCAGTGAATTCTACGTGATCTTCAGTAATTCCATTTTCCTCAAGCTGTTTAGGAATGAGGTATTTCTTGGAAATGGCCACTTTCTCTTCTTGGGTATAACCAGAAAGATTAAGAACTTCCATTCTATCTCTTAGAGGTCCAGGGATGTTTTCAAGAACGTTTGATGTTGCAATAAACATAACGTTTGAAAGATCAACTGGTACATTGAGATAATGATCTCTAAATTCTTTATTTTGTTCGGGATCGAGAACTTCAAGCATAGCACTTGAAGGATCACCTTTATAATCTCCACCTAGCTTATCAACTTCGTCGAGAAGGATAACCGGATTATTCGTACCAGCTTGCTTTAAAGCTTGAACGAATCTACCAGGGAGAGCTCCAACATAGGTTCTTCTATGTCCTCTAATTTCTGCTTCATCTTTCACACCACCAAGAGATATTCTTACAAATTCTCTACCTGTAGCACGGGCAATAGATTTACCAAGAGAAGTTTTCCCAACCCCTGGAGGACCTGAAAAGCAAAGGATTGGGCCTTTCATATCTTTTCCTTTGAGTTGTCTCACGGCAAGATATTCAAGGATTCTTTCTTTTACTTTATGAAGGTCGAAATGATCTTCATTTAAAATATCAAGAGCGGCTTGAAGGTCGATGACTTCTTCAGAAGATTTTGACCATGGAAGATCGCTCATCCATTCTAAGTAGTTGCGAATAATACTCGATTCAGAACTATCAGGATGCATCTTTTCGAGACGAGCAAGTTGTTTCATCGCTTCTTTCTCAACTTCTTCTGGCATTGCTGCTGCCATAAGTTTTTTCTTCATCTCTTCAAATTCATCATCACCGCTACCATTATCAGACTCATCACCAAGTTCTGATTTGATAGCTTTGATTTGTTCTCTAAGGAAGTATTCTTTTTGATTTTTATTGATTTCGTCTTTTGTATTATTTTTAATTTTTGCCTGCATCGCTAGGATTTCTAATTCACGCGATAAGATTTCATTAATCTTGTGCAGTCTCTCAATAGGATCAAATGTTTCAAGAATCATTTGAGCTTCGGCAACATGAAGATTCAAGTTGGAGGCAACGAGGTCAGCGAGGCGACCTGGTTCTTGTATATCTTCAAGTACAGTAAGAATATCTGGAGAAAGAACTTTACCTAGTGTAATGACTCTTTCGAGTTGTTCTCTGATATTTCTCATCAAGGCATTAGTTGCAATAACATCATGCTCTGATTCGTTATCTTCAACTTTTTCAAGCTTAGTCATGAAATAAGGAGACTCTTGTTCGAAGTCTACAATTCTTGCTTTGCTTAGTCCTTGAACTAGAATTTTGATTCTTCCATCAGGAAGTTTTCTCATTCTCATAATCATGGCCACTGTTCCAAGATCGTAAATTTCACTTGGCTCAGGTTGCTCCGCCGAGATATCTTTTTGGCTAGCTAAAAGAATAAGACGGTCGCTATGATTTAGCGCATGTTCTACCGCTTGAATCGATGATTCTCGACCTACAAATAGAGGGAGTATCATGAAAGGGTAAACAACAATGTCTCTTATAGGAAGTAAGGGGAGATTGTCTTTAAACTCAATGTTATCACCCTCATAATTTGTAACCATAATTTGTCCTCCAAAACAGCATACATGTGCTTAGTCCGTGCACAATTATTGTTCGGGCATAACTTATCTATTCTTTAAACTTTTTATGCATTTTGTGATGAAATTTAAAAAAATATTGGTAAAGTTAAACTGACTAAGTCGGTAATAAATTAACACGAATTTTATAGAATCGATGAAAAGTTACCTGTTTATGGTACTTTGAGATAGTGGATCGTTTTACTAGGGAATATGAATGAGTAAGTCTGACAAATTAGGTGTGGCAATATTAGCAGCAGGGTTGGGTAAGCGGATAGGAAAAAAAGTCGCTAAGCCTCTCGTTCCTCTTATGGGGATGAAGTTGGTCGATTATCCCTTAAGCGCGGCCATCAATTTTTCTAAAGAAAATGATCTTGAAAGTTCATTTGGAATTGTCGTAGGTCATCAAAAAGAAGATGTTCAAAAGTATCTAGAAAATAGAGACACTATAAAGATGTCATTTCCTGTTCAAAAAGAGCAGCTGGGAACAGCTGATGCTCTAAAGAGCTACTATGTAGGGTGTGATTGGGCTAAGGATACCGATTATACGATGGTCCTTTGTGCTGATACCCCCTTATTAAGTAAGAATGAGTTAACAACATTGTGGAAAACATTAAAAAATAATAATTGGGATGCTATCGCTGCTTCTTTTAATGTGGAAAACCCTTATGGATATGGACGGATGATTCGCTCTGAAAAAGGATTTTCAATTGTAGAGGAAAAGGATGCCAATGAAGATCAGCGAAAAATCACTGAGGTTAACTCAGGTCTTTATATCGCTAAGACTTCATATATTTTAGAACAGCTATCTGGGATTGATAGCAATAATGAAGCAGGTGAATTTTATCTCACTGATATATTCAAACCTAATCTAAATGTAGGTATTGAGTGCTTTCCAGATGCTCAATCTTTTCTAGGAGTTAATAATCCTATTCAGCTTGAAGAAGCTCTTTTTGTTCTCAAAAAGAAAATCAATACATTTCACCAGAAAAGAGGCGTACATATCTTAGATTCTCAAAATACATATATCGAAGCCTCTGTTGAGATAGGAAAGGGGACGACGATTTATCCAGGAAGTTATCTTCATGGAAATACACAAATCGGAAGTGAATGCATGATTGAGCCAGGGGCCATCATAAAAGATTCCAAAGTTGCAGATGAGACTTCGATTAGGGCCTACTCTTATTTAGAAAGTGCTCTTGTTGCTAAGAAGTGCGCTATTGGTCCTTATGCACGCCTTCGTCCCGGAACTGATATAGGAGAAGAAACTAAAATTGGTAATTTTGTTGAAATTAAAAAAGCAAAATTAGGATCTAAGGTTGGGGTTTCTCATTTAAGCTATGTTGGGGACGCTGAAATTGGTGAAAATGTTAATATTGGATGTGGCTTTATTACCTGTAATTACGACGGAGCGGAAAAACATCTTACAAAAATTGGAAAAAACTCCTTCATTGGCTCTGACACGCAAATGATCGCCCCTATAAATATTGGTGAGTCAGCATTTGTGGCTTCAGGAAGTACTATTAATCAGGATGTACCAGACCAAGGCTTTGCCATTTCCAGAGGTCGCCAGGTTACAAAAGAGAAATTGGCCGCCAAGTTTTTAAGAGGAAAGTGGGCCATCAAAAAAGACTAATTTGTGTTGCGTTAATTTTGTTACTTACACCTTTATAGTGGTATCTTTATAGGGTATTAAAAGAGCTCTGAGAGCTATATAAAATAAAGGTGGTATTACTATGTGCGGCATAGTTGGTCATATGGGTCCAAGTGACTCGGTAGAAGTTGTTTTAGAGGGACTAAGACGTCTTGAGTATAGAGGTTATGATTCTGCTGGGATTAGTTTTCTGCAGGATCGTGAAATTAAGACCTTCAAAAAAACAGGTAAACTTCAAAATCTAGTAAGTCTACTAAAAGCCGAAAATCTGAATGCAACTTCGGCCATTGGTCATACTCGTTGGGCCACTCATGGTGGAGTAACGGATTATAATTCTCATCCTCACTCTGTTGCTGGATTAACTATGGTTCACAATGGAATTGTAGAAAATGCAGATCAACTCAGAGAGAAGTTAATTGAAAAAGGTTATAAGTTTAAGTCTGAAACGGATTCAGAGGTATTCGTTGTTCTCGTTGGAGATCTCTATCAAGAAATGCCTTTGAAGGATGCTATATTAAAAGCCTTTTCTCAAATTGAGGGAAATAGTGCATTTGTTTTCCTTGAAGAAAAAACAGGTGACCTCTTTTCGATTCGTCAATCTGCACCTCTTGTCTGTGGTACAAAGCTTAAAGACCAGTCGGCAATGGTAAGCTCTGACCCTTATGCTCTTGTAGGTGTGGCCGATGAAATCTATTTCCCCGAAGATCGAGTTCTTTGCCATTTAAGTTCTGCTCATAAAGACTTAATTCATTTTCATGAATTAGATGGATCAGATTCTAAACGATACAAAGTAAAGAAGCAGACTCGTACACTTGATGAAACGGACAAGGGTGATTTTGAGCATTATATGCTCAAAGAAATTTATGAACAGCCAGGTCTGATTCGCTCTCTTACTCAGTTTTATTTTAATGGAGAAGGTAAGGAGCATTTAGATAAAGTTGTTTCCTATAAACCAAAGCGAGTACATCTCTGTGCTTGTGGAACTGCTTATTATGCAGGTTTAGTCGTTCGCGACTTTTTAGAGCAACACAATCGTATTCCTTGCTCTTTTGAATTAGGTAGTGAGTTTAGATATCGAAATCCTATACTAGAAGAAGGCTCAGTAGGACTCTTTGTCAGCCAATCAGGTGAAACAGCCGATACTTTGGCTTCCCAAGAAGAATGTAAGAGGCTTGGAGTTCCCACTCTAAGTTTAGTTAATGTCGAAGGGAGTTCTTTATATCGTCAATGTGATGACAACTTACTTATTCGCGCAGGCGTAGAAATTGGTGTGGCTTCAACTAAGGCCTTTACTCAAATGGCACTAGTTGGGAGATTACTCTCATTTGGAATGAGTGAACAATATAACGATGAGTCTGCAAGAAAAGCGATGACGGATAAGTTTGCACTACTTGCTGAAAGAATGGATAAGATTCTTGAAGATGTTGAGAGCATTAAAAAGATTGCTGAAGAAGTTTACAATAAGAAGGGTTACTTCTTTACAGGAAGAAATGTTTATTATCCGATCGCACTTGAAGGAGCTTTAAAGCTTAAAGAAATTGCTTATGTTCATGCAGAGGGATACGCATCTGGTGAGTTAAAGCATGGCCCGATTGCCTTGATTGATGAGGAAATGGTGAATATCGCTATTGTAGGTCCTGAGCTTAAAGATAAAACGATTTCAAATATTCAGGAAATTAAAGCCAGAAAGGGAATCATCCTCTCCATTGGTCCAAAAGGTGATGAAGGCCTCAAGAAAATTTCTGATTACTTTATTGAACTAGACTTTGATGGACTTGAAGAACTCTCTCCACTTTATGTAAATGTAGTGAACCAGCTCTTGTCCTATTATATGGCCAAGTTCAAAGGTACAGATATTGATAAACCAAGAAACTTAGCGAAATCAGTAACGGTTGAATAATGATTAACTTAAACTCTTTAAACGAAGCTCAAAGAAAAGCAGTTGTTTCCACTGAGGGACCTTTAATGGTTCTGGCGGGAGCTGGCTCCGGGAAAACTAAAACCTTAGTTACAAGGATTTCCTATCTTCTGACTGAAAAAAGAGTGAGTCCTTATCGACTTTTGGCCCTGACTTTTTCGAATAAAGCCGCAAGAGAAATGCGAGAGCGTGTTGCCAGTGAAGTCCAAGAAGACCTTGGGGCTTTGCAAATAACCACCTTTCACGCTTTTTGTTCTCGTCTCTTAAGACAAGAGTCACAATATTTAGGTCTATCAAAGAACTTTACGATTTATGATACTACTGAAAGTCGCTCTGTCGTAAAGGCGATTCTCGGCCGTAGAGGAATTAGCACTAAAGAAGTAAATCCCTATGATGTTCTATATTTTATGGATGAAATTAAAAATCATGGATATTACCCTGGACGCGATTCAGATTATTACACTCCTGATCAGGATGATGAATTCTACGAATATTATGAAGAATATGAACGAGAGCTTCATAGGGCTAATGCTGTAGACTTTGGCGGGCTTATTACTGGAGTTTTACAATTATTTGAAAAATTTCCAGAAGTCTTAAATCGCTATCAAGACCGATTTAAATATCTATTAGTGGATGAGTATCAGGATACGAACCGTGCTCAGTTTGATCTTTTAAAGTATCTTAGTGAAAAAACGGAAAATATTTGTGTTGTTGGTGATGAAGATCAGTCCATTTATTCTTGGCGTGGGGCTGATATCAATAATATCTTAGATTTTGAAAAAACCTATCCTGAAGCCAAGCTTTTAAAGCTCGAACAGAATTATCGATCCAGTAAAAATATTATTGAGGCCGCTTCTCATGTAATTGCTAGAAATACCATGAGAAAAGGTAAGGAAATGTGGACTGAAAACCCTGATGGGGACAATATCCACATTTGTGAATGTCACAATGATAAAAAAGAGGGAGAGTTCATCGCCGATAAAATTATGAATTTAAATTCCGAGGGAGTTGAATTCAAAGATATGGCGGTTTTCTATCGAACAAACTCTCAATCCCGACTATTGGAAGATTATTTAAGAAAGTCGAATATTCCATATAGGGTTGTTGGTGGAGTTAAGTTCTACGAACGTAAAGAGGTAAAAGATCTTTTGGCCTACCTTAGAATTGTCGTAAACGGTAAAGATTCCTTGGCTTTGTCACGAATTATAAATGTACCCACTCGTGGGATTGGGGCAACTTCTCTGCGAAAGATGGAGGGAGAAGCCATTAAGGGTATGGTGAGTCTCTATGAAACTGTGGAAAATATTGTGGATAACCCTGTTGAATATAAACACTTGCGCTTATCTGCCAAAATTAAAAGTGCTCTTTCTGGATTAACTACATTAATACAGGATGCAAAAGGTTTAGATCAAAATCAGGTAAGACCAAGTGTGATTTATGAAAAAATACTTCACGAGTCTGGATATTGGGATCATCTTAAAGCATCTAAAGACTACGAGTCGATGGCAAGGATGGAGAACCTTGAAGAATTAGGAAGTGCAATTAAGCAGTTTGAAGAATCTGAAAAAGCTCCTTCTCTATTAGGCTTCTTAGAGACAATTACTTTGGATCAGTCTAGTGAAGAAGATAAGGAGCTCCCGCAAGGAGAAGTTGCTTTAATGACGGTTCATGGAGCAAAAGGACTTGAATTCAACTATGTATTCTTAGCAGGTGCTGAGGAAAATGTATTTCCAAGTTATCGATCCTTAGAAATGGGGGCTCAAGCTGAAGAAGAAGAGCGAAGACTATTCTATGTGGCCATGACTAGGGCCATGAAAAAACTCTTTATTACTTTTGCTCAGGGACGAATGCTCTTTGGCCAATTGAAATTCAATGGACCGAGTAGATTTATTCATGAAATACCAAATAAGTATTATGAGTGGTCAAAAGTAGCCCAATACGGGGAAGAGTCAGAACAAGATGGTTATTCATGGGATAACGATACCAATGACTTCGATGAATTCAATCAGGATACTTCTTATGAAGATGGAGAAGTTGTCTATAGAGTTGAATCCAATAGCGCAAAATCTTCTCTAGCTAAAGAAGTAGTGAAATCAAAATTTCCTAAAGGCTCAAAGGTTACACATTCTCTCTACGGCGATGGACTTGTTTTAGAGAGCTCAGGTGTTGGTCAGGATGAAAAAGTAGTAATTAAGTTTAGAGATGGTGCAAGAAAGAAATTTATGGTTAAGTTCGCACCGCTCGTATTAAATTAATGATTTAGATTTGTTATAAAAGAAGGATTTTTTGTGACGAAAACAGTAAAGATTGTACTCATCATTCTATTAAGTTTGATTACTTTTATAGTGGTAGGAACCTACGCCTACATTTCTACTCAGCTTGATACAAAAGAGTTGAGAATCTCCATTAAAGATAAAATTGAAAAGACATTTCCTCAGATGAAAGCAAATATTGGGGAAATTAAGGTTGAGTTTGGTCAATCATTAGAACTAAGCTCTGATAAGTTGGAATTAGTTTCAATTAGTGAAAGTCCTCTATTTAAGGTGGATCATTTCACATTAAAAGTCCCCTTACTTTCGATTCTTTTAGGGGGGGGGAATGTAGAACTTGATATTTTTTCACCGAAAGTATTTGTTGAGATTGAAAAAGATAAATCAAATTGGGAAGAGGCCATAGAAGGTAATAAAGCGAAAACCTTATTTACCTTTGAAAAGACAACGGACTTTGTCATACCGGCTTTCTTGGCCAATTCAACATTGGCAATCCGTTTAAATCATTTAGATATTGCTTATCGAAATATAGGAAAAGAAAAGTTTGAACGGAATACTTCTGTAAGTAAATTTGTAGTTAAGAATTTAGGGATCAACTCAAATGCAGCTTATGAATTAAAATCTAACTTCTCTGTTCCTATGCTCAATGGAGAAATTTTAGAGTTTCATTCCTTTATCGTTGGATCGATAAACTTATCTGAATACTTAGAAACACAAAAACTTCCCATAAACTCAACCTATAAATTTGATGATATTAAAGTTAAAGGTCATGGCGAAATCCTGCCTCTTGTAAGTGGTAACTTTGAAGTTGTTATTGATGAGAAAAAGACTTTAAAGGGTAGTCATAATTTGAGATTCGAGAAAACTTCTTTAAAGCATAAGGTTTCAATAAATAAGAACGAAATTAAATTGTATGAGATTAATGGAGCCTCTCAATTATCTGATTTTAATCGAGTTTTTAATGTCCTCTCCCTTCCCATAAAAATATCACAAGGAGACATAGAGTTATCAGGTGATTTATCAATTAATGAAGAGTCTTATAAGCCTAATGTTGAATTGAAGGCTCCTCAAATAAGAGGAACCCTGTCAGGTTCAGAATTCAACGTAAAGGCGAATGCAATATTTTCTGAGAAAAAGATAACACTAGAGAAAGAAGGGCAAGTCTATGGCGGAAGTCTTTTCTTTAAATCCGTTCTTGATTATGAGTTTGAAGGTGATTATCAAAAGAGCAAAAACTTAGGGGATCTTATTAAGTCTATAGAGACAAAAATCCAAGCTAAAGATCTCAACTTAAGCTCAAAAGAAATTTCAGACTTAACGCAAATGAGGCTATCTGAGATTAAAACTTTTAAGAAATGGCCAATCCTCTTTATTCTTCCTAATTCCCATACACAATTAGAGGTTGCAGAGAGTAAATTGGATGGATCTCCTCTAAAAATTTCAATAGAAACTAAGACAAATCAAGTCGAGTCGAATATTAAAGAATTTAAAGTACAGTTTGGAGAAGGGACAACCGAGGTTTTTGGGGGTGCTAGATTTTATCAAAATGGAATCAATTCAAATTGGAAAATTAAATTTACAAATTTTCCAGCTTCTTTTTTCAATGCTCTCAGGGATGAAAATAAAGCATTTATTGAAGGTGATATAAATGGCTTAATCTATGGGCCCTATAGTATCAGAGAAGCTCATGAGATTTATGATTTCAAAATAGATTTAACAAGTAAGAAGGGAAGACTTGTAGGGCTAGACCTAAATGAAGAGGTTGAAAAAGTAAAAAGTGAAATTAAAAACCTTCCTTTTGTAGGTAGTAAAATTAAGTGGCGTAATAAAACAGTATCAAACGGCTATAAAGTAATGAGCTTAGATGCCACTCTTATTAATAAAGAGTTAAATCTAAAAAAAATGAAGTTTGAAGAAGAAGAAGGGCTTTTGAAAATGAATGCGAAGGGAAGAGTCTATCTTGATTCACAAAGAGAGAGTTTGATCACAGCAAATGTTGAAGATGATTTAGGTTTTATAGATTACGTAAGTAAAGAGTTGGGAATTAAAACAGTCCCTATTGCCTTAAAAGGTATGGGGACAAAACTTAGCTTGGATCGCGACTATACAACGAATAAATTTATAGAACATTTTCAAGGAAGTAAGGGCAAAGAAAAAGTAAAAACATTAATCGATGAAAATGTAGATAAAATTATGAAAGGTGAAAATGGTAAACAGCTTAAGAAGTTGTTAAAAGGATTTTTGAAATGAAAAAAACAGCCCCTTTGATTTGGGAAAATAAAATAATGAAATTAATAGATCAGAGAAAACTTCCTCGTGAAGTGATCTATCATGATATAAAAACTTTAGAAGAAACCCATGCAGCCATAAAGGACATGATTGTAAGAGGAGCGCCTTTGATAGGTTTTACTGCCTTATTTGGTATGGTGTTGTGGAGCCGCTCACAAAAGACTTTAAATATTTCAGAAGTTCTGAAAGCAGCTGATTATTTAAAGACAGCAAGGCCTACTGCTGTAAATTTAGCTTATGAAGTTGATAGAGTCGTTTCTGTAATCAAGGAACTCATTGAACTGGATATGGGTAAGCAGGAAGTTGATCAAAAAATTGAAGATTTCTCTTTGGATCAGATGAAACTTCTTCATGAGCATAATTTGTCCATGGCCAAGACTGCGGCAAAAGAGCTTGAAGAGAAATATGGTACAAGAAAATTAAATATTATGACTCTATGTAATACTGGTTATCTTGCTTGTGGACCTATGGGAACGGCTTTGGGAGTTATTGAATATCTTCATTCTCAAAATCGAATTGAGCATGTTTACGCATCTGAAACTCGTCCCTACTTACAGGGAGGAAGACTTACGGCTTATGAGTTGGCAACGGGTGAGATCCCCCACTCAATAACAGTTGAAGGAGCTTTTTCATATCTTCTTAAAAATAAATCAGTTGATGCTATTTTTATCGGAGCGGATCGCATTGTAGAAAATGGTGATACTGCTAATAAAGTAGGGAGTTCATCTCTATCGATTGTCGCAAAACACTATGGCATTCCTTTCTATGTCGTAGCTCCTACATCAACATTTGATTTATCGTTAAAGACAGGCGATGAAATTGAAATTGAGATGAGACCTGAAGAAGAAGTTCTTTCTGCTATGGGAGAACGTATTGCTCCAGAAGCATCTAGGGCCCTTAATCCAAGCTTTGATGTTACTGATCATAAACTTATAACGGGAATTATTTGTGAAAATGGGATGGTTAAAGAGATTTCTCCAGATAATATTACCAAAATTGTAAAAGGCTAAATGATGGCAAATGTGAGAGCATCGATTGATATTGGATCCAATACGACTTTATTGCTTATAGGTGAAGTGACTAATGGGGTCTTTAAAGAATTGGAGAATGAAAGTCGTGTCACTGGCTTAGGAAGAGAACTTGATAAGAATCAGGCCTTCTTAGAAGAGGCCATGAATGATACTCGATGTGCTCTAGAGGAATATGCCAAGATAATAGACAGTTATTCTATACCAAGAGAAAGTGTCATCATGACAGCTACAGAAGCTTCAAGAGTTGCCAAGAATGCCGCTAGCTTTTACAAACAAATCAATCAAGAGCTTAAATTATCCGTCAATCTCATTAATGGAGAGGGAGAAGCCCATTATACTGCCTTGGGAGTTATTGAAGGGAGCGATGGAAACTCTGAGCTTGGAGATGAACTTACTATTATGGATATAGGAGGAGCATCTACTGAATTTATAAAAGTCAAAGCCCATCCTTTTTCAATTATTGACTCGATTAGTTTACCCTTTGGAAGTGTTCGAGCAACAGACTGGATAGAGGAAGGCATATTTGAAGAGAGAATGAATTCAATTATCAATGAAAGTCGCCTTAAAGATTTTTCTACAGAACATCTCTTCTGTGTTGCTGGGTCGATGACAAGTCTCGGTGGTATGATTAAAGGTCTTAAGGAATTTGATCCCAATGAAGTTAATGGAACAAAGATTTCATTCCAAGAGTTTTTAAATTTCAAAGAAAAAATAAAATCAACAACAAGCGATAACCTAAGACAGAAATATCCCTTTCTTGGAAAGAGAGCAAATTCTATTAGGGGAGGAGCTATGTTAGGAGAAAAGGTAGGTAATTTTCTAGGAATAACAACATTTGAAATTTCTACACTTGGCCTACGTTACGGAACTTTATTTGCAGGAGAAATTGATGAGCGATTTAGAGTTAGATAGCAACCATAATTTTGATAAACCTGTTCAGTACAAGAAAGGTCAGGTGCTCTTTGCTCAAGGAGAGTCTTCTTCACTCCTTTATATCGTTCAATCTGGAGAGATCGGTATTTTTTTGGAAGATAAGGATCGCTTAACTCTTTTGAATACTGTTGGAGAAAAGGATTTTATTGGTGAGCTGAGTATGTTCAGCGATGATAAAAGAAATGCCACTGCAATTGCACTTAGTGATAGTCGTCTTGTGGTTGTTCAAAAATCAGATATTAGGAAAGTTCTTAAAATGTGTCCCGAATGGGTTACGAATATTATGCTCACGCTCACAGATAGACTCAGAAATACTGTGGATGTTTTAAGAGAACATAGAGTTGTTGATGAGATGCAGTCGGCATCCCAGAGAACATTAAGCGCTGATGAAATTAACGAATTTCAAAAAACCGTTAAAGACTATAAGTCTAGGCGAGGTCTTTCTTAAAATAATAGATTAAAGATTAATCATATTTCTTTTAGCAAGAGCTGCCATAACAGATTTGATCTTGGCACATGCTCTTTCTACATCACGATTCTCATTGGCCAAGCGAGTGGACATGACTTTAAAGGCTTCTTCTGCAAATTCTCTAGAACAAAGAGAGAGTACTCTTCTTTGCTCATTAACCTTAAGGGCCTTAAGCGCTACTCCAAGGATGGGGGCTTTAATATAGCTAATGATACGAGTAATCTCATCATCATTAAGAGTCGTAATATTTTTGAATTGAATAGAAGTCTCTGCAATTTCAGCAGCAAGTTGAGGGTTTTTAATACGAATTTGCTTAAGAAGACGCTCTTTTTCTTCAGGGTTTAGATATTGAAACATTTCAAGAATCTGGGCCCTACCATTGATAAAAACATTTCCTTCAACATTGTCACTCATACTTGATTCCCTTTAACTAGATTGAAACCTAGCTATTCTTCCATTTCGCTTTTTCTTTAATGAAGTTTTCTCTAGCTGTGCGCAGAGTTTCTTTATGGCTGTCTTGAATACCTTCAAGCTCATTATTTTGTGATTCGATTACTTCAGCAACTTGATCTTGATGGGCCATTTTTAAGTTTTTTAATTCCTCATCAAGTCTTTTATTCTCATCTTGAATACGCATCTCATGCTTGGAGCGCACTCCACTTAGCTTTTGTTCAAGTTCACTTTCTAAATTACTTACTTTGGATTCATAATCTTTTCTCATGCGACCAAGCATATCTTCATAACGCTTAGTTTCTTTCTCATAAGTGCGATTATTTTCAGAACGAAGCTTTTTGAGCTCAAAGTTGTGCCTCTTTTGCTCATTTACCTTAAAGCGTTCGGCCCTAACCTGGGAAATATCATTCATTGAAAGCTTCCTCTATTTCTTTGTAAATGCCCTCCTGGCATCCTATTATTAGAGTACAATTTCTCAGTAGTTCCCTTCAAGGAGGCAAAATATGACGCTAAATAGCATGCTAAGTAACCGAAATGTTTATCTGGTTCATGGAAAGAGAACCCCTTTTGGAAAATTTGGGGGAAGTTTGAAAGATGTTACCCCTGTAGATCTTGCGGTACATGCCACAAAGTCGACCCTAGATGATTTGAAATTGAAGGGAACAGACGTGGATCAATATATTTTAGGTAATGTTGTAACGACGACAACGGATACAATGTACGGTGGCCGTCACTTGGCCTTGAAAAGTGGAGCTAAACAAGAAACTCCTGGTCATTGTGTTAATAGATTATGCGGTTCAGGTGCTCAATCAATTCTGGATGCAACTCGTATGATTCTCCTAGGTGAAGGAAGTGCGATGATAGCCGCTGGAACTGAAAATATGTCCAATATTCCTCATCTCGTCTATGGAAGTCGCTTTGGTACCAAATACGGATCATTAAAAACAGTTGATATGCTAATGGATTCCTTAACGGATCAGTATGGAGGTTGTCCCATGGGGATAACGGCCGAAAATCTAGCTGAGAAATATTCTATTTCTAGAGAGGAATGTGAAGAATTTGCTGTTAACTCTCATTTAAAGGCTGAGGCTGCTTATCAAGCAGGCTTCTTTAAAGATGAAATCTCTCCTTTTGAAGCAAGAAAAGCGACAGTTGAAAAAGATGAGCACGTAAGAGCCGACTCTTCTAAGGAAGGGATGGCCGGTCTTAGGCCTTCGTTTAAACAAGGTGGTGTTGTAACTGCAGCGACTGCTTCGGGGATCGTTGACGGAGCTTCTTCAACATTGATTGCGGATGAAGAATTTGTAAAGGCCAGAGATCTGAATTCTTTGGCCAGAATTGTTGATGGAACAGTTGTAGGAGTTGATCCTACGATCATGGGGATTGGACCAGTACCAGCAATTAGAACCCTCTTGGAGCGAAATAAACTTACTTTTAAAGATATTGATCTCATCGAAATTAATGAAGCATTTGCAGCCCAAACTTTAGCCTGTCAAAAAGAGCTTGGCTTTGAGATGGAAAAGCTTAATATTTGGGGAGGGGCAATTGCTCTAGGGCATCCTTTAGGAGCTTCTGGAAATAGAATTACCCTCAGTCTTGCGCGCCAATTAAAGGCCAAGGGCTTAAAGAGAGGAATTGCCTCAGCTTGTATAGGTGGTGGGCAAGGTATCGCCATCCTTATTGAGGTTTAAGATTTAATGAGTGAATCAGTTATTTTTCATAAAGAAGAGCTTGATCGATTTGAGTCATGGTTGGGACTTAATTACGATGCCATAACCTGGCAGGGAAGATACGAGACAGAGTTCAAAGCCTTTTGGGCTGCTTTCTTTGTTCCTGGTCAGTCGTTAACTCAAATCATCGGTAGGTTTGAGTACGCTCTTCTTTATGCGAAAATTGGGCCTCTCAATGCTTGGTTTACTTGGCTTAGAAACTCTTTTCTTTTCTATATCTTTATTAAGAAAGACTTATCGATTTTAGAACTCAGTGAAAAATCTAATCTCTCCTATGACCGTTTAGGTGTTATTTTAAGAGACTTTATGATTGAGTATTTTCCTGAGCTAGAAGAGCAGATGTCTGAAAGATTTCAGGTTTCAAATCGAATAAGTCCCAATCTCAATTTGAGATATTCAGAATTAAAAGAGTTATATAAGTTTGATGAAGATGCAGAAGAGCATAATCTAGATTCTGTTCTAGGAAGCATGGAAATCACACTCTACCCGGAGTGGGTTAAGCTCTCTTTAAAAATGCAAAGAGATTTATTTCATCCAGGTTTTGATTTCTCTAGGATAAAAACAAATCTTTCATTCAAAAGGCAGTTACGTGTTTTTAGAGATATCATTATTTTCTTACTCGCTGGAATAGTGATTGTTTTTGTTATTCAGAAATTGAATATCCAATGGGAAAAAGAAATTATTGAGAAGATTAGTATTTATGAACCTCAACTCAAATGGTTAAACACCACTCTATCCTTTAAAGATGACCAAGCGATAAACAGCGAAAATTTTAAATTAGGTGCCTACGAACTTGATCTTGTTGAGAATAAAGAGGAGAGTCAGTTCGACGCTTTGGCCTTAGATGATGAAATTCGTTACGAAGAAGAATCGGATGTGATTCTAACGAGCTGGGATTCACTACCGAAAGATTTTGATGTGGCCGATCTTGAACAGTCTGATTACGAAGAAGAAAAAAATAGAGGATATAGAGACAGTCGATATGGAAGTACAAAGGTCTATCGAGTTCTTCTTCGTTCTGTGGATACAAAAGATTCAAAAGAAAAACTCAACGTTCTTCTCGATAAATATAAAGTGACTCAAGTGGATAATGTAAGACCTGGAAAAAGTGTTCCTGGTGGAATTTATTATAATATTTATGTGCCAAGACTCTATTTGAAAGAATTCTTAGCTCAAGTTGTAGATATGGATGAAGCGGTTTTATACGAGTCGAGAACGAGAACCGGGAGAAATCCTCCCGGTAAAAACAAAGTCTTTATCTGGGTTAAGAATATTTAAATCTTACCAAGTATTGTAACAATAATCTTTTTCAGTCATCCAAGTACTTCTTACGATATTGTAATGATACTCGCAGCTATACTCGTTATAGTGAAGAGTATAAACATTGTGATCTTCGAATTCATTTGAATCCATGTAGAAGTAGTTTCTTTTTTCGTGTTGTACATCCATGATACGAGCATGGTCACAGAATTCTTCCCAAGAATAATCTAAACGTTGAGAAAGGTATTTTACCTTTGAGGCATGTTCACCCTCTTCAAATTTAGAACAGTAGTCATAAGCAAAAGTTTGAGTTGCTAAAATGGGAAGGATTAAAAGCATTTTTTTCATATTATCTCCATGGCTTTTGAAAGGTGGCAGGAGCATATAAGCGAGTGTGTGGTTAGTCAAATATTAGTTTGCCATGTCAAACTGCGGATTCTGGACTTATGTAGGTATTCGAAACTACAATGTTTAAATAAATAAGCTGAGGAGTATTACATGTTTAAGAAATTATTATTTTTAATCGCTCTACTTGTTCAAAATGCATTTGCTGCACAAGTTTACGTCGAAGAAGTTGGAGGCAAAGAAATTGGGGCTTCCGAAAGAGAGGCCATAAATGAATTCATAAAATCGTCGGTTCAGAATCATAGCTCCTATGACCTTGTGGACAGTAAGGAAGGGGCTCAGATTATTCTCAGACCAAAACTTCTTAAACTTTCCGAAACTTATTTCTTAAAGATTTCAAAAATTGAAAATGGGAAAGTCACAAAGTCTTCACGAATGAAATCTAAAAAATTAAGTGATATCGATCGTGTTACAGAGAGACTAGTTGAATCAGTTTTAGAGGGAAAAAGCCTCGAGAAAACGGCAAGAGTGGATAATATTACTGATGCTGAAGTAAAGAGAAATATTAATCGCTTTGAGGTGACACGCCAGTGGTTTATTGGATTTGGTCCTGGATGGTTAAATTCATCCAATATAAGTAAGAGTGGTTTCTTCTGGAAGCTTGGACACGAATGGGGCCTAGATCCTAATTTCTCAATTAATTTAACTCTTGATGGAACCAGTTTAAGCGACAGTTCTGCAGACTTTACGATGTTTCAAATGGGGCTGGACTATTACTTTACCCTTACTAAAACGAGCCCATATCTCGGTGTAGGAGTAGGGTACGGGTCATCTGATGCTCACGGATGTACAGAAGATATTTTCAGCTTTAGCTGCTCAGATGAGCATGAAGCTAAGGGATGGGCTGCCACAATAAACGGTGGTCTTAAGTTCTTTAGAACTTCAGCAGTTAACGTGGGAATTGAAGCAGAGTACGCTTACATCTTTGATGAAACAGTTTATGGTAATCCAAGTCGAATGACTGTGAGCTTGGCCGTATACTATTAATTACATTTGGCCGTCAGGAATTTCAAATAGTGTTTTGACTTTTCTGAGGGCCACATGACTTACTTTCAAATAATACCACTGTCTAAAAAATCCAATAAACATAGCCGCCATAAATCCATAAACAACTCCAGAATGTACCACTTTGGATACCAAACCAGTATCGTGGGCTCCACCGAGAAGAAAAGCAATAGACCCTAGTACGAGCATAAGCATGGTCCAAGGAATTGTCTGACGTTTACATCGGTCTGAATCTTGAACGAATTTTACAACTTTCTTTTTATACGGAGAAAGATCTTCAGGCGGGTTATCAAAGAGTTCATGCAAATTGTTTTCACTATGAAGAACTTGGTAAATATTATTCATTAAGCGAGCAACACCAATAAAGTAGAACATCACAAAAGCTTGAGCAAAAATAGTATAGAGAAAACTAACTAAAGCGAGCTGAATATGGCCAAAGGCGAGAGTAACCCAGCCCATTGCCACACTTGCAGTGAGACAAATCGCGAACACCATTAAAACGATGAGAGATCTCAGTAAATAAGCCATACTTTGTATTCCTGTTTTCATTGTCAGAGCTTGGCCATTTTGCTACTAAGTAGCGATGCAAGAACATTGCTATACCTAGCACCAAGAAGACTCAAGCTTTATGCACGTGAGAGTGCAAATTGATCACCTAGGGCTAAGGGTATACTTGAGGAATTTCTCTTTTAAAAGAAGATATTCCGCATTTTATATCAGTCGATATTAAGAGAAGGGTTTTTATGAGTACCGAAACAAGTAAAAAGAAGTTATTGGAAAATCCAATTGCTAATGGAATAGTGGTGCCCATTGCCATTGTATTGGTTGGAGCTATTGTTGTTTTCGGTGTTACTAAGCTCCTTTCTGCTGAACGTTCTTACAAAGATCTCGTAAGAGAGATGCACACGAAAACCTTTGGTAATCGTTGGGTAGCCGCTTTTGAACTTTCAAAACTCATTTCAAGTTCACAAATTCCTGAGGAGGACATTCCTTGGCTTCTCGAAAATTTGGAAGAAATTTACAATAAGGCCCAAGATCCTAGAACTCGTCAATTTTCAGTTGTAGCAGCGGGAGCTCTCCAAAATGAGAATAGTGTTTCTCTACTTGAAAAAGCTGTTGAAGATTCTGATACAAAAGTTAGATTTCATGCCGTGGTATCTGTCGGAAACATGTCGCAGGGCACATCTTTTTCTAAATGGGGAAAAATTTTAGAGCTTCTTAAACAAAAAGAAGATATAGGAATGACTCAGGCCGCATCACTTGCGCTCGCGACACACCGCGTACCTCAAGCGGAACCAGAACTCGTAAAATTATTGACTCACGAAAATGCTGTCCTTCGTTATACTGTGGCTTCTGGTCTTGTAAATTATAAGAATGAACAGGCTATCCCTGTTCTACGAGAGCTTCTTGAGCTTAGCCCAGGCAAGGCGGGTGAGGGAAGTTTGAATGAAGATCAGGTAGTAGCGTTAAAACTTAGTTTATTGAATTCTATAAAAATTAATGAGTGGAAAATATTAGAAGAAGAAATTCAACAAGTCGCAAACTCAGACAAAAGTTTGAAAGTCGTGGAGAGCGCTAAGGATTTATTAAAATCATTGAAAAACTAATGTTTTGAAATGATAATTAAACTGCTGATTTTCCATCTATTTTATGTTAATAACGATGTTGATTAATTACATCGAAATTTTTTTTAACTTTTCCACTTTCGTTTTTTTACTGAAAAAGGAAAGAACGGTCGGAGAAAAATACTATGAGTGAAGCAAGACAGAGTCTTAATCGTCGTGAATTTTTTAGTTACCTAAGTGTAGCTTGGATTGCTTTTGGAGCTGCATGTGCAGGTCTGGCCAGTTTGGCCTTTCGTTATTCGTATCCCAACGTAAACTTTGAACCTCAAATGGAATTCTTAGCTGGGACACCTGATATCTATGAAGAAGGTGTTGATGAAAGATACAAAAAAGGTTTTGGAGTTTGGATGGTTAAATTAGAAGGGAAGCTTTTTGCTCTTTCTAATATTTGTACTCACCTAGGTTGTATTCCTAACTGGCAACCTGCCGAGTTAAAGTTCAAATGTCCTTGCCATGGGTCTGGTTATTATATGAGTGGAGTTAACTTCGAAGGTCCTGCACCTCGTCCACTTGAGAGATATAAAATTGGATTAAATGCTGAAGGAAAAATTATTGTCGATAAGACAAAAGTTTTTCGTCAGGAAAAAGGGCAATGGGATAATCCAAATTCTTTTATCACAGTTTAATTTTTAAATATTTTTTTAAGGAAAAGTGAAATGGCCGCAAAAGGTTTAGCTGACAAAGTACGAGAGACACAGGTTTGGAAATCTATTTTCCGTCATGGTCCACCAGACAACGCACGAAACAGAGCTGCTGTTGTTGCTGGTAACGTTTTTCTCCACCTTCACCCAATTAAACTTAAAAAATCTGGGGTTCAACTAGGTTACACTTGGTGTATGGGTGGATTAACATTTTTTATCTTTCTTGCACTGACGGTTTCTGGTGTTCTTCTTATGTTCTATTACCGTCCAACTGCTGAATATGCATTCAATGACATTGTTGCTCTAAGAGAGCACGTGCCCTTGGGGATTATGCGAGAGATTCACCGTTGGGGTGCCCACGCCATGGTTATTACAACATGGTTACACATGTTCCGAGTTTTTATGACGGGTTCTTATAAACCACCTAGAGAGTTCAACTGGGGTGTCGGGGTTATTCTTCTCGTACTTACCCTTCTTCTTTCGTTTACAGGTTACCTTCTTCCTTGGGATCAGCTTGCGATTTGGGCGATTACCGTTGGGGCTAACATGGCGAAAGCAACACCTTTTCTTGGTCACGGGGGTCCAGGTGCTTCTCTTGCAAGAATTGGTGACTTCGTAATGGTTTCAGATAAGAACGATGTACGTTTCCAGTTATTGGCGGGACGTTTTGTTGGTGAGCCAGCATTGCTTAGATTCTACATTCTCCACTGTGTTTTCATTCCACTTGTTGTGGGAACATTAATCGCAGTTCACTTTTGGAGAGTAAGAAAAGATGGTGGTATCTCAGCTCCTCTTTAATAAAGATGGAGCTTGATTAGGAAGAATTAAGACTATTAAGGAATATAAGGTTTTTAAATCATGAAAGAATTGATTAACTGGGTTGCGGACCCCATCCGCTCATTCCCCATAGTTTGTATACTTTTTTATTTTATGATGAAGTATTACAGAGTTGTAGGGACGAAAAAGTTTTTAGGATGGTCACTCCTCTTTACTATACCTGTATCGATTTGGTTTGCTGCTGATCCTAACTTTTTCACCATTATTACTCTTCCTGATAATATTCCAATTATTATTCTTATTGTGCTTGTTGGATTCCTTCAGTGGTTTACGTTCTACAAGGCAGCATTAAACGACAATAGACTTGATCAAGGCCTAGGACCAATTGAAGGTCTTCCTGAGAACCGTGAGAAAGTATGGTGTTGGCCAAACCTTGTTTACACTGAACTTTTTATGATTATCGCAGGGACATGTTTTCTCGTTGTTTGGGCGATTCTCTTTAAGGCTCCTCTTGAAGAACCTGCAAACCCAACTTGGGCACCTAACCCAGCAAAAGCTCCTTGGTACTTTCTTGGACTACAAGAAATGCTTGTATACTTTGACCCTTGGATGGCCGGGGTTATCCTTCCTGGTGTGGTTGTTGTAGGTCTTATTGCAATTCCATATATCGATACGAACCCTAAAGGAAATGGATACTACACAATCGCAGAAAGACCGATTGCTATGTGGGGATTTCTCTTTGGTTGGTTAGTTCTATGGCTATACCTTATTATGGTGGGAACTTTCTTAAGGGGACCGAACTGGACTTTCTATGGGCCGTTTGAGTACTGGGATTTTCACAAAGTTGTAGCTGAGTATAACGTTAACCTCTCTGAATTTTTATGGATTAAGTGGCTAAATACACCTATGCCTGAAAATATGTTTGTAAGAGAATTTCTCGGAATAATTCTTTCACTTGCTTATATGCTTGTCCTTCCTCCACTTATGGGAATGTGTTCTTATGGAAAGAAGATGATCGAAGGTGTGGGACAGATGAGATTCTATATTTTTGTAGTTCTATTTCTCTTAATGATGAGCTTACCGATTAAGATGGTTCTTCGTTGGCTATTTGCCCTGAAGTACATTGTTGCTCTCCCAGAATTAGAACTTAACTTATAAGAAATTGAGCTAGAAGAAATTAAGGAATAAAAGAATGAAAAAACTAGAACCAGGAATGGCATACGATACCAATAAGCTTAATAAGGTTTTTGCTTTCCTATCTATTCTATTTTTAATGATTGTTGTTTGGGTTTTCTTAGATGATTACATTCGTCCATGGAAAGCTGTGCAAATTGAAGCTATTAAAATTAAGCAAGAACAGCTTAAGAAGAAGTTTGAAATTGCAGAAGAAGACATCAATAAAGAAAAACTTGAATCTCTTAAAAAAGAACTCGCTCAGGCAAAAAAAGGTCTTAATGATAAGAGAGCTGAAATCAATAAAGTTGAAAAAGAGATTTTCAAACTTCAAAAGTTTCTTAAAGAAGAGACGATTACAAGTGGTATCTTGAATTCAAAAGTTTCTGCTACAAACTTTAAATATGAACAAGCTCAGCTACATCATGAACCTGAGAAAGCTCAGAAGTATTATTCGATGCTAACAGACTACAAAAAAGGGTTTGCTGAATCGAAAGATAGAATGAAGGGTTACCAAGCTAAAGAAAAGAATCTTAAGAGAAAAGTAAATGATCTTCGTTCTGAAGTTATTGAAGTTCAAAAAGAAATCAATAAGCTAACTGGGACAAGAGACTTGGTTGCAAAAGCTCTTAAGCAAACAGAAATGGGCCCTATTTTTGCGATTAGAAATGCTCCTTTTGTAGACTACCTTGATCCAACTCTTAAAATTGAACAAGTCGTTATTGAGTCCATTACTGATGACCGTTATTTTCAACAAGTTCCTAAAGTTGATCGTTGTATGACTTGTCACACTTTTATCGATCAACCAGGATTTGAAGATCAAGCGAATCCTCATAAGACTCACCCAAATCTTGACCTCATGGTAGGACGTGATTCTCCTCACCCAATGAAAGAAACAGGTTGTACAACTTGTCACGGTGGTGAAGGACATAGAGTTAATGACCTTGGTTCTACTGCTCACACTCCTCAAAATGAAGAGCAAAGAAAAGAATGGGTAGAAAAATATAATTATCATCCTCCACACCGTGTGGCTCAGCCAATGCTTAAGCTTCAGCATACAGAAGCAAGCTGTGTGAAGTGTCACCAAGGTGTAGAATTTATTCCAGGTGCAACTGTTCTTAATGAAGGTCGCCAAAATATTGAAAAATATGGCTGTTACGGTTGTCACAAAATCCCTGAATTTGAAAATAAGCGTAAGCCAGGGCCTAGCCTTGAGAAAATTGCTTCTAAGGTAAGTAAGGAATTCTTTAAGAACTGGGTTTGGGATCCTAAATCTTTTAATCCCCATGCGATGATGCCTAGGTTCTTTGAGCAATCTAATAACAACTCTAAAGAGCATCCTGAGTATGCAAAGAAGAATGTTGCCGAGGTAAACGCTATAGCAGAATTTATCTGGGAAAAATCAAAGCCTTATCGTCCATTTAAGAAGTACGAAGGTGGAGATATCGACAATGGTAAGTCGCTTGTAACTTCTGTGGGATGTATGGGATGTCACGGAGTTCAGGGCGCAGAAGAGATGTCTGAAAAAGTGGGATCTTATGCAGGACCTTTCCTTTATGGAACAGGTTCGAAAGTTGATCCTGACTGGCTTGTCTCTTGGTTGAAGAAGCCTGATCACTATCAAGAAGATACAATTATGCCTTCTTTCCGTCTGACAGACAAAGAAGCGAGCGATATTGCAGCTTACCTACTAAGTTTGAAAAACGAGAAGTTTGAGAAGTTTGAATTTGCTCCATTAGATAAAGAGTTGAGAGATGAGATCCTTGTAACCTACTTCTCTGCTTTTGATACTCAAGCAGGAGCTAAAGCTAAACTTGCTAAAATGAGTGATAGAGAAAGAACTCTAGAGCTTGGTTATAGATCTGTCGGTAAATATGGCTGTTACTCTTGTCACAATATTGATGGATTTGAGGGACGTGGTCCTATCGGACCTGATTTAACTGAAGAAGGGACGAAGCCTCTAACTCAGTTTGGTTTCGGTATCCAGCATGATGTTGAGCACTCAAGAGATGGTTGGATTACAGCCCACCTTAAAAATCCAAGAAGATGGGATATTGGAATTGATAAGCCATTTAAGGATATCACTCGAATGCCTAACTTTGAGTTAACAGACAGGGAAGCTTACACTATGACAGTTGCCGTCTTAGGTAATACCAGTGAAAAGGTTCCTCTTGCTGGAGTGAAGCGACTTGATTCGAACGAGAAAATTGTTGCTCAAGGTATGCAAGTCATCAACAAATACAACTGTGTTGGATGTCACCAAATTGATGGTGAGCGTGGTGATATTCTTGCCATGTACGAAGATGATATTAATGAAGGTCCACCAAGACTAGTAGGTGAGGGACATCGTGTACAATTCGATTGGTTCCACTACTTCTTAGATAATGTCTATCCTATTAGACCTTGGTTAACTGTTAGAATGCCTTCTTTTAACCTTACGGACCAAGAAAGAAACTCAATCGTTTCAATGTTCCAGCACAAGGCTAAAGTTAAGACATTAGTGGATCGCTCTGAAGTTGTTAATTGGGCTCCTGGTGAAAGAGAAGCTGCACTACAAATGTGGGATGAGTTAGCCTGTGCTACTTGTCACTCTGCAGGATTTGACGCGGAAACTGAGCCTTCAGCTCCAAATCTTTACTTTGCAAGAAGAAGGCTAAGACCTAGCTGGATCAAGAAATGGCTTGCTGGACCAGATAAAATCTTACCTGGTACTCTAATGCCAAGTTTCTGGATGGATGGTGAACCTGCTTCTGAAGTACTTGATGGAGATACTGACAGACAATTAGATGCCATGGTAAAACTAATGTACGAATTTGGTACAGAAAAACTACCTACTAAAGATACTAAGTTTTGGAGTAAACAATGAGTTCTAACCATGCCCCAGTGGCCCATGATGGCCCGTTAGAGTTTAATGAAGATGCACAATTTGGAAAAGCGTCTCCTGGAAAAATCGCTATGTGGCTTTTCTTGGGAACAGATGCTTTTTCTTTTGCCGGACTCCTTCTTGGTTACGGCGTATTAAGAGCTAAATACTTTGATGCCTGGCCTAATCCGGTTGAGGCTCTAGGTGGTGTAGGACTTTCAGGTTTTATGACCTTTTGGCTTATTTGTTCTTCTGTATCTATGGTTATGGCCATTGACGCTTGTAAGAGAAAAAATAGAAAAGCTATTCTCACTTGGTTAGGTTTAACTTGTCTTGGTGGTCTAGGATTCCTTGCTATGCAGATGTATGAGTATACTCACCTGTATCACCTAGGAATGAGTTTCTCTAATTACGAGCATGGAATTGATCTTTTTTCTTCCACATTCTTTAGTATTACAGGATTTCACGGTCTACACGTACTAACTGGTACACTTTATCTCATCTATATGTTCAAGCTTGCTCTTGATGGTAGATTTGATAAAGGAGACTACAATCTACTCGAAATTGCAGGACTCTTCTGGCACTTTGTAGACCTTGTTTGGATTCTTGTTTTCACTTTCGTATATCTACTCTAATTAAGCCGATATGAAATATGGATTCTTGCTTACATTAATTCTTCTTTCCTGCGAAATCATGGCCTGTCCAGGTTGCGCAGGAAGTATGGAAAATAGTAAGCAAGGAAACCTTGTCCCTATTCTCATTATCTTTATTGCATTAACTTATATACCCTTCTTTCTCATCTATAAGATGATCATTAAGCATCGTAATTTTAATGATTCTTTAAATTCTGAGTTAGAGAAATTAAATGATGCAACCTAATTTCCAATCTGAAAAAAAATCAATCCTCTCCATTTTAACTCTTAGTGCTGTAGTTTTTGCTTTTCTTGTGTGGTGGATTTATGCCAAGGAAACGGGAGGAACTACCAACAGAGAGATGGTGGATCTCTTGCCGTACGTGAATAGCTTTTTGAACGCTCTGACGAGTATATTCCTATTGGTAGGCTTGAAGGCCATTCGATCAGGAAATAGAGAGCTTCATAAGAAGATCATGTTGGGAGCAGGCTCCCTGTCTGCAACATTCTTGATTTCTTATCTTCTTTATCATCACTACCATGGAGACACGAAGTTTATTGGCACTGGATGGGTCAGGTACTCTTACTTTGCCATTTTGATTTCTCATATACTTCTCTCCATGGCCCAAGTGCCATTAATTCTTTTTACTTTCTATTTGGCCTTTAAGAAAAGATGGAATCTCCACCGAAAAGTGGCAAAAGTAACTTTTCCCATTTGGTTATATGTTTCTGTAACTGGTGTGATCATTTTTATTTACCTAAAATTTTTAAACCACTAACTCCTTAGTCTATGTACTTAAATAAGAACTTAATAAAAAGCGATTGGTTGGACCTTTTGAGTGATGAATTCTCAAAAGATTATTGGAAAGAATTGGATACATTTCTCGAAAGTGAAGAGATCGATGGTAAAGAAATTTATCCTCCAAAAGAGTTACTTTTTAATGCTTTAAACCTAACTTCATTTGCCGATACAAAAGTGGTTATTCTGGGACAGGATCCTTATCACGGTGATGGCCAAGCCCATGGGCTATCATTTTCAGTGCTGCCAAATATAGCTCTGCCACCTTCTTTGAAGAATATTTATAAAGAATTGGAATCTGATTTATCAATAATTCCCCCTGGCCATGGTCATCTTGAATCGTGGGCCAAAAGTGGAGTTCTCTTACTTAACACTGTTCTTACTGTGGAGAAGTCGAAGGCTGGATCTCATAGGAAAAAGGGTTGGGAGAAATTTACAGATAAAATAATTGAGTTGTTAAACGATAATAAAGACCATCTTGTTTTTATTTTATGGGGATCTCCTGCTCAAAAGAAAGGTGCTAAAATTGATCGCACTAAGCATCTCGTGATTGAATCTGTGCACCCATCACCCTTGTCTTCCTATAGAGGATTCTTTGGAACTCGTCCTTTTTCGAAGGCGAATGAGTTTCTTCTACAAAAGAAAATTAAACCTATTGATTGGAAAGTTTAGTTTTTTTCTCATTTATGTAAAAAAAGCATCCTTTTTAGGTTTTAAATACGTTTTAAGCGTACGAATTAGCTGATTCTTTGATTTTTTACTTGCAAAATACAGCTCATTTGCTCAAACTTAAGCATATCGATAATCAATGATTGATAAACCTTATGGAGGAAATCATGGCCAAGAAGAAAGCCACTAAGAAGAAAGCTACTAAGAAAAAAGCAGCTAAAAAAACAACAACTAAAAAATCAGCAAAAAGAGAAGTTCTTGTTGTTGGTTCAAAAACTAAGCTAGCTCTTAAAGGGTCTGGGAAAAACACATTTAATGTTTCTTCTGACACTCTTGATGCTCTTAACGACCTAGTATATCAAGCTGTTGAGCAAGCTCAAAAGCGTTGTGCTGCTAACGGACGTAAGACTATCCGTCCTTACGACATCCTAGCTTAATTAAAAATAAATTATAATTTATTTTTATATAAGAAAGGCCGGTTTTCCGGCCTTTTTTATTACTTAAGTTTCACCATGTGACCTTTTTCACTTTCTTCAATTTTCAAGTGAACTCGAAAATTTCCAAAAGCTACTCTGTCATTGAAATAAGAAATACCATCTACAAATGTTTCAACTTCTTTCACTAGAGAGAAGTCAATAGAGATAGCTACGCTTCCTTTTTCTTTTAAAGTGGCAGCTTCTTCTTGATTAAGAATGTCATTGAGATCAGTTGAGAATTCGATATTGTTAAAAGAAGAATTACCATCTTCAATTGGACGATTTAATAAGAGTTCATAAACACCGTCACGATAAGCTTGCAAACTCACTAAATTTACTCTCTTCTCTATACTTTTCTTATGAATCAGACTCCTTGTTGTAGTATAAGGAGATGCACTTACAAGCTTGAATTGATTTCTGTTTTTTTGGCAATTGAAAAAAGACAAATTCAATTTAAGATTTAAATAATTGCCATCAATAATAGAAGCATCCTTCGCTTTTAATATATAGGCTCCTAGATTATTGAGGTCTCGGTTCGAGCTGCATTTAGCGACAAGCCCATCGAAAACTTTTACGGTCGATATTTCTTGTGCTGATAAGGAGAATGGGACGAGTAATAAGATGAGAATGTTTAAAAAATTCATTGGGGTTTCCTTGTCTTATAATCTTTGAAATTGGGGATTTTATTCTTATTACAGTTAAAGATATTAATCAAAGGAAGGCATTTGAGATGGGTATTTATTACAGATTCTAGAATTGACCTTTTTCTGGATTGGTAGCTTTTCCGGCCCAAACTATTCTTAATCCACTAATTCTTTTTAATGACTGAGGTATGAGCCTTTTTTCTCCAGATACTCTTTGCAATTTGAAGGGAGCTGCTATTTCGGGATAAAGTCCATCTAAGTAGTCACCTAAGAAGACACCTAATTCTTTGAGCGCCTCAATTTTAGTGTCCTCATAGATATAGAATAAATTATAGCGATTGTTGATATGGAGGTAGATTGATTTATAGGGATGAGCTTTTTTTCTTTTATTGTATAAGGGATTCGCATATTCATATCGAGCGTACTTATTAGCGTGATCGAGTAAAAACTCTTGAAAGTCTTTAATACTTGGTAGTTCCATGTGACCTTGATTGTGAATTTATGCGGAAGCTGGACACTTTCTTTTTTGCCAACAATATTCTATTTTTTCAAGAAGGGCTAGGTCTTCAACTGGGCGTAGAAGATAATTATCAATACCTGCCTCAAAGGCCCTAACAATTTCATTAGGATCTTCAAGATCACTCAAGGCTAAAATAGGTGTGTTTTTAAGTTTCTGGTGACTTCTGATTTTTCTAATTAAATCGGCACCGTCACCATCAGGAAAGGAAAACTCCGAAATAATGAGATCAATTTTTTCACCCTTTTTTAAGAGTTGATTAATTTTAAAAAGAGACTCCCTGTAGTCTTTGATAGGAATGCAACGGCCACTAAAACCAAGGTTACCAAGGGCTTGAATCGTTAAGTTTCGATATACGGACTTACTATCAATAAGGAGAATGGTGAGGTTCATGGGAACTTTCATAAGTTAAGATTGTAACCCATAAATTTAACTTTATAAATAAATGTAGTTTTTGCCAGGGGGTTATGAATCTAAACCCACTTGTGTCAATGTAATTTCAGGTGCTTACTGTAGTTGTTTCCGATATCTTTTTCTCATTCATGGAGTAGAGATCTTTTAACTAAAAAGGAAGAAGTTCTAAAGGTGCCAACTTTTCAGACCAAGTGGGGTTTTTAGGATTGAGGTTTTCACCGGCCAGCATACGTTCGTAGACTCTAAGATAGTCTTGAGTGACTCGATTCATATTGAAATTATTTTCAACATAATTTCTAATAGCTCTAGAATCGTAATTAAAGTTTCCACGATTAAGGTGATCAATAATCTCTTTATGATGATTGAATACTTGTCCTACTTCTGGATGAATGAGTTCAGGAAGACTTCCATAAGAAGAACCAAAAACAGGGAGGCCAAGGGCCATTGCTTCAATGATGGCTATGCCAAAGGGTTCATGCCAACGTACAGGGAAGAGGAGGGCATCACAGGTCTTCATGATTTGATTTTTTTCATCTCCTCCCATAAAGCCATGAGACTTTGTATACCGAGATGGCCATAGACTTCTTCCCCCAATGATATGAAGTTTCTTATGGCTATGCTTAGCTATCTTAATACTTTGTTTTAGGTTTTTAACTTTCCAAGATGCCTTAGCAAGAAAGAGAAGCTCGTTTATTTTTGAAGCGTCCCTTGCTTCAAATTGGGGATATTCATCAAGATCAATCCCATTGTGAACATATTGATCAGAGCCATGGACAAGAGCATGCTTTTTAGAAACAAAGACGGTGTTTAAAGGGAAGATTTCCCCTGGCTGACCATTACCATGAATATTGGTTAGGATAGGAAAGTCGAGATCGGTATTGTGATTGTAGGTAAGGTGAATCAGGTCTGTGTCTTTTGGAACAACTTTCTCCCAACGCTCATCTTCTGGGTTAGGAATGAGTTCGATACCATAAGAGGTAACTTGTGAGTCTTTGTGGCCAATAAGCACAACTTTGTGTCCTAACTTAACCAACTCCTTCATATGCCAAAAAAGGATCCTTTCAATTCCTCCATATTTTTTTACAGGCAAAATTCCATTATGTTGAAAGACAATTTTCATTCTCAATTATTCCTAGTTGATTCAAGCCGCCATTATAGGGGAGTTAGAGAGATTTTTCTCGAAAAAACCATCATTCGGATATACCGAAGCCTATGAAGTTTATTCCGTACTCTATACCAATATTTGTTAATGTATTGAGAGTCATTTCTATTAACTTACTAAAATTAGGTGCAGCTTATGTCTACTGTTATATACAGTTTCTTGTTTTTTCTCATGATTTTTGTAGCTATTGGGGTTTCTTCGACCATTAAAAGTCAAAAAAGTAACTCTGATTATCTCTTAGCTGGTCATGGGATCCCTCCTTGGTTGGCCGCGCTTTCTGCTGTGGCGACAAATAATTCTGGATATATGTTCATCGGTTTGATTGGGTTCACTTATACAAGTGGTCTTCAGTCAATTTGGATTATGTTTGGATGGATCTTAGGGGACTATGTCATGTCTCGCTATGTACACAAGAAATTAAGAGAAACTACTGAAGATAAGAATTTACTTAGCTTTGGTGGGGTTCTTTCTCGCTGGCAAGGAACTCGATATAAGAAATTGAGACTTATTGTGGGAATTATCACCGTAACATTTCTTGGAATCTATTCAGCGGCCCAATTTAAAGCAGGTTCAAAAGCTCTCCATGTACTCTTTGACTGGGATTATAGCACTGGGGCTATTATCGGAGCGATCATTGTATTTGCTTACTGCTTATCCGGAGGAATTAGAGCTTCGATTTGGACAGATGCTGCTCAATCCTTTGTTATGATGTTGGCGATGGGTGTTCTTTTCTACATGGGAGTCGACAAAGTAGGAGGTTTTGGAAACTTTGTAGATCAATTGGGTGAAGTTGCTCCAAACTATCTAAGTGTCAGACCGACAGGCTTACCTATGGATAACTCGATGGGGATTTTACTCTTTATTTTAGGTTGGACCTTTGCAGGTTTTGGAGTGATTGGTCAGCCTCATATTATGATCCGTTTTATGACGATTGATGATACTAAGAATATGAAAAAGACACAGCGTTACTACTATGGCTTCTTTATTCTTTTCACGATCCTAACTTATGGTGTGGGACTCCTTTCTCGACTTCTTTTACCAGTATCTGCTAACTTTGATGCTGAGCTTGCGCTTCCAACTTTAAGTCAAATTTTACTACCAGAAGTTCTGATTGGAGTTGTTCTAGCAGGTCTTTTCTCGGCTACTATGTCGACTGCTGACTCTCAGGTATTGAGTTGTAGTGCTGCCGTAACGAGAGATATTCTTCCGAATACGAAAGATAATTTGATTGTTACGAAGCTTGCAACGGCATTTGTAACAATAGTCGCTCTGCTTATAGCAATTTTCGGAGGACAAAACGTATTTGAACTTGTTGTTCTCTCGTGGAGTATATTAGGTGCAGCCTTTGGACCACTTCTCTTTGTATACACCCTTAATTCTGATGTATCAGAGATTACAGCGATATTGATGGTGATCATCGGTGTTGGAGTTACCTTTGCTTGGAGAGCTGCTGGACTTGGTTCAACCATTTACGAAATAGCTCCTGGAATCGTAGCTGGTCTCATTACTTACTATGTATTGAAGAATACGAGTATGAATGAGCTTCCATCAAAGCAATCATAAATACAAAATTACAAGAAGAGATGGTAGGTCTTAAAGCCTACCATCTGCATGTACTTTCATATATCGTCTTTTAATCATCATAAATATATCTACAGAAGAGTCCTCAATAATCGTTTGGTCTGAGTAATTGTAATCCGCTGTATTTTGTCTTTTAGAAACTAAGATCGTTTGATTCTGTAGGCTCTGATTACCTAGGCGTTTTGCTTGCCTTGCCTTTTCTTGCAGACTAATAAGAAGATTTCTTTTTTGAGTATCCGCTTTAGTTGGAGAAGTCTTTCGTATTAATTTTGACATCGTTTGTTGAGGAGCAGGCTTAAGTTTCCTCTTCTTAAAATAATCGGCTAAGGCAGGCTCCGTTATTTTCTTTGCAGAAGTAGTGAGATTTAAAATTCCTTTAGGTGAAATGCTCTTTGATACTTTTGTATAGAGCAGACCAATCGACTTCTTTTCAACTTGTGAGGTTGTAGCCGATATTTTCTTATATATTTTTAAGCCTACGTCAGGTCTTCCAGAAAGAATGTAATTATTAGCTTGTGAAGAAGAATGAGCAAATTGAGTAGCGAGCTTGATAAAGTCTCCAGTGCGAGAGAGCTTAAACCTCTCTGGAAAGTGTGTCTTCATACAAGTCTTATTTTTTAAACAAGAACAATCTTCATCCATTTTGAGATAATATCTACTACGTTTAAAACAACTCGGTTTTACTTGAAAGCCTGGATGACTTGCATAAGCATCAGTAAAGAGAAAGTCTAAAATAGGATGAAAAGTCGTTTGGGGTAATTTATATTCACTCGAATCAATTTGAGATAATTCGCTCTTTGCTTTTTGGATACCTTCGTTAATAGACTGCTCGTTTTCAGAAACTTCAGAGCTAATCATTTGTTTGATATCCTCAGTGAGTGCTTGAGTGTCCGTGCTATTTATTTTGTCCTTAACTTCACTAATTGCATTCTTTATTTCTTCACTATTTTTTAAATTTTCTACCAATTCATCGTACGCAGGTAAAAGTTGGTTTTTAATTTCATTGATGATTTCTTGTACGGAATCGAATCCTGCATTGAGATTATTAAGAGCATTTTCGATACTTGTTGCAAAAACATTCATTTCATTAGCTTGTTTTCTTAGGAACTCACTGGCTTCTTTAAGCTTTGTAGAGGCGTAGTAAGCTAAAGCTGCCATGGCCAAAAAAACAGCGGCACGAGTAGGTGCAGAATTGAATACTTTGTCAGCGAAAGACTTTTCGAAATGAAGATATGCCGCACCTAAACCTGCACCAAGAGGAATTCCAATCTTATCAAGGTCCCCGATATTTGCAAATTTGGCATGGGCAGATGGAATGATGAAATCAAGAATCTTTTGAGTCGCCTGATTGAAGACTGACTTTGAACCAAAGCACTTTCCTCCATCTCCAAAGGCTTTAAATGTTTCGGCTGTTGCAACTCCAGCTGCAGCTGTAAATCCAATAGCTGCGACTTTAGCATTCTTTGACTTCTTTTCTGTTGTTTCTGCTGCGAGCTCAAGAGATTGTTGAATCGATCTGACTGCACCAAATTGACTATCTTTAGCTTTATTTAAATAGTCTCTTAAGGATAGGGCCATTTCTTTAAGTCGATTAAGTTCTTTTTTATTTTTTTGAAGGATTTGATCATAGTTGGAAGCATTAGCTGTTTTTATATCTGCTTCTAGTTTTTGAATAATGGACCTCATTTCAGTAACATTTTTAGAAATCTTATCTGGAATTTTTGTAGCATCCATAAGGGTTTGAATATCATCCATCTCCACTTGGTAACCTTTCCAGATCATCATCTCAAGTCCGGCCCAAGCTGCACTTGTTCCAGCAAATGCTAGTGCTGAAGGTTGATTCCTACATTTTATTCCTACGACGACTCCAAACAGTGAAGCAAAGCCAAGTCCAATTACCGCAGAAGCTAAACCCGGAATGAGAGTCTCTTCTGTTCCTTGATAGATTTCATTATTTTTTTTATCCGCATATTGATCTACACGACCTAGAAATTTGTCTCTTTCATTTTTATCAAATAAGTCTTTATTTTGGAGTGTGTTGATTTCATCATCTGAGTAGCCTAAGAGCTTTAAGGCTTCACGATCGTTTTGAGTTAAAGAAACGGGCTCACTTCCTTTCTCATTAATTATGGTCATAAGATTGTCAGAGAAATCCACTTGTTTTAAAGCTTCATCTTTTATTTTTTGGATTTGATCTAAATCTTGGGAGTATACTAACTGCATCTGAACTAGGGATAAACTTAGCAGAAGAAATTTAACTTTCTTAAGAGTATTTATTAATAGATTTCGCAGCTTTAAATGAGTCATCTTCTATAGAATATCAGTTATCTGGATATGGAGTGAGCAATAAGCACAATTGGCCCTTTTTAACGCAAAAACAGTAGTTTAGTCGTTGATTACCTGTCACTTTGTGTGGGCATTAGGAGGTATCTTTCAGATTTGGTTTCAAAAAAATGATTTGCCATTATGAAAGCGAGCATATAATTTGCGCTCATTAGTAACCTAAAGGGGTGGCATTGTCCTGAGACTTCCATTTTGGAAGAACCCTAGAACCTGATGCGGTTAATACCGACGGAGGAATTAGGCATGAGTCTTAAAAATCTTAAGAAGATTTCCCTATTTTATTTTCTACTCTCATTTAATCTCTATTCTCAAAACTCATTGGGTGATCAAAATAAAAAGAATCCGATAGAGAAGGTAACGGTTTTAACCGATCAATATTTTTCAGAAAGTGTTGATGCGAAAACAAATGTTACACAGTTTTTTCGAGATGACCTTGAAAAGATTCCTAATTCCTATCTTCAAGACTTAGTAGAGTTTACTCCTGGTATGACTTTTACTGGTGGAACGTCTAAGGGAAGATTTTATCAGATGAGAGGAATTGGCGAGCGTTCATCTTATGAAGGAATACCTAATTATTCGATCGCGCTTACACTAGATGATATTGATTATAGTGGATTTGGTCATATAATGAATTTATCTGACGTCGAGACTGTTTCTATTCAAAAAGGACCTCAGCTCACTACTCAAGGGCCAAATGGAATAGGCGGTGTGATTTCCATGAAGACCTCGGCGACAACATCTGAGTTTTCAGGAAGAACCCAAGTTGGTTATGGAAATTATAACACTAAGAATGCAGCCATAAGCTTATCAAGCTCCCTAACTGAAAACTTATCGATGAGAGTGAGCTCTCAGTTGTATCAATCAGATGGATATATTAAAAACACTTATTTTGCAGATGAAGATACGAATTATAGTAATGATAAAAGTTTTAAAGTGAAGCTTAATTACGATCTTGGAGATTGGGACCTCGTTTATAACTTTCATCATTTTAATTATAAAAGTGGCTATGATGTTTTCAATCAAACGAATTCACTTATTACAACAAGTGATCATCCTGGGGTGGATTTAAATGAAATCAATGCTCATTCTTTAAGAATTGAAAAACAGTTGGGAAGTGTTTTGTCTTCGACAATCCTAACGTATTTAAATTCTCAATCGGAGTATAGTTACGACGAAGATTGGAGCAATGATGCTTTTTGGAATCAATTAGACGGTTGGAATCAAGCCTATAATTACTTCATTACATTTCCTAAAGAGAGAAGAAGGTATTCTCTAGATCAGCGCTTTTACTTTAATGGAAGAAAGTTTAATTCTCACTTAGGTGTTTATTTGAGAAGTGATGAGGAGAATACCACAGAGTGGGGCTTTCAAGATGAAGCACAGAGAAAGAGAATAAAGTCTAACTTAGATACTAAGCAAGCTGCTGTTTATGGTCAAAGTGTCTACTCGATAAGCAATCATTTGGATTTAATCTTTGGTGCGCGACTAGAAAATAAAGAATTTGATTACGCAGATAATGCTGGGCCAAAAGATCTTCTTTGGGGTGCAGAACTTTCAGCTGTATATATACCAAGTTCAACAATGAGGACTTATTTCAAATTGGCCAGAGGTTTTAAATCTGGAGGTGTTAATGTTCAAGATGGTATTCCCAACGAGAGAAAATCTTATGGTGAAGAATTGGTATATCTCTCTGAATTAGGGACTAGTTATCGCGATAATCGAGGAAATGGAGTGAAGCTCGCTGGATACTTTATGTTTCGAGACGATATTCAAGTAAAAACATCCTTTCAAGATGATCCTACCGATCCTAGTAGCTATACCTTTTATCAAGATAATGCAGCTCAAGCTACCACTTGGGGTCTCGAGTGGGAGGGGAGCTATTACTTAACAAAGAATTTGAAGTTCTTAGGAGCAGGTTCTCTTATGCATTCTTCTTTAGGGGATTATGCTTATGGGGCTAGAAACTTAAAAGATAGAGAGATCGCTTATGCTCCAGAGTATCAATTTAACTTATCTTTAGATTATGAAGGAGATAAGGGTTTCTTTTTTAATTCAGTCGTTTCTTTTCAGGATAATTATTATTTTGGTAACTCACATGATCAGAAAGGAAAAACCACTCAGTTAATCCATATGAATGTGGGTTACTTATTTTCATGGGGTCGCCTCCAGTTATGGTCCAGAAATATCCTCAATGAAAAAATTGAATCGCGAGGTTTCTTCTTTTCCAATGAACCGCCAGATTGGGTAGATAAGCGCTATGTCCATAGAGGCGCACCTCGAACTTTCGGTTTAAATCTCTTTATAGATATTTAGTCTAAGTTGTCGAAATTATAATGATTAGTGATTGGCTAACTTTGTTAACAAGTAATGGTTTGACTTATCAAACTTTAGTTGAGAAAACACAACTGTAAGATAGATTGACTCAATATTAAGGAGTATATGCAATGAAATTAGCTTTACTAGGACTATTCTTATTTATCTCTTCGGCTACATTTGCAGGAGACCTCACCATGCCTGGTGAGAGATGGGAAGCTCTTCCTCAAGGATATATTTGTGCAGCTTACGGAGACCAATTGGATGTGCCTATGGCCCATCAAGAAATGGATCTTCAGTTCGACTACATAAGAACTGATATTACGCTCGATAATGGAATTCTCATTGGTAGTTTTATGGAAAATGGAACTGTTTGTCGCTTTAGTGCCATTATGTTAGCGGATAACGCGGCTTCTACGATAGAGCTTGTTGAGTCTCGTGCGTATTCTGAGGATGGAGCAACAGATTGCTCTCAAGGAAAGGCCCTATTAGATCAACAATTAGCAAGTAATGATTACCTATACTGGGGACATCCTCATCGATTAACGATTATGATCCCTTCAGAATCAGCAGAGGCCCTTTGTGGAGCTGGCTCAACTCACATAGGTCTAAATTTTCAAGTATCTAGAAAGTTATAATCGACTAGTATACTTTTTAAATAATTTTTTTCGAAGGGGAGCTTTTTTTAAGACTCCCCTTTTTTAGTTTTAGGGTGAAAAGAAAGTTAATTAAATACCACAGATTTATCGGCCTTATCCTGTCATTGAATTTTCTAATTCTATGTGTGACTGGAGTCATATTAGTTTGGAAAGATGAAATTGAAGGAAATCAGGTTAAAGTAAATAGCTCTTATCAAAATATAGAGTTAAACGAAGCCTATTCTGTTGTTTCTAACAAGGTCAGAAGCCTTTATCCAGATAAGAGAATTTTGTCGATTTTCAAAGATGATAATGGGCTTATTCAAGTAAGATTAGGAGAGCCTAATCAGGAAAAATTTAAAGGAGCCCTAAGGAAGTCTTATTATAAAAATGCTCAAGAGTTTTTCAAAAAAGAGAATAAGAATTCAAAGGGTCTTATCGAATGGTTGTTAGAATTACATAGACAATTATTCCTGGGGGGAAAAGGGAAGCTTCTTGTCGGTTTCATTGGGCTGATCTTATTATTTGTCCTGACCTCTGGTGCATTTATTATTCCCTATTTTAAAGGCTTAAAAGATAAGGCGGGATCGCGGTTTAAAATAAGTCGAGTTCATCAAAAGATAGGAGCCCTTACTTTTTCATGGTTGATCCTTATTACACTAACAGGTGTTTTTCTTGCTCTAAATAGTACGTTAATTGGTCTATTTCTAAAGGGAAGCTTAGAACAACAGCGTTCTCTGGTTCGTGAAGAGATTGTTTATGTAGAGCACTCCCTAGAGGATGTGATTAACGTTGTGGCAGATAATTCCAAGAGCTATGAAATTGATTTCATTGCCTATCCTAATACGGAATTCTCCCTTCCTCTGACCTATGCCTTCTTATTAGAAAAGAAAGGTAACCAGAAAATTGCCTTTGTAAAAAGTAATAAAGACTTAGAGATCAGTTTTGTTGAGTTACCATGGTATTTGAAACTACTTGTTATTTCTGAACCTCTACATTTTGGTAATTATGGTGGAGTTGGACTAAAGATTTTTTGGACCCTTTTTGGGCTCCTTGCAGGAGTTATTCCTTTTACTGGGTTAGCAAATTATTATTACCGTAAATTAAAAAAGAAGCGCACTGTAGGAGTTAAAGCTATATCCTCTGCAAAAAGAAGCAACTTCTTATTCGGATCCATTCAGGCAGTATCATTGGGGATCATTCCTCTCGTTTCATTTAATAGTGGTATAGAGCTATCCAATGTAATGATCTTTTTCGGGCTAAGTATACTTCTCTATATTTTAGGAACACGTTTTTGGGCAAGAAGAATAGGTGAGATTGAGGTTAAAGATCTTTACTCTATAGCGTATATTGGACTTTTCTTTAGTATTCTTTTCTTAGCATGTTCAATTGCATTTTCAGGCCTTTTTTCTTTTGGCTTCTATTTATTATCAAGACTGGCATTTTGTCTCTTAGCTTCGCTATGTTTACCCTTATCTCAAGTTGTATTTGTGGAGTCCTCTCATAAGAAAGTAGAGAAGGGGTTAATTAGCCACGGTTTTATGCTCGATATGGGGCGTATGTTTGGACTATTAAGTATTATTCTTATGCCTTTTGATAAGAATTTAATCCTATTTGGGTGGGCGCTTGTGTCAGGTTTGATTTTAATTCGACATTCATTAACCAAGGAAATAAATCTCTCTCTAACTTCAAGCATATCTGAAGATTTAAACCCAAAGAAATTGAGTTCTAATCTCTTGCTTGCTCTATTATTCACAATCATTATGGGTGCTATTAATGCTCAATTTCCCTTTCTTTTAAGAGATATTATTTCTGATTCTTCGAAAGTTACAGATTCGTTTTATCAAATTCTTCTCTTTGCAAATGTAGTTATGATGGCAAGCCATTTAATCGTGAAAAGGGGAAATCTAGTAAACAGTAACTTTATAAAGATATTTATAGGCCTGCTATTTGTAATCACTCCTATATTAATTTCTTATGCACAGACTCTGAGCTTGATATGGGTCTTGGCCTTTGTAGTGAGCGTTGTTGCGGCTTGTTTTCCCATTTTATATGGAAAAATTATTTATCATTCAAATAAGGCCCAATCTTCCGCAAAAATTAGTTCTGAGATGGCCATATCACAAACTCTTGGGAACGCATTGGGCACAATAATCATTGGAATTATAATTGGGTATAGAGATTTTACAGTGATTTACTATTTTACTCTCATCATTGTCTTTTTATCACTATTCTATAAAAGCACAACCATACTGAAAGAGGGCAATTATGCCAAATAAGACTTATGGAGCTACAAATTCCATTTTAGTTCAGCCTATATTGAATTCTTTATTGAGAGATTTTTCTGATCATAGATCAGTATGTGTAGATGAGAGTAAGTTGGTTATTAAAGGTGGATCTGAATCCTTAAAGATTAACTTTCATTATTATTCTCTAGTTGGTCTTCATCGCTATGAAAATGAGATTACTGATTTAGAAGGTCATCCTAAAACGATAGAGGACTTAATCGATTTACTTGTAACCATTTTCTCAGCAGAGAAGGAATTTAAAGAGCAATTCTTAAAAAATTGTGAAGAACTAGAAAAAATACTTCAAAGAAAGAGAGAGATCACTAATTATCTAGAGTCAGAGCAGATGCTATTTCTAGGTCACCCTTTTCATCCGTTTCCAAAACTAAAAGGTAATATATCTAATGAAGAAATAGAAAAGTATTCACCAGAATATGCTAATGGTTTTGAAATTATATGGGTTCAAGTTGATCCCAATTATCTATCTTTGATAGAAACCAGTGAAGAAATAACTCTAGCAGCCCTAAGAGAATTTGATCTTGGTTTAGATAAAAAAGATGAGCCTTTTATTCCGATGCATCCTTTGCAATACGAAGATTTAATTAGAGCAAATTTTAAGATAGGAGATCGTGACTTATCTTCATCTACATTCCTCTATGGAATAAGAAAATGGTTTGCCTGTTCTTCAATGCGTACATTATATAGCCCAGATGCGCCTAGCTATCTTAAATTTTCCTTGCCCGTTAAATTAACGAATTCGATTCGAATATTAAATGGAAGTGACTTGAAGCGATCAAATGTGATTAACCAAGTTTTTGAAGGACAAGAGTTAAATGACTTTTTCAATCAATATCCCCATTTTCATATTCAAAGAGAAAGTACATTCGGAGGAATAAAGGCTGATGACCAATTAGATGATAGAACAATTTTCCAATTAAGAGAGAAACTTAAGGGGAAGGTTGAAGAGTCTTATGTGTTAGCAACTTTATGTGAGTCCATAGACGACGCTCCATTAATTAGAGAAATCGCACTTGAAGCCACTAAGGATTTAAATTTTTCTGATTCTTATAAAATCGAAAACTGGTTTAGTCGATTTTTAGATAACGTGATAAAGCCCATAATGGCCTTAGCTTTTGGAGAAGGAGTTCTTGTAGGTGCCCACTTACAAAATCTAATTGTTGAGTTTAAAGATGGTTATCCTATAGGGGCTGAGTATAGAGATTGCCAAGGAACTGGGTTAACTAAGTTTGGAAAAGAGAGATTTAATCCTGAAGTCACTAAGGAAGCTCTTGTCATTGATGAAGATAATATAAATAAAGTCTTTGGCTATTATCTTGTCGTTAATACGATTTTTACTACAATTGGGGCATTGGCCTTTAAGAATAAAAAGACTGAATTTATCCTACTTAATTCATTCAAGAACTTTTTGTTTGACTTAAGGAAGGAGTTGCCGCGAGGTACCCACTTCTTTGATTATTGGATCGATCAAGAGCAGGTTTATCAAAAAGGAAATTTTCGTTGTACAGTAGGATCTAATGACGAAAATACAATGGAAAATCCATGGGCTATTTATAATAGGATCATAAATCCATTATCTTCTCTTCGAAAAAGTAAAACTTATTCCTTTGATAATTTATTAGAAAAAGTTAATCCAAGAAACGGAAAGAAACTTTCATTGAGAAAAATCAATGTTGATAAAGATTTAGATATATTTCATGAATGGCATAATAAAGATTTTGTTAGCGAGTTTTGGGAATTAAACTTTTCAAAAGAAAAACTGAAGAAATATTTAGAAGATCTCTACGAAAGTAATAGTACACTTCCTTTAATTGTGGAACTTGACGGAAGTCCTATCGGTTACTTTGAAGTCTATTGGGCGTTTGATGATCGAATCGCGCCATATTGTAATCCTTCTGTGTATGATAGAGGGATACATTTACTCTTTGGAGAGGAACGTGTTCTGAGAACTCGCCATGTCTTCGATGCTTTGGCCTTGATAACAGACTTTTGCTTTTATGATGACCCAAGAACAGAACATATCTGGGGTGAGCCAAGAGCTGATAATACAAATGTCCTGAAATTTGCTGGTGCTCTTACTGGATGGGAAGTATTAGAAGAGTTTTCATTTCCTCATAAGAGGGCAAGGCTTCTCTGTTGCACTAAAAGTGTTCGTGCAAAAGAGGTTCAGTATGAATAGGTATAATCAAGCTGTAGAGGCTTATGTAGAAAAAGCGATTGAAGAATTACATTTTGAAGATCTCTTAATTCTTGTTAAAGACGAACATAGTCTAGGCGATTATCTTTTTTCACCATGTAAGAATATCGAATATAGATTCAGTGGGAGAGTTGGGATCTTTGGCAACGTATGGATTGAAAGTGGCTCTTTAATAAAGCGAGTTGAGGGGAGAGAAGAAACAATTGTCTTAGAAGATTTTATCATAGAATTAAATAATATAGTTGGTATGGATGAGCTAACTTTGGCCCAATTTATAGAGGAAGCAAACCAGACTATTTATGGTGATCTCATTTTTAAAGAAAGATTTGAGACTATAAAAAATCATTTTTTATCATTTGATTTTCATGCAATAGATTCGGCTCTTCCTGGTCATCCTAAGATCTTAAATAATAAAGGACGTATTGGTTGGGGAGCGGATGAATTTCAGAAATTTGCACCAGAGTCTGGTAGTAGGTTTAAATTACACTGGTTGGCCGTAAAGCGTGATCAGATATTGCTGGGGTTAGATAATAATTTTTTGAAGGAAGCCAAAAATGATCAGTTTTTCCTTAACTCCACCCAGTCTGATCTTTCTGAGATTTACGAAAAGTGTAACAACCAAAAGATTAGTTTAGAGGATTATATTGTTTTTCCCGTTCACCCTTGGCAATGGAATAGGTATATCCAAATTCAATATAGAGGAATGCTTGAGGAATCTTTACTCGTGAGTCTTGGAGAGTGGGGGCCAGATTACTCGGCACAAGCTTCGATACGTACATTGAGCAATTGTGAGTCAAAAGAGATGCCCGATATGAAATTGTCAGTGTCTATCTTGAATACAAGTTCCTATCGTGGAATACCTCAGCGTTTTATTGAAAATGGCTATAAGGTTTCTAGAGGGTTTGAAAAAGTCGTTGAAGAAGATAATTTCCTAAGAAATAAAGTGTTAATAGCTAAAGAAGTAGGCGCTTTAAGTGTTTTGGCCGGTAGTTTTTCTAGATTAAAAACAAGTCCATCGAGATTTAATGAAATGTTAGGCTGTATTGTTCGAGAGAGCGTGCCTTCTCTTTTGAAAGAGGGACAGAGTGCTTATCCTGTCTCTGCATTTTTCTTTAGGGAAAGTGATAGTGAAAAAAACTATAGCTTTGTTAAAGAATTGATTACAGAAAGTGAAATGAGTTACACGCAATGGTTTGGAGAATACTTTAAGAATGTAGTCATACCATTATATTATCTCCAGGTGATTCATGGCATAGGTATTGTTGCCCACGGTCAAAATGTAGTTGCTTTTTTAGAAAAAGGGATTCCAAGAGGAATTATTTTAAAGGACTTTCATGGCGATCTAAGGATGAGTGATCAATCAGTCCATCTTAAAGAAGAGTGGACAAAGTCCTTAAGTAAATTACCTCCTCAATACTTGATACATGATCTTCTGACCGGACATTTTGTAACTGTATTGAGATATTTAGCTAGGGTTTGTCATGACTTTAAGATGATGTCCGAAGCTGAATTCTTTAAATTATTAAATCAAGAAATTAATCAATTTTATAAAGATAATGACATTAATATTCCGCCAGAGATGAATCTGTTAAGAGATGAGTTTGAAAAACTCCAAGTAAATAATGTTCGATTTAAAATCGGATATAAAGAAACTTCAGGCAGTCCAAAACCATTGGTAGGAAGGAATATTAAGAATCCCATTGTATATTACAATGAGGGAGAGAAAAATGAATTATGATATTGTTGGTATAGGTGTTGGGCCATTTAATTTAAGCTTGGCTACATTACTTGAAGCTAATAAAGATATGAAAGCTTTATTCATCGAAAGAAAACCCAAGTTTTCATGGCATTCAGAAGTAATGTTTAAAGACTCGACCATGCAAACATCTTTTCTTAAGGACTTAGTAACACCTCTTGATCCTACAAATAAAAATACCTTCACTAATTATCTAGTCACAAAGGGTATGTTTTATCATTTGATGAATTCATCTCGAACAGCTGTGACTCGTTACGAGTTTGAGGATTACTTGAAGTGGGCTGCAGATAATTTAAGTGAACTCATTCAATATTCTACAGAAGTTGAAGATTTAAAATATAACGAAAATAAAAAAACATTTGAGATTAAGACAAATCACTCAGAGATAACCTCTAGGAATTTATGCTTAGGGGCTGGGCCAGTTAAGAATATACCTGAGGAAGCGAAACCCTATGTGAGTGATAGTCTTTTTCACGCAAAGAGTGAGCAAATGTTTAAACTCAATCTTACTGGAAAAAGAGTTTTAATTATTGGTGCGGGTCAAACTGGTGTAGAAATATTTAAGAACTCTCTAGAGGGAAAATGGGGAAGGGCTGAGAGCGTCACATTGACCACTGGAAGAAATACGTTGATGCCTTTAGATGAAGGGGCTTTCACTAATGAGTTTTTCACGCCAGGTTTTGTATCGGAATTCCTTGATGCTGATCAAAAGAATAAAGATATCCTTGTTAAGGATCAGCTATTAACAAGTGATGGTAATACTCCTCACTATCTCGAATCTCTATACGAAGATTTATATTTAGATAAGTTCTATTTAAAGAAATATCCAACTTTCACAATCGCACCTAAACGTTGGCTTAAGAATATCTCTAAAGGTACAGAAGGTGTTTATGATATTACTTTTGAAAACCTTCTTTTTAACAAAGAAGAGTCAACAAAAGCCGATGTTGTCATTTTAGCGACAGGTTTTAGAACTGTATTGCCTTCATTTACGAAGGGGATTACTGATCTCATTAAGTTTGATGAACAAAAGAGACCTTGTTTGAAAAAGGATTATTCTTTAGAAACAAATCTTCCTGAAGAAAATAAGATATTTGCTATGAATATGAGTAGGCATTTTCATGGAATTGCTGATCCTCAAACAAGTCTTATGGCATGGAGATCAGGAGTTATATACAACTCTCTAACAGGTACGAATCACTATAAGACTCGCCCTGAAGAGAGTAACTTTTGCCAATATACTTCATTTTAGGTCTTCTTAATGTGTCCATAGTTGAGAATGGCCACAAAGATACTACCACCGACAAGATTTCCAATAACGGCGAATGTTAGAAATCTCAGAGACTCAAATATTTGTGGGTTTTCTGAAAAAATGAGTCCTGTAAAGACCTCTGCGGACCCTGCGATAGAGTGATGTAGTCCACCGATTCCAATTAAAAAAGTAACAACAAAAATACAGGATATTTGAGCAAAGGCCTGTGATGTTGAGGCAATCAACCAACCGCCTTGGGCCATAAGCCATCCTGCTAAAATCGCACTCACAAAGACCTCTGAATTTGAATAAGAGATGAGGTGCTCGGCAATATAGAGATATCCTAGCTTAGCACTAATTACTGAGTCGGCACCGGTAATTAGGTATGAGGAGATTAAGGTTCCTAATAAATTACCTGCTAGAACAACGGCCCATACATAGAAAACCTCTTTAAGTTTTACTTTTGTATCGAGAAAGGGATAAACAGCTCTTGCCGTATGTTCAGTAAAGAGTTGAGTTCTACTCATAATACAAACGAGGAAGCCTAGGGGGTATACAAACGCTGTCATTAGTCTTCTTGTTAGAGGACTAAAGTCTTTTGTAATTACCGTTACAATCGCAACACTCATCGCTGCAAATCCAAGAATGAGGCCGGCAGCAATAGCCGATAAAAACAGCGAGTACTTAGAGCGTTTAAACTGCTCTAAACCTTCTTTTATAGAACTCTCAAGTATGTCATCAGGATGTCGAATCATCTCATCATTACGTTTAATAATGACAGGGATGGAGCTCATATCCTCTCTGATTCTTTCTTTTGCTCTATGGGTTTTCTCTTCAATTTCTTTAAGTTCAGACCCTTCTGGTATAACTAGTTTTTTTTCATTCATAACAACCTCACGGCCTAATTCATTTAGGCATAGACCACTATAGATTAATTTATGATGAAAAAATAAGCCTAGATTATGTTTGGAGAGATTGTGTAGATATTTAAATAATGATGCTTAACTGTTTGAAAACAGGTGGGCAAAAGCCCACCTAGAATTCATTATGCCTTTAAAGATTCTTTTTTATTTTCGACCCATTGGTCAACTTGCTCTTCAAGTATATCCAAGGGCAGGGCTCCATTTCTTAAAATGGTGTCGTGAAATTCTCTAATATCAAAGTTTTTCCCTAGTTCTTCTTTTGATTCTTTTCTTAATTGAAGAATCTTTTCCATTCCAATCTTATAGGCAGTAGCTTGAGCAGGCATTATGAAGTATCTTTCAATACCTTTTACAATTTCAAGCTCAGCATTAGGGTTATTGTCTTTTAGAAATTGAATAGCTTTTTCACGGCTCCATTTCTTGTAATGGATTCCAGTATCGACGACAAGTCGAGAAGCTCTCCAAAGTTCCATAGAGAGGCGACCAAAATCAGAGTAAGGGTCTTTATAGAATCCAAAGTCTTTTCCTAACCTTTCAGCGTATAAGCCCCATCCTTCAGAGTAAGCTGTATAACCACCGGTTCTACGAAATTTGGGCAGGTCTTCTAATTCTGTTTTAATCGCAATTTGCATATGGTGACCAGGTATGCCCTCGTGATAAGCAAGAGCTTCCAGTTCATATTTCGGATTATCCGACATTTTATAGAGATTTACGTAATAGATACCTGGTCTGTCACCAAATAGAGGTGGCCCTTGATAGAAGGCAATTCCTGCGGTTTTTTCTCTGTATTCTTCCACGGCTTTAACCATAAGGTCAGCTTTTGGGAAAGTATTAAACATTTGAGGAAGGGCTTTCTTCATCTCGCTAATAACTTTTCTCGCTTCTTTGAGATAAGCTTCTTTTCCGCTTTTATTATTAGGATAGAAGAATTTCTTATCCGTCTTCATATACTCAAAGAAATCCTGAAGTGAGCCTTTGTAACCTACTTTTTCTTTTATTTTATTCATTTCTCCATGAATTCTTTTAACTTCGCTTAACCCAAAGTCATGAATCTCTTTAGGAGTCATATCCGTAGTCGTGATTCTTTCTAGTCGATGACGATAATACTCATCACCATCAGGAAGGGCCCAGGCTCCTTCATTTTTATCATTCATTTGATCTGTTTCTTTTACCCAAGTAATGAGCTCTTCATAGGCGGGCTTAACGTAATTAACAAGCGCTTTCTCTGCTTGCTTGATGAGTTGAGTTTTTTCAGCCTTTGAGATCTTTAACGCTTTTACCTTCCTTTTGAAGTCTTGGTAAAGTGGGCTATCTTTCTTGGATTTTGTAAAAGGTTTGCCTGTAATAATATTTTTCGAAGCATCTACAACATGATCGTAAGTAAAGTCTGGTGCAAAAATCCCCATTTCACGTTGCTTACGGTTATAAACCATGCGCTCATCAAAAACTCTTTTTATTTCTTTCAGACGGGAAATATAGGCGAGAGCGTGATCTTTATTTTCAACTCTATGCATGTTGATGAGAAATGAAGGGGTACCTGAGTGGTAACCAAACATTTGATTTAATGGAAAGTGATGAAATCTCCATTTCTTGTGACTATCTAACCAGTCTTCTCCACTTTTTTTGAAAAGGTCGTAGCTAATTTGAGCTTGCTTATCAAGGGCATCATAATCAAATTGCTTTAATTTCTTTAAGTTCTTCTTAAGGATCTCTATACTTTCTTCTTCGAAAGCTTCTGTTTCATCATTGAGCTTGTCATAGTTGGTTTTAAGTCCAACATAAGTTTGCCACGTTGGTGATCTCATCATGTTTTCATTAAAAACTTCTTCGAAGAATTTATTAAGTTTTGCCGTTTCTTCTTGAATTTCTTTTTCACTATACTTGTGAGCACAGGAGAAAAGGATTAAGCAGAGAAGAAGGGACTTAATTAGATTTAAGTTTTTCATTTTCCTTCCTTGTAAAAAAAAAGTGAGATTATAGATAAAAATCTACAATCTCACCGTAAACACTATTTTTAAAGAATTTTTGGCCGTTTTTAATGTTAAATCTTTGTAGGCCGTAAAGCTTTAAGCTCAATCAGGGAAGACTAGAAGCGTAATGTTCCTTTTATCCCATAGAGACGAGGTGTTCCTGGAGTGGAAACTTCTGTACGTAGAGCGGAATAGTAATAAGCTTGATTTTCATACACTTTATCAAAAGCGTTATTGATATATGCTGTAATACTGTAAAGTTCTTTATCAAGCGTCGCTCTGAAGTTCCAAAGCCCGTAGCTTCCCATCTTTACCTGATTTAGGTTATCTCCATAGCGGCTCCCCATATACTTGTAAGTAGCTCTGAAAATAAGCATTCCATTTAAAGATTCGAAAAAGCGAGAATATTGTGAGTGAGCACTTCCCATAAAGTAGGGAACATTTTTAACTCTTGCGCCTTCGGCTAAAGAAGTATTTCCTGCTACACTTTCGGCAAATTTCGAGTTGGTGTATCCAATATTTAGTCCCGCCTCAACATCTGAGGTAACCTGTAATTTTGATTCAATCTCAGCACCATAAGAGTCTGTATCAACATTTCTATATTCAGTATTATTATTGATACGAACTCTGACTTGCTTATCTTTTATGTCATTGAAAAAGAGAGCAGAATTTAATCTCAATTTCTTATTGAGAAATACTCCCTTCATTCCAAGTTCATACGTTAGTGAAGAAGATTCTCCATAAGGAACCTCATCAACTGCATTACCTCTATAGTTATTTGACTGGTAAGAGGCAAATCCTCCTGATTGATATCCTCTTGCAAAAGTGAAGTAGGTTTTCATTTCATCAGTCGTCTGATGGGAAACTGATGCACGAGCCGAGTAGTCAGTATAAGAGATATCACTATCTTGAGAGTAATTACTAAGAGCATCTGAAGTATGATAAGAGTCGAAGTCTTTGCGGTCATGCATAAGACGAGCACCAAGAGTAAAGTCTAAGGTGTCGGTCAGTTTTTTCGTTCCTTCACCAAATGCAGAAAAAGAGTCGGTGTTTAAGAGAATGTCTTGGTAAACATCTACGAGAGAAAAACCACTAATAGTATTTACGTCGGAAACTAGATTGTAAGAACTACGGGTGTAGTTCAAACCTGTCGTCCAGGAGAAATCTGTATCTTTGTTATTTAATCTCAACTCGGCAAAGTATTGTCTTTGTCTTTCATCAAGGTCTCTCCAGAGTACACTTGGATCATTAAGATATGTGGACAAGCCTCCAGCAAGAACTGTCGCTCCTGTAAATTGATCAGCTTCATCATACTTTACTGCGAAGTCGTAGTAGTTAAATGCAGCAATTCCCGTCAAAACCATTGAGCCAAGATCTTTTTCTGCTTTTAATGAAGTTGTGATGAGATTCATCTCGTAAGTGGGATTAATATCTTGTCCAGACTTTGGATAACCTTCAATTCCCCTTTGAACAAAGAAAGGGTCGGTTCCGTTTTCTTTCTGTCCTCCAACTTTAAAAGTGAGTTTGAAAGAGTCGGAAGGCTTGAAAAGAAGTGTGTTATTGAATCCTTTTACTTCAGATGCACCTAAGTCTTTTTTCTGAATAACATCTTCAATATACCCATCAATCTTTTTATATTTTAAGCTTAGACGGTTCTGAACTTTTCCATCGGCCATCGCAAAATTAGTCGTTCCCGTAAAAGCTCTTTTGTCTAAGTTACCAACTTCTGCTGTTATTTTATGCCCATCATTTTGATTAGGGTCTTTCGTGTGAATGTTGATAGAGCCTGCCTGACTATTTCTTCCATAGAGCGTACCTTGAGGTCCTCTTAGTACTTCAACAGATTGAATATCGATGAGCTCATTATCAAAGGCATAGCGAGGAAGAGGAACACCATCTAGATAGAACCCCACTGATATCTCTTCAGGTAAATTTAAGTCTTGGTTTCCTTGCCCTCGGATATAAGGAGTAATATAGCGAGGTGAAGTACTACCAATAATGGAAACATTAGGTGTTAGTTCAACAACATCACGTACATCTTCGATTCCGGCATCTTCAATTTCTTGTTCATCAAATTGACGGATACTGATAGGGATATCTTCTATTTTTTCTTTCTTTTTTCTTGCGGTTACGATGACATCGTTTCCCTTTATATTACTGTCCACCTCTTGGGCGTTGCCAGAGGTGACTAGGTTCAACATAATAGTGAGAGTTAAAATATGACGCATATTGGTTATACCTCGATAGAGTTACTGATAACTTCATATTTAGAAGCCGTAGTTTGATAAGTCAAACAAAAGGTCGTTCGAGTAAACAAAGAGGGGTTTATATATGAAAAAGTTATCGTTAATTCTCTTATTTTTATTCACAGTCTCACTCGTTAAGGCTGAGAAAAATAATATCTATGATCATGAGTTAAAACTAACAAATGGTAAGAAATTAGAACTTTCTTCCTTGAAGGGTAAAGCTTTTATGATCGTTAATATTGCCACTCGTTGTGGCTATACAGGGCAACTTGATGACCTAGAAAAGCTCTATAAAAAATATAAAGACAAAGGTTTTAACATCGTAGGTGTACCATCCAATGACTTTGGTGGACAAACACCTGAGGGTAATAAGGAAGTTGCAAAGTTTTGTAGACTCAAATATGGAGCGACTTTTCCTATCGCAGAAAAAACCGTGGTGACGGGTTCAGATAAACCGGCCCTTTTCAAAGAACTGACACAGTCAGGCGGAGAAATATCCTGGAACTTTGAAAAGTTTCTGATTTCTAAGAATGGGACGCTTTTGAAAAGGTTCAAAAGCGGGGATGAACCTTTTTCAAAAAGCCTTGTCCAAGCAGTAGAGCAAGCTTTAAAATAGTCTCTTACGAGGTTATGAAGCTATGCCAATATTAGATAAATTAGATGTTTTAAAATCCTATCCTTTTTCTGCAGGTGATATTCCTGAGAAGGTGTTAATGGTTTCTCCTGATTACTATGGGGTTAATTATATAATTAATCCTCATATGAAAACAGAGTCGGGTGAGCTTCCTGTTGTCGATGAACAAAGGGCAAAATTTCAATGGGAAAAGCTTAAAGCGAAGATTGAGGAAATTGGGCTTAAGGTAAGTGTCTTAGGTGGTCAGGAAGGTCTTCCAGATATGGTCTTCTCTGCTAATCAAATTCTTCCTCTGGACTCAAAGAGAGTTTTGGCCAGTCGTATGGCCACAAAGGAAAGATCAAATGAGGTGGAGTATCTTGTTAACTTTTTTAAAAACCATGGTTTAGAAGTAAAAGAACTCCCAAGTTGTATTGAACGATTCGAAGGGACGGGTGATGGAATCTGGCACCATGGAATGGAGTTGCTATGGGTTGGACATGGTCCACGAACCAGCTATAAGGCCATTGAGTTCTTAGGGATGGATTTAGACCTGCCTGTCGTTCCGTTAGAACTGATCGATGAAAACTTTTATCATCTCGATACTTGTTTTGCGATTATGGATTCAAGAACTGTTGTCTGGACACCTAAGGCGTTCTCTCCAAAGTCACAAAAGCTAATTGATAAATTCTTTCCAAGAACAATTGAGATACCTTATGAAGAGGCTAAAGAAGCTTTTTCTTGTAATTGCTGGAGCGTAGATGGAAAGAATGTCATCGTTCCCGTTAATACTCCCATTTTGCAACAGAAACTTGAGAATCACGGTTTTGTTGTTCATGAAGTGGATACTTCTGAGTATTTAAAGTCAGGTGGCTCTGTCTTCTGTCTCAAGCTTGCGTACTTTTAGCTCACTTTAAATTGAGTGAATAAGATTCTTCTTACTTTGTCCGATTTCAGTGACTGATTGAGGTGATTTTTTATAATATTTTTTAGAACCTCTCTCCCTTCCAATTTTAAAATTTCTTGGGGAGTTTTAGTATTTAAAATATCAATAATCTCATCTCTAAAGGTGGGGATTTTATTGGTCATTTCATCAGTTGGTTTATCTTGAGGAGTTTCAAGAATAAGGACCATACTTAACGTGATAAATCTTTGGGGGCCACTTGGTCTGGCCAAGTTTACTGTTAGGGTTTCAATGGGAAACTCTTCAAGAATATTTCCCTCTTTAGGCTCAAGATGAAAGCTATTTTGACCTGAATGAGAGTCGCTTTCTACGACTTCCGTCTTTTCTGAAATAACTTGATCTGTAAGTTCATTAAGTTGAGATTGCTTATAGAGAAGAAAACCTACAAATAAAGTATTCGTTAAAACGAGAACAATTAGAAGTGGGCTCGACTTAGAAGATTCATTTTTCTTGTTTTTATTTTCCATAGAAAACTATTTTACGACAAAAGATGAATTAATTTGAGCAAAATCTTTTGAGAGTATAAGAACCCGTTGTCGTTGGACAGTTTTCTTCCGTTTTAGGAACAATCTTTGAATGAAGCGGAGTTCTAAAGAGTCTTAGAATCGTTAGGTTCTCTAGAGCAGCTAGCGGGCTGACATCAAGAATAGGATTTACGGAAAGATTTAAGCTTCTTAACTTAGGGAAGGGGCAATCTTTAAAAATACCAAGATTTTGGATGCGATTATAGGTAAGAGTAACTTCCTCAAGGTGTGGGGAATACTTCAAAAAATCAATATTATCGATATCCGAGTTCGTAAAATGAAGATCTTTCAAAAAGGGAAGTTCGTGAGGGAGTTGAACATCACCATTTTGGAATTCATTCAAATATAAACTCTCAAGATTCTTATTCTTTGTAAGGTCTACTTTTCCTGATGTCCCCGTTAGGCTCAAATCTTTTAAGTTTTTAAACTTTTTCAAAACTTCAGCGTTAGGAATAAAGGTATCTCTTAAATCAAGAGTTTCTAGGTCTTTGTTTACAAACTCAAGTCCAAGTAAGATTGAGCTATTCATTCCAACAAGAGATAAGGATTCTAAGTTTAGACTCTCTAGCTCTGAAATATCCTTAAGGGTCGTTCCCGACAGAGATAGAGTTTTGAGATTACCAATTTTATGAATACCTTCGAGAGTTAATAGGGGGTTCTTATCCAGATAGAGGCTTTCTACGCTTAGATTTTCACCAAAGTTAATTCTCTGTAGACCTATATTGATGAGACGAAGCTCTTTTAGAGTAAGGGATGAAAGTGTTTTAAGGTCAACTTGCTCTATTGGATATTCATAGATATTAATCGTATCAAGAGAGGGAAGAAGCCTCGCTGCAGTGAAATCAATATGAGCATCTGGAGTTGAGTTATAATTTAAGTAGATTGTTTTTAGTGAGCTTAGGTACTCTGTAATAGCACTGCAGTCATTGTAGAAAGCATCCCCTTGAGACTGAGGAAGAGTATCCACTCTCTTATCAATAAGAATTTTTAATAAATTCCATGAAGGAGAACCATAGTCTCTAGCTTCACACCATGCTCTAAGGTCTGAGTGTTCTTGCTTAGGGGCACGATCCATTTCAGTGAAAACTTCTGATTTATAAATATTTATTCCAGAAGTTTCTTCAATCCAATGTCCATGGGCACCGATAAAACTATATAAGCTTTGGTTCTCGGAACAATCGACTCTATAAGGAAAAGAGGGATCACTGGTTCTTTCCATGGCCTCTGGAGTAAGAACTACATCAAAACCATTGGTAACACCAATAATATACCACTGGTCTTTAATCGTAACATAAGCAGGACCACCACTATCACCATGGCAGCTTCCCTGACCTTGTTCTCCATCAAATAAGAGAATATTGTAAAAGCGAGGATTATCAATGTAGCGCCCTAGGCGGGTCATTCCTGTAAGTTTATCCCCGGCTTCTATTTTACCCGGAATGGCAGAATGATTTCCGAATCCTGCTTGATAAATATCCATTCCTTCTTTTAAGAGTCTGCGATCCGATAATACAGGAAGGGGACGATAACCTTTGGGAAGAGTTTCAGAAATTTTAACCCAAGCAATGTCAAAGCTAGGAAACATCATAGTCCAATCTTTGGGATGTCTAACGGCAAAGCTATGGGCAGGTATTTTTACTCCTTCTTCGTGAGTAGACTCACCGAAGAAGATATTTATATCTTTAATCTCACGATCCATAAGACAGTGCTTGGCCGTGACAATAAGATTGGAGGCCACAATGGATCCCGTACAATAGATCGTTCCATCTTCTTTTACTAAAGCAACGGTATTGAATAGTGCAGGATGATTACTCTCTGGGGCGACTCCACGGACGATTTTTTGTTCCGAGGCGCTAAGTCCTTGTAATAAGGAAAAGAATAGAGAGGCGATGAGTATTAATTTCACCTCCTCTATTTCTCAAGAAATGGAGCTTAAATCAAGAGAGAAGGTAATAATAACCATTGTAAATTAAGGTTCTTCACCCTCTGCTTTGTTGTCGGGGAGCCATTGTTGTAACTTGTTGATTTGACCAGAGTCTAGGGTGACAGCATCTGTACCATCGTCAGAATCAGAACCTTTTGCGAGATCAGATAGGGATTCTAAATCTCTCACTGTTTGAGATGAAGTACCATCTTGATTGCTAGAAGCCGTATTTCTTCCATCATTGCTATCGGCAGAAAAGTAATTGCTTTCAAGTTCAGCAGCTAGCGCTGCCGTATTTTTCTTAAGTTTTCCATTTGATTCAATATCTATAAATGAGGAGACAATATTGGAATACTGGTAGACTTCAGCTAGGGACTCTGCAGAGTTTTCATAAGTACTTTTAACGTTTTCTAGCGCCTTGGCGGCGGTTTGAGTGCCTTCAGTATCATCATACTGAGTTTGCTCTAAGCGCTTTTGTAAACTCATGGCCAATTGTTCTCTTTCATGTTCATAGCGGTCAACGATTTTATTACGAATACATTCTTCTATCGTGGCACAGTCGTTTTTGTTTTGTCCGGAGTCTATTTCACTTTGAACTTTTACTTTAAGTTGCTCATACTCTTCATCTGTTAAACCTTGTTCGTTAAGAACAGATTTTAAAGTCTCTTCATTTAAGTTCTGATCGAGGTGATCTTTCACCTTTTCTGTCAGGGCCTTATTTCTGAGTGCAAATTCTAGTGAAAGCTCGTCATTTTCAGATTTTTTTGTAAGGTATTTCGCACAGGTAGGATTGGATTCAGCATCGGCAACATCAATGCAGTTTGATTCAATCTCTTGGGCTATTCGCTCCTGTTCTTTTTCATAGCCTGAGTCTTTAATAAGCTCTTTTGAACCGACATTTGTAATTTTTTGAATATTGAGAGCTTCTTTATTAAGTCCAGCAGTAAGACCTTTTTGGGCATCAAGCTCTCCAAAAGTTTCAATCAGATCTTCCGTTTTTGAGATGGCAATCTTCGCTGAGGTCATAAGTCTGTTCAGTTCGCAAGGAGGGGGGACAGGATCTTTAAGCTGGTCAGTGAAGTTCTTCCCTTCTTCACAAAAGATAGAGACTCTTTGAATACAAGAACTATATCCTTTAAATGAAGTAGAGATTCCACTTGTGGGGTCAATTTGATTAAGTCCATCAAGATTTTTCTTTTTATTTTCAGCAAGCCTTTCTTTACTCCCAAAAGGAATATTACCTTCATCGTCTGTATAGATACAAAAGGCAGAGAGCTGAGAAATTAAATTTTTTCCGAGTTGGGAGCGATAAAGTTCATAGAAAGAAGTGTGATCATTTGCTATTTTTAAATTTCCAGGTTGATCGCCATAGAGGGCCTCTTCTAGTTTTCCCAAGAGATACTTTTCAAGAACCTTCGTGGCACTAGATTTCTCATTCTTAAAGTTAGCTAGGCCAACATCATATTGGCTTCCTCTCTCATCATCTTCCGTATTTGAATTGAGTAGGGCGTAGACCTTTTCTTTATCAGAGTCATCTAACTCTTTCCATGCGCAGTCTAAGATCGCTTTATTTGAAGTATCTTCCCCATTTTGGCTTTTTGTGGCTCTACAAGTTTCAATGTGGCCTTTAATTGGATCGATTTCTGTAAGTTTTTGAAGCTGATCAATGCCGTTTGCATTTTCTGAGTCGGTTTTTTCCTTAATCGACACAATCCTAGAGCCCGCAGTTTCAACATCTTGAGCGTGGCCCAAGTTAAGGAAAATGAAGCTCATTAATATAGCGATAGATTGAGTACGATTCATATTCTTCTTTTCGGATGAAAAGAAGAGATACTTGAGTCATTTTGTTGGATATGTAAGAGGTTAAAAAAAGGGGGAAAATACGGCAATTCCCCCTCTTTTTTAGTATTCAAGATCAATCCTAGATCTCGCCTAATTTCTGTCTTCTATTCTTAAATGAATTCAACAACTTGGCAAATTATTATTGCGTTAAGGAATGATGGGGTATTTCAAGGCTCAGAGGGAGTGTTTTATCAATAATAACTCTTTAATCTTGAAGTATTGGGTTTGATAAGTCCTAGGGCTCGAATTGCCTATTTTATTAAAATTGCTCTGACTGGGCTGGCATCAGCTCCTTGTAGGTTCAGAGGAAGTGCAATCAATTGATAGTGACCAGGCTCTACATGGTTTAGGATAATTCCCTCTAAGATGGCCAAGTCATTTTCATAAATAAGGTTGTGGCATTCTAGTTCTTTATCATCGGCGAGATCGACACTAGGGGTATCTATCCCAATAAGTTTTACTCCCTTTTTAACTAAGCTTTCAACGAGAGATTTAGATAAGGCATTGAAGTCATTATTCCATTGATTTGGATTGGGGAATGAATTTGTTTTAAGAAGAACACGTGGAGAATTAATTTCTGTTTGTAAGTGCTCGGGGCGTACTCTTTCGCCTTTTGGACTTTTTACCTCAATCACCTGACAGTCTCCCATATAAAGATCGAGCTTTCTTTTCTCCATCGTTATTCCATCACGATGATAATGGCTTGGAGCGTCGGTGTGCGCTCCAAGGTGCAAGGTTGCATTTATAGAGGATAGGCGCAGATTATGACCTTGTTCAAAGGAGAGAGCTTCCTTTCTCGTGTATTCAGTATCTCCTGGGAATACGGCGATATTTTCTTGGAGGAGGGGACTTATGTCGATGATTTTAGCGTTTTCAAAGTTCATTGTATGACACTCCAGTCATTAATCTGATAGGATTTTGATGATAACGTTTTTAAAAGCAGCAAACAATAACCAGGATAAGATCATGATCTCTTTTGGAGAAAATCATAAATCAGCCCAAGGGGCTAAAGAGCTAGATAAGCAAGATGGCCTGCATAGCTTTCGTAATCGCTTTAATTTTCCCCTAAATGAAAAAGGCGAGAAAATTCTCTATTTCACTGGTCACTCGCTTGGACTCATGCCCAAGCTAGCACAAGAATATATTCAAGAAGAGCTTAATGCTTGGAAAGCTTTTGCGGTAGAAGGACATTTTAACGGGAAACATCCTTGGATGACTTATCAAGAAGGCCTATCAGAAGCCTTTACTGAAGTTGTTGGCGCGCACTCAAGTGAAATTGCGATCATGAATACATTAACAGTGAATCTCCATTTAATGTTAGTGAGTTTTTATCGTCCTACAAAGAAGAGATTTAAAATCCTAATTGAGAATAATACTTTTCCTTCTGATAAATATGCAGTCGATTCACAGGCAAGATTTCATGGGTATGACCCAAAAGAGGCCATCGTTGAGTTAAAGCCTAGTAGTGATGGGATGACAGTTTCGGAGGACTCTTTAATTGAACAAATCAAAGAGCATGGAGATGAGCTTGCTCTAGTAATGCTAGGGAATTGTAATTATTTATCCGGTCAATACTTCGACATACCTAAAGTGGTTCAGGCTGCAAAAGAAGTAGGGGCTTTTGTCGGCTTTAATTTAGCTCATGGAGCAGGAAATTTAATCTTAGATCTTCATAAAGACGAAGCCGACTTTGCAGTATGGTGTACCTATAAATATCTTAATGCTGGTCCAGGAGCTCTTGCTGGAGCTTTTATTCATCAAAAATATCATAAGGACAAAACCATTCCACGTCTTGAAGGATGGTATGGAAACCATAAGTCGAGCCGCTTTAAAATGCGTCCAGAATTTGAAAGTTCGGGAAGTGCTGATTCTTGGATTCTCTCTAATCCGCCAATTATTTCAATGGCCCCCATTCGTGCAAGTATGGAGCTCGTTAACGAGGCTGGTTTTAAGAATCTCCGTAAAAAAGGCGATGCTCTAACTTGTTACATGGAGTGGTTGTTAAAAGAAGAATGTGGTGAAACTGTAACGATTGTCACACCTGCTTATAATTCAGAAAAGCAAACCCGTGGATCTATGCTTTGCTTGAAAATGGGAGAGAGGGCAAAAGAAATAGGGGATGCTTTAAAAGCAAATGGTGCAATCGTAGATTTTAGAGAGCCGGATATTCTAAGAATGGCACCGGCTCCATTATATAACTCTTTTGAAGATGTTTACGAATTGATCCAAATTATAAAACAAACTCTAAGCTAGAGCTGAATTATAAAAGTTCAGCTCTTTTCTAATATCCTCAGGTAAAGTAGGAAGCTTGTTTCTGGGGATAAGAAAAGTTGAAAGATTAAATAGGTCTTCATAAACACGATTATTTTCCGCCGCCATTTTTAAATAGTGGTGACCAGAGGAGCCCCCGGTTCCGATTTTTGTTCCCAGCATTCTTTGGGCCATCAAGGCATGACGATATCTCCACGTTGTAAAGTTCTCATCAATATCCATTAAACAAGTGAGAAGCTTATAGGGAAGATGAAGTAGTGGTTCGTCTCTATATAATAAAATGAATAAAGCATTAAGAGTTGCTTTTTGAGTAAGTGAGCGTTTGCCTTCTTCGAATAGTTTCGAATACTTCGACTCATCCAAAAGAAATTTAAATGTTTCTCTGGTTGCTTCTAAGTTAGCAAGCTGACCTTTGATCGCCCTTTCCGTTAAAGAGGCTATATTATCTTGGATGATTTTTTCATCGCTTTTGAGCATATCCATAATAGTTTGTTCAAAAGTATTCCAGAAATTAAAATTCTCTTTTTGAGTGAATGGCATTCTTTCAAGCCAAGTGTTAAGCATATCTAATAATGAAGGTTGTTCTTCTATTTTAAGGATTTTATTCTTATCCTCATCACTCAACCTTCCTAAGAAATATTCTCTATCGATATTCTTTCTTTGATTGGTTCTTAATCCCATTCGAACTTCGATCTCTCTGAATTGTACACTTTGAAAACCTGAAGCAGGAACAAGAAGGTCTCTAAATTCTAAGAAGTCCATTGGACTCATGGTTTCCATAACGGAGAGTTGGTCGAGTAAGAGACTTTGAATTTTGATCACTCTTTCTAATCGCGATACTGCTGTCGCAATGAAATGTTCTTCGACGTGATCCTTTGAAAAGATACTCATAATAGATTCAAACTCGTGGATAATTTGTTTGAACCAAAGTTCATAAACTTGATGAACAATTATAAAAAGGGTTTCATCATGAGCTTCTTTGCCAATGGCCTTACTTTTTGGATGTTGAGTATCTAATAATTTAGAAAGTTCGAGGTAATCTCCATAATAGGTACCTTGTTCATTCATTGTCTTTTCTCCCTGATGTTCACCGCGAAGTGATTATCATTGCGATATGCCATAACCCTGTGTATATATATTGCCCGCAAGCTCAATATTCACAGTATGTCCCATTTCATGCAAATGGGCTTCACTAAAATATTGTGCGGAAAGGGTATAGTTTTCATTTTGATATTTCCATAGAAAGAATCCCACAGTAGGACGATTTTGTAGATATGATGCGCACAAGAACGGTTGGCCTTCTAACCATTTTACTGACTTTCACCATGCTTCTTTTAGGAGTGGCCGTACATAACTATGGAGATTCATTAGTTTGTAAAAGTTGGCCCCTGTGTTACGGAGTTCAGAATCCTGTGAGTCTCTTGGGCATCAATTTCATCCACAGGGCTTTCGGTCTTATTGTTGGATTATTTACCATGATATTGGCCTTCAAGGTCACTCTATCAAAGGAGTCTGAGGGGTCTCATTTAGCAGAGCTCTCCTTCTTTAGTTTATTCTTAGTGGGACTTCAGGGATTGATGGGAGGTCTATCTTCTCAATATGAACTCCCCATGATTGTGAATACCAGCCACTTTATTTTGTCTCTCTTCTTTCTAAGTACACTTATTTATCTGGACTATAGATTGACTCAAGCCCCTGATAATAATCATTTAAATGAAAATGATTATAGTAACAAATGGTATCTCTATCTTTCGGATGGTTTGGGACTCCTTCTTTTTTTCTTTTTGATATCACTTGGGCTCGGATCTCTTCTTAGGCATTCTGGTGCTCTAGGCTCGTGTGGATTAGGAAACTCCTCCCTCATTCAATGTTTTTCTGAAGGTCAATATTCTTTATGGCCTCGCTTAGCTCCTGCCCAAGTTCATATGTTCTATAGAATAATGGTCTTTCTTTCATCAGTTTTTGGACTGGCGTGGAGCTTTAAGCTCTTTCATGCCTTCTCAAGTGGATCTAAGTACCGAATTGGTGCTCTATTATTAGCACTTAGTGTTCTATTCTATTGGATAAGTGGAGCGGCTCTGATTCATTTTGAATTGTATAAACCCTTAGTTATGGCCCATAACGGGCTGGGGATACTATCGTTTGGAATCGCCTTAAGGTTGTATTTAAGATTAAGAAAATTAGAAAAAGTTTCCTTGGGAGATCATTCCATATCCATGTGGAGAGACTTATTTGAACTAACTAAGCCGCGTTTAGGAAGCTTAGTGATGGCCACGGTTTTTGTAGGCATCATTCTTGCTCCTAGGTCGATTAATTTTTTTGAAGGCCTAATAGGCTTTGGTTTAACCTTTCTTCTGGTGATGGGAGCCGCTGCCTATAATTGCTATATGGAAAAAGAGGTCGATGCTTTTATGGACCGCACAAAAAATAGAGCTCTTCCCTCTGGCCGAATGAAACCTTCAACGGCATTTATTTTTAGTGTGGGCTTAATGGGCTTTTCTCTTGTTGGATTGGCCTACTTTACGAACCTTACGACTGCAATACTAGGTTTTGTTGCGGCGTTTCTTTATCTCTTTGCCTATACACCTCTTAAACAAAAGAGTGTGATTGCTCTCTATGTCGGTGCTATTCCTGGTGCAATTCCACCGGTTATGGGTTGGACTATAGTGACTGGGCATATGGACCAGATGGCCTGGGCACTCTTTTGGATTCTCTTTGTGTGGCAACTCCCTCATTTCTTGGCCATTTCGATTTATCTGGCTGAAGACTATGGAAAAGCTAAAATTAAGATTTACCCAAATTCTTTTGGGAAAGAATTAACGAAGTGGGGGATCTTTCTTTTAACTCTTGTTTTGGCTTTTGTTTCTCTCTATCCTTGGCTCTATGACTTGGGTGTAACCGATCGCTATGGTTATTTTTCTCTATTTCTCAATGGTCTATTTTCACTATTGGCCCTAAGAATTTTATTTGTTTCAGTGGCCAACGAGGAATTATTGAGACGCTGGGCAAGAATCTATTTCTTGGGATCGATTATCTATCTTCCACTGCTATTGGGAGGCATGATTTATCTTAGCTAAATTGATTAAGTTAAATCTAAAAGAATTGCGACTCTATGCTTGCTATATTCTGGTAAATTGGTGTAATTCCCTGTAAACTGCTTAGCGATTTCTATAAATTTTTAATTTTTAAACCTCTTATTTTTTAAGGGAAAAAGACCATGGGTAATACGAACACCGCTGCTAAGGTAGCAGATACAGCTCAACAAATGGGCTTCTTCGACATGATTGCTCCACCTGAAGATATTTCAGTAAATGGACATCTCATTGATTGGCTTTTCGACTATACAACGGCCTTGAATATTTTCTTTTTTATTCTGGTATGTGTGGGTCTATTTGGCTTTTCATTTCTTTATCATCAAAAGCGCCATCCTAAGCCTTATTACACTTATGGTAATAAGCGTATCAACATCATTGTTGCTACAATTATAGGGGTTGCCGTTTTCATTGGTATCGATATGAATATTACTCGTATGTCTAATAATGACTACATGGGTGTATTTGTAAACTGGCCAGATGAATCAGAAGATGACGTTTTTCGTGTACAGGTTCTTGCTCAACAATGGGCTTGGAACTTCCGTCTTCCTGGACCAGATAATGTCTTTAATACAGAGGATGATATCGTTACTCTTAACGACCTAAGAATCCCTGTAGATAAGAAAGTTGTCTTTCAAATTATGTCTAAAGATGTAATTCACGCCCTTTATTTTCCAAATGCAAGAAGAAAAGTGGATGCTATCCCAGGTAGGATTACTCGTATGTGGATTCAGTTCACAAAAGCTGGAGAGTACGACATTGCCTGTGCAGAAATGTGTGGAACTTATCACTATAGAATGGCGGCAAGGCTCACAGTATATAGTGATGAAGACTTTAACACCTGGATGGCCAGTCTTCCGAAGGTTTACTTAAGTGATCCTGAAGATGAAGAACTTGCTCCAAGAGCTGATCAGTTCTGGGGATGGAAGTGGATTCCTAGTGGAAACACTTCTTCAAAAAAAGTTGGAATGGCAAAATAGTTAATAAATTAGTTTAGGAGATATAGCGATGGCTTTTTATGAACAGCACATCCACCCAAAACCAACAACCTTTCTATCGAAGTATATTTTTTCTTACGATCATAAGGTTATTGGAAAACAATTTCTTTGGTACGGAATCTTTTTTCTATTCGTAGGGGGACTGATGGCCCTTATGATCCGTTGGACTCTGGCTTTCCCTGGACAGCCTTTTCCAGTGATTGGCCAATTTCTCTTCCCTGAAAGTGGGGGAGCGGTTCCACCGGATACTTATGCCATGCTCTTTACTATGCATGGTACGATTATGATTTTCTATGCCATTACTCCTATTTTAATTGGAGCTTTTGGTAACTTCTGTATTCCACTTATGATCGGTGCCCGTGATATGGCCTTTCCTCTTCTTAATATGTTGAGTTTCCACATCGCAGCTCTATCAGGGATCATTCTACTTGGATCACTTTTCACTCCACTTGGGGCTGCAGCCGGTGGTTGGACTTCTTATCCAACTCTATCGACACTTATTGGTTCTCCTGGTGTTGGTCAGACCTTTTGGTCACTAGCGATCTTTGTTCTTGGGGTTTCTTCAATCATGGGTGCTGTTAACTACATCACTACGATTATTACTCTTAGAGCACCTGGAATGGGATACTTTGATATGCCTCTAACAATCTGGGGACTTGGATTGACAGCTGTTTTAAACGCTATCTTCCTTCCAGTTCTTGGTTCAGGTGTAATGCTTCTCATTTTTGACCGTGTATTTGGAACAACTTTCTTCCTTGCTGGAGCCGCTGCTACAACAGGAACTGGTGATCCTATTCTTTTTCAACACGTTTTTTGGATCTTTGGTCACCCAGAAGTTTATATTCTTATTCTTCCTGCATGGGGGATTGTATCTGACCTTCTTTCATTCTTTGCAAGAAAGCCAGCTTTCGCTTCACGTGCAACAGCACTTTCCATGACTGCGATTACGATCCTTTCAACCGTTGTATACGGTCACCACATGTTCACGACTCAGATGTCTCCGCTTCTGACTCAAACATTTATGACTCTTACGATGACGATTTCTATTCCTTCTGCAATTTTCTTTGCTAACTGGCTAGGAACAATCTGGAAAGGATCTATCCGTTTCCATACTCCAATGCTTTTCTCTCTAGGAGTAGTATTCGTATTTGGTCTTGGTGGTCTTACAGGTCTTTATTTGGCAACTGTAACAACTGACCTCTATCTCCATGATACTTACTTTGTAGTAGGGCACTTCCATTACACAATGGCTGCTTCAGTTCTTCTTGGTGGATTTGCTGCTGTTTATTTCTGGATGCCGAAAATGTTCGGAACGATGCTTAATGAATTCTGGGGTAAGGTACACTTCTGGATCACAATGATGGGTCTAAATGGTGTATTTTTTGGAATGATGCTTGTTGGATATGGTGGGATGCACAGAAGAATTTACAACCCATTTATCTATGAGTTTACTCAAAAGCTAATTCCTCTCAATACGTTTACTACTTGGTCTGCGATAATTATGGGACTTTCTCAAATTATCTTTGTGGTCAACTTTGTACATGCCGTCTTCTTCAAAAAAGAGAAAGCTACGGCTAATCCTTGGGAAGTTGGAACATTAGAATGGACGATTCCATCTCCAGCTCCTCACTACAACTTTAAAGATATCCCCGTTGTTAAATGTGGACCTCATGAGTATGGGAACCCTAATTTAACAGATGGAAGAGATTTCCAGTATCAAACAGAAGAACTTGTTTAGTACTAAAGGTTGAGAACGTTTTGATGGCTACTGGCAATTTAACATTAAATGAAGAAAAGATTGAAGTAAGAAGAAGAGCTCTTACTTCATCTGTTGCAATGTCTATTGTGATGGTTTCTTTTGCGATGGTTTTTGCCACTTTAATGTTAGGCTACTTTGCCTATCGCTTCACTTCAGAGGTTTGGCCACCCATGGGCATGCAAAGGGTAGACTTGGGTTTACCAACTGTAAGCACAGTTCTCATTTTACTAAGCTCATTAACTTACTTCCTAAGTGAAAGTTCATTTCTTCAAAAAAATAGTAAGAAATTTAAGGCTTATTTTTGGCTTACTTTTGCACTGGGGATTGTTTTTATGGCCGTTCAGTCTTGGCTGTGGTTTTCACTCAAGAAGAATGGCCTTTTTGTAGGTTCTGGCGTTTTTGCATCGATGATCTATGGTTTTACCTGGATTCACGCAGCTCATGTGGTTGGCGGTATTGTTGCGCTTTTATGTCTCATTCCAAGTGTTCGTAATAAGAGAGAGGAGGTATCCACCTCTTTGTGGCTAAAGAATATTGGAATGTACTGGCACTTCCTTGGGATTGTGTGGGTAATTATGTATTTCAGTCTATTTGTGTATTAAGCAATAGACCGGAAAAGAAGAGTTTAATTTTTAATAGTTTATAATTGAATGATGATAATGAGGATTCTTATGAAAAAACTTTTTGGTTTTTCAATCAATTTAGCTGCTTTCGTAGCGATAACTTCCATGCTTGTGGGATGTGAGCCATCAGACTTCAGAGAAGGAGTTGTAATGGCCGGTGGGAAATACGTACCTGCCCACACTCTAAATAAGGGTAAGCAAATTTACCAAGAGTATTGTATGGCCTGTCACGGAGTTAATGGGGATGGGAATGGAGTAGCAGCTAAAGGACTAGAAGTTCCCCCGCGTAACTTTACTTTAGGAATCATCAAGTTTGGTGATGTCATATCAGGAGAGCTTCCTCATGATGAAGCGATCTATAAAACGCTTGAACACGGATTAAATGGTACGGCCATGCTTCCTTGGGATCTTAAGAAAGATCAAATGGAAGCTGTATGGCAATATATTAAGACTTTTGCTCCTGATACTTGGATTGGTAAAGACAAGCAACTCGGGAAGCAGTTTGACTCCTCGACATTTAAAGACCCGTACACTGTTGCAAGACGTAAGCAAGCAATTGAAACTGGCCGTAAGGTTTATCACGTAGAAGCCGCTTGTCAGGCTTGTCACATGGGATATGTCAGCTTAGGTGAATTCGATCAAATGAGTAGAGAGCTAACTGGAGATGGTGTTGAAGAGCTGGATGAAACATTTTTCCAACTTAAAACTCAAGTTTCTGAGCATGGCTATGGAGTTCGTCCACCAGATTTTACATATCACAAGCTAAGAAGCGTACGTGGAAATAATGTTGAAGATATCTATTTAAGACTTCTTGCTGGTGTTGGTGGAACAACTATGCCAGCTTGGTCAGAAACGATTGAAGAAGATTATAAGATTTGGGCATTGGCCTACTATGTACAAAGCTTAATGGAATATAGAAAGAGTCCAAAGAAAAGAGCTGAATTCTTTTCTAACCTCAAAAAATAGTAATTTATGACTACGGAAACGGTAAAATACGTTCGCGATGAAAGTAAATTTGAAAAGCTTATTCAAAGTAAGCTTTTCTGGGTTATTTTTATCGTACTCGGTTTTGCCTACCCGATATACCGCTCGATAAATAGAGAGTTGCCTCCAGAGCTTCCTAAGCTCTACTCTGTGCCCGAATTTAAGCTCACCAATAGCTTTGGGAAGCCATTTGGGTCAAACGACTTAAAAGGCAAGATCTACATGGCTTCTTTCATGTTTACTTCTTGTCCCACAACATGCCCTGGTCTAATTGAGAGAATGAAAGTTGCTCAAAAGAGATTGAAGGGTTTAGGTCAAAAAGTCGCTCTCTTATCAATTTCCGTTGACCCCGATTATGATACTCCCGAAGTTTTACATAAATACGCGAGAAGAAATAAAGCTAACCCCTATGTTTGGAAGTTTTTAACAGGAAGTCGTTCCGATTTAAGAGCACTCTTAATTGATGGTTTTAAAGTTCCAATGGGGGATAAAGAAGCGGTTGAAGGAGTCGTTGGAGATGAGAAAGTGACTCTTCTAGACATTGTTCATTCTGAGAAGCTTGTTTTAGTAGATGAAGAGGGAATGATAAGAGGCTATTATTCTACTGATACAGATGGCATGAACAAAATGATGATTGATGTAGGGTTATTAGTTAATAGACAGTATACAGTTAGCAATTGAATAGTTTGGCCAAAGAGATGAAAATCTTTTTAGAGCTAGAAGTTGATTTAAAAATATAATTAATGATTAGGAGTTTATAAAATGAGTACAGAAACTCACGAATACCACAGCCACGCAAAGAAATATTTCTTAGTTTTTATTCTTCTTGGGGTTCTGACGATTGCTGAGCTCTTTGCTGCTGAAGGTGGCTTTTCTTATATGTTTAAGGCAGTAAGTTTAACGGTTTTAGCTCTCGGTAAAGCGCTTGCTGTTGCTTATTGGTATATGCACTTAGATGAAGAAAAAGGTTGGTTAAGATTTATTGCCGCTATTCCGATTGCAGCCTTTATCTATGGAGCTGTTTTAATTTTAGAAATTCTTTATAGATAAATATAAAAAAAACATAATCATTTAAATCGAAAAGGCTTGTTTTAGGACAAGCCTTTTTTTTTGCAAACTTAATTAAAAATTTCATTCATGGAAAAAAATAATTTTAGAAAATGAAAGACTAAAACTTTGTATGAAATAAAAAAAGAAGAGATTCAAATAGAGAATTTTAATAAAAAAATGTGATGTTAAAATACAAAAAAAAAGGCAGAAATTTATCTGCCTTTTTTTTATTAATTTTGATGATTAGTTTTTATTAAAAACCATACTTATAATTACATCGCCTTGTTTGACTTTATTGATGATATCTAAGCCGTCTACAACTTGACCAAAAACAGTATACTTTCCATCGAGATGAGGAAGAGTATTTAAAGCGATATAGAACTGAGAGTCTGCACTATCAGGATCATTTGTTCTTGCCATAGCAACAGTTCCCTTTATGTGTTGAGCATCGTTAAATTCCGCTTTTAATTTCTTTCCACTTCCACCGCTTCCTGTGCCCGAAGGATCACCTGCTTGAATAACAAAATTGGGGACAACTCGATGAAACTTTATTCCGTCGTAGAAGCCATCGTTTGTTAGTTTGATTATTCTTGTAACTGTATTAGGAGCTTTCTTTGGATATAGTTTAAATTCAATATTTCCATGTACAGTTTTGATAACTATAGACTCGTGAGAGAGGCCATTCTTATTAACCGTTAATGATTCAGCTGTAATTAGTGTTGGGTCTGAAGCTTTAGCCTGCTCTTTTCCTTTTTCTTCTGCTTTAAAGCAGGAGGTTAATTGAAAAGTTAGGAATAAAAAAAATAAGTTTAAAAAAAATGGTTTAAGTAATTTCTTCATGAAATGCCCTTTAAATCGAGGTTTTCGGATAATTTTTTTACATCTTTCTGGGATTATTTTAGCCGAGAAATTTTTTTTTACAAAAAAGTTATTTTTAGTGTTGACAGGTAACCCTTAAGTCTATAGATTACCCCTCACCTCAGAAATTGTCTGACTCCGGAAACGGGGGTGTAGCTCAGTTGGGAGAGCGTCTGATTTGCATTCAGAAGGTCGCTGGTTCGATCCCAGTCATCTCCACCAAACTCGAGTCTGATTTTTTAGGTCTTCACTTTGTGAAGTGATCTTTGACATTTGAATACAGTAAAAGTTTTGCTCTTCGGAGCAGAAAAAGACGAGAAGGATAATCGGGCATTTTAGACAGAACTAAAATCTCGG
>CERC01042740.1_pt1 | contig 67693 bp, 61 predicted proteins | sample 530921 | NCBI WGS metagenome assembly CERC01 (sample SAMEA2621099, study PRJEB7988) | marine metagenome | isolation source: saline water (ENVO:00002010), including
TACGTGCCATCGGTAATCTTATTGGTCATACTATTGAATTTTGCTTTCCTGGTCATTGATGAAACTTGGAATGAAAGCCTGTACCGTTCCCTGGCGGTACTTGTGGCAGCCAGTCCTTGTGCCTTGGCTATATCTACGCCATCTGCTGTATTGAGTGGTGTGGCAAGAGCAGCACGAGGCGGGGTTTTGATAAAAGGCGGTCGCCCCTTGGAAGACTTAGGGGTACTTACCGCTCTCGCTTTTGACAAAACGGGAACACTTACCGAAGGAAAACCAAAACTTACCGATATTGAAAGTTTTGGAAATATTGGAGATAAAGAATTGTTAGAAATAGCTGTTGCCGTAGAGGAATTGAGTGATCATCCTTTGGCGAAGGCTGTAGTAAGGGATGGATCGAAAAAGCTTGGTAAAGACGTTAAGATTCCGGATGCAGATGATTTGGAAGCCGTTCAAGGAAAAGGTATAAAAGCTAACTATCAAGGAGATACTATTTACATAGGCAATTTAGAACTTTTTGAAGATATTCATAATGGTGTTCCAAGCGAAGTTTCGGAAAAGGTAAGAAGACTTGAAGGGGAAGGAAAGACCACTATGCTAATAAAAAGAGATGATGAATTTATAGGTATGCTTGGGCTAATGGACACGCCTCGAGAAAAAGCCAAGGAAACCCTTGCTCAGTTAAAGGAAATTGGTATTAAAAAAATGATAATGCTAACCGGTGATAATCAGAAAGTGGCAGATGCCGTAGCTAGGGAAATTGGGTTAACAGAAGCGCTTGGAAGTCTACTTCCAGAAGAAAAAGTAGAGGCCATCAAAAAACTTGCACAACAGGAAAATAAACTCGCAATGATTGGTGACGGCGTTAATGATGCTCCAGCAATGGCAAATAGTACTGTTGGTATTGCCATGGGTGCAGCAGGTAGTGATGTGGCTTTAGAAACGGCAGATATAGCCCTAATGGCAGATAAGTTAGAAACACTTCCATTTGCAATAGGTTTGAGTAGAAAAGCAAAGTCGGTTATTAAGCAAAATTTATGGGTTAGTTTGGGGGTGGTAGCACTGTTAATCCCTGCAACTATAATGAGTTGGGCTAGTATTGGCATTGCCGTGGCTATTCATGAGGGCTCTACGCTAATTGTAGTTATCAATGCGTTAAGGTTATTGGGCTACAAAAATAGATAATATGTTAAGCTATCAGGATACATCTAATTGTCGTCAATAACTGCATTTGTATTCTGAAATTATAAATAAAGAATATAATAGAATTATTTGTATAATTTAAAAAGAGACTTTGTTATTTGGCTATCCTGCTGTACATTCCAATATCCATATAGCTACATATGTGAAATTTTAGGAGTTTTATCAGAATGAGGTATCGTATTATATTATCTCCTTGTGTATAATCCACAATAACTTTTGAGGGTTCATACGAGTTATATTGATCATATTCAATTATATAGCAATGGACAATAAAGAAAAGCGAGAAATTGTTAGACTAATATTTATCATATTTTCTTTGAAAATTGAATCTTATTTTGCGCATTAATAGCAGTCTGGACTTTGATGGTTAGTAAAATGGCATAAACGATGTGGACTTCAATATTTATAGGTATTTACGTAGTTGTGGCATTTACTATTGTGCTGTCAATTTTACTTTACGGGGCAAAACCAACCAAAAGTTTGGCGTGGCTGCTTGCAATATTTGCTATGCCCATTGGTGGAATTTTCCTTTACCTCTTGTTGGGCAGAAACAGAAGAAGGTATAAACTAATTGAACTGGAAAAAGACCTTTTTAACAAACAACCTAAACCTAGTCATCAGCATGTGAATGAATTCAATGGTAGGTATAAAAAATTGATGGCGCTAAATTATAGGAATTCACATTTTCCGCCTACTTCGGGCAATGACCTAACTATTTTAAAAGACGGTAAAACAACCTTTGAGACTATTTTTCATGCTTTGGAATGCGCCACCAAACGAATTCATATTCAATATTACATATTTGAAGAAGGTGATTTAGCATCTAGGTTATTAGAATTGTTCGAGAAAAAAATAGCTGAAGGTGTTGTAATAAGGTTAATATATGATGGCATTGGTAGTTTCTCATTGAGTAAGAAATATCTAAAGGAATTAATTAAAATAGGGGTAGAAGTTTATTCTTTTCTACCTTTTAAGTTCGGTAGATATTTTTATTCCCTAAACTTTAGAAACCACAGAAAAATTATAGTAATCGATGGTGAAATTGCATTTACAGGAGGAATAAATATATCTGATAAATACCTTAAAGGGCAAGTTGGTTTGGGTAAGTGGCATGATATGCATTTAAAACTTATTGGTGCTGCTGCAACGCAATTAGACCAAGTATTTATGACAGATTGGTATTTGGTCAGTACACAATTGTTAGAGCCTATAGCAATAAAGCAGAACGATTCTATTGAGCCTATAACTAATGAATTGGTACAAATAGTTGCAGGCGGACCGGATGATGATTTTCCGGCATTGGAGCAAACCTATTTTACCATTATTAACATGGCAAAGAACTATATTTATATCACCAACCCCTATATCATACCAGGTCAGGCATTGATAAGAGCTTTACAGACTGCGGCTTTAAGTGGGGTAGATGTTAGGCTACTGGTATCTGAGAATGCAGACAATAAAGTAGTAAGTTGGTCTGTACATTCTTATTTTGAACTTTTTTTGAAAGCTGGTATAAAAATCTATCTATTTCCAGATGGATTTCTACATAGTAAAATAATGGTAAGTGATGATGCGGTTTCATCTGTTGGAACGGCAAATTTAGATGACCGTAGTTTTGAACAGAATTATGAGGTCAATGCTATTATGTACCACAAACATATGGCCGAACTTTTAAAAGAAGATTTTTTACAAGATTGTAGTATCAGTAATGAATTGATTTACGAAGAATACATAAAAAGAAAGTGGACCAAGAAATTACAGGAAGGGATAGGCAGGGTACTTAGTCCGTTGTTCTAATATAATAGTATTTATTCTATTTGGGAAGTAAAGACCAAATCCTGGTCTTCCATAGCTATGATAACCATTTTCACATAGTCTTTTATTGCCTTTTCAATATTATCGGGTTCTGTTATTTCAATAATGCCACGCCAAATCATGGCTCTTTCCTTTCCTTCGCAGATACAATATAAGGTAGTCTCTGCATGGTAAACAGTAAATTTTTCATAGTAGTTGTCATCGTAATAAATACCTTGATGTTCTAAGTAATCGTCATTGAACCTAGATTGGTGGTCATCCCATCTAGAAATAGATTTTACAAAGCTTTCACGATTTTCAGAGCCTGTGATTTTGGTCAATAGAATAGCATCAAAATCCTTATCTAGTAAGCTTTGTTCTACATTGTCCAATTCGGTTTCGGTTTTACGAGAATCTGTAAGTGATAAGTCGAAAATATCAATACTTCGCCATGCCTCAACCCCTCTTTCAGAAAACTCATACTGTAGTTTGGTTTCAAAGCTTTCCCTGTTATTTTTATCTTGTGCCATGCCAACTATAAGTACTTTATTGGCATTGAAAAGTACTATATCCGGATTTTTCCAATTTTCAACTAAACTGATAGATGAGCAGCCCATCAACATTAAAGAGAACAGAACCATAAACTTTTTCATGACACAGTATGTTTTATTTCTGTCGAAGATACTTTATATTCAAGGTTGTAAAAATGACCATTGTCAGTTCACTTTTGTAGTACAGAAACTTATTAGACTGTTTTATAGAAATAGGTCAATACTTTCTTCTAGTTTTGGAATATGGCAGTTCCATCGTTGGCATTTCTAAATCTTACAACAAATATTTTTGAATAAAAAACCGCCAATGAAAAGAATTCTTTGACGGTTTGGTTTTAGACATTAACCAACTAAAAATGTCTAAAATGCTTATATGATTTTCATTTTTTGGTAAATGTAAATACCAAAGAAACGTATTAGTGTAATGCTAAAATGGGTACATCGCTGTCGTAACCAATTTCTTTAATCAATGGTTTAGAAAAGACACTACCAAAAAAGAAATGTTTTCGGTTAATGAAAGACACCATATCACTTTCTCTACTTTCAACAAAAAGCTGTATACCCTTGCCCAAATTCTTCTCTTTTAAGGTATGAAATTGATGTTTAGTCTCACTTAAAATAGATGATAATAATTGTTTATTGCTTAATTGGGTTTCTGTAAGTTCTTTATTGTTTTCTAAATGCAATACGGCAATTTCGGCATTGTGCATATTAGCCAACTCTATAAGGTATTTAAACTCTGATCGTTTATAGACATCTTTAAAATCTGTTGGAAAAACAATCTCTTTAGGCGACATGAAAGAAACATGCTCAGGTATAGCTAGTACAGGGCATTCTCTAATTTTCTCCATGGCCATAACGGTATTACTGCCAAATAAGACACCTTTAGAGCCTGTAGCCCCTTTGGTCCCCATTGCGACCAAATCAATATCTTTCTCTTTTATATTTTGCTTAATGGCTTCTGACAGAAAGTTCGCTGTAGATTCTGTAAAATAATTGTGTTTAAAGTTCTCTTCATGTAAGCTAAGAGTGTTGATCAGTTTATCAAGTTTCTTTTCTGATTCCTGTTTTGCTAATAGGTATTCTGCACTTCCTTCTTCAGGTATATTTAGACTATTGGTCGTATATTTTTCAAAACTGAACACGTTTAGAAAGTAAAAGTCACAATTAAGTTTTGCATAAAGGTCTATAGTGTACCTTATGGCATTAAGTGCATTTTTTGAAAAATCCGTAGGTATTAAAATACGCTTGTTCATTATGGAATGATTTAGATGGTTCAATAAATATATGCGCTAACCATTTGATTTACTATGATATATATCAGTCCTGTACAGGTAGTATTAAAAACGGAACTGTAGCATAGATACTTAAATCCATAATGACCGGTTCATGTAAAAAACGTTCAAAAAACCTTCTACGGTGATAAGACATTGCCAGCATATTTATTTCTCTTTCAACTATAAAATCTTGAATAACATTGGCTTTGTCTGCGTAGTTCCAGATTTCATCATAACTATGTGGTATGTGGAACAAACATTTATCCAGTAATTTCTGATTGGAAATTTGTTTGGGAGACATTATTTCTTCTTCATTGATATGAAGAACCGCTACCGAGGCGTCTGTAATGGCTGCAATGTTCAATAACATAGATAGCGTGCTTTTGGTACACCCTTTTTTATAATCGGTCACAAAGGCAATTTCTTTTATAGGTTTAAATGAAATTTCTTTGGGTATTGCCAAGATTGGGCACTGTGTAATGGTATTCGCGATCTGTATGGTATTACTGCCCATAAACAGTTCCTTGGCTCCTGTTTTTCCTTTATTGCCTAAAACAATGAGGTCAATTTTGTAATCCACCAATGTTTTTGAAATTAAAGTAGACAGGCTTCCTTTGCTGGAAATGGTTTTGAATAAATGCTTGTCGTTAGCTGTGTCCAAAATAATTTTATGAACGGTTTTGGTCAGGTTTTCATTTGAGGTGGCTTCAAGCTTTTTTAAAACTTTCTGACCTGTAAATAATGCATTTTTGGCACTGACCACAATGTCATCATATGCATTGATCAGGTAGAAAGTACATTGGTTTTCGGCGAAAATCTGTGTTGCATAAAAAAGGGCATTATACGCTTCATTGGAGAAATCCGTTGCAACAAGTATATTTTTAATTTTCATAGCTTTTATTGTGGAATTACCAAGAATGGAACGGTTACATGAAAGCCTATTTTCTTAATGACAGGCTCAATGAACAAACGCTCAAAAAAGGTGTGTTTGTTCTGTATCATTACCAATAAATTTATTTTTTGTTTGATCTGAAATTCATTGATGGCAGCAATAACTTCATTACTGGGTACTTCATGAAAAAAGCCACTTTCGGATAACACCTTGGCAAGTTGTTCTTTATTTTTTTCTTGTATCGGATTTAATTCATCGCCTGTGTAAACATGCATTACATTTACCTGAGAGATATGAGAATGGGTAATTTTCAGTAGTTGTTCCAAACTTTTCTTGTCTAGCCATACCTCAAAATCATTGGGAAACAGTATCTGTTCTGGAGCTTCATATTCAAAGCTAGAAGGGATGACCAAAACTGGGCATTTTGCATTTTTAATGACATGTACGGTATTGGTGCCCAATAATATTTCCTTAGCTCCAGAAGCACCTTGCGTACCCATGACAATGATATCTATTTTTTCTGCCTCTACGGTTCTAGTGATTTCGCTAGAAAGTACATTTAGAGCAGAATGGGTGATAAAAGTGTGAAGGGGGTTATTAAATTCCTTTTCTAGTGTATTTTTTAGTGCTTCAAGATTATCCTGCGAGTTTTGTTGCACAATATCTCCAAGACCAATTTGTGCCGGACTCCCCATTAAATATTCAGTATGATATACCGGCGGCATGTAACTGTTCAATAGAAAAAATGTGCATTTAAGATCTTTGTATAGTGTTAGGGCATACCGTATAGCGGTCAATGCGTTTTCAGAAAAATCTGTAGGTAGTAAAATACGTGTCATAATACTATAATTTAATAGAATAAAGTTACCTTCATTAGGTAGATTATAGTATGATATTCGTCAGTATTGAAAAGTATTTAATTGGTTATTATATAGTATAAAAGTGGTGTGTAATGAGAAAGCTTTTTAAAAAGACCATAGCCTCGGAAAATCCCACATTGGTGTACTTTTTTGCATCTTGGTGTGTACCCTGTAAACTTATGAGGCCAACAGTGGAGAAAATAGTAGAAGAAGGGGCAACAGCGATCAATAGTCTTGAAATAGACGTAGAGCTAGAAAAGGCAATTGTAAAAAAATATAAAATTAAGGGTGTACCTACCTTGGTGTTGTTCAAGAACGGTTTACCCATGTGGAGGCATACAGGTGTTATGCCCATTGAGGATATTAGATTAGCAATAAATGAACATCGTTAAAGTACTTTTGCTATAAAACCTTCTTTGTTACTCATGTATAACCAGAAATGGTACTTTGGTATGGTAGCTAATTTTTTCAACTGTTGGCCTAAATAGAATTCGTTCTAGAAAATTAAGATTTTTTGCCACCATGATTACCATATCAAGATTTCTGCTCTCGGTAAAACATTGTACTGATTCGTCTATGCTTTTTCCTGTGATATTATGATAGGTACAAACATTATCCTTAAAATAATCTAATATGAAATTTTTGACTTTAGTTTGATTTTGGCTCAACGCTTCATTTGCGCCAGAAATATAAAGTAAGCGTAAGGCAGATCTTTTTAAAAGAATTATATCTTTTATCGTTTCCAAGACTTTGATATTGTAAGCGATATTTAAATCTGAAGGAAAACCAATTTCCTGAATATTTTCATAACATGCATTTTCAGGTACAGCCATTACATTACAGGGAACTTTGGTAATAACATTACCGGTGTTACTACCTATGGATACTGATTTAAGTCCTGTGGCACCTTTTGTGCCCATAATTATTAAATCGATTTTTTTATTGATCACCAAAGTCTTTAGTTCATTAATGAGAAAACCATATATCGCCTGAACTTTAAAATTATGTTTTGCATTTAATGGAAGTTTTTCAATTCTCTTTAATAGGTGCTGTAATTTTTCTTTAGGCTCTGCAAGTATGGTTTCTTCTAAAATATCTGGTGAAACATATAATGCAGCTTCTCCACTAGAATTGGTATTTGTAGCGTTGATGTGCACAAGATGAAAGGTACATTGCGTTTTTTTGAAGAATGTAATTCCGTATAAAAGAGCGTTCCAGGCATTATCGGAGAAATCGGTAGGGATTAATATGTTTTTCATGGTGACCGTTTAATTTTGACTAATTATTATTGGGGCAAAAACAAAACCGGAATTTTAGAATGAAACGCAATTTTGTTGACAACCGGTTCTCCTATAACTTTCTCCCAAAATGTATGTTGATGTCTAATTAAGCTAAGAATTGCCGCAGTATTGTTACCTACATATTCATCAATACTAGTAGATATGTTTATGATGAACGGTATGTTACTGAATTTATATTTTTGACCGTTGAGTCTTTCTCTAAGCACATCTTTATGTAATTCTTGATTGTCGTTTAAATTAAACTCCAAAGCAACATGTACAATTTCAATAGAAGCTTTCCATATTTTAGAAAGTTCTAGAATAGGCTCTAATACACTTTTCTTATAAGCTGAACTATAATCCGTAGCAAAGATTACTTGGGTCAAGTTTTGAAAATTATGTCCGGTAGGTACTGTTAGAATAGGAATGTTCTTGATATGCTTTAAGACTTTTACGGTGTTGCTTCCCAAGAAAACCTCTTTGGCACCGGTAGCACCTTGTGTACCCATTATTAAGAAATCTATATCATTCTTATGGATAACGTTCTCAACCGCGGTTTCTAAGTTTCCCGGTTTTGACAAGGTCGTAAATTGATGCTTTGGGTTTTTATGGTTTGTTTTTAAATAGGATAGTACTTCTTCTAATTCTTGAGCCGAGTATTTTGAAAGAGAATCATATATTGCTCCAAGTCGTTGCTGACTTTTAGCACCCATAAGATTTAAAGGGGTAGGCTCATAAGCATGAAGTGAATAGAAGTGGCATTCGACTTCTGCATATATTTTCAATGCGGTAAAAATGGCGTTCCATGCATTATCAGAGAAATCCGTAGTTATCAATATATTTTTCATGGCTATAGAAGATTAGTTATCGAGAAAGGTTTTGCATGACCAAAAACGGAATGGTTGGTGAAAGACCAATTTCATCAATAGTAGATTTATACAGCATATCTTCCAGAAAGGAGTGTCTTGAATTTACCATGACCAAAAGGTCCATTTTATGATCGGTAATATAAGTTGAGATGGCTTTGGCTCTATTTTCTACACCTTTGGTCACAAATGATAACCTGGCGTGAGGTAATGATTCTTCCAAGAATTTTTTATTGTCCAACTGCCTATGGCTTAAATCAACAAAATCAGAAATATATAAACTATGAACTTCTGCCTTAAACTCTCCCGCTAAAATATCCAGTAGCTTCAATTCTCTTCGTTTGTACGGTATCATGTAATTACTGGGGAAAAGTATTTTTTTAGGTTGAGTATAGTCATATTGGTCAGGGACTGCCAAAACAGGGCATTTTACATATTTAAAAACTTGTACGGTATTGCTGCCAAAGGTTATTTTAGAGCTGGCGGTTTTACCTTTGGTACCCATTATGATAAGATCAATATTTTTTAGATCGGCAAAGTTGTTCAAGGCATCTACCAAAGATTCAAAAGCGGGTACTGCTTCATATTTATGTAAAGGGTTATGCGTTTTAGTTTGGGTTTCGGTAACAAGTTTGTTCAGTTTATTTTCAGAATCATCAGCAATAATCTTCTTCTGTTTCTCAAATGTTTCTGCATCTACCTTATGATAAGGTCCGTAAACTTCATCGGCATACGCATGTAAAAAGTAAAAATTTGCGCGTTCGCATTTAAACACATTCAATGCATACGAGATGGCGTGTTCGGCATTGTTAGAGAAGTCAGTGGGTATGAGAATATTTTTCATGGCTTACCTTTTATTGATGATTTAAAAGTAAAGGAGTGCATAAAAAAATCCTATGATAAATATCATGAGCCAAATATGATATATAAGTAATTTAAAAGAAAAAAACTAGCACTTGTTGATGACTGATATTCGTCATATTATATTATTGTTCAACAAATTACCTTTATAGAAGAATGGTAATTCAATAACCATAAAATATGTAAAGATGAGCAGATTAAAAGATAAAGTAGCGGTAATAACAGGAGGTACGGGTGGTATTGGTATGGCATCGGCAAAATTATTCTTGGCACAAGGTGCGAAAGTAGTTTTGGTAGATAATAATGAAGAAGCCATAATTGAAGCACGTACTAAACTCCATAATAAAAATGTGTCTTACTTTAAAGCGGATGTTTCTAAGAAAGAAGATACTATTCAGTATTTGAACCATGCTTTGGAGACCTTTGGTAAAATTGATGTTTTCTTTGCAAATGCTGGCATAGAAGGCATTTCAAGGCCTATTGTAGAATATCCGGAAGATGTGTTTGATAAGGTAGTTGCGGTAAACCTAAAAGGTGTTTGGCTAGGGTGTCAATACATAATTCCTAAAATGGAAAAGGGTGGTAGTGTTATCATTACATCATCTGTTGCAGGTTTAAAAGGATTTGCGGGTTTGGGCGCATATGTAGCTGTAAAGCATGCCGTAGTAGGTATAATGCGCGTTGCGGCTGCGGAAAATGCATCTAAAACTATAAGGGTAAATACTATTCATCCAGGTCCTGTAGATAATGAAATGATGCGAAGAATAGAAAGTGATATGTCTCCTGATAGCCCAAATGCTGTTAAAGATGGTTTTACGGCTACAGTACCTTTTGGTCGTTATGCCACCTCAATAGAAGTAGCTGAACTGGCTCTGTTTTTAGCATCGGATGAGAGTAAATATATAACAGGTTGCACACATCTTATTGATGGAGGTATGATATATGCCTAAATTTTAGTTAATCTTAATTTTTGTAAAACTTGATAGTATAAATAACCACATTTAAACTGTCAAGTTTTATTTTTGAAAGCAGTACCTTAGAATTAAAATATAGCAATAATGACCATTCATAATTTAGGAGACCAAAATTCTGTTCTCAATCAGTTTATTTCGGAAATACGCGATGTACAGATTCAAAAAGATCCCATGCGATTTCGTAGAAATATAGAGCGTATAGGGGAGGTGCTAGGTTATGAGTTCAGTAAAGAGTTGCTTTACAGTTCTAAAGATATAGAAACTCCGCTTGGTAATAAATCTATGTATTTAAGTCAAGATCAAGTTGTTATATGTTCTATTTTAAGAGCAGGTTTACCATTGCACCAAGGGCTTTTAAATTATTTTGATGCGGCTGAAAATGCGTTTATATCTGCTTACCGTAAACATGAAAATAATGAAGATGATTTTGAAGTCGTGGTAGACTATTTTGCGGCACCGTCTCTGGAAGGTAAGGTATTGGTGTTAACAGACCCTATGTTAGCTACCGGTAGAACTTTGGAAAATGTGTTAAAAGGTCTAAAGGACCATGGCACACCCAAACAGATTCATATTGTTTCTGTTATTGGCTCGCAACAGGGTATTGAATTTGTACAAAGCGTTTTCCCGGCACAAACGCATTTATGGATTGCGGCAGTAGATCCGGAATTGAATGCTCGTGGTTATATCATACCTGGTATTGGTGACGCCGGTGATTTGGCTTACGGACCTAAAATAGAGGTATAACCTATATTGGCGTTCGTGTTAAATTTAACACCTACTTCTTAACTTTCCGGTCAGTTCATTAATATTAATACGAAATACGATCGGCGCTTCTTCGGCATCAATTTTTGCAGAAAACTCACTTATATATTTTGGGTGTTCACCGTAAAGGGTTGCAATTACTTTTTTAACACCATCCGAAAATTCATGTAGCATATGTTTGGCATCAATTCTAGAGAGCTCCTCAAAGGTACCCTGAACTAAAACGGACTTCCAATTGGCTATGGAAGCTATTTCATCAACTCCCAAGCAAACCGCGGTATTCTTTCGCATTTCTTGAATTTTGTGTCCCTCACTAGAATAGCTGGTAATGGAATGCGTGTCAGGATCGTAGTAAAATGTAATAGGCACAATGAATGGGTGACCTCCTGATAGGTATGAAAGCCTGCCAATATAGTTTTGCCCTAATAACGCCTTACATTCTTCTTGATTCATATTTCTTCTCATGACCAATTGCTGTTTGTTGATTTGTTAAAAGTATACATCATTGATTTAGTGGCACATGATATTGGTCAGCTAGGTAGTTGAAAAAACTTATTTTCAAAAGATTAGCATCCTAGTGATACATCAGTATAAACAATTTTGTAAAGAGAATTGCGTTGAGTGTTAACCTAAACTATATACATTAAAAACCGACCGATGTTCAAATCATTTATTTTTTCATTCATAATAATATTTTTTTGTTTTTATCCAGTTCAAGCTCAAAATGAAAAACAAGTTAGTATAGAAGACAACTTTACTATTGAAGATTTCGGTTTTACAGAGAAAGGTCACTTTTATACATTAGAACTTGCAAAAAAAATGGATTATAAATCTAGGTATAGAGTATGGGGTGCCAATTTGGAATTGCTAAGCACGATTACAAATGAAGATGATATAAAAAGATATGAATTTGAATATCCTTCCGATAATGGTAAGTCTTTTATATATAAAGATAGATTTGATTTGGCAATAGGAAGCAGTGAGCCAATTACATTTGATGATGGAGAATTTGAGAGTATTGACCTTTATCATCAATTTTTAACTGACACAAAATTTATAGGTATTGGTAAAAAAATTGAAGGAAAAGAATTAAAGTTTTCATGGAATAATATAATAGAGAATAAGGATATTTTATCATTGTCCTATTTCATGTTTGCTAAAGATTTAAAATCTGGTACTATTAAGGTATATCCTATTGTAGCACCCAAAGAATGTGAATTAAAAGACAATAATACCCAAGTTCTTTATTATAATGAAGATTCAGTTGTCATGTCTTTTATAAAAGAAACTAGTAGAACGGAACGATCATATATTGTTGCAACGTATAGTATCACGGGAAGAAAATTAAAAGAAGTAGAATTGAATTTTTCTGTTGATAATCCTGAAAGTGAAAAATTCGCTATTGTAAACTTAGAGAACGGAGGCTTTGATCAAACGACCACATCAGATAATTCTGGTTTTGGAAATTCTTTAGGTAAAACTGATGTTGACACTCATACTTTTGCAAATGACAAAAGTCAAGGTGATATAAGATATGATGCTGTTGAAAAATCTTATTATGTATATGCCGGAATCAAACCTAAAAAAGGTGATTCAGGTATCTTAATTCAAAAATATGATAAAGAAGGGGAACTAGTTTGGCGTAAAAATCATATTTTTTCTGAAACAAGCTTTCATTATATAAACAGTTATAATCGATTCCTCACATTTGATGTATATCAACCGTTTATTGGAGTTTCTGTATACTCCACCAAAGGAAAAAATTATTGCGATTTTTATGTGCTTGACAAGAATTCTGGAGAACTTAAAGCTTCCAAGAAATACAAGAATTATAACTTCTTTAGAAAATCTAAAAAATTCAACGGACTTTCTGCAGAGTACAAGATAAACTCAGACGGAATAAAAAATCTTGGTATCGATAGAAGTATAATCTATACCTCTTTATACGATGCTAAATTTGAAAACTATATTCAATCTTTAAATGCAAAAGGACGTTTTTTAATTATTGGAGAATATACAGATCAAGGACTAAACTTGGTAGTAAGTCCTGAATCTGGAGACGAAATTACGTTTAAGAATTTCTCATTAAATTAAGTTTTACATATCTATTTAGCCCTGTAAATAGATAATATAAGTATCACTAACGAATTCTAGATAATACCCAACGAATACTAAAAGCCACCCTTTTTAGCGATTGTTCACTGTTAGATTTGACTTCAAATAATAATCTAATACAACGATCATGAAACTACTTTATACCTTTTTACTGTGCACAATCTGCTTTGCAGGTTTTTCCCAAGATACTGACAGTCCGTATTTATTGGTCTCTACCAAGAACACCATTATACCTTTAAAATCTTCCATAACAGAAGCAAACATAGCCGGTACCATTGCCCATGTTCGGGTTACACAAGTGTATCAAAACAAAGGAGCCGAACCTATAGAAGCCAAGTATGTGTTTCCGCTATCTACACAGGCAGCGGTTCATAAAATGCATATGATTGTTGATGACCGACTTGTAGTTGCCAAAATTTTTGAAAAGCAAGAAGCTAAAAAAGTATACGATACCGCCATTGAAGAAGGTAAGCGTGCTGCAAAGTTAGAGCAACATAGACCCAATGTATTTCAAATGAATGTGGGCAATATTATGCCTGGCGATGAAATAACCATTGACATTTACTACACCGAAATGTTGGAGCCTGTAAATGGCGAATATCAGTTTGTAGCACCTGCCGTAGTGGGTCCACGATTTACTGGGGAAAGTACTGAAACAGAAAGTGGTTTTGCAATGCCATACACGGTAAAAGGTATTGCAGATAGTTTTGATTTCGATATTTCGGTCAGGCTAAACGCAGGTATGATCATTCAATATGTTAATAGTGCATCACACGAAATTACAGTGGATTATCCTGATGCGAAAACAGCCGAGATTGTATTATCAGAAGAAAATAAAAATCCATCGAACAGAGATTTTATCTTGAAATACAATTTAAGGGGCAATCAAATACAAACCGGATTATTGTTATACGAAGGCGAAGAAGAAAACTTTTTTTCTTTTCAAATGGAACCTAATAAGAATGTGGTGTTAGACGATATTCCGTCACGTGAATATTTGTTTATCGTTGATGTATCGGGTTCTATGAACGGGTATCCTTTAGAAGTATCGCGAACCTTAATGCGCAACCTTTTATGTGGTTTACGAATAACGGATACGTTCAATGTACAACTGTTTGCATCAAGTTCTACTATGTTTAGCGCAGTGCCTGTAGAAATCAACGAGCAGAATATAGAGGCGGCAATCCGGTTTTTATCGGAAGGTCAAGGCGGTGGAGGCACACAATTGTTAAGTGCGCTGCAAACAGCATATAAACTGCCTAGAAAAGATATGAGCGTAGCAAGATCTATGGTGGTCATTACCGATGGCTATGTAAGCGTTGAAAAAGAAGCCTTTGAACTTATACGTAACAATCTAGACCAAGCCAGTGTCTTCACTTTTGGTATCGGTTCTAGTGTCAATAGGTATTTAGTTGAAGGTATGGCAAAGGTTTCTAACAGCGAATCGTTCATTGCCACAACGTCTGAAGAAGCTGCAGAAGTGGCTAAAGACTTTGCAAATTATATAGCAACTCCATTATTGACACGAGTAAAGATTGAATCCAAAGGGTTTAATATGTATAACCTTGCCCAAAAGAGCATACCAGATGTATTTGCAGCAAGACCGGTTGTGGTTCACGGCAAATATAAGGGTAAGGCAGAAGGGAAAATTATCGTCACTGGATATCAAGGTAAAAAACGTTTTAGACAAGTGTTTAACGTAACTGACGGACAATTAAGCAAGCAGAACAAAGCCTTGGGTTATTTGTGGGCTAGAAAGCGAATAGGGGAATTGGATGATTACAAGAGGCTATTTAGTGAAGATGTGAAAGCTGAGGTGGTGGCACTAGGACTCAAATATAATTTGCTGACGAATTACACCTCCTTTGTAGCGGTTGATGAAGCCATAGTCAATAAAGATGGTACGTTGACGAAAGTAAAACAGCCGTTGCCAATGCCAGATAACGTAAACAATTCTGCCGTAGGAGCAGAAGCAGAGGTCAAAGAAACCAGCAAATTCAAACGTTCGTTCAACATCATTTTTGAAGACGAGATAGCAAAGAATGTAAAAAGACAGTTAACGATGGAATTTAAAGTGATGTATGCTAAATTAGTTTCGGAATACTTGAAAAAGTATGAAAGTCTGCGTATAAAATTCAATGCTGAAGGCAAGGTTATACGTGTAGAAAAATTTGAGAATGGCAGCTGGACAGTTGATGAAAGTATGTTGTTGGATTTTGAAAAAATAAGTTTAAAATCCGTTAATAAAGAAATCACATTAACATTGAAAAAATAGGTAGTTAGTTTTGGTTAGTTGGTTCTCCAAAAGGAGAAGAAAACCTGTAAGATGTGTGTCATTTTGCAGGTTTTTCTTTTGCGATTAATTGAAGAATAAACATGTTAAAACTTGAATAAATACGGGCTATTCAACGAATTATAGATGAATAGCTACGAATACTAGAACACCCTTATAAAAGCCTTGTCTCCGTAGTAATTTAGTAGTGTAGAAAGAAAACAACTAAAATAATTATCATGAGAAAATTCATCTTTTTTGCGTTCGTAATTTGTGTTTGTGCCACTAATGCACAAGAGTTTAAACTAACCAATACCTATGATGTTACTAACCAAAGAACCGTTGGGCAAGAGGAAGAAGACACCTGGGCGGTAGATGTCATTGAAACCAAAAATCCAGAGAAGACTATTGCCACCTTGAATATTACAGATTTTGGTTTGTTAGATGAAATAAGAATCTCGGTTTTACAAGAACCGGCATTAGAAGGAATCACAGAAATTTTGAAAATAACCCTTGAGTATAATGCATGTTGCTCAAGTACAAAAGAGTTCTATTATTTGGTTGGTGAAGATGGGGTCATTGCCCTGCCAAGTATAAAAAATGAGTATGCCTACGAACCTATTTCAGACATACATTACATATTTCCTAACCAGTCTTTTGGCAAGGAAGGAACTATTCTAAGAGCCGCATTACAATACACGGAAAAATATACGATCAAAGACATAAAAGTGCTAAGAAGCATTGCTTGGAACGATGATGACTTTGATACAGAAGATGCTATAACAGCAATTAATTAGTAATAACCCTTAAAATTTAAAAACATGAAAAATGTAAAGAAAAGTGTCCTGTTCATTTGCTTATTTGTAGTTGCAAATTTATTTGCACAAAGTGTAGAACAAGTAGAGTTTGAAGTTATGGACAAAGAAATTCCAGCCGAAGAATTAACCTATGAGTATTTATTGGCACACAAGGTATTTCTACGAGAAAAGCCATCGGTGCGTAGTAAAAAAGTAACCTTGCTTAATATTGGTACTAAAATGGTGTTGTGGGAAAAGAGTCTGTACGCCAAGGAAATAGACGGTATCAAAAGCCATTGGTACAGAGTAACCACAGGTGACCAGACCGGATGGGTTTGGGGCGGAATGATTGCTCAGAAGTCTTTTGGAAGTATTGCGGATAACCAGGTGAAGTTTGTGTATGGTTATGAAAGCAGTACAACAAACGAAGCAGGTATAACCGAGGTAAAGTACCAATTACGTGCCTTTAAAAACGGTCAGCAATTAGATAAAATGGTGTTAGATAGTTTGTCTGCTATACCGGCTCATATTGAAAACCATGGTAGTCTTGGTTTGTTCAATGTAGAAGATGTGATTACAGTAGATTTAGCCGATGCGGATACCGGTTACCAAGTAGGGAAGAGCTATGTGTTTTGGAACAATGGCAGATTTAAGAAAGTAGCAAGTTTAATTGACTATGCAGATAGCAATTATTTAAAGACGGAATCTTTTGTTTTTCCTTCGGATATGCAAGGAGTTAAGAGTACCATTTTGTTGAAAACAACGATTACAAAGAACATAAAATCCTTGGATGATGCTTTGGCTCAAAATAATGTAGAATTTATTACCACGCCGTATATATGGAACGGATCTAAGCTGATAAAAAAGCAAGAAAACCGTGAAATAGAAGACAATGCCGTAGTAAGTATAGACTTTTAAAATAAAGCAATGATGAACAAGTGTTTTATTATCGTATTGGTGAGTGTGCTAATGCTTGGTGGCAAGAAGCCGTTTTCGCAGCAGTTGGAAACGGCACTTGCTTTATCAAACATAAGCATTCAGGAATCTATCGTATTTATAGCTGGTTTTGATGAGAGTGACAATACCTATTACAGCAATGCAAAACAGTATTTTCAAAAACAGGGAATGCCTATTGTAGAGGGTTTGCATACCATCAATGAGATAATCGCTTACATCAACAAAGCAGGGGAAAACCAAGTTATCTTTAAAGAAATTCACGTAGTAAGCCATAGCAATGCCTGGTTAGGAATGTCTATGAGAATTAAGGAAAATGGCGAACGTATTACTTTAAAGAGTTTAGAACATGCAGTTAAGGAATATAACATAGAAACCATTTGCAAAGAATATACAGGCAATACCAAGATTATTTTTCATTCATGTGGATTGGGAGAAAACAAAGCATTATTAACAGAATTGAAGCATGTTTTTAAGGTAGGTCAAGTAAGTGCATCGCCCTATTTTAATGTGTTTGGCGGTAAATATGCAGAACATTACCTGGCAAAACCTTACTATGGGTATTACCCAACGGCAGAGTCTAAAGGACCAGCATTTCTATCCCAAGAATTTAGAGAAAACTACCCAGATGTACATATAGATTGGTTAACTGCTTTAACCACTAGACAGGAGTCTTCATTTGGTGAGGCTTATAGTTTTAAATTTAATATTCCGGTTGAATGGGAATTTACTTTTGACAACAGCAACGATATGCCTAAATTGGCAGATAAGGAAGCTATCATGGATTGGGTTTCAGAATCCCCAGAAATGGCGGAGGTATTGTTTGCCTTGCAAGTTCCGATAGAAAAATTCCGTTGGAGAAGTTCGGTAAATGGCAATACGCTAATTATAAAAGGAAAAACCACGGTGCTGTGCGTATTGGCACCTATTTTGCAGTCTAATGGTGCTAATGAGTACCAAAATGTGTCGGTAGAAGACCGTTCGCTTTATCAAATATTATAGTAGCATTGGCGTTAGTTTATTACGTAAAAGAAATCCGTTTTTTTTGAATCTGATAATTAAATACTTTTTGATTGTTTGCTGTTGTTTTGGAACAATACCATTATTTGCGCAAAACAGTCAGCTACGGTCATATACCATTGCAGATGGTTTACCGCAATCACAGGTATATGATATTGTACAAGATGATATGGGCTACTTGTGGCTAGGGACTCAAGGTGGCGGACTGGCAAATTTTGACGGAGAAATTTTTGAAGTATGGAATGAAAGTGATGGCTTGCTTTCTAATTATATAGATGCACTTTACACCGTTAACGACTCCTTGTTTATTGGAACAAAAAAGGGACTTTCCATAAAAGTAAAAAACAACTTTGTTAATCTAGAGGCTCCGCAAATACTTAAATTTTTTCCAGTTGATGGTCAGTTATTTTTAGCGACCAAAAATGGACTCTATACCTACAGCAAAAATAAGCTGGTGAGCAAGGTTAATTTCAATTCAGAAATTGACAATAGTGAAATCAATTCGGTTTTTTTTGATGGAAATTATTACTGGCTAGCGACCAACAAAGCTTTGTGGAAATTAAAAGAATTAGGTGATAATACTACCGAAATTATAAAAGTTGAGAAGAATAATTTCAAGTCGGTTATAGCTCATGACAATCATATTATTGCAGCAACTTTTGATGATGGTGTCTTTATAATCGATAAGGCTACAACCGATAATCGTTTTTTAATGCCGGAGCCCTCACGTATAAATTCCATGTCAATTCAAAATGAAGATGAGTTGTGGATAACTACAGATAATGAGGGAGTTACCATTGTAGAGACCACAACATTTTCAGAAATAAAAAGATTGAATACTGCCAGTGGTTTGGCAACACCGCACATAAGAAAGGTCATAAATGATGAAAACGGCAATATTTGGATTGCTACATCAGGTGGCGGATTCTACAAGTATTTTCAGAACAATTTTAAACATTATGATCAAGGAACAGGCTTAAAGGGTAATCGCATTTATGCGGTACATAACGCTCCGGACGGATTATGGTTTTCCACTTCGGAAAAAGGCTTGGCAAAAATTGATTCCGAGGGCATTCACCCATTACCAAACGAGAGTACCTTTTTCGATGTAAAAATCAAGACCATTACTAGTGATGCCAAGGGAAATATTTGGGCAGGGTCGGATAATAGAGGCTTGCTTTTTAGAGAGACCAAGATGGTCGACAGCTTGGTGTTTTCATCGAGCGAAAATTACCTTATACAGATTGATACGGTTTCGGTAGAGCGCACGGCAAATCATGTCATTGATGAAAGCAAAGGATTTCCTTCCGATTGGGTTAGAACAGTAATTGCAGACGATGATTACATATGGGCGGCAACCTATGCCCATGGTATAGTGAAATTCAACTATTATTCCGATAAAGACAGTCTGGTCATTGGCAAAACCTTTTCTAGTAGAGATGGTATTACAGATATGCTCATTAAAAGCATGGTAAAAGCTGCCGATGGTAAACTTTGGTACGCAACCCAAAAGGGTCATTTGGGGTATATAGAAAATAATAAAGTGACAACTGTAGAAACAGGCTTGGAAGAACAAACTGCAATCGGTTCTATTTTGTTTCGTGATGATACTATATTCTTGGGAACTTCAGGTAAGGGAATTTGGTATGCTAACAGTACGAATCCGGTAAATTTTCAGCAGCTAAAGGGTAGTAAACGCTTATCGTCTAATAATATATATCAGCTTATTTTTGATGACCAAGGCAACCTGTGGGCAGGTTCTGAACGCGGTGTAGATAAAATAGAACTTAGTGCAACGAACGAAATTGTAGATATCTATCATTTTGGTAGAAACGACGGATTCTTAGGTATAGAAACCTGCTTAAATGCGGTCGATAAAGATGAGGATGGCAATTTGTGGTTTGGTGCTATTTATGGGTTAACCAAGCATATCCCTAGTGAAAGTAAAAAAACGGCGGCTGCACCAAAAGTATATTTTACGGGAGTAGAAGAGCGGTATAAAAGCATTGATTCCTTGATTTTAAAAGATTGGACGAATACGACCAAGGTATTACAGTTAACTCCCGATCAAACACAGTTAGGTTTTTCCTTTAGAACAGTAGATGTTGACCACCCAAACGAAGTAGCGTATAGAACTCGGTTAGATGATAATGAGTGGAGCCCTTGGGTAAAGGAGAATAAGCAAAATTTTGCAGGTTTGGCGTATGGCGCACATACCTTTTCGGTACAATCAAGAAATTATAGATGGCAAGAAAGTGAGCCTATAGTATTCCGTTTTTTCATTGATAGTCCGCTATATCAAAAAGACTGGTTTCAATGGTCGGTTTTGGCATTGGCGGTGTTGCTATTGCTAGGCTTTGGTTGGTGGTATATACGTAAGATAAAGGCAAAAAATAGAGCGGAACAAGAACGCTTGAAAACACAAAACTATTTGTTGACCTTAGAGCAAAAAGCGCTGCAGTTACAAATGAATCCGCATTTCATTTTTAATGTTTTAAATGGTGTAAAGGCAATGGCAGGCACCAAACCAGATAAGATGGATGCTACCATAAATAGTTTTGCCATACTGTTACGGGAAACACTACAAAATTCAAGAAAAGAGCATATCGGTCTAGACCAAGAAATAAAAGCATTAAAACACTACATAGAGGTAGAACAGTTAATGGCGCAAAAGCCTTTTGAATACTCGATAAAAGTTAAAACCACTCCCGATGCCGAAGAAATATTGATACCGCCCATGCTTATTCAGCCATTTGTGGAGAATGCTATACGTCACGGAATATTAAAAGGAGAAAAGGAAGGGAAATTGGAAATAGGCTTCACGACTTCAAAAACTCATTTACATTGTAGTATTATTGATAACGGATTGGGTATTTTTAAATCGCAGAACGAAAAGGTAAAAACGGACCATCAATCAATGGCATTGACCGTTACCAAAGAAAGATTGGAATCCATTGCGGGTAAAAATACCTTGCATATCACTGAAATTAAAAATGAGGATGGTAGCGTTGAAGGTACCAAGATTGCCTTTAAAATACCGTTACTAACAGATTATTAAATTCCTATGCATACAGCGATTATAGTAGAAGATATGATTGACGCCTTAACCCTTTTAAAAAGGGATATTGAGACGCAGCACCCAGAAATTGAAATTATCGCCACGGCGCAGAGTGTAGTGGAAGCCGCAAAAGTACTGCGTAAAAATCAGCCCGACATACTGTTTTTAGATATCATGTTAGGTGACGGTACAGGCTTTGATATTTTAGAGATTTTTCCAGATTTAAAATCGAAAATCATATTTGTAACCGCAAGTGATGAGTTTGCTATACGTGCCTTTAAATTTGCTGCAATCGACTATGTGTTAAAACCCTATTCCAACGAAGATTTAAGTTTAGCGATATCTAGAGCAAAAGAGCAGTTACAGCCTAATAACGAGCGTTTGCAGATTTTAAAGGAAACTATTGAGGCTCCGGAGAAAAAGCCGAATAAGATATCGTTACATACACTAGATCAAATTATCATTGTCAGTCTAGACGATATTATCAGATGTGAATCCGACAGTAATAACACCATTTTCCACCTTCAAGATAAACGAAAGATATTTGTAACAAAGACCCTAAAATACTTTGCCGATTTATTAAGTAGTCACGATTTTGTTCGTGTACACCAAAGTCACTTGGTCAATCTACAATGCATCAGCGCCTATATCAAAACAGATGGCGGTTATTTAATGTTGAAGAATGGAGAGAACGTACCTGTATCTGTCCGTAAGAAAACTGAGATTATTGAGATTTTGGATAAGATGCATCGGTAAGGGGAAGATTAATTAGAAAATTATAAAATTTAGTCTCTATATTGTAATGGTTGTAATTATTTAAAATCAATACCACTATATTTGAATTATGGAAGTAGATATAAAAAATCTAGGAGCAATTAAGAGTGCTCATTTTGATTTAAGTAAAAGACTTACCGTTTTTTGTGGTCCTAATAATTCAGGAAAAACTTATGCGGCTTATATGGCATATGCTTTGACAAAATCTGGAATGAAATATTTTAAAAGTGAAGAAAGTATTTTTGTTCAAGACTTAATTAAGAACCAAAAAGCTAATTTTGAATTAATAACCGATTCAATCTGGAATTATAGAAGAGATGAAATTAAAAGCTTGAATAAATCTCTTGGTAGTATTTATGGAGTTTCAGAAGATATAGCTAATAATTTATTTAAAGACTTTTCGATTTCAATAGCTGAAACGAAAAAAGAATTTGATGCCAATATTCTTAGAATGAATTTTAGCAATGAGCTTAAGATAAACGATGTTACCATTGAAATATTAAAAAAAGTTGACAGCAGAGAAATTAATTTGAAATTAAAAGATACAGTAATTTCTAAAAGTAGTATTGAAATTCTTGAATTATTTTTAACCTCAAAACTTTTTTCGCTTATAGCATTCTACCCTTTTACATCAAGTTATATTTTACCAGTTGAAAGAAATTCTATTTATACTTTTAGTAAAGAATTATCAATTCAAAAACAGGAGTTTCTAGAAAGAGCACAGGAATTAGGTTCAAAGAAAAATAATAGGGACCCTTTTCATTGGTATCTTAAAAAATCTACCAGATATCCTATGCCAATTAGGGATGGTTTAGAAGTTGCCGAAGACTTAAATAATTATTCTAAGACGAAATCAGAATTCTATTCTTTTGCAGAGGAAATAGAGAATGAATTATTAAATGGTAAAGTAATAGTAACTAAAGATGGAGATGTTCAATTTTCTTCCAATAAAGCAAAAAGAAAAAAAATTCCAATTCATTTAACTGCATCGATAGTTAAGACTTTGTCAAGTCTAATTTTTTATTTAAAACATATAGCGACAAAGAATGAATTAATAATTATTGATGAGCCGGAACTAAATTTACATCCAAATAATCAAGTATATTTAGCTCGAATCTTCGCACGGCTAATAAATCAAGGTTTTAGGTTAATTATTAGTACTCACAGTGATTATATAATTAGAGAATTAAATAATTTAATAATGGCTTCATCATTGAAAAGAACGGAGCCATTAAAGTTTAATTCTTTTACATATTCCAAAGAATATTTCTTAGATTTTAAAACAGTGGGTGCTTATCTTTTTAATTTTAAAAATCCCACTTCAAGAAATGTTACTATATCTCCTATTCCAATATCTAAATCAGGATTTGATGTTGAAACAATAGATGATACAATTGATGAGTTAAATGATATTTCAGAAGAATTATTTTATGCTCTTCAAAACCAAAAGACTTTAGAGAGTACTAAAGAATGAGTAACCTTGCTTTAATTGATAATGTTTTAAATTCAGATTTCAAGAGTAAATACAATACTCTTACAGAAGCTAGTGCACAAATGTCAATTGATTGTATAACTGAAAATTGTCAGTCATTTATTTACAATTTTGATATTCAATTGAATAAATCGTTTAATGGCGGTTTCTTTCCATTTTTCAGTAATAGCAAGGGAGTGAAAAAAAGATGTGATTATATTATTTTTTCAGAATTAAACAATCAGTTATTTGCTTTAATTATTGAATTAAAAGCTGGTCAACAAGGTGCTATGGCTCAATTAAATGCAGGAGAATGTTTTGTTGATTATGTTATCGATACAGTCAATCGTGTTAATAAAACATCACTGACAATTGAAAAACGGAAAATCAGTATCCGAGAATTTGAAAGAAAAAAGAAAACAAAATTAAAAGAAATTGAATACGATCAGAATAATCATCATTTTTTTGAACAGAATAAGTTCAGAATTGCTTCATACCTGAAATAATTAATATTTAATTATTTCAAATATTAAGAAGCATTATGAAATTAAATACTTTAAAAGTTTTTGATTTAACTCATCTACTTATTTACTCTTCCAAAAAAAACAAAAAATCACCACCCCATTTTTATAGAATTCTCAAAAGCGGCAGTAAAAGTTATATTTTATGTTAAGGTTAACATAATTGTATCTAAAGCCTAACTATTTTTAGGGAGCACGAATAATTCAGTTAAAGATATTTCTAGCTCAATCGCGAGAAGAACTCAATAAGGTAGTTCAATTTTCATATGATAAGTTAGAAATAGTTGTTTTCTCAAAGAACAACGCTAACAACATTGAAACACTATAAAACTAACACATGAAAAGAAGAGATTTTGTACAGTACGCCGGGTTGGGTGCCGGAGCATTGATGATGCCATCATTATTGCTAGGTAACGACATCCCTACAGAGGCGTTACTGGAACCAGGTATGGATGCCTTGGTGAAAAAACGAATGGCAGATGTTGCCTTAAATACTGCCAAATCATTAGGCGCTACCTATGCAGATGCCCGTATTGGCAGGTATTTAAATCAGTATGTATTCACTAGGGAAGACAAAGTTCAAAACGTGGTCAATACAGAATCCTTTGGTATAGGTATACGTGTAATCGCTAACGGTACATGGGGTTTTGCCTCTACCAATAGTGTTACCGAAGATGGTATTAAAAAAGCGACGGAGCAGGCAGTTGCCATTGCAAAAGCTAACTCTAAAATTCAAAAAGAACCTGTGAAATTGGCTCCTGTTAACGCATACGGAGAGGTGTCTTGGAAAACACCAATCAAAAAAGATTTCAAGGAAGTTCCGGTTTCGGAAAAGGTAGACCTTTTATTAAGCGCCAACGCTGCTGCTTTGGATAACGGAGCAAACTTTGTGAACTCCGCCTTATTTATGGTCAACGAGCAAAAGTACTTTGCTTCAACAGACGGCTCTTATATTGATCAGGATATTCACCGCTTGTGGCCAACACTGCGAGTAACTGCTGTAGACAAGGCTGCCGGTACTTTTAAGACTAGAGAGAATATGAGTGCTCCCGTAGGTATGGGCTATGAATATTTAGACGGATTGGAATCTGAGAAAATTGATGGTCCTGCTGGATTGCGTTTATATAGAAACAGCTATGACATGGTAGAAGATGCCACTATCGCAGCAAAACAGGCAAGAGAAAAATTAACGGCTAAATCTGTTGATGCCGGTAAGTATGATTTGGTCTTAGAGCCTAATCACCTAGGTTTAACTATTCATGAGTCTGTGGGTCACCCATTGGAATTGGATCGTGTATTGGGTTATGAAGCCAACTATGCAGGTACAAGTTTTGCTTCATTGGATAAATTAAAATCGGGCAACTTTAAATATGGTAGCGACATTGTAAATCTTGTTGCGGATAAGACCCAAGTAGGTTCTTTAGGCGCTGTAGGTTATGATGATGAAGGTGTGAAAGCTAAAAAGTGGGATTTGGTACGAAACGGCGTATTAACAAATTTCCAAGCCATACGTGACCAAGCACATATGATCGGGGAAGAGGAATCTCACGGTTGTTGCTATGCACAAAGTTGGGACGATGTTCAGTTTCAGCGTATGCCAAACGTATCATTAGAGCCCGGTAAAGAAAAGTACTCTATTGCCGAAATGATAAAGGATGTAGAAAAAGGTATTTATATTGCTGGTAGAGGTTCTTACTCTATAGATCAGCAACGTTATAATTTCCAGTTTGGAGGTACTGTTTTTTACGAGATTAAAAATGGTGAAATTGTAGGTATGTTAGAAGATGTAGCCTACCAAAGCAACACCCAAGAATTTTGGAATTCATGTGTTAAGATTTGCGATAAGGATGATTACCGTTTGTTCGGTACATTCTTCGATGGTAAAGGGCAGCCTTCTCAGGTGAGCGCTGTATCTCATGGTAGTTCTACTGCCAGGTTCAATGATGTAAACGTAATTAACACAGGTAGAAACATTTAATTGTTTCACTCTAAAAAGAACAACAATGGCAATTTATACGAAAGAAGAAGCAAGAAAAATATTGGAGAAGGCATTGAGCTTTTCCAAAGCCGATACCTGCGAAATTAATTTAAGCGGGTATAATAGTGGTAATATAAGATATGCAAGAAATACGGTATCTACATCGGGGTACAGTTCTAACCAAAGCTTGGCGGTACAGTCTAGCTTCGGTAAAAAATCAGGTACGGCAACTATTGATGAGTTCGATGATGCATCATTGGAAAAAGTAGTGAGAAGGGCAGAGGAGTTGGCACAACTTTCTCCTGAGAATCCGGAGTTTATGGAACCTTTAGGTCCGCAAGAGTATGATGAATCGATAACATATAGCGAGTCAACAGCAAACATAACGCCGGAGTATAGAGCAGAAGTAGCCAGTAGCAGTATTGTACCTGCAGCTGCAAAAGATGTTACCGCAGCAGGATTTTTAAATGATTCGGCAGGTTTTAGCGCTATGATCAATTCAAAGGGGCTGTTCGCTTACAATCAATCTACCGATGTCGATTTCACAGTAACCATGCGTACCAATGATGGTACCGGTTCTGGTTGGGTTAAAAGAGATTTTAACGATGTAGATAAGTTCGATGCTGAAGAAGCTGCAAACACTGCAATTGATAAAGCAGTACTTTCAAGAGAGGCAAAAGCAATTGAGCCAGGGAAATATACGGTGATATTAGAGCCAGCTGCCTCGGCAGATTTGTTACGCAACATGTTCCGCTCTTTAAACGCGCGTTCTGCAGATGAAGGCAGAAGTTTTATGTCCGCTCCTGAAGGTAAAAATAAGATAGGGGAGAAAATAGTGGATGAGCGCGTTAATATTTATTCAGACCCATTGCACCCAGAAGTACCTACAGCTACTTGGAACGGAGAGGGGCAACCTATAAAAAAGACGAGTTGGATTGAAAACGGAGTGGTGAAGAACTTGGCGTATGACCGTTTTTGGGCAAAGGAAAAAGGTGTGGAGCCAGTTCCTTTTCCGTCGAACGCAATTATGGCTGGTGGCGATGCAAGCTTGGAAGAATTAATCAAGAGTACAAAAAAAGGAATTTTGGTAACACGTTTATGGTACATCCGTAGTGTAGATCCACAGACCTTGTTATATACGGGACTTACCAGAGACGGAACGTTCTACATAGAAAACGGTGAAATTAAATACCCTGTAAAAAACTTCAGGTTTAATGAGAGTCCGATCATCATGCTGAACAATCTAGAAACGCTTGGAAAACAAGTACGTATCAACGGTAATTTAATACCTTATATGAAGGTGCGCGACTTTACGTTTACCAGTCTTTCAGATGCGGTGTAAGGCATCATAAAGCACTATAAACTGGTTGATTGTGACACTTCACATCAGCCAGTTTTCTTTTTTCTATCGGAATAAAAACACTAATTACTTGCCCTTGAGCAACGAATTTTTCTTTACGAGATTACAGTATGAATCCGGAGATTGGGATGTGGATCAGCGCATGCCATCCAACCTGCTGAATTCATTGGTAGAGTACACCACTTTGAAAGTAGATACGCAAGAGAAGATAATCACCTTGGCAAGCGATGATATTTTTAAGAGTCCGTTTTGTTATATCTCAGGTCATAAGTTGGTAGAGTTTACTAAGAAGGAAAAAGAGAATTTTGAGAAGTATGTTCGCAACGGAGGCTTTGTTTTTGCCGATGATTGCAATCACGATATTGACGGCTTGTTCGCAAAATCCTTCGAGCGGCAAATGGAAGAAATTTTTGGTCCGTCCGAATTAAAAAAAATACCCAACGACCATGAAATCTATACCATATTCTTTGATTTTGAAGACGGTCCGCCCACCACATCACAAGAGCTGAACGGCTGGGGCGATGATTTGGTGCACGATTATTTAAAGGCAATAGTCATCAATGGTAGAATAGGAGTACTGTACAGTAATAAGGATTACGGTTGCGAGTGGGATTATGATTTTAGAAACAAACGTTGGTACAAAATAGACAATACACGGTTTGGGGTCAACATTGTCATGTATGCCCTAACCTCATAAACATATTTTTGAATGGATAAAGAATTACAACGCATTGCAGATGAGGTAGAAATGCTTTCCGGTAAATTAAGTGCCTTAAAGCAAGAAATCGGGAAAGTGATTATTGGGCAGGAAGAAACCGTATCGCAATTACTGATTACGTTTTTAGCCGGTGGTCATGCATTGTTAGAAGGGGTTCCCGGTTTGGCAAAAACACTAATGATCAGGACTTTGGCAAATGCCATCGATTTAAAGTTTAAAAGAATACAGTTTACGCCTGATCTAATGCCTTCGGATATTATTGGGACAGAGATTTTAGAAGAAGACCATACTACGGGCAAAAAGTTCTTTAAGTTCAATAAGGGTCCTATTTTCTCTAATATTATCCTGGCGGATGAAATTAACCGTACGCCACCAAAAACACAGGCAGCCTTGTTGGAAGCTATGCAGGAGTTTGAGGTAACTTACGGCGATAAAACCTATCCGTTAGATAAGCCATTCTTTATTTTGGCTACACAAAACCCCATTGAGCAGTCTGGTACATTTGTTTTACCAGAAGCACAGCAAGACAGGTTCTTGTTGTACATCAAAATAGGATATCCAACACAGCAAGATGAAGAAGCTATTTTAAAAGCGACAACGGGTACCTTTAAAAAGAAATTGAACCGAGTTATTTCGGGCGATGATATCGTGCGTTTGCAACAGTTGGTAAGAGAGGTATCCATCAGTGATGCGCTCATCAGTTTTGTGAGTGATATCATCAGGGCAACCCGCCCAGAAACCACGACCGATGCGTATGTGAAAGACTGGGTAGATTGGGGCGCAGGTCCGCGTGCAGGTCAAGCTATGATTTTAACGGCAAAGGCTAATGCCTTGTTAGAAGGTAGGTTAGCGGTAACATTAGATGATATTAAAGCAGTGGCATTGCCCGTACTTCGTCATAGGGTATTGGTGAATTTTAGGGCAGAAGCAGAAGGCATTACGTCTGATAATGTGGCAACCCATTTACTGAGTGCCATTCAACTAAGAGGTAAATAATAACTCTCGATTATCGAGTTTATGGCAAAACAGGACTATCAAGATTTATTAAAACCAGAGGTCATCAATACAGTTGAGGGACTTTCCTTAATATCGCGCATTGTGGTAGAGGGCTTTACGGCGGGTTTAAATAGAAGTGCCAGCGTGGGTCCTGGAATGGAATTTAGTCAGTACAGAGGTTACGAACCCGGTGACGATTTACGACTGTTGGATTGGAAAATGTTGGCACGTTCCGGTAGGTATTACATTAAACAGTCGGAAATTGAAAGTCAGGTGACCATTAAGTTCATCGTAGACGCCAGTGCATCTATGTTGCATAAAGAAGTGGAACTTTCAAAAGTAGATTTTGTAAGGGTGCTGGTAGCAACTTTGGCATATATGGCACACAAACAAGGTGATGCGGTGGGCTTATTCGCCTTAAATGAAAAAGATGCCGTTAGCATATATCCTAAAGCGGATAAAAAGCATTACAACAGGTTGCTGTTAGAATTGATTAAACTCTCAAACACTGGCAAGTGGCCGGCAGCCCATATTTCAAACAAACGCATACCGAACAGAGGAGGGAAGGAGCTGATTTTCTTCTTGACGGATATGTATGAAACTGGTGAAGAGATTTCAAAATTTATAAAGGGATTAAAATCCACCAAGAACGAAGTGGTGGTTTTGCAAATTATGGGTGCTGCCGAAATGGATTTCAATTACGGTGCTAATATCACTTTTGAAGATTGGGAAACAGGGGCAAGAATAAAGGTAGATACGCAGCAGGCAAAAACTGAATACTTGAATGCTCTTGAAAACAGATTGAAAAATATTAAAGAAGAATTGCTGTCTAACGGAATAGACCATCATGTGTTCAGAATGGATGCACCTTTGGGCGAAGCACTTCAGTTATTTTTAAAACAACGAAAAAGAATCGGTTAGTATGTCATTTGCACATCCTTCATATCTATGGGCTTTATTGGGACTTCTAGTTCCCCTAGCTATCCATTTATGGAGTAAAAAGGAAGCAAAGACCATAAAAATTGGTAGTGTACAGTGGTTATCAGAATCGAAATCAAAACAATCTAGCAGTATTCAATTGAATGAATGGTGGTTATTGGTATTACGCATAGGCATCATTTCGCTGTTGGTATTGTTGATGACAAAACCACAATGGCATTCAAAAGTGAGTACTACATCCCTGACTTACATCATTGAACCAGAGCTGATGCAGCATACTGGTTTTATGTCTCGCTTCAATGAAATAAGCGATGATCAAGAAAATAGACTGTTAAGTAAAGGCTTACCGTTAATTGAAAATGAACAAGACATAACTACGCAGCATTTCCTACCTGATTATTGGGCTTTGGCAACTGAAATGGATGCCCTGCAGACCGATAGTATTGTTGTCTTTACCAAGGGTTTTGCAAAAGGATTAAAAGGAGCCAGACCGGAAACCAAGCATAAGATGCATTGGGTAGTCATTGATTCCGCATTAGCGAAGGAGGCACCAATACTAGCCTATAAAAAGAAGAACGGTTTACAATTGTTTACAGGCAAGAGTACGCCCGTTGCCACTAAAGTCAGCAAAAAAAATATCAAGTTAGGAGATGAATTTACACTTAACGATAATGGCGATAGCTTAGTAATTTCAGGAACGAATCCGTCTAAGAAAATTCCTGTGTATGTTCAGAACCCCATTAAAATAGCACTTTTTTATTCCGATAGTTTACAGAAGGACAAATCGTATATAGAGGCAGCGTTAAAGGCGCTTTCCATCTATTTGGATAGGGAGATTCAGGTAGAATCTAACTTAGATACGGAAGTAGAATCGAACAAAGAAGCAGATGCAGTCATCTGGCTGAGTGCAAAACCTGCCCCTAAAACGGCTAAAAAGTTACTAGCTTTTAAAGAGGATGCGCTATCGCAATCAATGATAATTGCCGGTGTAGCCGAGCATACGTTCTATTTGACCAAACGCATAAACTCAGAGAACGCGGTTACGGAACGGTTGACGGAGCAATTGTTGAAATTGCTGGAAATCAATGGTGAAGTTGAAAAATTAGTAGCTGAGGTAGATGATCGTTCGGTAACTGCGGCTGAATTGGAAACCACTTATACACCTAGTAAAAAGAAACAAAAACAATTGGCAAGTCAGAATGTGAATCCGTACTTATGGTTAATACTTTTAGTATTGTTATTGGTAGAACGCTTTGTAGCATATAAACGCAAACAGTGATGGAGCAGGGCAAGTTGCATTTAGTCAAATTTCAAAAGCGATGGCAGTTGTTGTCATACGCCGAGACAGTTCTGTATGCCTTGGGAATTGCCGTACTATGCTATTTTGTTACTGAAAACGTATGGTTTGGCTTGGCATTATTTATTATAAGCGTGCTATTTTTTGTTTTCATTAAAAAGCCTTGGAAGCATAATTTGAACGCTACCAGTTCATATATAGATGCCCACGTTTTAGAAGCATCTTTTAGTACGGGATTGTTATTACAACCAGAAGACAACTTATCCAATTTAGCGAGGTTGCAACGCTATAAGGTATCGGAAGAGCTCACCAAAAGATTGGGAGATATAAGTCCGCCAAACGCCCTAAAACAAGCTTTTTTAGTCATGCTAGGTTGTATATTGCTCGGCTTTGTATTGCACAAATCGGCTATATTTCGAGGGGTTGTAGACGAGCTGAACAATCCGAAAAATACCGAGCAAATTCAATTCGTGGGAACGGATAGTTTACAAGCTAAAAGCAGTATACCGGCAATTGAAAAGCAGGAAATACGGGTTAATTACCCATCGTACACAAGATTGGGAAGTAAGACTACAGCAGACCCAAATATAAAGGCTGTTGCCGGAGCTAAAATTCACTGGAAGTTACAATTTGATGCCGCAGTTGTAGCACCGGTATTAGATGTGATGGGCGAGTTAATACCCATGCAAAAATCAGAAACAGGTTATCAAGTACAATTGCCTTTAACAGCATCAGGTTTTTATAGTTTCAAATTCCAAAATGAAGAAGGAACAGAGTTTACATCCGATTTGTTTTCGTTGGAGGCAGTAGCGGATAATCCGCCCGAAATAGAGATTTTAGGATTGGAACAGTACACCTATTTTGATTTTTCCGATAAAAAATTGGTAGAACTGCAAAGTACCATTACAGATGATTTTGGAATTGATGAAAGCTACATTATTGCAACGGTAAGTAAGGGCACGGGAGAGTCTGTAAAGTTTAGGGAAGAAAAATTGAATTTTAAGGAAGCCATTTCAAAAGGGACCAAATCTTTACGAGCCACTAAAATACTAGATCTGAATGCTTTGAAAATGGAAGTCGGCGATGAGCTTTATTTTTATATAGAAGCCTTTGATGAAAAACAGCCGAAGCGTAATGTGGCACGTAGCGAAACGTATTTTGCAGTAATCAAAGATACCGTGGGAGAGCAATTTGGTGTAGAAGGAACTTTAGGTGTAGACCAAATGCCCGATTATTTTAGAAGTCAGCGACAATTGATTATTGACACCGAGAAATTAATAAAAGATAAACCCAGCATTTCAATTCAAGAATTTAAATCGAGAAGTAATGAATTGGGGTTTGACCAAAAAGCGTTGCGCCTTAAATACGGACAGTTTATGGGCGACGAATCTGAGATGGAAGAAGCACCTGCCGTGATCGAAAGTCATGAAGAAGGTGAAGACCATGATCATGCTGAAGATCAAGAAAATATACTAAAAGAATTTATGCATGACCACGATGGTGATAACGAGCATAACCTGGTAGAACAACATGGGCACGAACATGAAGAAACAAGCGAAGAAACAGAAGACCCTTTACATGATTACCTTCATAATCACGATGATCCAGAAGAATCTACCTTGTTTGAAGAATCGTTAAAAACCAAATTGAGAAAGGCATTAAGTATTATGTGGGATGCCGAATTGCATTTGCGATTGTATGAGCCAGAAAAGTCGTTGCCATTTCAATACGAGGCTTTAAAATATATTCAAGAAATTAAAAATAGTGCTCGTATTTATGTACATCGCATAGGATTTGACTCACCACCGATCAAAGAGGAAACTAGGCTTACCGGAAAAATAAAGGACATTAAAAATTATAGTAAAAACGAAACTACTAGTGCGGATCTGCCTTTTGAAGCTATTAAAAACGCAGTTAGCCGTTTGGAACAGTTGGTACAAGGCGAACAGGAGTTTAAAGAGGATGATACTATACTCTTTACCGCTGCAGGCAATGAGCTGGCACAATTGGCAATAGAAAACCCGGGTAAATATTTGCAGGTCTTGCAAGGCTTAAAAAGTATAGAGAACAACACAGGAAGAAACCTTGAAAATTACAGATTCGTTCAAAAAGAATTGTTATTGGCTTTGCCAAGTACGCCGCAGGTGCCCGGATCTGAAAAAGTGTACACAGACGAAATTAATTCACTATTTCTAAAACAATTGGAAGTGTATGATTGATGGAATTTCGTTTGTACAGAAAGAATTGCTACTACCTATTATTTCAAGTGGTGTATTGTTATTTGCTGCATTTATTTTTAAGGAATGGCAAACTCGAAACAAGGGCAGGTTTACTTTAAATGCTATAGTTGCATTTATAACATTGTTCGCCTTAATTTTAATTATTTTAGAACCTAGCAAAGAAGTAGAAGTACAGCACAAGCAAGGACTACTTTTAACCGAAGGCTACCGAGCGGAACAACAAGATAGTTTAGGGGCTATTTATGAGGGGATTCAGGTATTGGAATATAACCACAAGCAATCGGTTCGTAGGGCTTTAGATTCGCTCACAAGTCTGGTTGTTATTGGCGATGGGGTAGCACCCTACGATTTTTATAAGTTCGATAGTATTCCAACAAGTTATTTAGCTAACGAAATTACACCAGGTATTACCAAAGTAAAATTTAATGATCACCTTGTTTTAGGGGATGAGTTTAGGCTGAGCGGAACTTATGCTAAATCGAAGTCAGGTTCCATCTTGGTATTGCAAGATTCGCGAGGTAATTGTTTGGATTCTATACTTTTAAAAGACAAGAGTTCGCAAAATTTCTCCTTAAAAACAGTCCCAAAAGTTAGTGGTGATTTTATTTTTCAATTATCCCAGAAAGATAGTGTGGGTAAGGTGTTAGCATCGAATCCGCTACCAATTACAATTCGTGTAAAAGAACCTATTCGCGTATTGATAGTAAACACCTTTCCAACATTTGAAACAAAATACCTCAAGAATTTTTTAGCGGATCAGGGGTATGAAGTTACGATTCGTACTCAGTTGACAAAAGGCAAGTATAAGTTCGAGTATTTTAATACGAAAGCATCGCCAATTTATCAATTTACGGAGGAGAACTTAAGTAAGTTCAATGTGGTTATTACAGATACCGAAACCTATTTCAATTTCGGAAAAACGGTAAAAAATCGCTTTGAACATAGCATACGTGAAAATGGATTAGGCTTTTTTATTCAACCAACGGAACTACTGTTTAAACTTGGTAAAGCAATGCCTTATTTTAGTTTTAAAAGCGATGGCGTAAATGAGCTGCAATTGCCCAATAGTACCGTCAACATAGAAAAATACCCTTTTACATTTAATGAAACATTCGCCGTGAATGCTATAGATTCAAATGAACTTGGAAAATTATCGTATTACAAGCAATTGGGTTTGGGTAGAGTTGCAACCACAACATTGTTAAATAGTTATCAATTATTGTTGCAGGGAAAGGATCAAGTCTATAAGAGCATTTGGACTCAGATTTTAGATAAGATTGTTCAACGAAAAGAACAGGCGGTAGCATGGCAATCGCAAACGGAATTGCCAAAAGTGGGTGAACCTTTCTCTTTTGTATTACGTACCGGTTTGGAAGATTTTCAGGTAATAAATACTGAAGAAAAACGTATTCCATTGCTACAAGACGGAAATGTATCTTTTAAATATTCGGGTACTACATATCCGAAGAAAGCAGGGTGGAATACTTTGGAAGTAGAAGGTGACAGTACCACTCAATTTTCCTATTACGTTTATGATGCCGATGATTGGAAATCTTTAAGTGCCTCGAATACAAGAGCTGCTAATACTAAAAAGTTTGGTAAAGAAATAAAGGAAAATAGGACAGTTATGGTGAACCGTCCTATATCGCTACTATTACTTTATATATTGTTTCTATTGGGAATTGGATGGTTATGGTTGTCTCCAAAATTATCATCCCAAAGTTAAATCAGTTTTAATGTGGTAGTTTGTCCTTTAGCAAACCGTAAACGAATGTGCCTAGAATAGCACTTGCAATTACGATTAAGATAGAAAAGTAACCAGCGCCTGCAAGCACGTACATAGGACCTGGACAAGCACCTGCTAAAGCCCATCCTAAACCGAATATGATTCCGCCAATCAAATAATTGGTCACACCCTTCCTTTTGGGGTGCAAGTTCATTTCTTTTCCTCCAATGGCTTTGATGTTATTTCTTTTAATAATCTGAACGCCAATTACCCCTAGAACAAGGGCAGAGCCAATAATGCCATACATATGGAAAGAGCCAAATTGGAACATTTCATAAATACGAAACCACGAAGCAGCTTCAGATTTATACATGATGATGCCGAAAAATATACCTATGGTCAAATAACTTAAATACTTCATGTTAGCTAAAAATTAGTGGGAATAAAAGGTGAATCATAACCAAGCCGCCAATAAAGAAACCAATCACGGCAATTAAAGAAGGCAACTGTAAATTACTTAGTCCGGATATAGCGTGACCACTGGTACAACCACCCGCATAACGAGCACCAAACCCAACCATGAATCCGCCTAAAATTAGCACGGCAAGTACAAATGAATCAGTTAGGTTTTCAGAAGCAAAAAGCTCCGTAGGTAAATAAGCTTCACCCGCGCTTTCAATTCCGTAATCCGTTGAAAGTTGTTGTGCAACTTCAGGATTTATTTTTACTGTATTGTTGGACATAAATTGAGAAGCGATAAATCCGCCAATAACAGCACCAAGAACAACAATTAGATTCCATCGTTGTGCTTTCCAATCGAACTTAAAGAAATCTGAATATTTTGCGGCACCACCAATAGAACACATGGTTCTAAGATTAGAAGACATGCCAAATTGTTTGCCTATGTACAGTAGTACAAACATGGTTAAGGCAATTAAAGGTCCGGCCACATACCATGGCCAGGGATCGTAAATCAAATTCATAGTCATATTTTGAAACGCAAAGAAATGGAATTTAGAACACTTGCTTGGTAACCAATGTTACACAAGTTAGCGCTCTAAGAGTTTGATCAATTTAAAAGATTTGAGTAAATGGAAAAGCCCTGGAATAATTAAGACACCGCCTACAAGTAAAGAAATGCCCAAAACGTTCATAACACTATCAGGAACAGGTTGTTCATAAATGCTGATGCTACCGGTAGTGGTGAAAAGTATGTTTGGAAAATGCGTAATAGTAGCCGCAAATAGAATAAAGAATATTTGAATGCCTGCCAATGCCCTAGAAATGATTCTTCTACCGGATTTAATACTATTCCATAGCGGAAACAATAAAATGCCGGAAATTAAAATGGCAGAGATTGACCAGATGTTACTAATGAAATCTACAACAAAAGCGATACCTGACAAATACCCATATGCCAATGTTATAAAACCCAAAGAAACTACTACTATAGTTGCTATAGAGGCTTTTCTCATGTAAATGGATTTACTGGTGTCATCTACCTCGCCAATTAAAAATATCGATGCCAAGAAAGCACAAAGGGCTGCATAAAAGAACCCCGTTAAAATGGAAAAAATATTGAACCAAGAGTGTATATAAACTTCCAAAAAACTATGGTTTTCCATCTGTGATGGATTAATAATGTCTCCACTGACCACGCCGCCCATGGTAAGGCCTAAGAATATTGGGGTAACTAGACTAGAGGTTTTAAACATCCAATCATATAAAATTTGTGAACTGTCTTTATAGGCATCATAATATCGAAATACAAAGGCAACACCTCTAAGGGTTATACCCAGTAATACCAGGGTTAATGGAATATGTAGTGCGAGCACTAAAATGTTGTAGTAATGGGGGAAGGCGATCCATAGAATCACGATTAAAATAATAATCCAAATATGGTTGGCCTCCCAAACCGGACCCATTACTTGGTAGACGGTCTTTTTATTGATAGCTTGGTTTTCTTTAGAGGAGAACAACTCAATGATTCCCGCGCCAAAATCTGCTCCAGCCAGTAAAACGTATAGCAATAAAGAAATGGCAAGAAAGGCTAGTACAACGTAGATCATGCTTCATTGGTTTTAACACTGTTCAAGAATTTAATTTGCCTTGCCATTAACCATGTTACCGCAATGGTCAATATGGTATATATAGCTATATAAGTGTACAAACTAAATACAATACCTGGCATTGGGGTAACGGCATCCTTGGTTTTCATAATGTTGTGTATGATCCAAGGTTGCCTACCAACTTCGGTAACGATCCAACCAGCTTCAAGGGCAACAAAGCCCAATGGAGCTAAAAGAGCAAACAACAACCAGAATTTTGGCATATTGAACCAAGATTTCTTTTTGTACTTGGCTACAAAAAATAGCATTCCCGCTATCATTAAAAGTGTGCCTAGTCCCACCATGGTCTGAAAAGCGTAATGGACCATGGCAACATTAGGTTGCTCATCTTTAGGAAAATCATTTAATCCTTTTACTTCGGCATTAAAATCACCAAAAGCAAGAAAGGATAAGGCATTGGGAATTTCCAGCTTGTACTTGACCTCTTGAGTTTCGTTATCCACAATTCCGCCAATATAGAGCGGAGCTCCTTTTTTGGTTTCGTAATGCGCTTCCATGGCAGCCAACTTAACGGGTTGCCTTTCTGCAATATCCTTGGCAGAAAGATCTCCGCTCAAGGGCTGTAGAATAGCAGCTATGGCGGCAAATGTTATGGCTATTTTAAATGCTTTCTTATGAAGCTCAACATTACGTTTTTTATAAACTTGGTAAGCATGAATACCTGCTACGGCAAAGCCTGTAGCCGTAAAAGCGGCTAAGGTCATATGCAAAGCTTGGGTAAACCATGCAGGATTAAATAGTGCTTTTACCGGATCTATATTTAAGAATTCGCCATTAATGTAATCAAAATCGGAAGGTGCGTTCATCCAACCATTGGCGGAAACTACTAAAATACCGGACATTACTCCAGATATACCTACGATGATACCGGTGAACCAGTGAAAAGTTTCAGGAATTTTTTTCCATCCGTAAAGGTAAAATCCTAAAGCAACGGCCTCCACAAAAAATGCTGCACCCTCTAATGAAAATGGCATGCCAATAATAGGACCTGCATGTTTCATGAATTCAGGCCACAAGAGACCTAGTTCAAAGGAAAGTGCAGTACCGGATACGGCACCTGTTACAAAGAAAATGGCAACACCTTTTTGCCATGATTTTGTGAGCGTAAGGTAAATGGGATTGCGTGTATTCAACCATTTTTTGTGGGATACCACCATAAAAAATGGCATAACCATACCAATGCAGGCGAACACAATATGGAAAATAAGGGTAAACGCCATTTGTAGTCTTGCAGCATCTATATTTTCCATAATCCACCTGTTTTAAATATGGATATAAAGATACGAAATGGTGTGTTTTTCTTACGTTACAAAGGTTACCTAAATCAAAAGAAAAGTGTTAAAAATCCATATGGTTCGCTGGTTATGGCATTAAGATATAACCATCTAATTGATAATTGGCCAGCACCATCATTGCAGAAAGACCAAGTTGTGTATTTGGGTTAAGATCTTCGGCTCCAATACCTCTAGAAGCTGTTGCTTGAGCGCAAACATAGAATTGTACTCCGTAGTCCTTTAAAAGCTGTATAACCTCTGCATTAGGGTTTTCTTTCTCATATTTAGCTTTGTATTTTTCGTCGTTCAAAGCCGTGAATGTTGCACCACCATGTATGGCAGCAACAATATTTATATTGTCAGCGGAAACACCACCCGAGCCTAACATGTTTATTAAACGGGCAATTTTAAAATAGCCAATATTGGTACCATGCATTTCACGGTCATCCTTAAGGTCAAAAACGATATTATATTTTTTAGAAGCATCGGGTTGAACTGCTACGTCTTTGAATTCTTTAATTTTTCCGTAACCGTTTATAATCGGGGTCGTCCATTCCTGAGCGGTAGTAAGTTGTATGGCCATAATTGTTATTAATAAAAGAAGCGCTTTTTTCATGTGTTTCGGTATTTATAATGATTGTAAAATTGGTTTGAATCTAGAAGTACTAATTTCTACATTTTTGAATAGTAATGAAAGTAAGTTAATGTATTTAACGCAAGTGTAACTAGGGTTACTGTCATAATGGTGCAATAATTATAGATTCGTTATTTAAATTAGCGTTAGATTACATTTATATGAGTGATTTACGAATTTTGGCGAAACAACTTTTTAGGTTGTTTACAATTGTGTTTGTATTAATAGGTCTAATTTTTATTTGGCTTTTTACCTATGAACCCAATACTTCCGCTGGATTTTCAAATGAAGGTGGAAAGGAAGAAGAAGTTGTTTGGCAACCTAAAAATCCCATTTCTGAAATAGAAAACATGCCTTTTGAAGTCAAAAAGGGATATTACCTAATATCGGAGACTTCAAGGTATATGGGGCCTGGGGCAGCAAAAACCGAAGATAGGTATAGCGGTAACAATTTGGCATGTTCCAATTGCCACTTACAAAAAGGAGCCCAGGCAGGTTCAGGTTCTTGGGTGGGAATTTTAGAACGTTTTCCCCAATTTGGTGGTAGGGGCAATAAAATTGGGACTATAGAAGACCGCATTAACGGTTGTATGGAACGCAGTATGAACGGTAGAATGCTTCCGCCGGATTCAGATAAACTTGTGGCCATTGTTGCCTATATGAATTGGTTGAGCGAAGGCTTACCTGAAGATAGAAAGGCGGAATTTAAAGGGTATCCAAAGATTAAAATTCCGGATGAAAAGGTAGATTTAGTAAAAGGTAAGCAAGTGTATACCAAAGAGTGTGTTATTTGCCATGGAGAAAACGGAGCTGGGGTTTTGAGTCTAGAGGATAACAACAGTTATACGTACCCACCATTGTGGGGAGAAGATAGTTTTAATGATGGAGCGGGTATGCACAGGGTAATTACGTCGGCGGAATTTATAAAGAGTAACATGCCCTATTTACAAGCCACTTGGGATAACCCTAAACTTACCGATGAAGAAGCATACCATGTTGCGGGTTATATAAATAGCTTTAGCAGATCACATAAACTAAATACCGAAAATGATTATCCCGATAAAAAGCTAAAACCGGTGTCTACACCCTACGGTCCTTGGGTAGATGATTTTACGCCCGAGCAGCATAAATATGGACCGTTTCCACCTATAATGGATTTCTATAAGGAGAAATACGGAATTACTAAAACAAAGTAACCCCATGCGATTAGTATATCTGTTCATTATTTGTTTGCCTATATTTTCTATTGCACAGGATTCTGTAGCGGTAAAGAAAAAAGGAACCCTTTCAGGGCAATGGCGTACGTATTATATGATGACATCAAATAAGGGGGAGTTAAAAGACTTTAATGCTTTGGCAACCGGAGGTAAACTAAAGTATCAGTATAATTTATTGGAAAATTTAGAAATAGGCGCGGCATTGTATAATTCTACGAATTTAGGGTTACAAGATTTAACCATACCAGATGTAACAACCGGAAGAATTAGTAGATACGAAGAAGGATTGTTTGATAGGTTGGATTTAGAGAACGATGCAGTTTTTTTATTGGGAGAACTGTATGCGAAATATAAATTAAATAAGCACACCTTTACATTAGGTAGATTGAAGATCAATACACCCTTGATCAACCCCGAAGATGGTAGAATGATACCTACTTTGGTACAAGGTTTTTGGTATCGGTTTAATGCGGAAAAGGCAAAGTTTCAATTGGGCGTTTTAAATGAAATAGCACCGCGGTCAACCGGAGAGTTTTTTGATATTGGGGAAAGTATTGGTACCTATCCCGTAGGTAGAAACATTTATGGTAATACATCGGGGTATGGTGGTAATACTGAATCTGACTATGTATTAATGGCAAATGCGGATTTTAAGCTGTCAAAAGAATTTAGTGTAAATGTTTGGAACCAATATGTGGATAACGTCTTTAATGCTGTCTATATAAAACCTAAATTAAAAGTATCTAAAACTATTAGTTTAGAAGGGGAGTGGCTGCATCAAAATAAGGTAGGTGATGGTGGTAATACTATAGATTCTCTCAGGTATTACAATCAAAATTCATCGGACATATTAGGGTTAAAAATTGGGTATAAAAGTAAAGTAGGTTTACTATCATTAGGTTACGATAGAATATTGCCGAACGGTCAATTTTTATCACCTAGAGAGTGGGGTAGGGAAGACTTGTTCAGTTTTCAGAAAAGAGAACGTAGTGAAGGCTCTGCAGATAATCATGCGTTAGTGTTCAATTACATCAATTCCTCTAATATAATTGATGAAGAATTAAATCTAAAAACTATTTTAAGCGTAGGAAAACATTGGAAGGGCAGCGTAACCGATGCTACTTTGAACAAATATGCATTACCAGATTACACCCATATTAATTTAGATGTTTTCTTTACGATTAAAAAGTTAAAACATTTACGACCAGAACTATTGATCACTTCTAAAATTGCAAATGGGAATATTCCGAACAACCCTAACCTATATTTCAATAAGGTTGATATGTTTCATTTAGATTTAATTTTGAATTACAATTTTTAAACTATCCAACGGTATGGTAGTTAATGGTAAATAAAATTAGCCCTACTTTCTCATTTTACAAGTATTTATGCCTAACAATGAATATAGCGGGCAAAAGCTTATAAAAGTAGTTAAGATTAAAACACCGGCCACTGCTGCCATTAAATAGCCTATAATACCGGTAACAGTATCAGTATAGAATGTAGTCAACAACGCTACTGCGATAAAAAGTCTGATGAAACGGTCTGTGCTTCCCATATTTTTTTTCATAATATTAGTTTTAATGGTTTTTGATGTATTGTTATATGTAATGTTGTCGTAAGTTTTTAGACCTATACCAAAGGCAATGGTCATTCTAAATAGCTAATAGCCAAAGTAGTATTAATTGAGCACCTTTGGTATGATATTCGTCATGTTCAAAATTGACCAAAAACAAGGAATTGTATTGTAACTTTGGTTACAGCACCATTAATATGAATAAGGTATTTTTGCAAAAAGTTAGAGGACAATGGAAGCATATGTAGAGGCCTTTTTAAATGCGATTACCGGAACGTTAAGTTGGACATGGAAATCTATCATTTTCAACGTTCCATGGTATCTAAACTATTTTTGGGGATTGATTTTGATTTCCCTTATCGTATGGATATTGGAAATTGTTTTTCCATGGAGAAAAACTCAAGGTGTTTTTAGAAAGGACTTTTGGTTAGATGGCTTTTATATGTTTTTCAACTTCTTTTTGTTTGCCATTGCCATAAGTGGAATTTACAAGATACTGGGGGTTTTCTTTGAAGATATAGGTATTAAAGCCAATAGTTTAGCACTTATAGATATCTCTAATTGGCCTATGTGGGGGCAATTATTACTGTTTTTTATCGTATTGGATTTTGTACAGTGGTTTACCCATGTTTTGCTTCATAAATATGCATTTTTATGGAATTTTCACCAAGTGCACCATAGTGTAAAGGAAATGGGCTTTGCGGCTCATTTGCGCTATCATTGGATGGAGAATATATTCTATAAACCTTTAAAGACATTTGGGGTTATGATTCTTGGCGGTTTTGAACCGGAACAAGCGTATATTGTTCATTTTGCCGCTATAGCCATAGGTCATTTTAATCACTCCAATATTAAGATTACTTGGGGACCTTTAAAATATGTTTTAAATAATCCGGTAATGCATTTATACCACCATGCTTATGATTTACCAAAAGGTACATACGGTGTAAATTTTGGAATTAGTTTAAGTCTTTGGGATTATATATTTAAAACCAATTACATACCCGAAGATAGTGGGAATGTAAGACTAGGTTATCCGGGAGATGACGATTTGCCCAAGAGCTTTTTTGGGCAACTGGTACACGGTTTTGCACCCAAAAAGAAAAGTCGGCCTACTAAGACCGACTAACTTTTTACTCAAATTATAATGAAGTTGGGCAAACAAATTCCGTTACGGGAACACCAGCTTCTTTTATTGCCGCAAATCCACCTTTTACATCAATGAAGTTATGTATACCTCTACTTTTTAAGATAGACGATGCTATCATGCTTCTATAGCCACCTGCACAATGTAGGTAGAACAATTTATTGTCTGGAAACTTAGCTAAATGGTCATTAATGTAATCTAGCGGCGTATTAACAGCATCTATGATGTGTTCAGATAAAAATTCGGATTCTTTTCTTACATCAAAAACTGGAGGTTTCTCGGTCTCAATTGCTTTTTTAAGTCCGTCTGCATTAACCTGACTTACGGTGTCATACTCCATTGATGCATTTTTCCAAGCATCAAAACCTCCATCTAGGTATCCTAAGGTACCATCAAAGCCAACTCTAGATAATCTGGTGACCGCTTCTTTTTCCATACCTATAGGAGCAACTAATAAAATGGGTTGTTCTACATCGGCAATCAGGGCGCCCACCCAAGGTGCAAAACTTCCGTTCAATCCAATGAATATGGATCGAGGAACATGTCCTTTGGCAAAATCATCTTGATGGCGTACATCTAAAACAATGGCACCGGTTTCATTTGCTGCCGCCTCAAAAGCAGCTGGTGATAAAGCTCTTGTACCACGTTCCAAAACTTTTTTAACGTCCTCATAACCTTCTTTGTTCATTTTAACGTTCAATGGAAAATATTGCGGTGGAGGTAACAATCCGTCGATTACCTCATCAATAAACTCTTCTTTGGTCATATCCGCGCGCAAAGCATAGTTCATCTTTTTCTGGTTGCCTAGCGTGTCTACCGTTTCTTTCATCATGTTTTTTCCGCATGCAGAACCGGCTCCATGGGCAGGATATACAATTACGTCATCTGCCAGTGGCATTATTTTTTCTCTTAAACTGTCATACAAAAAACCTGCAAGATCACGCTCTGTGATTTCTCCCATTTTCTGTGCTAAATCTGGTCTGCCTACATCACCCAAAAACAAGGTGTCACCACTAAAAATGGCATAGTCTTTACCTTGTTCATCTTTTAGTAGATATGTTGTACTTTCCATTGTATGCCCAGGTGTGTGTAGTGCAATAATGGTAACATTACCCAATGTGAACAATTCATTGTCCTTGGCTATATAGGCATCAAACGACGGATTCGCCTGTGGACCATATATAATTTTTGCGCCGGTTTCTTTAGCTAACGTTACATGACCACTCACAAAATCTGCATGAAAATGCGTCTCAAAAATATATTTGATCTTGGCATTATCGGAATTTGCTTTTTTAATGTAAGGTTGTACCTCCCGTAACGGGTCAATTATAGCCACTTCACCATTACTTTCAATGTAATAGGCGCCTTGTGCAAGACAGCCTGTATATATTTGTTCTACTTTCATTGTACTATATATTTTGATTAATACCACAAAATTATCTTATGTAATGCAGGTGTACAGTGACATTGGTCACATAAGAAAAATTTTACCTAAAGAATTCCATGTAGAATATAAAAGCGGCCATTACTAATATGAAATAGCCAAAACCTTTCTTTAGTTTGTTACCGTCAATGAAATTGCTGAGGTAACTACCTATGAAAATGCCTATCAATGAAAGAAAGGTGAAAAGCGCTAAAAATTGCCAATCGATAAGCATAGTCATTGCATCACCTAATAAGAAACCCAATAAAGATTTTATAGCGATGATGATCAAAGAAGTGCCAACGGCAACCTTCATTTCAACGTTTGCTAAAATGACCAATGCCGGTATAATTAAAAATCCGCCCCCTGCGCCAATAAGTCCCGTAATACTTCCCACCAATAGACCTTCCAACAAAATTAGAGGGTAGTTATAGGTAACCGTTCCGGTATTCTCAATACATTTTTCTTTTTTTAGCATTGAGTAAGCTGCTGGTATCATTAAAATAGCAAATAGCCCAAACATGGCCATTCTACGTGTAAATTGAAAACTATCTATTTCGAATAAAATGTTCGGTAATGCCGGTACAACATAATGTCTTACCATGGTTACACCTATAATGGCCGGAAAACCAAAAACGATAGCGGTACGCCAATCTACGTAACCTTTTAAATGTTGTTTATAACCACCTACCAGTGCGCTTGCACCAACTATAAAGAGAGAATACGCAGTTGCAGCTTTTTCATTAATTGAAAAAAGATAGGCTAAAACGGGCACGGCAAGAATGGAGCCTCCCCCGCCAATAAGACCTAAAGATATACCAATAATTAGGGCGCTGATATACCCTAGAATATGCAATACTTCCATGTAATTTATTTAGTATCACAAAAGTAGAGCGGTGTAGAAACCTGTGCAGTAACAAAGGTTACAGAGGTATTATAAATCTAAAATTTTTAAATAGTTACGGTGTAGTTTTATTTTTCCCATTTCTTCCAACTTTTTTAAAAGTCTAGAAATTACGACCCTTGAACTATGTAGGTCATATGCAATTTCTTGATGGGTACTATGAATAATATCATCTTTTGTTACTCTGGCTTTTTCCTTTAAATAACCAATTAAACGTTCGTCCATTTTTTGGAACGCAATATTATCCAAGGTATTTAAAAGTTCATTTAATCTCTCATGGTAACTATTGAATACAAAATTGCGCCAAGACTTATATTTGGTAGTCCATTCTTCCATTTTTTGAATAGGCACCATGATCAGTTTGGTATCTGTTTCGGCTATGGCCCTAATTTCACTTTTGTTATCTCCCATACAGCAAGCCATGGTCATGGAACAGGTATCACCTTTTTCCAGATAGTATAGCAGTAGTTCATCGCCATCTTCATCTTCTCTTAAAATCTTAATAACACCAGAAATTAGTAAAGGCATACCCCTTACAAAGTCGCCGATCTCCATGAGTTTGAAACCTTCCGGCACTTCTTTGAACGTACCTACTTGAACTATTTCATTAATAAGCTCATTTTCGAATGTTTTACCATATGCTGCGGTCAAGTCTTGGATCATGTTCGTTTTAATTGATATTCTTAGCTATTTTCTTATCATAAGTAAAAAACATGTTTGCCCATATGGATTTTGAAACCGCCGCGATCCATGGCATTGTCAGTATTAGGACAACCACAATACTTATGAATAGGCTTACCAATGAATGTTGTAAATTAAAAATCAAGGACAAAACATATGTTGCAACGGCAACGGCAATACCAACGGCATACGAAACATACATAGATCCGGTATAGAAACTGGGTTCTATGCTGTATTTTAACTTACACTTAGGGCAATGGTCTTTTACCTTGTTGAAATTACTTAATTTATAGGGATTAGCTTCAAAGAATTCCCCTTTATGACATCTAGGGCATTTTAAAAAGAGGATACTGTACAATTTAGAGCCTTTTAAATTATATATCAAAACTATGATAACTGAATATGCTATACGGTAACATTGGTTACATAGCATGTTTTAAACTGTTTTAATGTTCATGAAAAGTTAGGGGTATTACTTTTCTATTGAACTGATATAAATCATATTTTTTGGTTTTTATGACGTGTATGTTTGTTATTAAATAAGATAAATATGTGCTCGCTTGTTCAAAAGTATAATGTACCAGGACCCAGATATACAAGTTACCCTACCGTACCTTTTTGGGATGTAAATACCTTTTCAGGTAAGAAATGGGAAGAAACGGTGAAAAAAAGTTTTCATGCCAGTAATTCTTTGACCGGTATCAGTCTTTATATTCATTTACCGTTTTGCGAAAACATGTGCACATTCTGCGGATGTCATAAGCGAATTACCAAAAGGCATGATGTAGAATTACCTTATATAAAATCGATCTTAAAAGAATGGAGTTTGTACAGGGCAATGTTCGATGAAAAACCAGTTATAAAAGAATTGCATTTGGGTGGTGGTACACCTACTTTTTTTAGTCCAGAACATTTAGTGTTTTTAATTGAGGGTATTTTAAGACACGCCGATAAAGCCCCTGATGCCGAATTTAGTTTTGAGGGGCACCCTAACAACACCACTAAAGAACATTTACAAGCATTATATGAAGTAGGGTTCAGAAGAGTAAGTTTTGGTGTTCAAGATTACAATGAAACCGTTCAAAAAGCAATACATAGAATTCAACCTTTTGATAATGTAAAAAATGTTACTGATTGGGCTAGTGAAATAGGATATACATCAATAAGTCATGATATCATTTTTGGGTTACCGCATCAAAAACTTGAACATGTGATAAATACTATTGAAAAGACCAAGGAGCTTAAACCGGACCGTATTGCTTTTTATAGTTATGCACATGTGCCCTGGTTGGCAGGTAATGGGCAAAGAGGCTATAATGAAGAAGATTTACCGGCTGGTGATGAAAAGCGAAAACAATATGAACTTGGCAAAGAACTCTTGTTAAAATTTGGCTATCACGAAATTGGAATGGACCATTTTGCCCTCGAGACCGATAGTTTATATCAAGCGATGGAGAAGGGAAGTCTACATAGAAATTTTATGGGCTATACCAGTTTTAATACCCATTTAATGGTAGGCTTAGGAGCTTCTAGTATAAGTGATAGCTGGTTTGGTTTTGCACAGAACGTGAAAAATGTAGAGGAATATCAAAATCTGGTGGAAAATGATATTATACCGTTATATAGAGGACATATTTTAACGGATGAAGATCAAATAATTAGAAGGCATATCTTAAATTTAATGTGCCAGTTTAAAACAACTTGGACAGCCTTTAAACTATATCTACCGCAAATGGATGACATTCTAGATCGACTTAAAGAATTGGAAGAAGATGGAATAGTAACCGTTAAGGAAAATAGTTTAACCATTACAGAAAAGGGTAGACCATTTGTGCGAAATGTGTGTATGGCATTTGATTTGCCTTTACAAAAGAAAAAGCCAAATACTCGGTTGTTTTCAATGACCGTTTAAGTATATCGTCGTCAGTTTAATTACTAAATACAAAATCATGAAAAAAATTATAGTACTTACAGATTTTTCAGAACCTTCGGAAAACGCCTTAAAAGCTGCTGCGGATCTGGCTAAAAAGCATGATGTGGAACTTTTTGTGGTGCATATGTTAGAACTTAACCAAGCCATATTAACCTCACCGGATGGTATGTATATAGAACAGACCGTCTTTTTAGTAAAACTGGCAGAGAAAAACTTGGAAGAGTTTCTACAAAAACCATATTTAGACGGTATAAAAGTGACACCGGTCATTAAACATTATAAAGTTTACAGTGAGTTAGACGCTATCGCAGAAGAACACAATGCAGATTTAATAGTAATGGGCTCTAATGGTTCTAGCGGATTTGAAGAAATATTCATTGGTTCAAATGCCGAAAAGGTAGTTAGAAATGCTACTGTACCGGTATTGGTCATAAAAGGAGAAGTAAATGGCCTAAGCATTGATAGATTTGTATTTGCCTGTGATTTCAATGACGATAACTTACCGGCTTTTCAAAAAGCCAGAGAGTTTGCAGACATGATCAATGCTAAAATGGAAGTAGTGTTCATAAATACACCTAATGATGCGTTTATGAGCAATAGGGATGCATATCAAAAAATAAATAAGTTTCTTACGAAAGCGAATGCCGCCGTTCAGGTTGAAATCTACAATGATTATAGTGTAGAGCAAGGAATCTTAAATTATGGTAATACCATTTTAGCAGATGCCATTGCAATGCCTACCCATGGTAGAAAAGGAATTTCACATCTGTTTAATGGCAGTATAGGCGAAGATGTTGTCAACCATGCAAGAATACCCGTGATTACCTTTAAAATATAGCAGCTAACCAAAGCCTATAAACAAAATCAACCCAAAGGAAATTTATCCTTGGGGTTGTTTATTTATATACTTTAGATGATGGTTTAGTTACCTAAGTGCTCATTGTAAAATTTCCAAGCTTGCTGTGCAACATCTCTCCCTAATTTTAAGCCTGCAACATTATCCGCTTGTATATGATAACCGCCCATAACCCTAGATATGCCCGCCATATTTGCAGCCTCGGTAAATGTAGGAAAGGTAATGGTCACGGGCTTTCCATAATACGCCGTATCTATTTCGGTTAAGCTACCGGGAATTAGTTCCACAGACTCTCCAAAGTAATCGTTACCGGTAAATAAACGTAACACTTCTGCGCAACCACCGCTAATAGTACTATGACCGGAAGTATAACTGGGAAATGGTGGACAAAGAAAAATATCTGGTGAATAAGGCCTCCATTCCTGTCCGTTCATTTCAATTATTCCTTTACCTGGTCCGCCCCAGGCTTTTATTTTTTTATCCTTATAGTACTCATGTACTAGGGCATAAGGTCTTGCGTAATCATAGAACATTTTTGAATCCCAAGAAGCAATAAAAGCATCCATCGCAGTAATTTCCGTTAAGAAATACATTTTTACATCTTGGTCTAATGTATGATTGTCGCGACGAGAAACGTCTTGTGCAAATTTAAGCCAGTGTCCTGCCTGTTGCACAGATTGGGGACCGTCTCGCATAAATTCCACCAGAGCTTTGTCCTCATCAGAAAGGTTGGCTTGTAAATCGACCACTTCTTTTACTTCTTCTTTTAATTGCTCTGAACCAACCATTGGTGGTGGTCCCGGTCTAAATTGATCGGCAGATGACATAGTAATAGGTTTAACCTTTTGCCAGTATGGTGTAAGGCATCCTGGGGCATATTGACCACCGTTACCATCGGAGAAATATTTTGGTTGCCAACGGTTGATATCGGTACTTTCATCTGCGGTATTTACTGGGCTATAATGGGTATAGTCAAAATAAGCTTCTCCGTTAGAGCCTTCCACTTCACCATATTGGTTGCTGCCATCATTTTTTCTTGCATCTATTATAGCTTTGGCAGATAAATTACCAATTCCTTCAGGCGTTGTTGGATCTGTAGCGGTATTGTCAGGGTCTAAACCTAATTGAACCATGAATTCCCTGAACATTTTGGTATCGGAATAGTAGTATTCTTTCATAGTACCAAAAGCAGCGTAGCTTATAGCTATTTCTTTGTTTTTAAGGGTCTGTTCGGTCAAAGGCCTTCTATCAATATTAGTCAAGTAAACGGGAATGGCATTTTTATCATATCTAGACCAGGCATCGAAAATAGAAGTAAAGATCAAACCCAAGTAGCGAGATGTTATCGTAGGTCTGGGTTTAAATTTCTCTGTGTCCGATGCAGTGGCATCCAAAGCCATTTTTCCCCATTTATAGGCAATATTGTCAACACCCTTTGGTTCTTCAGGTTTTTCTTGTGCCAAATTGATGGTAGCGGATATGACGATAAATGCTACCGATAAGAGTAATTTATAATTCATTCTTGTAGTAGTTGGTTGTTTTTTTGCTGTTTTAAATATAATAATGAGTTTTCAACCATTAAAATTTAAGCTGTAAGAACATTCTGCATATAATCAAATAATTGCTGCATTTGAGGTTGTCCTTTCTTTTTACCGCGTCTACCTGCAAAATAGAGAACAAACCACAGCGCAATAAGTACTATCATTATGATGATTTGAATATGATATTCTTTATATAAAGATGCACTGGAATATGCCCATATTGCTACAATGATAAACAGGGTTGCAATGACAAAGTGAACAAACATAAAGAAGGTCCATAGGGTTGGGTTAGGTCCAAAAATGCCATATAATTTACAACTGCCATCATCCTTATCCTCAAATTCTAAGTGTAGTTGTGGCGACCAAAAATGATTTTCTTTTTCATTGAGTTTGATAAAAATATGTTCGCCCAATCTCTTGACAAGAAAAGGAGGTTTGGCAGCATGTTCAAATTTAGATATTATAAATTCTTTAGGTTTGGTCACGTGCATTTGAAACCTTGGGCGAAGCACTATTTCGTTCGGTAGCGGTTTCATATGATTTAATTTATTTGGTTATTGTCATTAGTTATGACATTCTATAGCACTAGATACCAATTGGGTAACTGGAGCAGGGGATACATAAGGAATACCCAAGCCAAGACCTCTAAGAATAAAAAGCGCACCAATAATAATTACAAATACGGGAATGGCTTTTTGCACTTTTTGTCTAATGCCTCCTTTTAATAAGTTGCTAAAATAAATGGCAGCCGTCATTAGCGGTAAAGTACCAACGCCAAAAAGCATCATATATAAACTGCCCTGCAAAGCATCACCCATGGCAATAGAACCAAAAAGAGCCATATATACTAGACCACATGGTAAAAAACCATTTAGAAAACCAATGGTTAAAAATGTATCGGGCGATTTCTTTTTAAGCTCTTTGCCCAATTGATTTTTAACTTTTGATATGACTTTGTAAATAGGTTTGGACAAGTTGTACTTGTTGAAAGTCTGATACGGAATCAAAACAATCAGGATCATTATAATACCAATAGCAATAGAAAGTTTCTGTTGTATACCAAAGATGGAAAGCCCTTTACCTAATAGTCCAAATACAAGACCTATGATACCGTAAGCCAATAGACGACCAAAATGATAGATAAATATTTGTCCGAATTTTTTATAATTATTTGTTCTATCTACGGGAAGCATAAAGGCAATGGGTCCGCACATACCTACGCAGTGCAAACTTCCCATAAGACCTAGTATAAGGGCAGATAATAACATGGTTTATAAGGTTATACTTTCTTTATGTAAAAATTCTTTACCGGCATATTCCCAGAAAATTTTTATATCCCAACGACCTTCCAACAATTGATTGTCCGGTATGAGCAATTGTGAATTGGATAAACTAATGGGCAAATTAAAATCCAAATTCTTGTTGGAAGGTCTATAAAGGGATACGATACCATTGATATTGGTATCATTAAATCCATCGGGAAAAATAACGAGTAAACCCTCTGGAGATTTTTTGAGTCTTATTTGTGACGACGCTGCACGTGCGTTGGTCTCCGCATCTATTTCTTTTTGATAGCCAAGCTCTGCTTTATAATATTCTTCTGTCACCAGATCATGGTTGGCATCATGACTTGTGGTCATTTTAACCACAAAAAACATAATAAAACTAATGAAAGCTATAATAGCTATTACAATACCGGTACCCCAATTAATTTTCATGATGCTATATTTTTATTGGCACCGCCAAAGGGAATAATACCCCGAAGCTTGCCTCTAATTTAAAAGTTTGTATTCTTTGAATGCCTCATGAACTAGCCCTGAGGTATTTTACTTATAACTACGTGGTGCTAAAAAACGAGCCGTAGTGGTCTCAATTAATTTATCGTTACTATACACTCCAATTTTAAGGTTATTCTTATCGCCGCTTAGCGCAGATGCATTAATTTCTATGAACAAAGTACCTTCAGCAAGGGCTTCTGGTTCAACATCAAAATTCTCATGTCTAACCAGTTTAATTTCTCCTTTGGGAGAGATGAGTTCAAAATGAACATTTTCAACCGCCTTTGTAGTTTTGTTCAACAATTTATAGGTGTAAACATTGCTAATGATGTTTCCTTCCTTATGTTCATATAGCTGTCCGGGTAACCTTAGAATATTTGCTTCAAGGTCATTTCTTAAAAACATCATACCAATAAGAACACCTGTTAAAATCACTAGAACAGCGGTATATCCTTTTAAGCGAGGCGTAAATTTGAACTTTTCCTTTTTGGTAATCTCATCTTCACTGGCATAACGTATTAATCCCTTGGGCAGGTTTACCTTTTCCATGATCGTATCGCATTCATCTATACAAGCAGTACAGTTAACACACTCTAGTTGTGTTCCGTTTCTAATATCTATACCAGTTGGGCAAACGTTTACACATTGAAAACAGTCAATACAATCCCCATGGCCCAAAGCTGTTCTATCTTCATTTTTACGCCATTTTTTTCTACCGTTTTCAGCTTCACCACGTTTATGGTCATAGGCAACGACAATAGATTTATTATCTAATAAAACTCCTTGCATACGACCGTATGGACAGGCAATGATACAAACCTGTTCTCTAAACCATGCGAATACAAAATAGAATACCGCGGTGAAAATCAATAATGATACCATGGTACTAATGTGCTGTGCAGGTCCGTCGGTAATGTATTGTATCAAGCGATCACTACCTATTAGGTAAGCAAGAAATACATTGGCTATAATGAACGATATGATAAAAAAGATGAACCATTTTAAGGCACGTTTTCTGATTTTTTCAGCATTCCATTCTTGCCTATCCAACCGCATTTGAGCACCACGATCACCATCTATCCAATATTCAATTCTACGGAACACCATTTCCATGAATATGGTCTGTGGGCACATCCATCCGCAGAAAATGCGTCCAAAAGCCACGGTAAATAGAGCTATGAAAACTACACCAATAATCATGGAGATGACAAAAAGGTGAAAGTCTTGCGGATAAAACGGAAATCCAAAGATGTTGAATCGTCTTTCCAGCACATTGAACATTAAAAATTGGTTGCCGTTTATTTTGATAAAAGGAGACGCGATCAAAAAGGTAAGTAAAACGTAGCTTACATATTTTCTATACTTATACAGTTTGCCACTGGGTTTTTTTGGAAATACCCAAGCCCGTTTTCCATCTTCCTTTATGGTTCCGATAGAATCCCTGAAATGATCTTGATCTTGTGACATTTTATCTTTTTAACAGCATGTACAAGGCATTGCCTTGCACTAAAATTTAGTTCATAGTAACCGCAGCCGAGTCGATTGCAACTTCTGGAGCAACAACTTCTTCTGTACTATTTTCAACGGGGGCGTTAGGGTCTTCCCAAATATCACCTTCGGGTGCCTTGGGGTTTGCTGGTGTGGTACCTTGAAAACTTAATACATAACTAGCTACTTGCGCAATTTCAGCAGGTTTCAGGTTTTGTTTCCAAGCGATCATACCCTTACCATCACGACCACCTTCAGATATGGTATTGAACACATTCTTAATGCCACCGCCAAGAATCCAATGGTTGTCGGTTAAATTTGGACCAATACCACCGCCACCATCAGCCATATGACACGCAACACAGTTACTTTCAAAGATGCCTTTACCTGCATTTAGGTCTGCCGCATCGGTCAATAGTTCAACAGTACTGGCATCAACAAGATCTTTAGCGGTTTTTTTGTACGCTTCAATTTCTAATTGGGCGGCAGCCACTTCTTGCTCGTATTCAAGGTCTTGGTCATAATCGTTAAAGACATGAAAGCGAGCCAAGTAAACTACCCCAAAAACAATAGAGGCATAGAAAAGATATACCCACCAAGGGGGTAAATTGTTATCTAGTTCACGTATACCATCATAGTTATGGTCAAGAATAATTTCCTCTTCTGACTCTATTGGCTTGCTGCCCAACATTTTGGCATACATTTTTTTACCCCAGGTCCATTCCCACTTTTTTTCCTTCTCTGCCAAGTATCTTACTTTGGCTTCATCATCTAAAGTATTATAAAGCACATTTTCAATAGCTTGAACAATGAAGGCAATTGCAATTAATAGCAATAAGATAAGTGTCATAAAACCGAACATTAAAGTAGGGTAGGCTATAAAAGCCGGCTTGTCGCCACTATCAATATAAATTTCCATAAGTACGATGACCAAGAAGAAGGCCACGGTTATTCTCAACCACCAAGCTGTAGTATTTTTCATATTTCGTTATTTAGTTGGTTATCTTCTTCTAAAGGCAATTCGCTAACTTCTTTTATGTATGATTTTGATGCGGTTATGACCCACCAGAATAACAATGTGAAGAACACAAAGAAGATTAGTAATGATATCATGGGGTAGGTAGCTACACCATCAATAGTTTCCATGTAACCTTTTACAAATTTGAACATGACTTTTAGTTTTTGTTATCAGATAATAGTTCTCCAGTTTCCTTCACTTTTATATCCGTACCCAAACGTTGTAGGTAAGCAATAAGGGAAACAATTTCACGATCTCTCATTTCTATAAAATCCTCGCCATTTTCTGCAGCATATTTTTTATCGGCTTCATAAGTCTTTGCAAAATCAGGATCGCTGTACAGGTTCTTTTCAATTTGTGTTGCTTGCGCATCCATTGAAGCTTCTGCACTTGCAATGTCTTCATCTGTATAAGGAACACCTAAACTGACCATAGCTTCCATTTTTGCTTGTATATCGCTTCTATCATGCTCATTTCTAACCAGCCAAGCATATGCGGGCATTATAGAACCAGATGAGGTGCTTTGTGGATCGTACATATGGTTTAAGTGCCAGTTGTCCGAGTATTTGCCACCAACCCTTAATAGATCCGGCCCTGTACGTTTGCTACCCCAAAGGAACGGGTGGTCATAAACAAACTCCCCAGCTTTGGCATACTCACCATAGCGTTCCACTTCACTTCTAAATGGGCGTACCATTTGAGAGTGACAGCTAACACAGCCTTCACGAATGTATAGGTCACGACCTTCTAATTCTAAAGGTGTATATGGTTTTACACTTGTAATGGTAGGTATGTTGGACTTTACCAAAATAGTAGGGACAATTTGAATAATACCTCCAATTAATATGGCAATAGTAGCCAGAATGGTCAATTGAATTGGCTTACGCTCTAACCAAGTATGGAAAGTTTCGCCAGCGGTTCTTCTTTTAGATACACGTGTTAGTGCAGCAGCTTCAGCTAGTTCATCTTTAATAACGCTACCAGCTTTAATAGTGCGTACTACGTTGTATATCATTACAATTGCACCAACAATATAAAGGCTACCACCAATGGCACGCATCCAATACATAGGCATGATCTCGTTTACGGTTTCTAAAAAGTTACCGTAGACCAAAGTACCATCAGGATTAAAATCTTTCCACATTAGGGCCTGTGTAAATCCGGCAACGTACATTGGTAAGGCATACAGTATAATACCAAGTGTACCGATCCAGAAGTGGAAGTTGGCCAATGGGGTAGAGAATAATTTCTTCTTGGTCATTTTTGGTACTAACCAATAGATCATACCAAAGGTTAAGAAACCGTTCCATGCCAACGCACCTACATGCACGTGGGCAATAATCCAATCACTGAAGTGGGCAATGGCATTTACGTTTTTAAGTGAAAGCATGGGACCTTCAAAAGTTGCCATACCATAACCAGTGATAGCGACCACCATAAATTTTAGAACAGGATCAGTGCGTACCTTGTCCCATGCTCCACGTAAGGTTAATAGTCCGTTGATCATACCACCCCAGGATGGAGCCAATAACATGATGGAAAAGGCAACCCCTAAGTTCTGAGCCCAGTCTGGCAAAGCAGAATATAATAGGTGGTGCGGACCAGCCCATATATAGATGAAAATTAGCGACCAGAAGTGAACAATAGACAGTCTATAGGAGTAGACAGGTCTGTTTGCCGCTTTAGGTACAAAATAATACATAAGCCCCAAAAATGGAGTAGTCAAAAAGAAAGCAACCGCATTATGCCCATACCACCATTGTACCAATGCATCTTGCACACCGGCGTAGACAGAATAACTTTTTAATGCCGTAACCGGTAGTTCTAAGCTATTGAAAATATGGAGTACCGCAACGGTAACAAATGTTGCCAAGTAGAACCAAATAGCCACATAAAGGTGACGTTGTCTTCTTTTGATCATGGTACCTATGAGGTTAACACCAAAAGCGACCCAAACAACGGCAATGGCTATATCTATTGGCCATTCTAACTCAGCGTATTCTTTAGAACTGGTATACCCTAAGGGTAAGGTAATGGCAGCGGCTACAATAATCAATTGCCAGCCCCAAAAGTTGAATTTGCTTAAAAAATCGCTATACATGCGAGCTTTCAACAAACGTTGGGTAGAGTAGTAGACACCCGCATAAATAGCATTACCTACAAATGCAAAGATAACGGCATTGGTATGTAAAGGCCTTAGACGACCAAAGCTTAACCATGATATGCCGTCGGTTAAATTAGGGAACATGAACATAAAGGCTAACAATAAGCCTACGGACATACCCACAATACCCCAAAACATGGTTGCATAAAGGAAATTTTTCACGATTTTGTTATCGTAATAAAACTGCTGTACTTCCATAATTATACTTGTTTATTTAGTTGGATTTTATTTTTATTATTTGGAGAACAGAGAGAAAAGAATTTAGAGAATAGACTCTTATTTATTTGCATCTGTTCCACCCGTTCATTTATTTACTTCACTCTTCACTCTTCACTTTCTTTGGCTTTACCAATTCATCCTCAAAAAGCATTCTTACAGAAGGTGTGTAAGCATCGTCATATTGTCCTTTTTTGACCGATACGATAAAGGCGGCAAAAAAGATAATTGCGACCACTAGGCTAATTGCCAATAAAACATAGATTACACTCATACCAATCTTAATTATTCGGTAAATTTAGGGGGGTAGGCTACCTTAGAAAATGACAATTGTCATACTTTGATTTTTTTCTTAAAAAATATAAAAGAGGAGAAGGTTTTATGGTTGATTTTTGCTATTTAAAATATTGGTAAATAGGGTTGTAAGTGTATTTTGTTGAAGTTTGAAATAGTAGGTATTACCAACTAAATAAAGAAGAATATTACACGGCAAACCTGTTTATGAGATTTGTCTGTACATACATCTAAATAATCTAAGGCCGTGTGTTTTTTAGGATCGAAATCAAGACAGTTTTGTGCCAATAAAATTAGTCATGATTGTAGTAAATGCAACAATACTAATAGAGCTTAATGGCATAAGAATAGCGGCAATTACAGGTTCTAGCTGTCCGGTTACCGCAAAATATAAGCCCACGCAATTATAGAGCAGCGATAGCATAAAACTCATTTTAATAATACGGATCGCTTTTTTAGATGCAAGTATATAACTGTACAATTGTTGAAATTTAGAAGCGTCTAAGATGGCATCACACGCAGGAGAGAAGACGTTGATGTTTTCAGATATGGCGATACCTACATTACTTTGTGCCAATGCACCGGCATCATTTAACCCATCACCAACCATAAGCACCTTTTTGCCTTGATCTTGTAATGTTTTAATAAATGCTAATTTATGCTCTGGTTTTTGATTGAAGAATAAGGGGGTAAGTTTGGGCAACAAAGCTTCCAATCTAGTTTTTTCTCCCTCATTGTCCCCAGATAAAATTGCCAGGTTCAAGGTCTGCGACATATTCTTGAAAGTAGTAGATAACCCTTCACGATATTGATTTTGAAAAACATACCTGCCCTTGTAATTGTTATTGGCACTAATGTACATAGAGGTGTCAAGCATATTTTCAGGGATTGCTCTGCCAACAAAATTTGCCGATCCAATTTTCATTTTTATGTTTCCCTTACTACTTTCAAGTCCTTTACCAATATGCTCTTCATACTCATCTAAGGTGATGATATTCTGTTCTTTAAGCAGATCATATAAAGATCTGCTTAAAGGGTGGTTAGATGCCCTTATGGTATTCTTTAAAAGAGATTCTTCCTCTGCGGTCAAAGGCATGCCTTCATAATAAGCAGTGCTTTTTTGACTTGTGGTAATGGTACCTGTTTTATCAAAAATGGCAGTATCTATTTTGGCTAGTTGCTCAATGGTCTGGGTATTTTTAATGTAGAATTTTTTCTTGCCAAAAATGCGTAGCATATTTCCTAGGGTAAAAGGAGAAGCCAAAGCAATGGCGCATGGGCAAGCAATGATCAATACCGCCGTAAATACGTTCATGGCCTTAGTAGGGTCACGGAATAACCAAAAGGTGGTAGATACAATAGCAATAGTAAGTACAGCAATGGTAAAGCGCTTACCAATACTATCGGTCAGGTTTTGAAAAGTGGTGGTTTTATCTGTCTTGAAAATAGCATTACTCCATAATTGTGTAAGGTAACTTTGCGAAACGGATTTTAAGGCTACCATTTCAATAACACCATTTAACTGTTTTCCACCAGCAAATAATTGTTCGCCAATTTCTTTTTTTACAGGTTCAGATTCCCCAGATACAAAACTATAATCAATTTGTGCACTGCCGTATACTAAGGTGCCGTCTACAGGGATCATTTCTTCGTTTCTGATCAATATGCGATCCCCTTTTTCAATATTTTGAACAGGCACGGTTTCCTCGGTTCCGTCTGTGTTCAAACGGGTAATGGCAATAGGAAAATAGGACTTATAATCTCGCTCAAAAGATAGAAAACTGTAGGTTCTTTGTTGAAAGAATTTGCCGAGTAAAAGAAAGAAAACCAACCCTGTAAGAGAGTCAAAAAATCCGCTACCCAGGTCAAAAGCAATATCAAAAGTACTTCTGAGAAAAAGCACTAGAATGCCTAAAGCAATGGGTACATCAATATTTAAGAGTTTGGCACGTAGCCCTTTGAAAGCCGATACAAAATAGTCCCATCCGGCATAAAAGACTACAGGTATTGAAAAAACGAACATCATCCACCGAAAAAGACCTTGATACTGGTTAAGCCAAAATTCACCACCGGAAGCCGCACTGGAACCCAGGTCAAAATATTCTGGGAAAGATAAAAACATAACATTGCCAAAAGCAAAGCCTGCAACCCCAAGTTTGTATATCAGGCTTCTATCGGTCGCTTTCTTTTTTCCTTCAAAATCCTCTAAAGATATATATGGTTCATATCCAATTTTTGCCAATAGTAAAACTAGGGACTTTAATCCAAACTCTTTTGTATAGGTAACCCTAATGGTTTTCTTTGGGAAATCTACTTGAGAGTTCGTTACATTGTTGTTCAGTTTGTTCAGGTTTTCCAAAATCCAGATACATGAACTACAGTGTATTGTGGGTATATAAAGATTAACGATCTGTATGTTGCCATCATTAAATTCTAGTAGTTTGGTAATGATATCTTCATTATCCAAAAAATCATATTTGCCTTCTATGGCTTTTGGTGTAGAACCGGCCGCTTCTTGCAATTCGTAATAATGGGAGAGGTCGTTAGATGAAAAAATTTCATATACGGTCTTGCAACCGGTACAACAAAAAGACTTTTCTTCAAAAGTGATCAGTTGCCTATCACAAGGATCTCCGCAATGATAACATGTATCAACCTTCATAATCATTTACCAATTAAGTTTACAAAGGTGAAAACCAATCACTTTTTAAAACATGATAATTGTCAGTTCTTAGCATAATTGGCTTGTTTAATTTTGTGCTATATTAAATTGTATAGCCATGGAAAGTAGATGTGAGAACTGTATTATTAGACAATTTAATTCGCTACGAGCATTGAGTAAAGAAGAGCTAAAAAAGGTCTCCAATGCCAAAATTTCCAAAAAGATAAAAAAGGGAGATGCATTGTTTTCAGAAGGGCAAAAGTTAGATGGCGTTTACTGCGTACGTAACGGTGTTTCTAAGTTGTCCAAGCTTAGTAGCAACGGGAAGGAGCAAATAGTAAAATTGACCAATAGGGGCGAAATAATGGGGCAACGTTCTGTAATTGCAGAGGATTATACCAATTTGGGCGCCACGGCGATCAATGATATGGAGGTATGTTTTATTCCCAAAGAAATAATTACGACAACTTTAAATACCAATCCATATTTTTCTTTAGAAGTGTTACGGCATATGGCACACGATTTAAAAGAGGCAGATGATGTCATTGTAAATATGTCCCAGAAGACCGTAAAACAGCGCCTTGCAGAGGCATTGTTGTATTTGAGACAGAACTATGGCGAAGACGAAAACGGTTTTCTGTTACTCACGTTAAGTAGAGATGATTATGCCAACATTGTAGGTGCCGCAACGGAATCTTTGATTAGAATGCTATCCGATTTTAAAAAGAAAGGGCTTATTAAAACCGAAGGTAAAAAAATAGGTATCGTAAACGATTGTGCCTTAAAAGAACTCATAGACGGATTTTAAAATTTCCATGATCTGATAAATGTCATAGTTTCTAGGGACCATGACATCTACATTTATTTTCATATTGATACGTTCTACTCATGAAAAACATTCTAATACCTACAGATTTTTCTTTGGCCGCATGGAATGCTACCGAGTTTGCACTACGTCTTTTTGCCAATACTACATGTACGTTCTATTTTTTAAATGCCTATACACCAGAAATTTACAGTAATAGATTAATGGCGGGTAATGCTGTTGTAGAAGCCAAAGCTTGTACTGCACAGAAAGCATCGGAAAAGGGACTTTCAATGTTGCTGTCACGTGTTAAAAAGCAACATGGTAATCACCGTCATACCTATGTGAAAATCCCAACATTTTCATTATTGATTGAAGAAGTGAAAGAAGCCATAGAAAAGTATGCTCTAGATTTTATAGTAATGGGCGCAACAGGAGAAGAAGAGGACCCTTCTTGTTTAATGGGTAGAAATGCGGTAAGGATTTTGGATAATGTACAAAATTGCCCTGTTTTAGTAATACCAAAAAAGTTTACGTTTAGGGACCTAGCCAATATTGCCTTGGTGTCAGATACAAATTATTTTTATAAGGGAAACGAATTGAATTCATTGTTACAAGTATGTAGCGGTTTTAATAGCAGAGTTCATATTCTGAATTTTCAGAAATCTAATGATCATTTGAATACCCTTAAAAAATTGAATTTGTATACCATAGATAAAACACTACATAATGTATCACATGAATTTTACAATATATCGGTTAAGGACGCTTTATCTTTTACTTTAAGTACTTTCATTGATCAAAATAATTGTCAATTGGTTGTGGTATTCAGTAGTAATCATGAGTTTATGAAAAACCTGAGGCTTAATTATGTCATTGACAAGGCACATTTTTGTAAAGATGTGCCTATACTTTCATTAAAATCAATTGAAAATTGATGGCTGCTTTCAAATGATGAAAATAGAAAATCTGTAGTAATGTTTTTGCAATTGGTGTAGGGTGAATTCAAAAGCACTAAAGTTTTTTTTAGAACAAATGAACAATCACGGGAACATCGATCATTTATAAATATCTTTAGCGAAAATAACGAACCTAAATACCATTATAAGTGAGCGCGGTAAACGAGAAAAAAGTAGCAGCATTAGAGGCGGTAAAATTTATTGAATCAGGAATGAATGTAGGTCTAGGTACCGGATCTACGGCATTTTTTATGATTGAAGCCATTGGGGAAATGGTGCAGAACGGATTACACATCAAAGCCGTTGCAACATCTAACGAGACTGAAAAATTAGCAAGAAAACTAGGTATTGATGTCATCACCTTGGCAGAGGCAAAGCGGTTGAATGTTACCATTGATGGTGCGGATGAGGTAGATCAAGACTTTCAGTTGATCAAAGGCGGTGGAGGTGCATTGCTGCGCGAAAAAATTGTGGCACATAATTCCGATCTTAATATTGTTATTGCCGATTCTTCTAAAAGTGTAAAAAAACTAGGTAAGTTCAAATTGCCTATAGAAACCATTCCCTTTGCAACACAGCTTATCATAAAGGAACTTGAAGGCATGAAACTTAGTCCCGTTCAACGTTTAAAAGATGGTGAGCATTATAGAACGGACGAAAACAACGACATCATAGACATAGATATTTGGGATGCCGATGTTAAACTGACGACCTTAGAACAGCAATTAAAGACCATACCCGGTATAGTAGAAACAGGATTGTTCTTGACCACTACCGATATTGTTATCATTGGGGAAGGGGATCAAGCAGTTGTCAAAAAGAGATAACTGCATTTTAGGGGTACAGAAAACGCTAAAATTGTTATAATATCCAGATTGTAAATATGCAAACCTGTGAAAGTCATTTCATGATTTCACTAGTGTAGGCATTTTTTGAATTTTGCTATTCCATTTACCATAGCATAAGTGTTTTATTTTGAGGAGATAAACCAATAAATACATCAGGAGGCACATGAAAAACTCTTCGAAAACCCTTTCGAAAGAGTTCAAGCATCAATCTATCGAAGTTTAGCCGTTTAATAGTTGAGTGCTATAGAATTATGTTGTGCAAATAATTTTAATTAGAGCCCTATATAAAGTATCTTTGAGGAGATTTAATAAGTTTTGAATTTAACACGAACCTGAAAAATAATCTAAAATATAATGAACAAGGAACTAGATCAATTAGCGGCCGATAATATTAGGGCATTAGCTGTAGCGATGGTAGAAAAGGCAAACTCTGGGCACCCAGGTGGGCCAATGGGAGGAGCAGACTACATGCACATTTTATATACTGAATTTTTCAACTATGATCCTTCTGATATGAAATGGCCTTTTAGAGATCGTTTCTTTATGGATGCTGGTCACTTATCAACATTGATGTATGCGCAATATTACCTTTTGGGGAACTACTCAAAAGACGACGTATCCAATTTTAGACAATGGGGATCGGTAACACCTGGTCACCCTGAGGTAGATGTGGCAAGAGGTATTGAAAATACATCTGGTCCATTAGGTCAAGGGCATACTATGGGTGTTGGTGCAGCGGTAGCGGCCAATTTCTTAAAAGCGCGTTTTGGCGATTGGATGAACCATAAGATCTATGGTTTTATTTCTGATGGTGGTGTGCAAGAAGAAATTTCTCAAGGTGCAGGTAGAATTGCTGGTCACTTAGGCTTAAGTAATTTTATCATGTTCTATGATTCTAACGATGTTCAATTATCATCTAAAACAGATGAGGTAACTTCTGAGGATACAGCAAAGAAATATGAAGCATGGGGATGGAAAGTAGTTACTATAGACGGTCACGATCATGAGCAGATCAGAAAAGCGTTGACAGATGCCAATGCAGAAACAGAAAAGCCAACCTTGATCATTGGTCAGACCATAATGGGTAAAGGCTGTGTAACTGCAGATGGAACTCCGTACGAAGGGTACACCGAGTTACATGGTAAGCCAATTGGCGATACAGGAGCTGATTATGAAAAGACTTTGGTGAATTTAGGAGCCGATGTTGACAATCCTTTTGATATTTATTCAAAAGTAGAGGAATACTACGAAGGGATCATCAATAGAAAGAAAGATGAAGCTCAGGCCAAGAAAAAAGAGATTGATGCATGGCGTTCAGAGAACCCAGAGCTATCTGCTAAGTTAGATGGTTTCCTTGAAGGAAAATTACCTAAATTGGATTTCAGTTCTATAGCTCAAAAAGAAGGTCAGGCGACAAGAGCGGCCTCTTCCAATGTTTTGGCTTATTTGGCACAGAACGTAGAGAACATGATCGTATCTTCTGCAGATTTATCTAACAGTGATAAAACGGACGGGTTCTTAAAGAAAACAAGTATTTTAAAGAAAGGTGATTTCTCCGGAGCCTTCTTACAGGCAGGTGTAGCGGAATTGACCATGGCAACTATGGCAAATGGTATTGCCTTACATGGTGGGGTTATGGCGGTAGTGGCCACATTCTTTGTGTTTTCTGATTATATGAAACCAGCCATTCGTTTAAGCTGTATTCAAGAATTACCGGTGAAGTTTGTTTGGACACATGACGCCTTTAGGGTAGGAGAGGATGGTCCAACGCACCAACCCATAGAGCAAGAAGCTCAAATACGTTTATTAGAGAAATTAAATAACCATAGCCATGAGCAAAGTTTTGTAGCATTGCGCCCGGCAGATTCTCAAGAAACGAATGTAGCTTGGAAAATGGCCATGGAAAACCAAAAGACGCCAACAGGTCTTATCTTGTCCAGACAAGGTATAGGTGATGTTCCTGCTAAGAGCGGTAACCGTTATGAAGAAGCTTTAGGAGCGGAAAAAGGTGGATATTTGGTACAAGAAGTAGCTGATCCAGATGTAATATTAATTGCCAACGGTTCTGAGGTATCTACTTTAGTAGCGGCAACCAAATTGTTGGAAGAGAAAGAAGGCTTGAAAGTGAATATAGCTTCAATACCTTCAGAAGGTTTGTTTAGACAACAGTCAGAAGCATACCAAGAAAAAATTATTCCGCCAAACAAGCCGGTATTCGGTCTTACGGCAGGTTTACCTGTAAACTTGGAAGGTTTAGCAGGACCAAATGGTAAAGTATTCGGTTTAGAGCACTTTGGGTACTCTGCACCTGCAACCGTACTTGATGAGAAATTTGGCTTTACCGGAGATCAAGTATACCAACAAGTAGTAGATTTTTTAAAATAAATAATCTTTAAGGCATTGCTTTAGGGACATTGATTATAAATTTAAAATTAGTAACAGATGAAATTTTTTATAGATACAGCAAATTTAGACGAGATCAAAGAAGCTCAGGATATGGGTATTTTAGATGGTGTTACCACAAACCCATCTTTAATGGCTAAAGAAGGCATTACAGGTGCCGATAATATTTTGGCACATTACAAGAAGATATGTGACTTGGTAGACGGTGATGTTAGTGCTGAGGTAATTTCTACCGATTTTGACGGAATGGTTGAAGAAGGGGAGAAGTTGGTTAAAATTAGCCCACAGATCGTAATTAAGGTACCAATGATCAAAGAAGGTGTAAAAGCGATAAAGTATTTCTCTGATAAAGGATACAGAACTAACTGTACGTTGGTATTCTCTTCAGGTCAAGCTTTATTGGCTGCAAAAGCAGGAGCAACTTATGTATCTCCGTTCATTGGTCGTTTAGATGATATCTCAACAGATGGTTTAGGCTTAATAGCGGATATTCGTTTGATCTATGATAACTACGGTTTTGAAACTGAAATTTTAGCAGCATCTGTACGTCACGTAATGCATATTATTGACTGTGCCAAAATCGGTGCCGATGTTATGACCGGTGGCTTAGGTGCAATTACAGGACTTTTAAAACACCCTTTAACAGATAGTGGTCTAGAGAAGTTCTTGGCAGATTACAAAAAAGGTAACTAAAGTGTAGAACTTTATCTCATTGATATTAAAAACCATCACTGAAAAGTGATGGTTTTTTTGTTTTATATTAGTTGTGATATAAAAGATATATGTGCAATTGTGTACATATACAATTGTTGTGCGCCATTATGAAAAAACCAACTATAATTATACTTTTAGGACTAACAACAATAATCCTAGTCTATTTGTTTACGGACATAAGGTATACGTTCAAACTGTTTACTGTATCATCAGCAGGTAATGAACCAACCTTAAAAATTGGGAGTATTCTGATTGGAACAAACCTTAAAAAACCAAAAAAACTTGACTTCGTTTTTTATCTTCAGGAATTAGAAGGTTATCCTGAAGGGATTTGGTTTCAAAGACTTTGTGGTATTGAAAATGACACAGTTCAAATAATAAATGGAACCTTGTTTGTTAATGGTAAAAATTTTGACGAAAACTTAATCCTTAACCATCAGTACAAAATGGATAAAAGCACTGCAAACAAACTTCTTAATGATAGAAAAATATCTAAAAAAGATATTCTGGAAATAAAAAACGACACAGCGTATTTAAATTTATCTGACAATATAGCGAACCAGTACCCTAAAAAAATTAAACGGACGACAAGGACATTAAATAATCAAGAAATAGTTTCAACTTATGGAAAACCCTGGACTGAAGAAAATTTTGGGCCAATTGTGATTCCAAAAAATTCTTTATTCTTTTTAGGTGACAATAGAAATTATAGTTACGATTCAAGGTTTTTTGGATTCGTAGACGAAAAAAAAGTAAAAGGTGTGCTTATAAATAAATAACGTCGCACAACAAAACCTAAACGTAATGCGGAGTTTTGGGTTAAGTCTAATTGCCTGCGTATATTTATAATGTCGCTAAATCTTTCCGATTTAGCTTTGGATAAGAAAAATAAAAACTAAACAAAAAGCTTTAGCTTCGTGCTACGGCGGAAACGTAACGTTTTCCTGGCATCCGCACTACGCTTAGCTAAACCGTTGTAAACAATTTAGAATCTCTTAGTTGAAATCAAAAATCATATCATTTATTATAACTAAAGGACTAATAATTGGCGGATTATTTATGTTGATAATTGCGGTCATAGTTCTGAATAATGGAGTCTTAAAAAAGAGAATAACGGAGCAGAATAAAATTATAACTGCTAAAGTTCTTGAAACACCAAAAGACTGTGATAATCTTGGACGGAGAGGTGGGTATTATAAGTTGACATATAATGGACAGGTTTTCGTAAAAAAAGGTAATCGACTAATTTGCGAAACGATAATCGGTAAAAGTGATTTGGAGGTATTGACCAATGAAAAGGAGGACAAAATTGTATTCTTAAATGAATATGAAGAGTCGAATGATTTTTGGAGCGGAATTTTACTCGGAATTATTGGAATCGTAATCGCATACAAAGGCTGGAAAAAATAAAAACTGTTTACAACAATGCCTCCTATGAAAAGCCCTAGTCCAGTTCTCTAAAGTTAATATTTTATT
>CERC01063296.1_pt1 | contig 65760 bp, 53 predicted proteins | sample 530921 | NCBI WGS metagenome assembly CERC01 (sample SAMEA2621099, study PRJEB7988) | marine metagenome | isolation source: saline water (ENVO:00002010), including
GTCACTTCGAGTGAATTTACGAGGTACGAGGTAATTTGTATCGAGAACTTTTTTGTTACTATCTAAATCGTATATTGAAAATGTGATAACTTACTATGTTTATATATTGGAATGTGCTGACAGAAGCTTTTATACCGGAATAACTTCTAACCTAACTCAAAGGTTAGAATCTCATCAATCTGGAAAATATAAAGATAGTTACACAAGCAAAAGACGACCTGTAATACTCGCTTTTTATTGTGAATTTACTGATCCTAACTTGGCTATAGAGACCGAAAAACGAATAAAAAAATGGTCTCAAGCGAAGAAGAATGCCTTGATAGCTGGGGAATATGAAAAATTACCGAATCTTGCGAAAAAGAAATTTCGGTAAATCGAGAAACTTTCATGTTCCAAACCTGTTCTCGATACAATTTTTCATTTCCGTTTCACTCCAATAAAAAACCACTCGAACTGACAGTACGTTATACTTCAATCTTTACAAACAGATTTTTTCAAGCACCAATGTCACTTCGAGTGAATTTACGAGGCACAAGGAAATTTGTATCGAGAAGCTCGCGTGTTCGAATACCCGTTGTCGATACAATTTTTCATTTCCGTTTCACTTCAATAAAAAATCACTCGAACTGACAGTACGTTATACTTCAATCCTTACAAACAGATTATTTCAAGCACCAATGTCACTTCGAGTGAATTTCGAGGCAGGGGGAAATTTGCTTGCCCGCCGTTTAGGAGGGTATCGAGAAGCCCGTGTGTACCAAATCCCGTTATCGATACGTTTTCTTGTAGAAAACACTCGAACTGACAGCATATTTTGTACTATTTCAAATTCACCATAAACAGATCTGCCGCAATACCATCGGCTAAAAACATGCCTTTTTTAGTGGTTTTCAAAATATCACCATCCACGAACAGCAAGTGTTCTGCTATAAATTTATCAGCTTGCCATAAAACGTACTCTTTGTATTTAGGTCCGAATTCGGTTGAAATTCTAGATAAGGAAACTCCCCATATAGTACGCAAGCCCGTCATCACATACTCGTTATACTTATCGGTCGAAGAAAGTACCTCAACCTCCATGGGTACTATGTTCTGTGCTATGGATTTTATGTATTTGGGATTGTTATTGATATTCCACCCACGTTGCACACCGTCAAAAGAATGTGCGGACGGACCAACACCTATGTACTTTTTCTGTTGCCAGTAAGCAGAATTGTTTTGGGAGTAATACCCGGGTTTCCCAAAGTTGGAGATTTCGTAGCAATCATATCCTGCTGACAATAAGGTTTCATTCAATACGTTGAAATGCTCTTGAGTTTCTTCGTCGGTAGCGGGAGTAATCAATCCGTCTTCAACAAATTTCGCCAATGCCGTTTTTGGCTCAACCGTTAAGGCATAACTTGAAATATGAGGAATACCGAAACTTAGTGCTTTATCAATATTTTGTTTCCACCGATCTAAGGTCATATTAGGCATTCCGTAAATAAGGTCAATTGAAATATTATCGAAATGTGCGCTTGCCAATTGCAAACACTTTTCAGCTTCCAGAGCGTTATGCGCACGGTTCATCAACTTTAAATCCTCCTCAAAAAAAGATTGAATGCCAATACTCAATCTATTAATTGGGCTAGCTGCCAGTTGTAGAATTTTCTCTTCGGATAAATCATCAGGATTCGCTTCTAAGGTAATTTCCGGGTTATCCACAACATCATAATATTCCCGAACCGCAGCAATCAGTTGTTCAATCTCTTCCGTCTCTAAGACCGAAGGTGTACCACCACCAAAATAAATAGTAGCTACCTGTTCACCTGAAAACTCGGCTTTGCGCAATTCCAGCTCTTTACACAATGCCTTCACCATTGCTTCTTTCTTCCCCATTGTAGTAGAAAAATGAAAATCGCAATAATGGCAAGCCTGCTTGCAAAATGGGATGTGGATGTAGATTCCGGACATAATATCAGTTTTCAGTGGGCAGTATCAGTTGACAGTACCTGTATTTGCTTTCAGTAATAGTTTTCTGTACTTATTCTGAACCAAATTTACTTGGGTTATTAATCATATAATTTAAAAGCCTACCTACTTCTTCACTATCACTTATTAAATCATTAAACACTTTTTGTTCAATATACTCACACTTTAATGCAAACTCTAACCATGTTTGTGTTTCCGAATTCTCAGCGTCACTATCGGTTAACTTACTTACAAAATGTTTAGGATAACTTCTTTTTCGATATGCTTCTGCAATATTGGCACTTACACTTCTAGATGAACGTCTTATCTGATCAGTTAAAGAATATTTCTCTTCTTTAGGAAAGTTTTTTGATGCATGAAATATCTTCATAGCAAGCGCAAAAGACTTCTTATAAGACAATAAATCCTGAAATTGCATAAAACGTTTTTACTTATTACTGTTACTGCTAACTGAAAACTGATACTGCCAACTTAACCCTACTTCTTAACACGTTTCTCATTCTGCTTCACGAATGCATCCCAGCCAGAGTAGCTTTTACCGACAACATCAATTCTGCTTTCATTATAAAAATGACAAACGGCAGCAGCTAGTCCGTCCGTGCTATCTAGGTTTTTAGGGAGTGTTTTAAGTCCTAATACACTTTGCAGCATTCTTGCCACTTGTTCTTTACTGGCGTTACCATTACCGGTAATGGCCATTTTTATTTTTTTGGGAAGATATTCCGTAATAGGAATTTGACGCGAGAGTCCGGCTGCCATAGCAACACCTTGTGCTCTACCAAGCTTTAACATAGACTGTACGTTCTTGCCAAAGAAAGGAGCTTCGATCGCAATTTCGTCTGGGTGATAGGTATCTATAAGTTCTATGGTTCGTTCAAAAATCAGCTTCAATTTGGTATATGGGTCGTTATACTTTTGTAGAAGCAATTCGTTCATTTGAACAAACTCCATTTTTTTACCCACCACTTTAATGAGACCAAAACCCATAATAGTAGTACCAGGGTCAATACCCAAAATTATTTTTTCGTTCGCCAAAATGCTTAGTTTGTTTTTAATTGAATGGGTATACGGTATTTGGTATTTACCGGAATTCCCCTTTTTATAGCGGGTGCAAGTTTAGGAAGATTCTTTAAGCTTTGGGTAACCACACCGTCAAATTCTGGCATTTGATCTAGCACCAATACATTCTTTTCTATGTTGGACACTCTTATCTTTCCCAAAGTATCTATTACAAAGATGACATCAACGGTTTCACTTTCCTTATCCGTTAAGGTAAATTCAAAATCATTTAATGTTTCTTGAAAATGGGAAATCAAGGTTTCTTCAAAGCAAATTTTCTGTTGGTCTTTGGTTACTGCCTCATCACAGCTATAGAAAAAAGGATAAGAATCTACACTGTTCCAATCTATATGGCCTAATTCTTCATTAATAAGTTCTTGCGTTCTTTTTTGTTTAGAATCAAAGAACGAACAAGAACTTATTAGAATTAACACAAGAAAATAGATAACTCGTTTCATTACACCTGTTCTACGGGTGAAATTACGATTTTTTTGAGGAGTTTAATCTTTAGTAAAATGGATTTCTGACTTTAATTCAGAAATACGCTTTCTGACCATTTCATAGTAATATGGATGTTCGTTCGGATATCGCTTTAGAAAAATTTGATAATAGGCTAGTTTCTTTTGCAAGTCGGCACCAAATTGATCGTAGGTAGTGACTAAATTGTAATAAATTCGAACGTTTGCTCTATCTTCTTGGTAAGCCTTTTCATAAAGTTCAAAAACAGATTTAATATCTTTTTGCTCGCGTGCTATTTCTGCCAATCGATTGTAACCATTAGCAAAAATCGGTTTTTGAACTTCCATTGCTTTGTTGATATAAATTTTAGCGCTGTCTAATTTGCTTTCTTTCTGATAAACACTCGCAAGGTCAAAATACGTCTGTGAATTGGTATCGTCTCTTTTTATCAAAATATGATAAGCTTTTTTTGCTTTACTAAATTCCCAATTTCTGTTATACGAAAAAGCTAATTTCTCGTACACATAATCTTTGTCCTCCCCTAATTCTAGAACCTTTTCAAACCATGGAATAGCCTTTTCATATTGATAATCGTTAAAGAGAACCAACGCATGTAAATTAATGAGCGAGACATCATTCTCATAATAACGCAAGCCTTGTAAAATATACGTTAAAGCATTGTCTCGCTCTTGCTTTATTGTGTAATGTTTTGCAAGCTGAAACAGACTTCTTAGATGTGTACTATCTAATCTAATTGCTTTTTTGTATTGTTTTAAACTTGCGTCTGTAGCATTTAAATGACGATTGACTTCCCCCAAATAAAATAGAAATTCCGGATTAGTTGTATTGAGATTGGACAAATTTGTAAACACTGATTTTGCCTCTTCAAACCTATTTACTTTCAGCAATAATTTCCCAAGTTCAAATTGTGCGAGTTGATTTTTAACATCTTCCTCAACAACATATTTATACTGTGTGATAGCTTTCTCATAATTGCCAGTAGCGTTATAACTTCTTGCTATCTGTAGCGCAGCAGAAAGTCCGCCAACTTTAGAATACTCGTTAATTGCCTTAGAATAATTACCTATTGAATATAAACTATCGGCAAGAGTCAAGGACGAAGATTGGGCTTCGACTTTAGCAATTAGCATCAATAGAATTACTATAAAAAGTCGATTCATTTAATTAGTTTTTTATTGCAACTTAAACTGTACAGGAATTGAAAAAGGTACATTAACAGCTTTCCCTGATTGCTTTCCCGGAGTCATTTGTGGCAACCTTTTTATGATACGTTCTACCTCATCTTCTAATAATTTATCAGGACCGCGCATTTTTATGTTCTCTATAGTTCCCTCTGAAGAAATCATAAACATAGAACTTACCCTACCCTCAATATTAGCATCTATAGCTGCTTTGGGATAGTTAAAATGCTTACTGATGTGTTTTTGAATTTTCTCATTAAAGCAAGCGCGCTTATCGTCTACATCTTCACAGCCAGGGAAAATTGGAACTTCATCAACTACACTGAAAGGTACATCATTATCATAAATGTATTTTTTATCATCAACATTAGCACTATCACTATCCTCTTGTAGTTTAAATTGAACCGGAATCGAAAAAGGTACATTCACAGGTTTACCCGATTGCTTTCCTGGAGTCATCTGTGGTAGTCTTTTTATAATACGCTTCACCTCATCTTCCAATAACTTATCTGGACCTCGCATTTTAATATTCTCTATAGTTCCTTCTGAAGAAATGGTGAACAATGTACTTACTCGCCCCTCAATATTAGCATCTATAGCAGCTTGCGGATAGTTAAAATGCTTACTAATGTGTTTTTGAATTTTCTCATTAAAGCAAGCTCGTTTGTCATCTGCATTTTCACAACCGGGAAAAACAGGAACTTCCTCTACTATTGCAAAAGCAACATTGACATTATCCATATCTTCAAATTCTTCTTCGCTTACAATCTCCACACTTCGAGACTCAATACTTCCCCTTAAATCTTTAATTTCGGTCTTTATTAAAAAAACATTTGAGTCATCAGAAAGAATGATATTCGTTAAATAATCAGGTTCATTTTCTAAACTAACTAACAATTCATTGAATTTTTGCAATTCATTTGAACTAAGTTTCGATGTATTACTTACTTTATATTCAAGAAAATCTGATGGATAAGCCCCTAAACCGTTATCATAAAAAGCAATATCCTTTCCAAATGCTTTAACCGATGATTTTAAGTCATTATCTAATAATTTATATGCTTTTCTTTGACTTACAAAATTATTATACCGTTCTGTAGATGGTAACATAAAAGCAATATTAAGAGCTTCCTCTTCCGGATGATCTTTTGCCCATCCTTCCTGAACGTTTTTTAACATTGTACTTTGCAATACCCCATATTGAAAAAATTCATATTTAGATATGGTTGTTTCTGGGTCATTGTATTTTTCTAATAACCCAGAGGTGGTTATATAATTTATATCCAAATTATTCTTTTCTATCTCCGCCTTTACCTCTGCCATTAACAGTTCATCACTTTTAGTTAAATCTTGACCATCCGTTGTGGTCTTATCCATTTCGCAACTAGTATATAGAAGCATTCCAAACACCATTGGTACTAGTAGCAAATACTTCAACTGCCATACTTTCTTTGATTTTGATTTTTGTAACATGACGATTCGTTTTTTGATTAATGATTTTGTAAAAAATTGATTGATGAATGATATATGTTCGGTCTGAAAAACCTGAGCTAACAACTGCTCATAATGATCTGATTTGTGCTCTTTTGTTACTTGAGCATCGGCAATAAATTCATGTAATTCTGAAATACGATTTTGATATACGTACACTAGCGGATTAAACCAGCCTACCACTCTCATAAACTCAAAGAACAATAAATCATACGTGTGCCCTTGTTTTATATGTACCAATTCATGGGCAATTATGGTATCGTGTTTCATTTTCAACACCTTGTCTCCAATAAAAATCGATGTAAAGAATGAAAAAGCTATGTTGCTATTTGTTATAATAATTTGAGTAAATGATGGATAAGTAACCTTCTCTCCGCTCTTTCTCAAGAGAGATAATTGTCTAATCTTCAATCCGAATAACAACAATGCCACTAACATTCCGCCATAAAGAATACCTTCTTGCCAAGTAATATTCCAGCCGGCTGATTCTTGAACTTTAACGACTACATCAGCATTTTCTATTCTCCATAAATATTCTGGGTATTGGGCAAAAGCTTGTGGAACCTGTTGCTTAAAAGCTTCAATTTTTACCCAAGGCAGAATCAAAGACAATACAAACGTTCCTAATAGATATAATCTGTTCCATTGAAAAAAGGTTTCCTTCTTCAAGTAAAAATCATAAACAACCAGAAAAAGAAGCTGAAAGGCAATGCTCTCAAAAATGTATTGTATCATGGTTTTTCCTTTTTAATTTCATTTAGTACCGATTCTAATTCTGACAGGCTCATATCGTTCTTCTTCATAAAAAATGACACCATACTTTTAAAGGAACCTTGAAAATAACCGTCTACCAATTTGTTGATGGACTGATTGCTATAGTCAGATTTCTTAACCAAAGGAAAATACAAATAGCCTTTACCCAGTTGTTCATGATCAACAAAACCCTTGCTCTCCAGTATTCTTACAATGGTAGAAACGGTATTGTAAGCGGGTTTTGGTTCCGGTAATTTTTCAATGATCGATGCTACGTTACATTTCTGCAAGTCCCATAATACGATCATTACTTCCTCCTCTGCTTTTGTCAACTGCTTCATTCAACTAATCTTTTAGTTCTACGATCAAATATAACTAAATATTTAGTTTAAACTAATTTTATAGTTGAAAAATTTTATTTTGATTACCCTTCATGTAACAAATGCACCCTATATTAGTCTTATAGGCAACACTAATTATTTACAATGGATATTTTTTTATTAGTTCTTGGGTTTGTTTTAATGCTCGTAGGCATTCTGGGCAGTTTTTTACCTGTACTACCAGGACCACCAATTAGTTGGGTAGGTCTACTTTTACTCTACTCTACTAGCGCTATAGCCATGAACTGGACCTTCTTGGGCATTACCTTGGCGATTGCATTGATTGTTTTTGGGTTAGATTATGTAATACCAGCCATGGGCACCAAAAAATTTGGGGGTACTAAAGCCGGAGTTATTGGTACTACCATAGGTTTATTGGTCGCCTTATTTTTCCCAGTTCTAGGACCTTTTGGAATAATTATCTGGCCCTTTGTAGGTGCCTTGGTAGGAGAGTTATTAAATAAGGCGGATAAAAAAACCGCTACGAAAGCGGCTTTTGGTTCTTTTCTAGGTTTTTTAACGGGGACATTTTTGAAATTCATGGTCGCCATAGTTTATTTGGGACTCTTCATTTCAAAAGCATGGGAGCATAGTAATGCGTTGTTTCCTTTCTTCAACTAAAGAAAGGAATTACTCGGTAATCCATTCGGTTTTTGCTTTAATAGACCCGCGTTTACCCTTATTTAATTCTCCATCAAAATTGCCCATGTAGAAGAAACCTAAGCATTTTTCACCATTGGCCAGGTTTAAAAACTCGCCCATGTGTTTTATCAGCCCTGGTGAAGACCAATAGGAACCAATGCCTATTTCCGTGCACTGCAACCACATATTCTGCACAGCCATAGAAACGGCTGCTATTTCTTCCCATTCAGGTAAAGATTCTTTAGGATCTCTTTGCATGCAAATAGCAATAATAGCAGCTGCCTTTTTTGGGTTCTCCTGTAACTTTTTAATCTTGGATGTCTTTGGCTTTGGGTCTAACTCCTCATACTTTTTTGCCAAAAACGCCCCAAGTCTGTCCTTTGCATCACCCTGAATGACTTTAAATCGCCAAGGCTCTGTACATTTATGGTTTGGCGCCCAGTTTGCAGCTTCTAACACCTTCTCTATATCCGCTCTCTCAATGGGCGTACCATTATATTGTACCGGAAATACCGATCGTCTCTTCTTTATTATATCTAATATCATAATTATCGTTGTTCGTTGTTCGTTTGTTCCTTGCACGCAATACGTTAAGCGCATCACGCTCTATTTTCTCTTTTCTCTTTTCTCTTTTCTCAAAAAAAGTAAAATTAACTTTTCAAATGACCACTCACTGTTAGATAAGTATTAAAGTTTACTTGATAGTGTCACTCTATCCTTCCAATAGCAACTCCATACAATTCTTAAGAACAGGATTGGTATGTTCCTTTTTCCAAATGACAGACAAATTAGCTCTTTGGGGTATCTCCTTCAACTCAATAAACTTTACCCGCATTTGAAAGCCATTTTGTAAAGATGTGGGCACAATAGCTATGCCCATATGATTCTCTACCAATTTAAATATGGTATGCGCGTGAACCGATTTATGAGAAATTTTTGGAGCAAATCCCGCATCTTTACATATACTGATAATAGTATCATAATACAGCGGACTATAAGCCTGACTAAATAATATAAAATCTTCATTCGCAAATCGATTCATACCATCAAACTCTCTGGTCAACATAGGATATCTTTCTGGCAATACCAGAGAAAAAGTATCGGTAAATACCGTTTTCATTTCCAATGTACTAGGCACCCTACTTACACGGACAAAACCCATATCTAACTTATCCTTTAAAACCGCATCTACCTGGGCAAAATTAGAAAGCTCTTCTAAAGATGTTTTTACTTTAGGATAATTATCTTTTATCCGTAAAAGCATTTTTGGAATTACCTGTTGCATAGCAGATCCCAAAAAACCTATCCGTAACTCGCCACTATCACCATCTCCTACCAATTTCAATTGACGCTCTACTTTTTCCATGTGGCTGAATATGTATTCAACCTCTTTTTTTAAATAGTGCCCCGCAGGTGTTAAACCCACCTTTTTCTTGTTTCTTTCAAACAATTGGGTTTCAAGAATTTCTTCCATTTGCTTTATTTGCCTGCTGAGACCGGGTTGGGAAATAAATAATTTTTCCGCGGCCTTTCTAAAGTGTAGTTCTTGGGCTACCGCTAAGAAATACGTTAGGTGCCGCAATTCTATTTGATTACTCATAGTTATGAATTGATGATAAAATTGATATTACCAAGTATTAAAAATAGATATTAATTTTAATAAAATTCTTGAAAAGCAAAAGCTATGGGGAAACAGACCTTTAAATTAGGAGAAGATTGGCTTACGGCGGGCAAAGCCATGCAGATCGTAAACAATGAATATGCGGTAACACTTTCCAGAGCTACAGAACTAAAAATAGCCGATAGCTGGAAAATAGTTCAAAACATTGTAGATAAAGGTCATCCAGTTTACGGCATAAATACAGGCTTTGGCCCGCTCTGTACGACCAAAATATCAAAGTCCGAAACCAATATTCTACAGACCAACATACTTCAAAGTCATAGCGTTGGTGTTGGTGAACCCGTAGACAATGACATCGCTAAACTAATGCTGATTCTTAAAGCCCAGTCACTGGCTAAGGGATATTCGGGAATAGCCATTGAAACCTTAAACCGTATAATCTGGCACATTGAAAACAATGCCACACCTGTGGTCCCCTCCCAAGGATCTGTTGGTGCTTCTGGGGATCTAGCTCCGTTATCCCATTTATTTTTACCATTAATCGGTTTAGGTAAAGTGCAATACCAAGGTGAAATAATTTCAACAGCATCACTTTTCAAAAAAACAGGGTTAGCACCTATTGCCTTAGGACCAAAAGAAGGGTTGGCACTTATAAACGGTACTCAATTTATAGCGGCACATGCCGTAAAAGTGGTAGTACAATTACATGCTATTTTAGCTCAGGCAGATGTTATTGGCGCTATGATGATAGAAGGTCTACAAGGGTCAGTAAAACCATTTTACAATGAACTACATGCGCTACGCCCATTTAAAGGAAATGTTCATGTTGCAAAAAGGGTTAAAAAATTACTGAAGGGTTCAGAAATTATGGAAGCCCATGTAGATTGCGAAAAAGTACAAGACCCCTACTCCATTCGCTGTATACCACAAGTTCACGGTGCTTCAAGAACAGCATGGTTACATCTTAAAGAATTATTGGAAGTAGAATTAAATTCGGTTACGGACAACCCTGTTATCATCAATGAAGAATTGACCATAAGCGGTGGTAATTTTCATGGTCAGCCTCTAGCAATGGCTTTGGATTATGCATGTTTGGCCGCATCGGAAATCGGTAATATTTCAGACCGTCGAATTTATCTTTCACTGGAAGGAAATAGTCCCGGTGTGCCCAAATTACTCATGAACGATACAGGTATCAATTCCGGATATATGATCTTACAATACACCACTGCGGCTTTGGCAAGTGAAAACAAAGGACTATGTTTTCCGTCAAGCGCGGATAGTATTCCTACTTCACTTGGTCAAGAAGACCATGTTAGTATGGGCTCCATTGGCGGTAGAAAAGCATTGCAGGTAATTGGCAATGTTGAAAAAATATTGGCTATTGAGCTGTTGACAGCCGCCCAAGCTTTTGAATTTAGAAAACCATTGAAATCGGGCATTTATTTAGAAGAAGTTCATAATGCCGTTCGTGAGCGTGTTGCCTTTGCCAGTAAAGACCGTGTATTTGCAGATGATATTGAAAAGGGTATTGCAATGATCAAGGATCGGACAATACTAAACATTATAGACTGCGTACAAGCAGAACATAACATATCTTTAAAAACAAAACACTCAGAAGAGTTCGAAAATTACTAGTTGCATGACACAGAGAACACTCATAGGTCCGTTTAAACAGATTATTCCCATGACGGGGCTAAAACTAAAAGGCGCCATTTTAGACAATGAACTAAAGATCATTGATGATGGCGGTATGGTATTAGAAAATGAAAAGATTTTGGCAATAGGCAATTTTGAAGATTTAAAATTGAAATTCCCAGAAATAGCTATTCATCAACTAAAAGGAAATCATGTTTGCTTACCCGGTTTTATAGATGCTCATACCCACATTTGCTTTGGCGGATCACGCGCTAAAGATTATGCCATGCGAAATGCCGGAAAATCATACTTAGAAATCGCACATGCAGGTGGTGGTATTTGGGATACCGTTACCCAAACCAGAAAAGCAAGTATGGAAGAATTGACCAAAAACACCATAAAAAGAGCCAATCGTCATTTAAAAAACGGTACCACAACGCTAGAAGTTAAAAGTGGCTACGGATTAACAGTAGATGAAGAATTGAAAATGCTCCGCGCTATTAAAGAAGCCGATAAAGTGGCATTGCCCGAATTGATAACTACATGTCTTGCCGCACATATGTTACCCAAAGATTTTAAGGGAACCGAAACAGCGTACTTAAAAATGATAAGCGAGGAGTTATTCCCTGTTCTTAAAAAAGAAAATCTAACAAATAGAATTGACGCTTTTATAGAACAGAGCGCTTTTTCTTCGGAAGATATAAAAGCATATTTCTTGAAAGCCAACGACCTGAAGTTTGACATCACCGTACATGCAGACCAGTTTTCAACAAGTGGAAGCAAGGTAGCGGTAGATTATAATGCCATTAGCGCGGATCATCTTGAAGCTAGTACGGACAACGAAATTGATCTTTTGGCAAACAGTGATACCATAGCCGTAGCCTTACCAGGTGCTTCAATAGGACTTGGGTGCAATTTTACGCCCGCTAGAAAATTATTAGATGCCGGTGCAGCACTCGCCATAGCCAGTGACCACAACCCAGGTTCTGCCCCCATGGGCGATTTATTGACTCAAGCCAGTATATTGGGAACTTTTGAAAAATTGACCAATGCCGAAGTCTTGGCAGGAATCACTTTTAGAGCCGCCGCCGCTTTAAAATTAGAAGACCGCGGTAAATTGGAAGTGGGACATTTAGCTGACCTGGCCGTTTTTCATTCGGATAATTATCAAGATATTCTTTATAACCAAGGAAATTTAAAGCCCTGTATGATATGGAAAAATGGGGTGTTGGTTTTTGATAGGCACAGAGCCCTCTAGCCCCCAAAGGGTGTACTCCTAAAAAGCACTAATTCTATAGTATAAAATTTAAAAAATGGATTTCAAAGCGCAAATACAAATGGGAATACCTACAGAATTACCTCCAAGAAAGGAGCGTTCTTCAACGGTAAGCCATGCTCCTAACCGAAAGCAAATACTCTCAAAAGAAGAGAAAAAATTGGCGATCAGAAATGCGCTACGCTATTTTCCGGCAGACTGGCATGCCGTTCTCGCACCTGAATTTGCAGAAGAATTGCAAAAATATGGTAGAATATACATGTATCGTTTTCAGCCAGATTATGATATGCATGCAAGAGCAATTTCAGCATATCCGGCACGGACTAGTCATGCTGCAGCGATCATGTTAATGATCCAGAATAATTTAGATCCAGCGGTAGCCCAGCACCCACAAGAACTCATTACCTACGGCGGCAATGGTGCCGTTTTTCAGAATTGGGCGCAATACCTTTTGACCATGCAGTACTTATCTGAAATGACCAAGGAGCAAACCTTGCATATCTATTCTGGTCATCCTATGGGTTTGTTTCCTTCATCGGCAGATGCCCCAAGAGTTGTCGTTACCAACGGAATGATGATTCCCAATTACTCTAAACAAGACGATTGGGAAAAATACAATGCGCTTGGTGTAACCCAATATGGTCAAATGACCGCGGGTTCATATATGTACATTGGTCCGCAAGGCATAGTGCACGGCACCGCAATTACCGTAATGAATGCATTTAGAAAAGTACTGAAGGCGGATGAAAATGCCAACGGAAAAATATTCTTAACTGCAGGTTTAGGCGGAATGAGCGGCGCACAACCAAAAGCCGGCAACATTGCCGGATGCATCACTATTTGTGCAGAAGTGAATGCACTTGCCGCAAAGAAAAGACACGAACAAGGCTGGGTAGACGAATTAATAGACAACCTTGATGATTTAGTAGAAAGAACCAAAGAAGCCCAAAACAAACAAGAAATAGTATCATTGGCTTTTATTGGCAATGTGGTAGACGTATGGGAGCGATTTTTTGCAGAAGAATTATTCATTCACCTAGGATCTGACCAAACCTCTTTACATAACCCATGGGCAGGAGGGTACTACCCAGTTGGGTTAACTTTTGAAGCGTCTAACGAAATGATGAACAAGCAACCGGAGGCATTTAAAACGAAAGTTCAAGAATCGCTACGAAGACATGCCAATGCTATAAACCTACACACCAAAAAAGGCACATACTTTTTTGATTATGGAAATGCCTTTTTACTCGAAGCCTCAAGAGCAGGCGCAAAAGTAATGGCAGAGAACAATATAGATTTCAAATATCCGTCATACGTACAGGATATATTAGGACCCATGTGTTTTGATTATGGTTTTGGACCGTTCAGATGGGTTTGTTCCTCAGGTACATTGGAAGACTTAAGAAAAACAGATGCCATAGCCTTACAAGTGCTAAAAGAGATTAAAAAAGACGCTCCATCAGAAATACAACAACAATTAGAAGATAATATTAAATGGATTTCTGAAGCAGAACAAAACAAATTGGTAGTGGGTTCTAAAGCTCGAATTTTATATGCCGATGCCGAAGGAAGGGTAAAAATAGCCTTGGCTTTTAACGAAGCAATTGAAAATGGAGAATTAAGTGCTCCGGTAATTTTAGGACGCGACCACCATGATGTAAGCGGCACCGATTCGCCATACCGAGAAACTAGTAATATTTACGACGGCAGTAAATTCACAGCAGATATGGCCATACACAATGTCATTGGCGATAGCTTTAGAGGTGCAACCTGGGTATCTATACACAACGGTGGTGGCGTAGGATGGGGCGAAGTCACCAACGGCGGATTCGGTATGGTACTAGATGGCTCTACAGATGCAGAGCGAAAATTGAAAAACATGTTGTTTTATGATGTCAACAATGGTATTGCAAGACGAAGCTGGGCAAGAAACAAAGAAGCAATGTTTGCATTACAACGAGAAATGGAAAGAACGAAATTATTTAAAGTAACATTCCCTACCTTAGTAGAAGACCAACTTATTGATAAATTATTCTAACAATATATGTCACATTACACTAAAGCAAATAAAGAAAGTTGGTTTGGTCGAGTATCTGGTGAAGAACTCTATTTACATGAGAAAATTAGATTCTCAAGTATAAAGGATCCTATCATTACACCAGAGCACAAAACCATTGCCATACTAGGCTATAGTAGTGATGAAGGTGTTAAACGTAATTTAGGAAGAATTGGTGCTGCATTTGGACCCAACGCTATTCGAAAACAGTTGGGTAAAATGACCAATCATTTAAAAGAAAACTCACAATTATTTGATTTTGGAAATTTAGAATGTGAAGAAGATGACCTTGAGGCTTTACAAGAAGATTTATCCAATACAATCACCTCTTTACTTGACAAAGGTGCTAAACCAATAGTACTTGGTGGCAGCCATGATCTTGCCTATAGTCATTACAACGGACTAAAAAAATATTTAAAGCCAGATAAGAAATTAGGTATTATCAATTTTGATGCACATTTTGATTTGAGAGCCAACACTGACGGCAACAATTCTGGCACTCCATTCTATCAAATTGCGATAGAACAGGAAGCTAAGAACGAATCTATAAAATATATGGCCTTAGGTATTCGAAAAGACGCAAATACCAGAGTCCTTTTTGATTTTGCAGAATCGCGCAATGTCAACTATCTACTTCAAGAGCATTTTAACATTAATTATTTAGAACATGTTCAACTAAGGCTTATTCAGTTCATGGAGGATGTAGATTATATCTATACTACCATTGATCTTGATGGATTCTCTTCTTCCTACGCACCAGGTGTAAGCGCGGCATCACCTATGGGCTTTTCTCCAGATATTGTACTAGAAAGCTTAAAGTTGATTATTGAATCTGGCAAATTATTGGGATTGGATGTTGTAGAGCTAAACCCCAATTACGATATAGACGACCAAACTGCAAAACTTGCTGCGTCTTTAGTACACTATGTTATTCATAAAATTTAGGGTAAAAACAAAAAAAGCCTCCCTTAATGGAAAGCCTTTCATTGGGTTCTATCGGTTAAATCCGATAAACACAATTGCCTCAAATATTCTTTGAGACACAACACAACGCTGTAAAGGTAATAAAGCTTTTTTAATAAAAATAACGGTCTGTACAATTCTTGTAAAAACTAAGATCTATACACCTATTATTGATCTTCATCACCCTTAAAAAGCTTATAAATATATTGCTTCTCTTTCAAGGTAAATTGTTTGTTCTCAAACCAGTCATGCACCTTAATCTTTTCATTTTCTATCTGGGCATTTCTAATGGCTTTTAAAGACACAATGTGCCAATGTGTACCCTTGTTACGAGAAACGGAATACCCAACATCTTCCATAATATAAGACTGTTTAGGTCTATTTATTAATCGGACTCCGTTTTTTAGAACGGCTAGTGTTTCTGTTAATCGTACAACTTCAGAAAAAGAATATCTGGCAAAATCGTTGAAACCATTCTGCTCAACATTATATAATTTATCTCCAATTTTAAGGGTATCCATAACTTAAAAAAGGTGCAAATTTAAAATACCTGTTAGGGTAATAGAATAATTAGCGAGTATAGTTATCCACAAAATAAATGAATAAAAAACATAACTAGGTAAATGTTACGCCATACCCTTCATGGTCAACAAGGTAGTTGCCCAAACGATAACCGAAGATAAAAAGATGCCTATGGTATTCGCTAAAAAAGCTTTCTTTCTTTCAATTTTAAATAAGTAACTAGCAATGCTACCTGCATAGACACCTGTACCCGGCACTGGTAGCATTACAAAGAATATAAGTCCGTAAAACCCATACTTTTTAATTTTATCACCAGATCCCGTTTTTGCCCGTCTTGCCACAAACAACGCATTCTTTTTATAGAAATGCCATCTTAATAAATATCGATTAACGGTATTTAAAAAAAACATCATGATAGGAAATACCAGAACATTCGCTAAAAAACAAACTGCCAATACCACGTAAATATTTACTCCATGAAGTAGACCATAGGGTATACCAACTTTAGCCTCTCCTAATGGGGAGATACTCCAAAGTGCTGCTATAAGTATATCTTTCAACAAAACGTTCTTTTTAAGCGAATGCAAAATTACGTTGTTCTTGAAAAATTGTTTGCCATTTATATCATAAATGTTGTCAATTACCAATTTATATAGATAAACTACTTAAGTTGAAAAATTGTTAGCGCTTAAAATCATGTAATCTCAAATTATCCAATCATGATAACCTAGCAACATCATTTATTTGGTATTTTTAATAGCTAACAACAACTAATATCAACACAAAACAACATGGATCAAAAGAATTCCAGAAGATCATTTTTAAGACAAGCATCTTTAACCACTGCTGCACTTGGCACCGCCCCCTATTTATTATCGGCATCAACAAATAAAGTACAACTACTACACAGAGAATATTCGTTTGATCAGTATGGTAGTAACGACCATATAAATATTGCACTAATTGGTTCAGGAATTCAAGGCATATATGATACACAAGCCGCCTTAATGGTAGATGGTGTAAAAATTGTAGCTGCTTGTGACCTATATACGGGCAGGCTTGATCGCGCCAAAGAATTATGGGGCAATGATATTTTTGTAACAAGAGATTATCGAGAAATATTAAGTAGAAAAGATATTGATGCCGTGTTGATTGCTACACCAGACCATTGGCACCAAACCATTACAGTAGCAGCATTGAAAGCTGGAAAACATGTGTATTGTGAAAAACCAATGGTTCAAAATTTCAACCAAGGCCAAGAAATTATAAAGGCGCAAAAAGATTCAGGTAAAATCTGTCAAATAGGTAGCCAAGGCATGGCTTCCCTTGGTAATGAAAAGGCAAAAGAACTATATGAAGATGGTGCCATTGGTGATATTGTAATGCTAGATATGTACAATGATAGATATTCAGCCGAAGGTGCTTGGCAATATCCCATACCAACGGATGCCAATAACAACACCGTAGATTTTGACACTTTTTTAGGAAACGCACCAAAGGTACCTTTTGACAATAACCGCTTTTTTAGATGGAGAAATTATCAAGATTATGGGACCGGAGTAGCCGGTGATTTATTTGTTCATGCCTTCTCTACCTTAAATCATGTAATTAGCTCAGATGGTCCTAACAGAGCCATGGCTACAGGCGGGCTACGCTATTGGAAAGACGGCAGGGATGTTCCAGATGTTTCCATTACATTATATGACTACCCAAAAACAGAAACACATTCGCCTTTTAATGCGGCATTTCGCATCAACTTTATTGCTGGCAGTGGAGGCGGTGGCGGTTTTAAATTAATTGGCACTGAAGGAGAAATGGAAATTGGACAAAATTCAGTAACCGTAAACCGTTCTAACCTAGGCTTAGAACCCAGTGGTTATTCAATGATTTCATTTACTGAAGGCATGCAAGCGGAAATAAGAAAGGAATATGCCGCTAAAAAATTAAATACTAGAGCAAGTAAATTGGCTACGGGATCAACAACTTGGCAAGCACCACGTGATTATAAAGGAGCGCATTATGACCATTTTTATAATTTTTTTACCAGCATAAGAGAAAATGGAAAAGTAATACAAGACCCAAAATTTGGACTTAGGGCAGCAGGAGCAGCTTTGTTGGCAAATGAAAGTTATACTAGAAAACAACCGGTAAATTGGGATCCTACTAAAATGAAATTGATCTAGTTAATTTTCTTCTGTTTCAACAAATTGGATATGGCGTTCCAAGTTTTCTTCAATTGAAATAAAAGATTCTATACCACGTATTCCAGAAATACTCAGAATTTCGTCTTGATATACCTGCTTATAATGAAAGCTATCCCTTGCATGCATTTTTATAAAGACGTCATACTTTCCGGTTACGTGGTGTATTTTGACCACCTCTTCAATTTCGTTCAATCTTTCCATTACCTTTTTAAATAAACTGATCTCACTTAAAAAGATTCCCAAAAATATGGTCATCTTCCACCCCATTTTTGCATAATCAAGACTTAAGGTTGCCCCGGTAATAAGACCCATTTCTCTCATTTTACGCATTCGCATGTGCACCGTACCTGGAGAAACAATTAATTTTTTGGCAACATCTGTATACGGGGTCTGGGCATTTTCTGCCAAAATATTTAAAATACTGAAATCTACATGATCAAGTTTATTCCTCATTTTTCATAATCATTTGAAATATTCATTGAATTATTACAAGGTTTTAATCCATTTTAACAAATTTAATTTATAATTAGTTAAATTTTAGTAATTATATGACAATAAAAAGGCTTAAAAATGAGGTTTTCTTTATAATTCTCTAATCAAATTGACAAATGCATAAAAAGAGGGTTTTAGAATAATTATGCCGTATCCGTAAATTTTCAACAGAAGACAAATCACTTCTTGCATTATAGGTATAATTTTAAATAAAATATAACTATTATTCAATAAAACAAGCGATACAACCTTTATTTACAAGCCGTTGTAAGCATAGGCTATTTCCATAATCCTTGAACATTCAATAATATTGTTTAGCACTAAACATGAACATTTACCATAGTAGCGAACATGTTTATATCGATAAATAAAATCGATGTTTGGTTACTTTATTTATAAGGAACAAACAACCCATTACCAACATTTCAAACTTGAACAAAGATGAAAACAACAGTAAACAGAAGAGATTGGCTTAAAAAAGGAGTTCTTTCAGCTGCAGGAGTTATGGCAGCACCTTATTTGACCTACGGGGCTTTTCCGTCACAACCTATTTCGTTAGATGCCAACGGTAATATTCCCTACACTCCTTTTTTTAAGGAGTATTTACCACAATCACCAATGCAACCTTTAGCCTTGGCGGCTAAGTTAAATGCAAATGAAAACCCTTATGGACCATCTCCAATGGCTGTTTCTGCCATGCAGGAGTACGCACCAAAAGGAAATCGTTATGCATGGAAAGAACTATATCAGTTAATGGATAAGATTGCAATTGAAGAAGGTGTTAAGCAAGAGAATATAATGATGGGACCTGGCTCATCTGATCTTTTGGAAAAAACCGCCATGGTATTCTTTCAAAATGGAGGAAATATCGTTTCTGCGGACCCGGCGTATATGTCACTTATTAAAGTTGCAGAAGCAACGGGTGCCACTTGGAAACCAGTTCCACTTAAAAAAGATTGGTCACATGATTTGGCTGCAATGGAAGCAGCTGTAGATGATGACACCAAGTTGGTATATATATGTAATCCTAATAACCCAACAGGTAGTATGACAGACCATGATGAACTTATTGATTTTTGCTCTCGTGTTTCTGAAAAGACCCCCATTTTTGTTGATGAAGCCTATTTAGGATTCTTGGATGACGCCACCAAAAAAAGTATGGTATCATTGATCAATGAAGGTAAAGACGTAATCATAGCCCGTACATTTTCAAAAATACAAGGTATGGCAGGTTTGCGTGTTGGTTATATTGTAGCACAACCAGAAACGCTAGGAATTATTCAAAAAATTACACGTGGCGGCATGGGAATCTCCTTACCATCTGTTTACGCTGCTATGGCAAGTATGGATGATGTTGCCTTTAAAGATAAATCCAGAAAACTAAATAAAGAATGTAGAGACTATGTATATGAAAATCTTGACAGATTGGGGTTTGAATATGTGCCTTCTTCTACCAGCTTTATTATTTTCCCCATACAAATGGACGGTAAACCCTTCTTAGAGAAGATGACCGCCGAAGGTGTTGGTGTAAGAGCTTTTGAAATCTATGGTAAAAATTGGTGCCGAGTAAGTATGGGCACTATGGATGAAATGAAGTTGTTTACAACTGCACTTGAAAAAGTGCTCGTTTAAGTTTGAATTAGTCCGGGAGTTGGGCATATAAAGCATTGCCTTGACACAAAGCCAAAGTTCAACTCCTTTGGGCTATTTCTAATTTACTTTACAACATCAAATCCCAATGAAATTTTCAACAGCATGAATTTTGCACTACAAAAAACCCTAGAATTAATACTGATTATAGGACTTGGACTACTACTTCAAAAGAAAGTGGCAAAGCAAGATTTAAAAGGGATAAAAGTTCTGATTTTAAGCGTTGCACTACCTGCAACTATTTTTGTTGCACTATTAAAAATAGAACTTAAGGGAACCTTATTGGTGTTTCCCCTAGTTGCATTAATTTTCAATCTTATAATGTTGGCAGCAACAAAATACTTCTTAGCTGCATCATTACACAAAGAAGAACAGAGCAAAAAGCGAACATTGATGATGTTGTTACCCTCAACAGCACCTGGCCTATCATGCTTTCCATTCATTGTAGCTTACCTAGGTGACGACACCTTAGCCTTAGCTGCACTTGCAGATATTGGAAACAAGATATTTGTGCTTATCTTACTATACATGCTAGCCATGCACTGGTATCGTAAGAACTCCGTAATCAATAAGCAGGAATCTTCTAAAAGTAAGCTTAAAGGACTATTTATTTCATTGATCAATGAACCTATTAACTTGGTTATCGTCATAGGATTGATCATGCTAGGCTTAGGGCTTGATCTTTCATCACTGCCAACCTTTTTTCAAAATACCTCATTGAGCATTAAAGATTTAATGACTCCGTTAGTACTCTTGTTCATAGGTATGGCGGTAAGAATCAATAAAGGAGAGTTTAAATTGATACTTTCTATGCTGTTGCGCAGAATGGGCCTGGCATTTTTAATAAGTGGTGTTTTTGCCTATACAATACCTGCATTAACGCCTGCTATGATTCTACTTTTAGTAGTCTTTCCGCAAAGTGCCTGTAGCTTTTGGCCTTTTGCCCACATGAGTGCCATACAATCTATGGAAGAAAAAGACGAACAGCCAAAACCTACATTCGATGTTAATTTTGGATTGAACATTTTGGCTTGTTCCCTACCCTTTTCAACACTATTAATAATTGGCATATTCTCATTTAGCGAATACTTCATTAACCCGCTTACACTTCTTGGTCTAGGCGCAATAATTTTAGGGATCACATTTGCACCCGATATTTTTAAATCTACCAGTTTTATGCTCGACAGAGAGCGTAAGAAGATACCAAAATCAGTTAAACCAAAATCTAAGCTGACCATCGCAAAAAACGATTTCAAACATAAGACCGAGAAAACAATGAATGAAGCTAAGGCCAGCTAAACTTTAGTACGTTTCTTTCATCCATTCATAAGGCTTTCTTTTGATCCAAAGTCCCCTAGTAAAATCAGGAAAATCTTGGGGTTCGCCATTATTGGCAATAGAAGCCTCTGATAATGGTGTAACAGCACTCCAAGCAGCTGCATCGTAAGCGTCTAAAGGTGGCGCTATGTTTTGTTTTGCAGATTCAACAAATGAGTTAAGTACAAAGAAATCCATACCGCCATGACCTGCATTTAAGGCATACGCTCCATACTTTTTCCAAAGTGGATGATCATATTGTTCTAACCAAGGTTTTGCATCATCCCATTGATGTGGTTCAGACTTTCCTTCCACATAAATACGACTTCCGTCAACCTCCCAGAGTCCGTTTGCACCTTGCACGCGAAAACCTAAAGAATACGGTCTTGGCAAATTACAGTCATGGGTAATAATAATAGTTTCACCGTTTGCTGTATTAATGGTTGAGGTAATGACATCACCCTGCTTAAATTTAATTTTTGCATTTGGGTGTTCTGTTCCACCCTGGCCAACAATATAATTGTGCAAGCCAATACCTTTTGTTGCATGTGAAGTCATAGATACAAATCTATTGCCCCTATTGACATCTGCCATTATAGCAACCGGCCCTAAACCATGTGTTGGGTATACATCGGCATTTCTCTTTACAGAATGCCCCGTACGCCATTTAGATTCAGAAATCCCCTTTTCTCCAAATTCAACACCTTTACCATAGGCCGTTTTGCCATCATTGAACTTTACATGACGTAAATCATGCTGATATCCGCATCTATAATGTACCATTTCGCCAAATACATTTTGCTTTACCATATTCAGAACGGCCAATACATCTCGCCTATAATTTACGTTCTCAAGAATCATCATATGGGTACCGGTACGCTCATGCGTATTCACCAGATCCCAACATTCTTCTAAGGTATTGGACGCAGAAACTTCAACACCTGCGTACTTTCCCGCTTCCATGGCATCTACTGTCATTCGGGTATGCCATAACCAAGGGGTAGCTATGATTACGGCATCAACCTCTTGCAGAGCTAAAAGGTTTTTATAATCATGCTCATTAGCCCCAAATACTTTAGGACTCTTACCATTTGCATCTGCAATATGCTTTTTAGCAATAGCTATCCTATTTTCGTCTATATCACAAATTGCGGTAACGTTAACGTCTTTTCTAAGTAATAAGTTCTGCAAATGATTAGTTCCCCTTAAACCTACACCTATTAAACCTACATTTAGTTTATCCGTTACACTAAATTTTTTATGTGCAAAACCAGGTACTGTAACAATACCCATACTTGCTATTGATGTGTTTCTTATAAATTTTCTTCTCGTCGTCATTGCAGGTGGTAATTATGAACACTGAATTTAAAAAAAGATACTGACACATATTAACTAATCATCAATTTTAAAAGGGATACATCTAAAATTAACCACAATTTCTATTAGCATTTCATATTTTTGGCATTTAAACACAAAAATCATGACATTACTTTTAATGGCTGCCGGTAGTGGTAGTAGATATGGAAAACTAAAACAATTTGATGATTTAGGCCCTAATGGTGAATTCTTAATGGAGTTTGCTATATATGATGCTATTCAGAATAACTTTGAACAAATAGTAGTTATTACCAAAAAAGAAAATGTTTCTTTTTTGGAGGAACATCTTTCAAAAAGAATTCCTAGCAATATTCAATTGAACGTTCTTGCTCAAGAACTTACAGATTTACCTGACGGAGTTACTTTTACAGGTGAGCGTAAAAAACCTTGGGGTACCGCTCATGCAGTTTGGACGGCAAGAAATGTGATCAACGGACCGTTTGTAGTGATTAATGCAGATGATTTTTATGGTCAGTCTGCCTATAAAAAAGCTGCGGATTTCATGAAATCGGATGATAGTGCCTATGCACTTTTAGGCTATACCCTTAAAGACACTTTATCTGAACATGGTTCTGTATCTAGAGGTGTTTGCGAAGTAAATGGCGATAACCTTGTATCTGTACAAGAGCGATTAAAACTGGTACAACAGGGAGATAAGATTATTGATGAGGATACTAATTTAGAATTTACAGGTGATGAACAGGCCAGTATGAACTTTTGGGTTTGTAGACCATCTATCTTTGATAAAATTGAATCTGAATTTAGAATTTTCTTAAAAGATGATGACCGTATCGCTAACAGCGAACTATACATTCCTTTAATGATACAAGAAATGTTACAGGCCAACGAAATTGAGGTTAAATGTATACCTTCTGGTGGAGATTGGTTTGGTGTAACATATGCCAGTGACAAGGAAAAAGCAATGAACAGTTTAAAGGAAAAATCCAATTCAGGAAAGTACCCTGCACCCATTTGGAAATAACCCTTTTCAACATATACCAGAACCCATTAGATTTTAATTTAATGGGTTTTTTTATGCTCTAAACCGACTTTAACTAAAAAGAGTCCGATCTTATCAGACCGGACTCTTTTACGAGAACACTATATGAAAATGAAAAAATTTTATTCGTTTTTAATTACATTGTAAATATATAAGTAAGGTTAATTATTAGAAACAAATTGATGTCAACCCCCTATATTTTGTTGTCAGATGGGCTATTTTTGTTGTGAACTGAATCTATAGCTATGAAAATTAGAATAAAAGGCGATTCTGTACGGTTTAGATTAACCCAATCTGAAGTGCAAACATTATCGGAAAGTGGAGAAATTTACGACAGTACAAATTTTGGAACTACAAAATTTAACTATGGTGTAGTATTAAAGAGCGATATTGAGCAATTAAATATCAATTTTGAAAACAGTAGTATTATCCTTTCTATGCCAGAGGCTAATGGCAGATCCTGGTTTTCCAATGATATCATAACTTTTGACCATACCTTGAAAACAACCGCTGGCAACAACCTGTACTTGCTATTGGAAAAAGATTTCACCTGTTTGGACAATACTATAGAAGACCAATCTGACAATTACCCCAATCCTAAGTTGAGTTAAAATATCCCATTTTAATCATTTGGACTACAGTTTTAATAGAAATGATTATAAACGTTACTATTACATTTCTTAAGTTTATTGCATGAATGCAAAAAACGAACGTAACGTCTCTTTTAGAGGGTCTGAAGAATTTCTGGATATTGAAGTAAAAGAACCTGTAACACATGCTGCAGGTTATTTAGGCGTACGTGAAGCCCTAAAGCATACATTCAAAGAAATGGGCGTATTACGATCAATGCGCACCTTGCTGAGCATGAACCAAAAAGACGGTTTTGATTGCCCAAGTTGTGCTTGGCCCGATCCCGAACACCCATCACCAGTAGCTGAGTACTGCGAAAATGGAGCCAAGGCCTTAGGTGATGAAGCTACTACCCAACATATTGGTGCAGATTTTTTCAAAAAAAACTCTGTAGAAGAACTTTCTCGACTTACTGATTACGAACTCAACAAATTTGGGCGCTTAATTGAACCTATGGTATTAAGACCCGGCAACGTTCATTATGAGCCAATTTCTTGGCAGGCCGCATTTGATTTGATCGCAGCTGAATTAAAAAAGTTGGACAATCCGGACGAGGCTATCTTTTACACTTCTGGTAGATCAAGTAATGAAGCTGCCTTTTTATACGGTATGTTTGCGCGTGCATTAGGCACCAACAACCTTCCGGATTGTTCTAACATGTGCCATGAGAGCAGCGGTGTTGCCTTGGGAGAAACATTGGGCATAGGCAAGGGATCAACCACTTTAGAGGATTTATACGAAGCAGAGGTCATATTGATAGCTGGGCAGAACCCAGGTACCAATCACCCTAGAATGTTATCCGCATTAGAAAAATGCAAGCAGAACGGTGGGAAGGTCATTAGTATAAATCCGTTAGAAGAATCAGGATTAGTGAATTTTAAAAATCCGCAACATCTAGGCGGATGGATCGGCGGTGGTGAGGACATGGCAGATATTCATTTGGCGGTCAACATTAACCAAGATATACCCCTGGTAAAATTAATTTTAAAGAAATTAGTTGCATTAGAAGAAAAAGGAAATACAGTTTTTGACCATGCATTCATTGAAAAATATACAGATGGTTATGAGTCTTTGATCTCTGATTTAAAAAACTACAATGCAGAAGACCTATTAGCCCAAACTGGCGTATCCGAAGAAAAAATAAATGACACGGTTGCACTATTGGCGAATAAATCTAAAATTATAGTGTGCTGGGCCATGGGTCTTACCCAACATAAGAATGGCGTAGAAAATATTAGAGAGTTCATAAATCTTCTATTGTTGAAAGGTGCTATTGGAAAACCAAATGCAGGTACATGTCCGGTTCGTGGCCACAGTAATGTTCAAGGTGATCGCAGCGTTGGTATTCAGCATTTTGTAGATAGTGCCATGAACGCACGTATTAAAGAACATTTAGGGTTTACCCCACCTGAGCATGAAGGTGTAGATGTTGTAGGCTCCTTAAAAGCGATGTATGAAGGTAATGCCAAAGTATTTATGTGCTTGGGCGGTAACTTTTTAATGGCGGCATCTGATACAGAATATACCGCAAAGGGAATTCAAAATTGCGATTTAACGGTACAGATCAGTACCAAATTAAATCGTACACATTTAATCACCGGTAAAACCGCTCTGATCTTACCGACTATTGGAAGGTCTGAAAAGGATATGAAAAATGGCAAGCCTCGTCATTTTACGGTTGAAAATAGTATGGGCAGGGTAAAAAGATCCAAGGGAATATTAAAACCAGCTTCAGAGGCCATCATGAGCGAACCAGAGATTATTGCCAATTTAGGGCATACCTTGTTCGGCGAAGAACATCCTATGAACTGGAAATCTTTAGGTGAAGATTATGAATTGATCAGAAAGCGAATTGACCAAGTTGCAAAGGGGTTCAATGATACCGAAGAACGTTCAAAAGGCGCAGGCTATTACTTACCAAATAATGTACGTGAATTGGATTTTAGCATGTTGCCCAACGGTAAAGCACAATTTACCATTAACAAACTTCCTGAACACACCTTGGAAAAAGATGAATACATGTTGATGACCATACGTTCTCACGACCAGTTCAACACCACTATTTACGGATTAGATGACCGTTACAGAGGTGTTTACAATGCAAGAAGAGTGGTTTTTATGAATATAGACGATATGAAAGCCATTGGTGTAAACAAACTGGACATTGTTGATATTACCAGTACTTATGACGGTATTGTAAGAACAGCCCATAATTTTAAGATCGTTCCATATAATATTCCTTCTGGAAATCTGGCTTCCTATTTTCCGGAGACCAATGTTTTAGTACCCTACAATCATTTTGCCGATAAAAGCAAAACACCAATAAGCAAGTCTGTAAAGGTTAGACTAGTAAAGAAATAGTTAATAAATACATTTCTGAAATTCAATTACTTAACAATCTCGTAACCGAATAATAAGTTAACAGTAACCTTTCTATAATCATAAATTTTGAAACTTTACGGTCATAAGTTTCAGCATATGAAATCTACTGATTTGGCCGCCTCATGTATTGCCATTCTTGCATTTAATGTCAAGTTTGAGGTGGTTCTATCTCTTTCTAATTTTCTAAAATTCCCAAGAAAGGAATCCCTCATTCACTTATGAAAAAAAGACCGGTTGATATTGTGGTCATTTCCGATGTTCATTTAGGAACATATGGCTGCCACGCCAAAGAGCTTTTAAAATATTTAAAGTCCATTAAGCCAAAAGAGGTAATCCTCAATGGCGATATTGTAGATATTTGGCAATTTAGCAAACGCTATTGGCCCAAGTCTCATATGAAAGTCATTAAACTTTTATTGGAGTGGGTAGCCAAAGGAATCCCGGTACATTATATAACAGGTAACCACGATGAGCTTTTGCGGAAATTTTCGGGCAACAGTATGGGCTCATTAAATATTGTCAATAAAATGGTGATTCCGCTTGAAGATAAAAAAGCTTGGATTTTTCATGGTGACGTGTTCGATGTTACCATGCAGCATTCAAAATGGGTAGCCAAACTTGGTGCAAAAGGATATGACTTTTTAATTCTATTAAATAGAGCCATTAATTTTATAAGCAAAAAAATGGGCAAGGGTCCAATTTCAATGTCCAAGAAAATTAAGAACGGTGTAAAGTCTGCCGTTAAGTTCATAAACGACTTTGAACAGATTGCCGCAGATATTGCCATAGAAAATGGCTATGACTATGTTATTTGCGGTCACATTCACCAACCGGAAATTCGCAATATAAAAACAGATAAAGGAGAAGTCGTCTATTTAAATTCTGGAGATTGGATAGAAAATTTAACCGCACTTGAGTATCATAATGGTCACTGGAAACTATACTCTTATCTTGAAGATCAATTAACCATTGACCATAAAGAGGATAGTAAGGAAGAAACCTATGTACTGGAAAAAGCTGAACTGTTTCAAAGCTTGCTTGAAGAGTTTAGAATAAGTGGAATGACGCAACAGAGTAAATGAGAATACTATACGCAATTCAAGGTACCGGCAACGGACACTTGAGCAGGGCTAGAGATGTAATACCTGCAATATTAAAACATAATGTTTCATTAGATCTTTTAGTAAGCGGCATTCAAGCAGATATAAAACTACCCTACCCCATTAAGTATCAGCTAAAAGGATTAAGCTTTATTTTCGGCAAAAAAGGAGGTGTAGATGTTTGGAAAACCTATTACAAAGCAAACTCTATGCGTTTGCAAAAAGAGATAAAAAGTATACCGGTAGAAGATTACGACCTCATCATTAATGATTTTGAACCGGTTACGGCGTGGGCGTGCAAGTTAAAAAATATACCTTGCTATAGTTTTAGCCACCAAGCGGCAGTACTCTCCAAATTAGCTCCAAAGCCTAAAAAAACGGACAGAATGGGCAAATGGATTCTTAATAATTATGCACCCACCAGCCATCAATTCGGACTTCATTTCAAACCTTATGAACCTAATATCTATACACCTATAATCAGAAACGATATACGATCGGCATCAATTTCCAAAGGCGAGCATTATACCGTATATCTACCATCTTACAGTGATGAGAAATTGTTGAAGTTTTTAAGTAAGATGAAAAGGGTAAAATGGGAAGTATTCTCAAAGCACAATACCTATGAATATTTTAAAAAGAACATTCATATAAAGCCAATAACCAATGAGGCATTTGTAAAAAGCATGGCAAGTAGTAGAGGAATACTATGCGGTGCAGGTTTTGAAACACCAGCTGAAAGCCTACACATGCAAAAAAAGCTAATGGTAGTGCCTATGAAAGGGCAATATGAGCAGCAATGTAATGCAGCTGCCTTGGCAGATATGGGTGTACCGGTAATAAAATCGCTTAAAACAAAACACTTACCCAAGTTGCAACATTGGTTAGATACCGAAACCATTGTGCCGGTAGACTACCCAGATATTACCGACCAAATTGTGAGCCAACTATTAGAGAAATCTCTAAAAACACATTAAAAAGCCACTACTCTATTGAGAGAACAAGAAGAATTCTTTTTAAATGCCCATGAATTTGGCAAAAATTTCACTTGGGGAGTTTCCACCGCAGCATACCAAATTGAGGGCGCGTACGACACCCATGGCAAGGGACCCTCTATTTGGGATACATTTACCACCAAACCAAATACGGTTTTAAATGGTGACAATGCCAATGTATCTTGCGATTTCTATCATAAATACAAGGAAGATATCCTATTGATGAAGTCCATGAATATTGACAACTATCGTTTCTCTATTTCTTGGACAAGAATTTTACCTAATGGTATTGGCTCTGTAAACGAACCAGGTATTCAATTTTATAATAATGTCATTGACTTTTGTCTAGAACAAGGTATTACCCCATGGGTAACCCTATACCATTGGGATCTTCCACAGGTGTTAGAGGATAAAGGCGGATGGACGAATAGAAACATTATACAATGGTTTTCAGAATTTACCAGCCTTTGCGCAACTTCTTTTGGTGATAGGGTTAAACATTGGATGGTTTTGAACGAACCCATGGTATTTACGGGTGCCGGTTACTTTCTAGGCGTACATGCACCTGGAAAAAAAAGGTTGAAAAATTTTCTTCCCGCCGTGCACCATGCTGTTTTGTGCCAAGCGGAAGGTGGCAGATTACTTCGTAAACTAGTACCCAATGCCCAAATAGGCACCACGTTTTCATGTTCGCAAATTTCACCTTACAGACAAAATAACAGAGACAAGAAAACAGCTGTTCTGGTTGATGCCTTATTGAATCGGTTATTTATTGAACCAGCATTGGGTTTAGGTTATCCAACCAAAGAAGCCCCAGTTTTAAAAAAACTACAACCTTACATTCAACCTACTGATATGGAAGATTGCCTGTTTGATTTCGATTTTATCGGAATTCAAAATTACACTCGAGAAAAGGTAAGATATAGTCTTTTGGTACCGTACATAAGAGCTAAAATTGTAAAGGCAAGTAAGAGAAATGTACCTACAACTTTGATGGATTGGGAGGTATATCCGCCTAGTATTTACAACATGATCAAGAAATACAGTTCATACCCGCAAATTAAAAAAATCATCATCACCGAGAACGGTGCTGCTTTTAAAGATTCCATTGACGGAGAAATTATAAATGATATCGCTAGGGTAAATTATTTGCAGCGTTATTTAAACCAAGTGCTTAAAGCCAAAAAAGAAGGGTTGAATATCCACGGATATTTCGTGTGGACCTTTACGGATAATTTTGAATGGGCAGAAGGGTATTTCCCAAGGTTTGGCTTGGTACATATTAATTTTAAAACCTTAAAAAGGACTATTAAAGCCTCTGGTAAATGGTTTGCCGATTTTTTGTCGCGAAAAAATTAGCATTAAAAAAGCCGATGTCTCCATCGGCCATAGCTTATATCTAAAAAAAACATGCACACATCTTACACGCGCAAATCAAAGATAGATGGTGTTCAACAGTTAAATGTTATGCCCATTAAAGCAAACCGTTAAATTATTGAAAAGCAGGCATTCCAGTAATATCCGCCCCTGTAATCAGCAGATGAATATCATGAGTACCCTCATAGGTAATTACACTTTCCAAATTCATCATATGCCTCATTATACTATATTCACCAGTAATACCCATACCACCTAGAACTTGTCTCGCCTCTCGTGCTATTTTTATGGCCATTTCTACGTTATTCCTCTTGGCCATAGATATTTGGGCAGAGGTTGCCTTCCCTTGATTCTTTAATTGACCTAATCTAAAGGCCAATAACTGGGCTTTGGTGATCTCCGTAATCATTTCTGCCAATTTCTTCTGCTGTAATTGAGTTGCCGCAATAGGTTTACCAAATTGAATACGCTCTTTGGCATATCTTAAGGCAGTATCATAACAGTCCATAGCAGCACCTATAGCGCCCCAAGAAATACCAAATCTGGCAGAATCCAAACATCCTAATGGCGCCCCTAAACCAGATTTATTAGGTATTAGATTTTCTTTAGGGACCTTTACATTATCAAATATCAATTCACCGGTAGCCGAAGCTCTCAATGACCATTTGTTATGGGTTTCCGGTGTTGTAAAACCTTCCATTCCACGCTCCACGATCAAACCATGAATACGTCCTTCCTCGTTCTTTGCCCATACTACCGCAATATCACAAAATGGAGCATTGGAAATCCAAAGTTTGGCTCCGTTCAAAAGATAATGATCGCCCATATCCTTATACTTGGTTTCCATACCACTAGGGTTAGAACCATGGTTTGGTTCGGTCAACCCAAAAGAGCCCATCCATTCGCCAGTAGCCAACTTAGGTAGGTATTTTTTACGTTGTTCTTCGGTTCCATACGTATAAATAGGATACATTACCAAAGAGGACTGTACCGATGCCGTAGAACGAACACCACTATCTCCCCTTTCAATTTCTTGCATAATAAGTCCATAACTAATCTGATCTAATCCCGCACCGCCGTACTCCTCAGGAATATAAGGTCCGAATGCACCAATTTCAGCCAAGCCATTTATTATCTGCTTAGGAAATTCAGCTTTTTGGGCATACTCTTCAATAATTGGGGATACGTCTCTTTTCACCCATTGACGTGCGGCATCACGTACCAACAAATGCTCTTCAGATAATAAATCATCTAAGTGATAGTAGTCTGGGGCTTCAAATAAATCTGGTCTCATAACTATGCTTTTATCAAAGATAAATAAAGAAATATAACAATATGAAACACTATAGTTACATTTTTAAATAAAACTCCTTAGTTAAGGCTATATAATCATCAGTATAAGAGTGCCTTTCAGTTTCAATGACCAATTCTGACGATTCTAATGGTGTTTTATTTTTTGAGAATGCCAATAATACCCGCTTCACCTCTGCAGTAGAATTACCCTTTACATAAGTACATTTGATAAGATAAAGACCTTTTTCCTCTGCCATGGCGACAAACTCATCTTTCTCTTTATAGGGAATTACCGTTGTAAACAATCCATTTTCCGCCAACAAAACAGCAGCCGAGGCAATAAGCTCATTAAAAGGTAAAAAACCGTTCTGGCGTGCTTGATCCCGCTGTAAGTTGCCAGAACTGACATTTTCCGAATAAAAAGGAGGATTACACGTGATCAACTCATACTGGTCTTCGATTTCATCAACAAATTCATCTAAGCCGGCGTGATAACAGTACAACCGATCTCCCCATGGGGAGCCTTCAAAATTCTCAACACATTGTTCATAAGCATCAGCATCTATCTCAATGGCATCTACCACATCCGCATTGCTTCTCTGGGCCAGCATTAAAGCGATGATTCCTGTACCGGCGCCAATATCTAAAATAGATTCCAATGTTGTGTCCACTGGCGTCCATGCACCTAACAACACACCATCTGTACCAATTTTCATGGCACAACGATCTTGTTCAATACTAAATTGTTTAAATTTAAATAGTTGGCTCAAGGCAATTTAATTCTATAGTGAATAAGAAATTTTAATCTGTAAGGTTGTTAAGTATTCTGCTTTTGGCATCTGCTAAATAGCTTCTACCTATGGTGTACCTAATACCGCCAATTTCAACGCTATTGCCCTCAACCACACTTACCTTATCAACAGCTATAGTATAGGAACGGTGTATTCTTATGAAATTATCACCTGGTAACTCATCTGTAAAACTGCTTAAGGTTCTGTGAATTATATATTTTGCCGTTGGTGTTATGATCCTAATGTAATCTTTTAGGCTCTCTATCACCATAATCTCGTCCAAATAAATCTTTTGTAACTTCTTTTTGTCAACCTTAACAAAAATGGAAGGCTTCTCTTCTTTTTCAGCACTACCGTTACTACCTATTTTCTTAAGACCTATAATACGATCTATGGATTTAAAAAATCGAGGTAATGAAATGGGTTTCACCAAATAGTCAATGGCTTCTAGTTCAAAGCTCCTTAATGCATGTTCTTCATGAGCGGTGGTCATGATTACGAACGGTTTTTTGTGCAAGGTGCTTAAAAACTCCAATCCGTCCAAATAGGGCATATTGATATCCAAGAACATGATATCTACCTCATTGTCCCTCAAAAAGGTCGATGCATCCAAGGCATTGGAAAAAGTACCCTCTAGCTGTAATTCTTTTACCCTAAGTATATAGTTCTTAATCACATTTACTGCCAACGGCTCATCATCTACTACTATTACTTTTAAAATCATATTACCTTAAGCTTTAAAAACACATTGAACATTTTATCCTCTTCAAAAATCTTTAAATCGTACTCACTCTTAGCGTAGCCCAGCTCTAACCTCTTTTTCACATTAGAAAGACCAATACCTCCTCGTTTTACCGGGTATACATATTCTTTCTTTACTACTGGTATGGAATTGGATACTTTAAAATCCATAAAACTATCGTCAACATTTACATCGATTTTAATCTTCATATCCCCAATATTCTTACTTGCCCCATGCTTAAAGCAATTTTCAATAAGTGGTATCAATAACATAGGTGGTATTTTACAGTTATCAAGATTCCCCGAGATATTCATATCAATCTTCAAAGAATCATCGAACCTTATACGTTCCAAATCTATGTAATTTCTTATACAATTAATTTCACTGGTTAAATCCTGTCGTTGCTTTTTGGTTGCGTACAATAAGTAACGCATTAGCTCTGAAAGTTTTAAAACCACCTCTGGAGCTTGGTCAGATTTCTCCAAGGTCAATGAATATATATTGTTCAAGGTATTGAAGAAAAAGTGAGGTGACACCTGCGACCTCAAAAATCTAAGTTCGGTCTTTAGCTGTCGTTTTTCAAGATCATGTAGCTTGCTACTTTCCCTTAACCAATCTATGGTCAATTTAATCGCTGTAAAAAACGATATCACATAAACCTCACCAATCATTGTCTGCACGGCATACCCAATGGTCAATGAGTTGATAACATCCTGTGCTTCGGGCATAACATCTGTACTTACCAAGTAATACGTTAGGTTATACTTCATCAAGAGCATTATGAACAATGACAGAAGTATATATACCGTATACTCAAAGTATCTTTTGGTATATATAAATTTTGGCATTAGGTAATAGGCATTTAAATACGCCAAAAACATATGAATGGGAAAACCTATAAGGTTGGTACGTAAAGAAAGTAAAAAGTCGTCATGTATAAAGGTCCACCTAAACGTATTAAAGATAAAATAGACAGACCAAAATAAAATATGGTGCCAAGGTTTAATTTCACTTGTACCAAAAAATTTGGGCCTTCTCAAAAACTTCATTAATCTAATGTCCATAGGCTACTAAAACCAATTTATTTTATCCGTTTTTTTGACGTTGAGCAACAATCTACGGTTGTTAAGCTAAAAACATTCAGTTTACGAAGAATTTTAAAAATATTCAATTATAATCTCAGAATAGCCTCCTTAGCTTAATTATTTCTAAATGTAGTTAAAAACGACCTAAGCAATAGTGTAATTTGTAAAATAGAAAAGCAACTTCATCGCTTAGTTTGTGCATTCAAAAACTTTAGAAAAGCTTAGCATAATACAGAAGTAGCAGATTATTCACTACTTACATTTTTCTATTCTTAGGATTATAAGATCATCAACAAGTACAGGACAGACTATTAAGCTATGGATATAATCAATAAAAAATCTTTAAAAACTAAAAAAGCCATAGCATTATTATTGTTTCTACTATACCTTGGAGCAATTTCCCTAATGGCCCAAGAAACACCACGCTCATATATTGCAGAAAATACACTTGAAAACATATCCATAGATGGCAAAATGAATGAGAGTGCATGGCAGACAACCAGTTGGTCTAGCGATTTCATTGATATTGAAGGCACTAAGAAACCCACGTATAACACAAAATTCAAAATGCTATGGGACCAACAATACATTTATTTTTTTGCAAAAATTGAAGAACCACATATTTGGGCCACACTAAAGCAAAAGGATACCATAATATTTTACAATAACGATTTTGAAATATTCCTGGACCCAGATGGCGATACGCACAACTATTACGAATTTGAAATAAATGCCCTAAATACCATATGGGACCTCTACTTATCAAAACCATACAGAAATAATGGGCACGTTACCGATGCTTGGGATTTTAAAGGCATTAAAACCGCCATACATTGCAACGGCACATTGAACAACTCAACGGACATAGACCAAGGTTGGACTGTTGAAGTAGCCATACCATGGTCTTTTACTACAGCCCCAGGTGGAACAACTAAAGTACCGGAAAATGAATATTGGAGAATAAACTTCTCTAGAGTAAACTGGGATTTTGATCTTGATAATGGTACGTATTCTAGAAAGAAAGATAGCAATGGTAATTTTTTACCAGAATACAATTGGGTATGGTCACCACAGGGAGTCATTAATATGCACGAGCCAGAACATTGGGGATATGTCTATTTCAATAAAGGTAGCAAAACCACCAAATTCGATATACCTGATGATGAACATATAAAATGGTATTTATACAAACTATATAGAAATGTCAAGACCAAAAACGACCAAAAATGGTTGTCCATACATGGGGAACTGCAAAAAAAGCCGATTTTAATACAGGGCAAACCGGTTGTTGCTGTTTTAGAAAACAACAACTTTGGCTTTAACATATGGGCAAAAAGCCCATTCACGAACAACAGACTAATTATACATACTGACGGAAAATTTACAACTGACTATGATCAAACCAACTAAGTTTTTACAGGCATTACTTCTTGTACTTATTACTCTTTTCATCTCATGCGGAACAAATGAACAAAAAAAAGAGAAAATAGCCACTACAGATACTTCATCTAACACTGAGACATTTAAATTATGGACATGGATTACTGCTGACAAAGCACGGACAGATGAATCTTTTGATGAAGAGTTTAAAAAGTACGGAGACAATGGTATTAATGCAATACTTATAAATACCTATGGAGATCCAGAATTACTGGCTAGGTTGGTACCAATAGCCAAAAAATACAATTTAGAAGTCCATGCTTGGATGTTCACTATGAACCGCCCTGGCGATAAAGTTGCAGAACAGCATCCAGAATGGTATGCTGTAAGCAGAGATGGCAAGTCTTGCTTTGATGAACCACCCTATGTAGGATATTACAAATGGCTTTGCCCCACAAGAAAAGAATCTCGCGAACACATACTAAGTTTAATTGAAGGATTGTCAAAAGTAGAGGGTGTAGCAAGTTTCCATTTAGATTATATTAGATACTCGGACATTTTTTTACCTATAGGTCTTCTTCCTAAATACAATTTAAAACAAGAAACGGAATTGCCCAGATATGACTTTTGCTATTGCGATGTCTGTACTTCGGAATTTGAAAAAGAACATCATAAAAACCCAAATGATTTTAGCAACCCAGCGATAGATATGGAGTGGAAAAACTTCCGTTTAAATAAAGTAAAAGCTATTGTAGACGAGGCATATAAAATTACACATGCAAATGGCAAAATACTTACCGCAGCGGTATTTCCTTATCCAGAAATGGCAGATCACATGGTTCGTCAACGTTGGGATAAATGGAATATAGATGCAGTTCTACCCATGATCTACAATGTCTTTTATAATGAAGAAATAGATTGGATCGGGTATGCAACCCAGCAAGGTGTTAATGATTTAAAAGGGAAAAACACTGAGTTACATACTGGCATATATGTGCCGGGCATGACACCAGAACAATTGCAGGAAGCTATACATCAATCTATTAGCAACGGTGCAAAAGGAGTATCTTTCTTTGATGGACCTGCCATAACTGAAGAACAATGGCAAGTAATTAGAGCATCACAAAACCCTCAATAATTGTTTCGTACCTAAAAATTTCCTTTTTATTAACACGCTGTTAAGCTTTTCATAATTGTTATTTGTCGAAATTTTTAATAATTAATTGGAATATAGCTCACCTTATGACAGTATTTTATACAAACTAACTTAACTCAAACATTTATGAATAAAAAAATCTCAAGTTTTTTGACCGTTGCTGTGCTGCTGTTTTTTCAAGCAGTAATAGGTCAAGACAAGACCGTATCTGGTGTAGTCACAGATGACACCGGTTCACCTTTGCCAGGTGTTAACGTCGTTGAAAAAGGCACAACAAATGGAACTTCTACTGATTTTGATGGTAATTACTCCATCAACGTTGATGCAAATGCTACATTGGTTTTCTCTTCTTTAGGGTACAAAACCAAAGAAGTAGGAGTAAATGGTAGATCTACAGTAAACACTTCAATAGCGGAAGATGCCAGTGAATTGGACGAAGTAGTTGTTACAGCACTTGGTATACGTAAAGAAACCAAAGCGTTAGGATACTCCTTAACTGAAGTAGATGCCGAGGAAATTGCAACCATTAAAACTCCAAATGCAATTAATTCTTTACAAGGTAAAATTGCAGGTGTAAACATCTCTCAAAATGCTACTGGTGCCGCCGGTTCTAGTAGAGTAGTCATTAGAGGTGCAAGTTCATTATCCGGTAACAACCAACCACTTTATGTAGTGGATGGTATTCCAATCGGAAATGGTAATAACGGTTCTGCCAGTTTATGGGGTGGATCAGATGGTGGGGACGGTATCTCTAGTTTAAATCCAGATGATATTGAATCTATCTCCGTACTAAAAGGTGGTGCGGCTTCTGCGCTGTACGGTTCTCGTGCTGCGGGTGGTGTTATCATCGTTACCACAAAATCCGGTAAGGGCCAGGAAGGTTTTGGCATAGAAGTAGGTAGCTCCGTAACCTTTGACAAGGTAGACACTTCATTACAAGATTTTCAAACAGAATATGGACAAGGAGTTAGAGGTGTAAGACCATCTTCACAAAGCGCCGCATTAGAAGCAGGTAGTTCTTCATGGGGAGAAGCTTATGATGGTGTAAATTCTCCTCAGTTCGATGGTGTTTCAAGACCTTATTCCTATTTAGGTAACAATGTTGACAAATTTTATAGAACAGGGTCTACTTTCATTAACACGGTTGCTATAACCAGTGCTAAAGAAAATTTGACCTATAGACTTTCTGCATCTAATTTGGATAATGCGGATGTATTACCAAATGCAGGATTGAACAGAAAATCTTTTTCTTTCAACTCCAGTGCTATTTTAGGAGATAAGATAACTAGTAGCGTAAATGCCAAATACATTATAGAAAAGGTACAAAACAGACCTAGACTTTCAGATTCCCCTGGTAATGCCAACTTTTCAGTGGCTTTACTTCCAGGCAATATAGATGTAACTACATTACAGCCATCTACCAATCCTGATGGTTCTGAAAGACAATTCTCAAACAATACATTTTCTACCAACCCGTATTTTGCCGCATATAATTTCAATAATGAAGATGTCAGAAATAGAATAATTGCATCAACATCTCTTCGTTATGATATATTGGATTGGCTATCGCTAACCGGTAGAATTGGTATTGATAATGACATTATTAGAAGAACTTCCGTTGAACCTTTCGGTACGGCTTATAAACCATTGGGAGGCATTAACGAGGAAGAAAGAAGATACAATCAAGTGGATGCCGATTTAATTTTAGCGGCAGAAAAAGATATTACAGATAAGTTTGCCATTTCTGCATTAGTAGGTGCAAACAACAACCACGTTAAATCTGAAAATTTATTTTTAGGTGGTAACGACTTCATTGTTCCAGGCTTAGAAGACATAGGCAACACAGTTAGCCAATCTCGTAGTAGAGAATATTCGGAAAGAAAAATTGGTTCCGTTTACGGTTCGTTAGAATTATCTTATGACCGTTGGGCATATGTAACGTTTACTGGTAGAAATGACTGGTTCTCTACGTTATCATTCCCAGGCAAGACTACACCAAATGATGATTTTTACCCTTCAGTTAATGGTAGTTTAATATTATCGGATGCTTTTAATATGCCTTCTTTCGTTAGCTTCTTAAAATTAAGAGGTGGTTATTCTGAAGTTGCAGGTGGTGCTCAAGATCCTTATACATTGGCTTTGAACTATGAAATTTTCGGAATCCCGATCAGCGGTCAGCCATTAGGTAGAGTTTCCGGTAGCATTGTTCCTAATGCCAATTTAGTTGCTTTTAGCAAAAGTGAAACAGAAATTGGTTTAGATATGAGATTCTTTAATAACCGACTATCTTTTGATGTTGCTTACTATAGCAATGAAACTACAAATGACATTGTAGATGTATCAACATCTTTATATTCTGGTTATACCGGGGCTAGCGCAAATCTAGGCAAGGTAACCAACGAGGGTGTTGAATTTTTAATCAGTGGTACACCGATCAGAACTAATGACTTCTCTTGGAATATGACCGTAAATGGTGCTTATAATGAAGGACTGGTAGTTGCAACAGATGATGTTAATTCTGACGTTAACTTAGATGAACCAAGAACACAGAACGTAAGAATTACACATATAGTTGGTGAAACTTATGGTTCTATAGTTGGTGTTTCTTATGAGCGTGATGAAAACGGTACCATAGTTTATGAAGTAGGTGATGATGGTGTACCTAGAGCTGTTGAAGGTGAGCGTAAAATCTTAGGTGAGGGTGTACCTCCATTAACGTTAGGATTTTCAAATTCATTTACTTACAAAAACTTTAACCTTAACTTCTTGATCGACGGAAAATTTGGCGGACAGATCTTTTCTGGTACCAACACTATACTTTATAGTAATGGACTTCACAAAAACACTTTAGAAGGTAGAGAAAATGGTTTAACCGTATCTGGTGTTGACCAAACCGGGGCTGCATTTACTACGACAGTGGCACCTGAAAATCTAGCTGACTATTATGGTGAAATTGCAGATATCGCAGAAGAATTCGTTGAAGACTCTGATTATATAAAATTCAGACAATTAAGCCTAGGTTATTCATTACCAAAGAAAGCCTTAGACAATGTATTTTTAACCAATGTTAATGTATCACTAATCGCTTCTAACTTATTCTACATAAAAAGAAGTGTAGATAATATTGACCCGGAAAGTGCATACACCGTTGGCAACTCACAGGGTCTGGAATATTTTGGAGTTCCTTCTTCTAGAAGTTACGGTCTAACTATCAATGTAAAGTTTTAAAAGAGAACTATGAAAAAATCAATATATATACTAATGTTTGCACTACTTTCTGTAGGTGCATGTGATGATGGTTTTGAAGATTTGAATGTAAATCCAACAAAACCTACCCAAGTTGCTGCGGGTAATAAGCTAACTGCGGTGATGAAATTTATATCTAGTGAAAGATATGACAACTGGAGAGCGGCCATGATCTATCAATCTACCATGATGCAACATGTAGCTACAACTGCCGGTTACTGGAGTGGTGATAAATATACATGGAACAAAGGTTATGCTTCATCCTTATTGGATCGCTATTATGAGAATGCCATTAAATCAATTGAGGATTTGACCTTTCAATTAGAAGAGGAAGAAGCTCTTGAAGAAATGAAGGCAATTGTAAAAATACTACGTGTCTTTGCTTATTCCAGACTTACCGATCTATATGGTGATGTACCTTATAGCGAGGCAGGAAAAGCAGTTATAGAAGGTATTTTTCTTCCTAAATATGATGCGCAAAGCGAAATTTACCCTGATTTGTTAAATGAACTGGAAGAGGCTTCTGCTGCATTAGGCTCTGGTATTTCTGAATTTGGTTCTGCAGATGTTATCTATAATGGTGATCAAGCAAAATGGAAAAAGTTAGCTAATTCCTTGATGTTACGTTTAGGTCTTAGGTTAATTAAAGTAGACCCTACCGCTTCACAAGCTTGGGTTGCAAAAGCTATTGACGGAGGTGTAATGACATCTAATGATGACATCTTTTACCTACAACATGATGCGGACAATAAAAATGGTATTGGCGAAGTGTTTACGGCTGATGGAAATCCAAGAATGAGCGATACGTTCATTAATTTATTAAAAGATGCAAATGACCCAAGATTAACGGTATTGGCATCATTACCTGCACAGAAAATAATTTTCAAAGAAGACCCTGATAACCCTGGTCTGTTCATAGAAGATTATAGAGAAGATAGAACAGTGGAGGAAAGACTAGATCCAGACGCACAAAGAGGTCTGTCCAATGGTAAGGATCTTCCTATGCTACAAGAACAAGATGTTGATCTTGATAATCTTTTCAGCAACTTAAACGACTATTCTGAGCCTAATCGTCTTTTAATTACCTCAGAAACTGCCCCTATGATTTTTCAAACCTATGCGGAAGTAGAGTTTATGCTTGCAGAAGCAAATGTAAGATGGGGTCTAGCAGGTGATGCAGAAACACATTATAACAATGGAGTTACCGCTGCTATGAAACAATTATCACTTTATGGTGATGCCGGTATTATTGCAGATGCCGACATTGCAGATTATCTTGCTGCCAATCCTTATGATTCGGCTAATGCACTAGAGCAGATCAATACACAATATTGGGCTGCCACTTTCTTAAATGAATATGAATCTTTCTCTAACTGGAGAAGAACAGGTTTCCCGGCACTTACACCGGTAAACTACCCTGGTAATGTCACCAACGGTACTATACCAAGAAGATTAACGTATTCTGAAAGTGAACAAAGTAACAACCCTGATAATTATGCCGCTGTAATAGCCGCACAAGGCCCAGATGTTCTTACCACTAGAGTGTGGTGGGATGTTGAATAATAACAATTAAGTTTGGTTTTTGAGTGAAACCTCTCATAATAGTTTTGAGTTAATTTTTTATTGAGTTTGAAAAGGAGAGGAAACTCTCCTTTTTTTGTATAAAATAGTATCTTGTAATCATGAAAATTAGGCATTTATTATACTTCTGCTCCTTACTCGTTTTATGTTGTGAAAATGCTCCTGAAGAGACCAAGGCAACACCAAAATTATTTACACTTCTCAGTTCCAATGATACAGGAATTGACTTTAATAATATTATTAAAGATGATAAGGATAAAAACATATTTGCCTATGCCAATTTTTATGGCGGGGCAGGTGTTGGTGTGGGCGACTTTAATAATGATGGACTGCAAGACATTTTTTTTGCAGGAAATATGGTACCTGATAAATTATATCTGAACAAAGGAAATTTGGTTTTTGAAGATGTTACCCTAAAAGCCGGTATCAAAAATTTTGATGGATGGTCTACCGGGGTCACCATTGCAGATATCAATAATGACGGACACCTAGATATTTATGTTAGCAGAGAACTGTATGATGAAAACCCGGAGTGGCGCAGAAATTTGGTGTACATTAACAATGGAGATGGCACTTTTACAGAAAAAGCTGAAGAGTTGTCCATTGCAAATACCGAAAGAACAAGACACGCAACATTCTTAGATTTTGATAAAGACGGACTATTAGATCTTTTTCTATTGACCCAACCTCCAAATCCGGGAAGTCTTTCTCAATATCACAGTGCGGACAATTTACTCATACCGGAATATGCACTTAAACTTTACAAAAACAATGGTTCTACGTTCAAAGACGTATCAAAAACTGCAGGTATAGACCGCACCGGTTTTCCTAATGCCGTATCGGCAAGTGACATTAATAATGATGGATGGCCAGACCTCTATGTGGCCAATGATTTTTATGCACCAGATTTTCTATTTCTAAATAATCAAGACGGTACGTTTACAAGCATTGAAAAAAACGCTTTAAAACAAACGTCTTACTATAGTATGGGTGTAGATGTAGCCGATATCAATAATGACCAAAATTTAGATGTATTTGTACTGGATATGGTGTCTGAAGATAATTTCAGATTAAAATCTAACATGAGCGGTATGAACATTGGTGCTTTTTGGAAAGTAGTAGAAGACGGTGGCGGATATCAATACATGTATAATACACTACAGCTAAACAACGGTAATGAAACCTTCAGTAACATTGCCCAATTTACCGGCATGTCTGCAACAGATTGGAGCTGGTCTAATCTTATAGCCGATTTTGACAATGATGGTCTAAAGGACACGTATGTCACCAACGGATTATTGCGGGATATTAGAAATACAGATGCTGATAAAAATGTAGCCCATTATATAAATACCACTAGAGCACAATGGCTACAGAACAATCCCAATACCCAAAACATTAAAAGTATATGGGATATCGTAGACCTTGAAAAAGCGGTTAGCATGGTCCCATCCCAACCTTTAAAAAACTACGCCTATCAAAATTTGGGCGATTTGGAATTTAAAAATACTTCCACTGAATGGGGTTTGGACAATGAATCTTTCTCCAACGGATCAGCATATGCCGATTTAGATAACGATGGTGATCTAGATTTGGTGGTCAATAACATCAACAGTGAGGCATTTATTTACAGAAACAATTCGGAAGCAAAACCAAACAGTAACTATCTAAGAATACAATTGGTCGATAAAAACAACAGACCAACATTTGGAACTAGGGTAAATATGTACACTCAAAATGGTGTACAAACCTTAGAGACCACAAACGTACGTGGTATTTATTCTACCAGTGAACCTACGCTACATTTTGGATTAAAGAATTTGACACAAGTAGACAGTCTAACAGTTGTTTGGCCCAATGGAAAAAGTACTGTTAAAAGAGACATCTCGGCAAATCAACTGTTAGAAATTTCATCTGACGAATCTGAAATTTTAGACGTTAAAAATGAAGGAACGGATAAGACTCTTTTTGCAGATATGACCGATGTTTTTCCTGCAAAATTTAAACATCAAGAGAATCAATTCGATGATTTTGAGAAACAAATACTGTTGCCACATAAGCTTTCTCAATTTGGACCAGCCCTTACCGCGGGAGATATCAATGATGACGGATTGGATGATTTCTATATTGGCGGTGCCGCCAACCAAGCACCTACCCTATTTATTCAACAAAAAGATGGCAATTTTGAAGAAAGTCAGGTTGTATTTTGGCAAAAAGAAGCTGGTTATGAAGATGTAGATGCCTTATTTGTGGACATCAATAATGACGGATTAAAAGATTTGTACGTAGTAAGTGGTGGTAATGAGTATCCAAATAACGATTTTCACTATACGGATAGAATCTACTTAAACCAAGGTAATGCGACCTTTAAAAAAGGAGCCATTTTAAATGCTAGTAGAATTAGTGGCTCTGTAGTAAAATCCGCCGATTATGACGGTGATGGTGATATGGACCTTTTTGTTGGTGGTAGACATACTCCGCAACAATACCCAAACCCATCTTCTAGCATGTTATTGGTAAACGACAATGGGCAATTGGTGAACCAAACAGAATCATTATCCCCACAATTGTTGCAAATAGGAATGATTACCGATGCCATTTGGAGTGACTATGATAATGACCAAGATTTAGATTTAATGATTGTTGGCGAATGGATGCCAATTACCATTTTTGAAAACAATAATGGCAACCTATCAAAGGTTGAGAATGAAAACTTTACATCTAGCTACGGCTGGTGGTTCAGCATAGAACAAGGAGATTTTGACAATGATGGAGATATGGATTATATAGCGGGTAATTTAGGTCTTAACTACAAGTACAAAACCAGCTCTGACAAACCTTTTGATGTATATTATAATGACTTTGATGCCAATGGTAATGCAGATATTGTTCTAGGATATTACAACAAGGAAAAACATTATCCATTAAGAGGGTTTTCATGTTCATCGGAACAAATTCCTGCCCTAAAGAAAAAAATAGTAAAGTATGATGCTTTTGCCGCTATGGAGCTAAAGGATGTATATGGTGAAGAAAAACTGAAAAACTCCCTGCATTACAGCGCAGACACTTTTGCATCGGTATACATTGAAAATCTCGGCAATGGTCAATTTAAAATAACGGACTTGCCCAATGTAGCTCAACTATCTAATCTCAATGATATGCTTGTAAGGGATTTTAACGGCGATGGGGCATTAGATGTTCTTGCCGTAGGCAACTTATACGTTTCAGAGATAGAAACCCCAAGAAACGACGCAGGAACAGGACTACTGTTGTTGGGAGATGGTACCGGGAGCTTTTCTGCTAAAAGAGGGCCAGAGATAGGGTTCTTTGCAGATAGGGACGCCAAAAAACTGGTTACCTTAAGCAATGTTCAAAATGACTATTTCTTGGTGGGCAATAATGATGATGTCCTTCAGATTTTTGAATTACAGAAAAACTAATTAATCAATACGCCCGGGAGACCGGGTTTCACTACCCTTTATGTCCAAAAGGGAATCGCCCAATTTGGCTCGCATATCATCCGCCAATTTTTGTATGGTCTTTACCACTTCTGGATGAGCTGCTGCTACATCGGTAGTTTCGCTTTCATCCTGCTCCAAATCATAGAGTTCAATTTGCTCTAGATCAATCATTTTATACACCCCGGGCAATCCGTCTTTACCAGGGGTTTGTCCGTTCATAGTTCTGTACTTGTGAGGAAAATAAAGCTTCCATTTCCCATACCGCACCCCAAATAGCTCATTTACGCGATAATAAAAGAAATAGGCTTCTTGCGGACTCTCATCTGTTTTGCCTGTAAATAAAGACCATGCGCTTTTACCGTCTATCTCTTTCTCTGCCAAAGGGGCATTGACAACGGCTGCTATTGAAGGTAAAATATCTATTGCCATAACAGGTGCCTCAATAGTAATTCCCGCTTTTATTTCTTTCGGATATTTAATGATGAACGGTTCACGTTGACCACCTTCCCACCCGGTGCCCTTACCCTCTCTAAAAGGCAAAGCACTTCCGGAGTGATTTCCGTATGCCAACCATGGTCCATTATCAGAAGTAAAAATAATAATGGTATTTTGGGTTAATCCATTCTTATCAACAGCCTTTATAATTTCACCCACAGACCAATCCAATTCCATAATAACGTCGCCGTACAATCCTCTTTTAGACTTTCCCTTAAACTTATCGGACACAAATAAAGGTACGTGGGGCTGAGGATGCGGTACATACAAAAAGAATGGATTTTCTTTATTACGATTAATGAAGTCAACGCTGCGCTCTGTAATCTCTGTAGTCAAATTCGTTTGATCCGTTAATGTATCCAACACCTTTTCATTCTCATAAAGAGGCAAGGGACCAAAATTAAAAATAGGACCTTGCTGCGGATGTAACGGCCACATATCATTGGAATAAGGTATGCCATAATATTCATCAAACCCTTGATTATTGGGCATAAATTCTTTTGCATCTCCCAAATGCCATTTTCCGAAAATAGCCGTAGCATACCCTTCCGCTTTCAATAATTCGGCGAGGGTAGTTTCATCAGGATTCAAACCTACTTTACTATTGGGCATAAAAGCGTTATGAATACCGATCCTATTAGGATATGTCCCCGTTAATATACCTGCCCTTGAGGCGGAACACACAGCTTGAGCAGCGTAAAAATGGGTAAGCATTGCACCATCTTTAGCCATTTGATCCAAATTGGGAGTATCTATGTCGTCAGCACCAAAAACGCCCACATCATTGTAACCTTGATCGTCCGTAAAAATTAAAATAACATTAGGTCTATCATTTGCAGCAACTCCGGTTTTCTGAGCCAAAAGACACTGCCCCATAACCAATAGGAATACTATAAAGTAAACTGATCTTAAACTCATAACTATTATTTTTACTCTATTAATGGACATTTTTCAATCCCTTTTCCACTTTTTAATTCAGCACTACTTCATCAATGAAAATCCAACTTTTACCACCAGGATCAGTGTGCCAATCGGGGTTTTTCAAGGGACTCTTAATGGATAGTTTTACATACTTTGCTTGGGTGGTAGGTATATCTAAATCGAAAAAAGTGAGTTTCACCTCGGCATTGGGTTTCTCTTCTCCCATATCTTTTCTCCCTACTTCCTTAAAGTTAGTACCATCATTAGAAACAGATACCACAAAAGATGTGGGGTAAAAAATCCAACTCGCAGGTGCGGACAATGCACCAACAGATACTTTTGAAATGGCGTTCTGCTCTTTCAGCTCTACCACTGCATTCAAGTGCTTTCCTTCAAAACCCAACCAGTTACCATCTACAAAATTGGTAGACCCACGCTTTTGATCCATTAAAGTTTTACCTTTTTTCCCTTGATACTTATCATTGGGCACCGTTAATAAATCTACATCGGCATAGGCTATATTGTTCTTAATAAACGTTCGCTCGGTGATGTTGCTTGGCTCCCATTCTTTTTTTGCAGCAATCGCTTTCACATTTGCCGTTGTCTCTAATGTGATCGCGCCATCATACTTCAAGGAAGATTCCGTTGGCTCAGAGCCATCAAGCGTGTAGTAAATCTCAGTACCATCAAATAGGCTTTCAATAGCTATGGTTAAACTATCACTAAAAAAACTACGGTCACTTATAATGGTGGGCGGATCTAAAACGGTTGCCTTAAATACATCTGCCCCAATTTGCTGAATGGTCACTCCCGGTAAATTCTGCTGTAATTGTGCCAGTCCGTCTTCCGTAACATCAGTTTTCCATAAATAAATATTACGAAGCTTTTTGTTTTCCTTTAAATCAAGAACGATCTTATCGGTAACAGCGGTACCATATAAATTTAATGACTCTAACAGCTCAAGATCACTAAGATATTCCCCAATAGCATCAGTTACTTTAGTATGCTGTAACTTTAATTTCAACAGATTTTTAAACGGTTTCAATTCTGAGGCAAGATCATCGTTAAAATTGCTGAACCCTAAATCTAGTTCCACAATGTTGGATGCATATTCTTCAAGCACTTCTAACGTATCGTCAGTAATAGAATCCATACTTGCCATATTCACCGAGAGCAAGTGATTCTCACTAGATAAGGTTTGAACCGATATACCGGCGTGCCTAACATTTTGCAACCACTGTTGCGGCACTTCCATTGCTTCTTTCGTTAATACGGCAATTGCAGAAGTATCTTGTTCCAATGAAGTTAATATTCCAGCTATATTTCCTTCCCTAGTCAGTTCATTTACTTTACACTCAAAGCAATTGTTATTTTCCATCCACCATTCAAGCAAAGCCTTTTCATTATCGGTCAATTGCACCTTACCTTTTGGAGGCATATGTTCATCATGATCTAAAGGCAGATGCACCCTTTCCAAGAACAAAGATTTTTCTTGACCTGAAATAGTATCTAAAAGACTACCCGTATCACCACCTTTAATAATATCATTAGGTGAACCCATTAGCAAACCACCTTTAGCCTTGCTTTCATTATGGCAGCTTACACATTTAGCGTCAAAAATAGGTTGTATGACTTGGGCGTAAACCTGAGCCTCTTCAATATTTGTAATGACAATAGCCTCTTTCTCATCTACGAATAAATAATCTTCTCCATGGGTCATATTACCGCCAAAGTGACCGGTAAGGCTAATTAATGCCAATACCAATAAAAACGTTGGAATATAGGTTTTTCTAACCCACCCAATTTTACTTCGTTTCACCAAATAGAGAAGTACTGTTGTAACGGTAAACGCAACCGCCATCCACCTATGTAGAAAAAGGGAATCTTCATCATAACCACTTTCCTCTCCGAGGAACCACCCGGTACCCAGTGAAAATATTGCCGTAATACCCGCTACCAAAAGTGTAAATTCTACTACCTCAGCAAAAGATTCTTTTGACTTTAATCTACCATAAACCTCTAAAATAAAGGCAAGCATGATGATACCTATGGGCAGGTGAACAAAAAGCGGGTGCAGGTGTCCTATTTGTATTCCTAATTGAATCATGCTATTGTATAATTATTTCATCTATAAAAACCCAAGGCGTTGTTCCTTTTCCTTGGTGCCATGCTGGAATTTCGCTTAGTGGATGTATTACCACATTCAACGTATTGTACATTCCTGTACTTACCGGTACATGTACAAATGTGGGACTGTTAGGTGTTTCTTGTTCACTCTTTGCAAACGTCCTTTCTCCAATTAATTCGCCCTCATTAAAAACTTCAATTTTACCAGGTGCGAATATCCAGTTGGATTGATTGGTCAATACACTGACCACTATTTTATTGACCGTGCTATTCTTTTCTAGCTGAAGTGATGCCGTTATCTTCTCCGTTTGAAAACCCATCCACTGTTTATCCCCTGCAAATTGGGCACTTCCTTTTTTCAAATCCGATAATCCCATGGCACCCATACCTGAATATTTCTCACTAGGTTCCGGTTTAATTGTTACCTGCTTAATAGCACTATTCTTGGCAATCTTTACCACTTCTAATACAACTTCATCACTTTCTTTATAATCCGGATGAAACATTTTAGCCTTGATTACGGCACTTTCCTGTATTTTCAATGGTTCAGAAAACACCTTTGCGTTTTGATTTACCGAGCTGCCATCCAAGGTATATTTTATTATTGAATTTGGCATATCTATGCTGAAATTGAGCATAGTATACGAATCGAAAAATATGGACGACGCTTGAACACGAGGGTTGGATAATTGAAATAAGGCTGTTGGTGCATGTTCCGTATTTTGAGAAATACAGGCTTGGCACAATAGTAGAACTATAGCTATTGAATAGAAAATTCTTTTGATCATATTCTATTCAGTTTTATAGGGTACGTCTTCCCTGAATTCCACTGGGCAACATATAAATTATCTTCATCATCTACACATACATCATGCGGATGCGTAAATATTTTGATGGATTGATACATGGGCTCCAAACCATTTTTCCCATAAACAGGAGTACATCCGCCAGGTGCGGATATAAGTTTATTTTGCTTATCCAATATGGAGATAAATCCGGTACCATCAGACCCATCACCAGACCAGATAGTTGCCAAATAAATGGTATCACCCTTAATTACCGGTCTACAAATATATGCTCCGGGCAAATCTATACTTGCTATAAATTCCCCATCCATGGTAAACCGTTTCAACTTATTTTGCTGTCTTGCTGTTATTAAAAGTTCGGGAGACTTCCCGCCTCTGGTATCTATACAAATACCGTGGGCATTATTAAAAAGGTGATCTGCATCGCCTTTACCGCCAAAAGTCTGTAACAACTCCCCTTTGGCATTGTACCGCATAATGTATTGAGCGCCATAACCATCGGCAATATATACATCGCCATTTTCAGCAATAGCCGTTTCTGTAGGTATGTATTGCTCCTTGGCAGTATATTTTCCCGATTCCTTGGGATATGAAAAAACTTGTACCACCTTACCGTCTATGGTTGTCTTAATCACCTCATGCCTATTGTTATCCGCTATGTACAGAAAGTCCTCACCATTTTCAACATTCAATGTTAAACCGTGTGCACCGGGATAATCCGTTCCCCAAGTTTCCAACAATTTACCAGAACGGTCATAAACAATAACATTGTTCTTGGTATGGTTGGTTAACAATAAAATCCTGCCCTTGGAATCTTGCACCATTTCATGGCAATCGTTCACCGGATGGTAATTAGAATTCAATGCACCCCAGTTCAAATCTATTTTATACCGGTGACTGCCATGACCAATAACGGCATCTTTATATTCCAATATACTTGCGCCAAAAGAAGAGCAAGTTAAAAGTCCCGCTGAGGCTGCGGCGGTATTTTTTATAAATGTTCTTCTCTGCATTACGATAAAATGTCTTTAACCACATGACCTTCAACATCGGTAAGTCTAAATCGTCTACCTTGATATTTATAGGTGAATTTCTCATGATCAATACCCAACTGATGCAACATAGTAGCCTGAAAATCGTGAACATGCACCGGGTTCTTGGTAATGTTATACCCAAAATCATCGGTTTCACCATACACAATACCCGGTTTAATACCGCCACCAGCCATCCACATGGTAAAACATCTTGGGTGGTGATCCCTACCATAATTGGTATCTGTGAGCAAACCTTGTGAGTAATTGGTTCTACCGAATTCTCCTCCCCAAACCACCAAAGTATCTTCTAGCATACCACGTTGTTTAAGATCCGCCACCAAAGCGGCAGACGCTTGATCCACATCTTTAGCCTGTTTTTCTATTGCTCCGGGAAGGTTATCATGCTGATCCCAGCCCATGTGGTACAATTGTATAAAACGAACATCTTTCTCTGCCAAACGTCTTGCTAAAAGACAATTAGCTGCAAAGGTTCCTGGGATTTTAGCATCCGAACCATACATTTTATAAATATAATCTGGCTCACCATCCGTATTCATGACATCTGGTACAGAAGTTTGCATTCTGTATGCCATTTCATACTGGGCAATTCTACTTTGAATTTCAGGATCGTTAGATTCTTGGTAATGTTGATCATTGAGTTCTGCCAATTTATCAAGCATAGATCTTTTAACATCCGCCGTAGTTCCTTTAGGGTCATTCAAGTATAAAACAGGGTCTTTTGCCGCTCTGAATTGTACTCCTTGATGAAGGGAATGTAAAAACCCGTTACCCCATAGTCGCGTATACAACGGTTGCCCGTTAGGTCTACCCGAACCTCTTGACAGAAGCACCGTAAAAGCGGGTAAATTTTCATTCTCGCTACCCAGCCCGTAACTTAACCACGAGCCAATACTTGGTCTGCCCGGTTGCTGTGATCCCGTTTGAAAAAATGTTACCGCAGGATCATGGTTAATAGCTTCCGTGTACATTGATTTTACAATGCATATATCGTCCACCATTTTGGCGGTATATGGGAAGAGGTCACTTATATATGTGCCATTTTTACCATGTCTTTGAAAACTGAAATTAGAGCCCACCAAAGGAAATCTATCTTGACCGGAAGTCATCCCCGTTAATCGTTGTCCGTTACGAATAGATTCCGGCAGATCTTCACCTCTACGTTTGTTTAAAAGCGGCTTATAATCAAACAACTCCAATTGCGAAGGACCACCACTTTGAAAAAGATAAATGACCCTTTTAATTTTCGATGGATGATGTAGCGAATCCAACACGCCCTTTACTCCAGTAGGTCCGCTATCTGCCGTATATAATCCGTTTTCACCTTTTCTAAATAAGTTTGTACCCAATAAGGAAGCCAATCCAATTCCACCAACTCCCAATGCAGCCTTTCCTAGAAAGGATCTTCTGTTTAAAATTAGCGACCGCTCTTCAACTATTTTCTTTTCGCTCATAATCAGCCTCTATTTATAGTTTCGTCTAAATTCAAAATTGTGTGTGCCGTTAAGGTCATTGCCACTAACTTTTCTTTGTTTAAACCCGTAGGCACTTCACTTCTACCTATGCTTAAATACTCGCTTGTAGAAATATCACCGTTCTCAAATTTCGACAACATTTCAGTATAGTAATCGGTCAAAGACTGTATCTCCGCCTCATTGGGCATACGAGAGGTTGCTTTGTAAAACAGGGTTTTTATCTGCTCGCTCTCCGCATTTGGGTTTGCCTCCATCTCTCCTACGGCGGCAACCCTTGCGGCTTCAACTATTTGTGGATCGTTCAATAATACCAAAGCTTGTAACGGGGTATTGGTCTCTTGCCTTTTAACCGAACAATAATCTCTTGAGCTACTGTCAAAAGTCATCATACTTGGTGGTGGAACGGTACGTTTCCAAAACGTATAAATACTTTTTCTATACACATCTTCACCCTCACTTAAGGTATAGGAAGCCGTACTACCACCACCGCCACCCGTAGTTTCTTCCCAGATACCTTCTGGCTGATAGGGCTTAACACTAGGACCGCCCACTTCCCTATTCAGTAATCCGCTAAACGCCAAGGCTTGATCACGAATAGCCTCGGAAGAAAGTCGTAAACGAGAGGCGCGCGCCAAATATTTATTTTCAGGATCTTGTTCCAATTTCTCGGGACTAGCCTTTGTATCTTGCTGATATGCCTCGGACATTGCAATGTATTTCAACATTTTTCTGGTATCCCAACCTTCAGTTTTGTATTTGATTGCCAGATAATCCAATAATTCAGGGTGTGTAGGCAACGAACCTTGATTACCAAAGTCGAAAGAAGATGCAACAATACCACTACCGAACATTCGCTGCCACAATCTGTTCACCGCAACCCTTGCCGTAAGTGGGTGCTCATCATCAAACAACCATTTTGCCAATCCTAATCTGTTCTTCGGATAGTTATCAAAAGATAAAATGGATTCCGGAGTATCAGGAAATACCTCATCGCCATATTGATCATAAATACCTCTTTTTAAGATAAATGAAGACCTAGGCTGATCCATTTCTTTCATCACCATCACCGGTACCTCTTTCATCTCACTTTTCTCTAGGTTGATGAATCCTAGAATATCGTTCACCTCTTTCTGCGTCACTTTAATGTAAGGTTCGGGCAAATCTGCAGCATTATCCAACAAGCCTTTTTCAGGTATTGTGTTGAAGAAGCTATAAAACTGAAAGTGATCTTTTTGACTAATGGGATCATACTTATGGTCATGGCACCTTGCACATTCTAAGGTAAGCCCCAAAAACGCCGTACCGAGCGTGGTATTTCTATCCTCTACGTATTCAACCCGGTATTCTTCAGGAATCACCCCACCTTCGGCAGTTATCTTGTGATTCCTGTTAAAACCGGTAGCTAATATTTGTTCCAGGTTGGCATTTGGCATTAGATCACCCGCTAATTGATAGGTTACAAACTGGTCATATGGCATATTCTCCTTAAAAGCGTGAATAACCCAATCTCGCCAAGGCCACATGGTACGTTCAAAATCATCTTGATAGCCATGTGTATCTGCGTATCTGGCAATATCCATCCATTCCGCCGCCATATTCTCGGCATAATCCACCGATAACAGCAATGAATCTATAACCTCTTCATATTTTTCTTGTGAAGGATTTGCCGCGAATTTTTCTATTTGCTCTAAAGTGGGTGGCAATCCGGTTAAGTCAAAAGTAATTCTGCGCAATAGTTTTTCACTACTTGCCCGAGAACTAGGGCTCAGCCCTTTTTCGGTCAATTTATTTAAGATAAAAGCATCTATTTCATTGCTGCCCCAAACTTTAGCACCATCATTTTCCGGTACTTCTTGCGGAGTAGGTGGTATAAATGCCCAATGTGTTTTATACTCGGCACCTTGTGCTATCCATTTTTCTAGAATAGCCTTTTCAAAATCCTCTAAAACAAGGTTAGATTCCGGTGGTGGCATGATCAAATTAAGATCATCACTGAAAATACGTTCTACCAAACTACTTTTAGCTGCATTACCGGGCACAATGGCCGCATGGTCCTTAAGTTCGCCCAAAGCCCTGTATGCTTCTTCGGCGGAGTGAAGGGATAGATCACCTTCAACGGCATTCTTATCTGGACCGTGACATATAAAACATCGGTCCGATAGAATAGGCTTTACATGAAAAGTGAAATCGATTTTTTCGGGTATGGCCGTTTCTTTATTGCCATCTTCCAATGCAATTGTCTTATCAGCTTCGGAAGCACAACTGCATAATACACAGCTTGCAAAAACAATAGCAGCAATGCTGAACAATTGGCTCATTACATTCTTGGTCATTGATGGCGGTTTTAAATCTGTAATGAACTTACAAACTTTACCATTTAATAACCGTTAAAATTCGACCAATAACAGAGCAAACAAGCTAAATAATACCAAAATTCGTAAAAATGAAATCATAAAATATGATTATCTCAAAAAATACTTGAAATACTTGTAAAAACAGCAATAAGCAGTAGTGTTTGATTTTACGATAGATACAGATCCACTAGACCTTCTGGTGTAGTTACAAGAATACGCTTATTCTCACGATCTACCTTAGTGATGATATCATCACTTATGGGTATTAATAATTGTGCGCCATCTTTTTCTACCTCAAAGAGCGCTTGTGCAGTTGTATCGTTAACACTTTGTATAATACCAATATCACCGTGAACGGAGTCGATCATAGCAAAACCGATAATCTCATGATAATAGAATTTGTTGCCGGTAAGTTTTGGCAACATGGTAAGGGGCAAATAAAGTCCAGATTTCATGATACGATCTGCATCTGATTCTGATTTCACCTCTTCAAAATCTATACGAAGTAAGTTAGATTTATGAAGTCGGCATCTTTTAATAAAAAATGGAACCAGATTGTTTCCTAAAGAAACAAATACTGATTCCATATTTTCGTATATCTCAGGATCATCGGTATCTAGTTTAACCAATACCTCACCTTTGAAACTATATTTTGAAACGATATTACCTAGGTAGAAACAATCTTCCTTTCGCATCGTTTATTAAAAATTATGCTTTATCGTCTTCAGCAGGAGCTTCAGTAGCTTGTTCTGGCTCACCAGCAGCTTCAACAGCTTCCACTTCCGCTTCAGCGTCTTCACCTTCTGGAGTCTCTGGCAAAGCAGCAGCGGCAGCTTCAGCAGCACGCTTATCGTTTACTTCTTTCTCAGCCTTTAATGCAGCAGCTCTAGCTTCTGCTTTCGCTTTATCCAATCCACCAACTTTATCGGCAATTGCAGCTTCTTTTTCAGTAACCCAAGCGTTGAATTTTTCTTCAGCTTGCTCTTCGGTCAATGCTCCTTTACGAACACCACCTAATAAATGATGCTTTAAAAGTACACCTCTATAAGAAAGAATAGCTTTAGCAGTATCCGTTGGTTGTGCTCCGTTTTGTAACCACTTTACAGAACTATCAACATCAAGTTCAATAGTTGCAGGGTTTGTATTAGGATTGTAGATACCTAATTTTTCCAAAAATTTACCATCTCTTTTAGCTCTTGCATCTGCAGCAACTACCCAATAGAATGGTTTACCTTTTTTACCGTGTCTTTGTAATCTAATTTTTACTGGCATATCACATTAATTTGTAGGGTGCCCGACCCCTGATTATTAATTCTAGTTTTTTAACTCGTTCGCCATCAATAAGCAAAGCCCATCTGAAAGCGGGTGCAAATATAATTCAAAATGCTGAATTGGCAACAATGTTTTAAAGTTATTTGAATCAACAAACCCAAAATTCTTTTCAAGCTCTAAAAACACTCAAATTCAATTATTTAAATCAGGAATAGCCCAAATAAAAATAGCTAAAAAATCACCCGTTGATAACTCTTAGCAACTACGTTTTCACCAACACCTCCTTTTTCGTAATTTTATAGGCACTTTTTAGGTCAAAATTCTGACCTCTTTTGAACACTCAGAAAACACGATATGTACCTTATTTTTGATACCGAAACCACCGGTCTTCCAAAAAATTGGAATGCCCCTATTACTGACACGGACAACTGGCCACGTTGTATACAGATCGCTTGGCAGTTGCATGATGAAATGGGTAATTGTATTGAACATCAAGATTATTTGGTGCGCCCAGACGGATTCAACATACCCTATGATGCTGAACAGATCCACGGGATTTCTACAGAACTTGCCGAGCAACAAGGTGTATCTCTTGCAGAGGTTTTAGAGAAATTCAACATTGCTATGTCCAAAACAAAATTCATTGTTGGGCAAAATGTTGGATTCGATGTGAATATCATGGGAGCGGAATTTCACCGTTTAGGTGTTGAAAACCCATTACAAGAACTTCCTGTTTTAGACACTTGTACAGAACACACTGCACAACTATGCCAAATACCCGGTGGTCGTGGTGGTAAGTTCAAATTACCCACACTGACAGAACTGCATGAATTTTTGTTTGGCGAACCATTCGGTGAAGCCCACAATGCAACCGCCGATGTTGAAGCTACCACACGTTGTTTTCTAGAACTTATACGAAAGCAACAATATACCAAAGAACAATTAGACGTTCAACCCGATTATTTCAAGAATTTCTCCGAAGCTAATCCGCAAGAGATTCAACTTATCGGTCTTAAGCATATCAACCTTAAAAAAGCATCGAAAAAAATTGCCGATGCCCTATGGGAACAAGATACGGGCGGAGTTTCACAAGAAGAAATACAGGAGAACCTAGCGACATTAGAAAATGCAAGTTTTGCGCATTTACATAACCATACGCAATTCTCTATTCTACAGTCCACCATAAGTGTTCCTGATCTAGTAGCGGCAGCCGCCAAGGCAAAAATGCCGGCAGTAGCTATGACGGACCATGCGAATATGATGGGCGCCTTTCATTTCGTCAACGGCGTACTCAATCATAATAAAGGAGTAGAATCCAGGAACGAAGCCAATCAAAAGCGCTATGAGGCTACCCAAAACGGAACGCTGGAAGAAGGTCAAGAACCTTTAGAGGAATTGCCCGAACCAGAACAAGAGATCACACCCATAATTGGTTGTGAATTTCAAGTATGTGAAGACCATACCAACAAATCTCAAAAAGATAATGGATACCAAATAGTCATGCTTGCCAAGAGCAAAAAAGGGTATCTGAATTTGGCAAAAATGTCTTCAATAGCCTTTGTAGACGGTAAATACTACGTACCACGTATTGATAAGAAAATTGTTGAGCAGTACAAGGAAGACGTCATGGTACTTACCGGTAACTTATATGGTGAAGTTCCAAGTAAAGTACTGAACGTAGGTGAAAATCAGGCTGAAGAGGCATTACTTTGGTGGAAAGAAACCTTTGGCGACGATCTCTACATAGAAATTATGCGCCATGGTCAAGAAGATGAAGACCGTGTGAACCAAGTTTTAATACAGTTCGCAAAAAAGCACAATGTTAAGCTCGTTGCTACCAATAACACGTATTATGCAGAGAAAGAAAATGCCCATGCGCATGATATTCTTTTATGTGTAAAAGATGGGGAAAAACAATCGACTCCCATAGGTCGTGGTCGTGGTTACCGCTATGGCTTGCCCAACCAAGAATACTACTTTAAATCATCTGATGAGATGAAGGAGCTTTTTAAGGATATTCCTGAAGCCATCATCAATATTCAAGAAATTATAGACAAGGTAGAAACCTTTACTCTTGCACGTGACGTACTGTTACCTGCTTTTGATATTCCAGAAGAGTTTCAATTCGAAGAAGATAAATTAGACGGAGGCAAACGTGGTGAGAACAAATTTCTAAGACACATTACCTATGAAGGTGCCAAAAAGAGATATGGGGAGATTACGCCCGAAATTGATGAACGGTTAGACTTTGAACTCAAGGTAATTGAAAAGACCGGCTACCCAGGGTATTTCTTGATTGTGGAAGATTTCATAAGGGCGGCAAGGCAAATGGATGTATCCGTTGGTCCGGGTCGTGGATCGGCTGCGGGATCTGCAGTTGCCTATTGCTTATGGATTACGAATTTAGACCCTATTAAGTACGATTTACTTTTTGAGCGTTTCCTAAATCCGGATCGTGTAAGTATGCCCGATATCGATATTGACTTTGATGACGAAGGGCGAAGTCGGGTTATGGACTACGTAATTGACAAGTATGGATCTAACCAGGTAGCACAGATTATTACCTATGGTACCATGGCCGCGAAATCATCTATTCGAGATACGGCTAGAGCGCTTGATCTACCTTTAGGTGATGCGGACCGTATGGCGAAGTTGATCCCGAACATGTCCAAGCTGAAAAAAATTATCGGCATTGATGAAAAGGTACTCCGAAGCAAATTCAACAGTGAAGAACTCGAGAAGATAAACGAGCTTTTGAACATTTCCGAAGGCGACGGATTAGAATCTGAAACCTTAAACCAAGCGTACGTATTGGAAGGCTCTGTACGTAACACCGGTATTCACGCCTGTGGGGTTATCATTACACCAGATGATATAACCAAGTTCGTACCCGTGGCGCTTGCCAAAGATTCGGAAATGTACTGTACCCAATTTGACAACTCAGTAGTAGAAAGCGCAGGGTTGTTGAAAATGGATTTTTTGGGACTAAAAACGTTGACCTTAATTAAGGATACCGTTAAAATCGTAAAAGCCAAACATGGTGTTGAGCTAGACCCGGAGAATTTTCCGCTGGATGATGAAAAAACCTATGAACTTTTCCAACGTGGTGAAACGGTAGGTGTATTCCAATATGAATCTCCCGGAATGCAGAAACACATGAGATCCCTAAAACCAACGGTTTTTGCCGATCTTATTGCCATGAACGCCTTGTACCGTCCTGGTCCTATGGAATACATACCAAGTTTCATTGCCCGTAAACACGGCACCGAAGAAATTGTATATGACCTTGACGCTTGTGAAGAATACCTAGCGGAAACTTATGGCATTACAGTTTATCAAGAGCAAGTGATGCTCCTATCGCAAAAACTGGCAGACTTTACTAAAGGTGAAGCCGATGTATTGCGTAAGGCAATGGGTAAAAAACAGAAGCACGTACTAGATAAAATGAAGCCAAAGTTCATTGAACAAGCTTCAGCAAAAGGACATGCCGTAGATAAATTGGAAAAAATTTGGAAAGACTGGGAAGCGTTTGCAGCCTATGCCTTTAACAAATCGCACTCCACTTGCTATGCCTGGATCGCCTACCAAACTGCATATTGTAAAGCCCACTACCCTGCCGAGTATATGGCGGCGGTACTGAGTAACAACATGAACGATATTAAACAGGTTACATTTTTCATGGAAGAATGTAAGCGTATGGGCTTAGATGTACTTGGACCAGATGTAAACGAATCTTACTACAAATTTGCCGTAAACGATGCCGGTGCGGTTCGTTTTGGTATGGGAGCGGTAAAAGGCGTTGGTCGTGGTGCCGTTGAAACCATAGTTGAAAACAGAAAAGATGTAGGTCCTTATAAATCTGTATTCGATTTTGCCAAACGAATAGACCTACGTGCAGCCAATAAAAAAGCATTTGAGAACCTTGCCGTTGCAGGTGGCTTCGATTCTTTTGGTACTACACATAGGGCACAATATTTTCATGATGAAGGTGACGGCATTACATTCCTTGAAAAAGTCATTAAATACGGTGCAAAGTATCAAGAAAACGAAAATTCTTCACAAGTAAGCCTTTTTGGTGACGCCAGTGAGGTTCAAATACCGGAACCCGTTGTACCACCTTGCGAAGAATGGGGAACCATGGAAAAACTCCGTCGAGAAAAAGAAGTGGTAGGTATCTATATATCCGGACACCCTTTGGACGATTTTAAAACGGAAATCAAAGCTTTTTGTAACGCAAATGTTGGCTGCGTAAACGATTTACCCACGTATGTAAACAGAGAACTTACGTTTGCAGGAGTCATTACAGATGTACAGCATAGGGTTTCTAAAAATGGTAAAGGCTGGGCTGCGTTTACCATGGAAGATTACACGGACTCTTTTGAATTTAGAATATTTGGTGAGGAATACCTGAAATTTAGACATTTCTTAATGATCAATTCCTTCGCGTATGTAAAACTCTATGTACGAGATGGATGGACAAATAAGGATACGGGAAAGAAAGGAGACCCAAGAATGCAATTCAATAGCTTTATGTTATTACAAGAGGTCATGGAAACCTATGCCAGAAAACTGACCATTAAACTTAATATTGCCGAGTTAAAAGAAGAAAAAGTCAGGACCTTAAAAGACACCTTTGACAACCATAAAGGAGACCATGCCATTAAATTTATTGTCTACGAAATGGAAGAAAAAATTAAGGTGAATTTGAACAGTAGAAGACAAAAAGTACAAATTTCGAGCGAATTATTACAACTTTTAGAGCAACAAGACGTTCATTTTAAGCTCAACTAAATAATGTAATTATGGAGTATTAGGCTAAGAATATGCGTTTTACAAACATCATTACTGCAAATTATAACTTTTATTTAGCAGTAAAATGTAAGAAAATAGCCCTAAAAATTGATAAATTAGCTTGATACCCCTATAGGCAAAACGAATTGTTGGCCCGTAAGGAAACAGAAGAATAATTGACTAAATTTGCATAATCAATAAAAGTAAATAAAATGGCATTAGAAATAACAGATGCTACTTTTGACGAGGTAGTTTTAAAAAGCGATAAACCTGTAGTAGTAGATTTTTGGGCAGCATGGTGCGGTCCTTGTCGTATGGTAGGTCCTATCATAGACGAAGTTAGTACTGAATATGACGGCAAAGCTGTTGTTGGCAAGGTTGATGTAGATGCAAATCAAGAGTTTGCTGCAAAATATGGTGTACGTAATATACCAACAGTTTTAGTTTTTAAAGACGGCGAGATAGTAAGTAGACAAGTAGGTGTATCACCTAAGAAAGTGTACACAGACGCTATTGACGCAGCTTTGTAAGCAACTGTATCACGTTATAATAAAATAAGTTAGGAGAGCCGGCATTTGCCGGCTCTTGTTATTTGCAGTAATTTTAATTCTTTCCATTTATATAGTTCAGTCGTCTTCACTATCTTTAGTAATGTGAATCTACAATCAGAATTAAACAAATCGTCGTTATTCTCCAATTTAGAGCTACTTGCCAATCAAGTTGTAGAAGGCTTTATAAGTGGAATACACCGCAGTCCGTTCCATGGGTTTTCTGCGGAATTTGCGGAACATAAAATCTATAACAATGGCGAAAGTACCAAGCATATAGATTGGAAACTATTTGCCAAAACAGACAAGCTGTACACCAAGAGATATGAGGAAGAGACCAATTTAAGATGCCACATGATCTTGGATAACTCTGCTTCTATGTATTATCCTGAGGTAGACAATTTAAGTATTGACAATTTAAATAAAATTGGTTTTAGCGTCTTGAGTATAGCAGCGTTGATGAACGTACTTAAAAGACAACGAGATGCTGTTGGCCTTAGCATATACTCCGATGCTTATAACTATTACGCCCCTGAAAAAGGCAGCGAACGTCATTTTCAGATGCTTTTAGCCCAGTTAAGTAGTGTGGGTATGGCAAAGAATCCACCTAAGGAGACCAAAACATACACCTACTTACATCAGATTGCAGAGAATATTAAGCGTAGAAGCCTTATTTTTTTGTTTACCGATATGTTTCAAACCGAAAAAAATGATGCAGAATTGTTTGAAGCGCTACGTCATTTAAAATATAATAAGCATGATGTGGTACTTTTTCACCCAATGGATAAACAGCGAGAAATCTTCTTCAATTTTGAAAACACCCCCAAGAGATTTGTCGATGTAGAAACTGGAGAACATTTAGACCTCTATGCAGACAACATAAAAGAAGCTTATAATGAACGGGTTACAAATTACTTAAATGATATAAAAATGAAATGTGCCCAATATAAAATTAAATATGTGGACATAGATATACACCGAGATTTCTCTACAGTGCTGAATACTTTTCTTGTGGAGAGAAATAAGTTTCTCTAGTTTGAAAAAAAATAAAGAAAAATGTTTGTGCAATTGAAAATGCGGTGTATATTTGCACTCGCTAAACGCCACGGTCTGGTAGTTCAGTTGGTTAGAATACCTGCCTGTCACGCAGGGGGTCGCGGGTTCGAGTCCCGTCCAGACCGCTAAATGGGAAATCAAATTTCCTCAAAACCTTGTAAATCTTATGATTTGCAAGGTTTTATGTTTTTAGGGCAATCATATAATTTCATATCATTTGCATCTAAAAGGTCACAAATCGTCAACATATTTTTTTATCTGCGATTATGTTGACAGATTGACGTAACTTACTGGTGTTAGTATAGTTGATTTGACTTTCGTCTCACTAAATGTTTAATCATTAAAGACGACAATTATGCGAACTTCATCAACATTTTCAATATTGTTTTGGGTGTACGGAAAACGTGCTGTAAACAACAAAGCAAATATCTACATTCGGGTTACCTTAAACGGTAAACGTGTCAACATTAGTCTCAAGAAGAAAATCAATATTTCTACTTGGGATGAAAAACTACAAAGAGCAAGTGGGACCGATAAGGATTCCCGTATTCTCAATCTTTACTTGAACGAAGTACAATCAAAAGTATATAGGATTTACGAAGATTTCAAGAGGGATGAAGTGCCTTTCACTTCCCAAATGGTCAAAGCCAAATTTTTAGGCGAAGATAAAACACGTTTTTCCTTTCAAAACCTTGTTGATTACTACAATGAAAAGATGCAACATAAGTTGCATAGGAATACGATGGGTCAATATAAGACCAGTCAACGTTATATGATGGAATATATTCTAAAGGAATACAAACTGACAGACATCCCACTTTTCAATCTTGAATATGGTTTTATCGTGGGCTTTGAAGATTTTCTTCGGTCGTATGTACCTAAAAGCGGACAATCTAAAATTGGCAATAATACCGCAATGAAGCATATTAAGCGTTTACGCAGAATGGTTACTCTTGCCTATCGGATGAAATGGATTGAAAGAGACCCGTTTGTCAATTTTAAAATGAAAATTGAAAAGAAAGAACGTGGTTTCCTTACAGATTTTGAATTATTAAGTATTGAAGATTTGTCTTCTTCCATAGAGCGTCTTATGGTTGTGAAAGATTTATTTGTTTTTAGTTGTTACACCGGTATTTCTTATGTTGACATTGTACAATTAAATGAAGATAATATTGTAATGGGTATAGATGGTAGTCCTTGGATAATGGCCGAAAGAGTAAAAACAGGTGCACCATTCAAAATTCCACTATTACCCAAAGCTGCAATCTTAATAGATAAATACAAAGACCATTATAGAACCAATGACACATCCAATCTTTTGCCCAAGTTATCTAATCAGAAATTGAACAGTTATTTAAAGGAAATCGCTGACCTATGTGGTATCAAAAAAAACCTGACTTTTCATATGGCGCGCCATACTTTTGCTACCACAGTAACTTTAAGCAATGGTGTTCCAATAGAGACAGTATCTAAATTATTAGGGCATACCAAACTATCCACAACACAAATCTATGCAAGGGTCGTTGAGAGGAAAGTGAGTGATGATATGGCGCTTCTCAAATCAAAAATTGGTTGATGAAATTTTATAAGCATTTACTAACTGTTGAAATCTTCAATTGAGATTTTAACAGTTTGCATTTTCATTCCACTACCTTTACAGACTAAAATAGTGTGTATGATTATAAAGGTAAAATGGGAAGATTTTAAAGAAGAAATCGATGGGTTTGTATCTACTGGAAATGCAATTGTCGATAAATATAGGTCTTCAAAAACAGAAGATGAATTTAATAATTTTAAGGAAGAAAAACAATCTTGGGAAAATACTGTTGTTAGCTATGTTCGAGCATCTTTTGAACCAGAAAACAGAAATTTTGCAAATGAGTTTAAAGCTCAAAGAGGATATAATACTGGCTTTAAATTAGGGACTGACCAAAAAATTAAAAATGAAATTCAAGCCCTAAAAGATGAAATCAACGGGCTTGACTACTACTTGAAAATGTTATTCATTTCAGATGCAATTGTAAGGCCAGATGAAATTGATTTGAATGAACGTCAAAATCTTGACACCGAAGGCATACTCGAACTAATACTTTCAAAACTATATGACCTTTATAAAGATGGTAAATACCATTCTATTAACTGGATTCTTGAAGGCAATGGAATTAAATTAAACGGTCGTGGCGAAGATTGGGACTATGGAAGAATGCTTGAAAACCGAGGATTTATTGAATGTATGAATGGCAGGAATGTAAATGCCAAACTGAAATTGGAAGGTAAATATGCCATTGAGCAATCAAGAAAAGCCCAGACAACGGACTATTCCAAAATTAGTAATTCCGATGAGGAACTGAAAGAACTTATAAAACAGGTTCTCTCGAAAATTGAAGGTTTAGGTTTTGGACAGCAAATTATTTTCGACGAGTTCGATGAGCTTCGCGATGACATTCCGCATTTGAGCAAAAAGTCATTTGGTCAATTATTAAAATCGAAACTTGGCGATTTAGTAACAGCCAAGGCATTTGATAAGGCATTAGCGAGCGAAATATTCAAAGAATTTACAAGTCAAGTATTGCCATTTTAATTTATGAGGTTACGCAATACGTGTTTTCAGATAAACAACGTATCTATGGTAAATCTACAGTTTCCTTCTTCGTAAATAATCTTGAGCCAGATGATAGTGTAACACGAACTTTTGAGAGTGAAGATGAGACCGTGAATTGGCTTATGGACAATGACGATTACCCAAGAATGTTATTTGAAAACCTATTTCACACATCCAATTCTGTAATATTTCATTGCGGTGTTAAAGAGCCTATTACAAATTCCTATTCAAATGCTGTAAAAATTATATTGACATTTTTCTTTCACAACAACCATACGCTATCAAACAAACTTCATCCACAAAGAGGCAGATGATACATTAAATAGTGTGATTAATTTCTGATTTCATACTGCTGATTAATCTTTGCACAGCCTGTGCATCGATTAATTTGTATCTTTGTCAAACTTTATGAAAATATTCTTTTCCATATCAATGTCAATTTTATTCTTTTTTCAGGGAATTAGCATTGATATGGACTTTTGTGGACCAATTAAAGAAATTTCAAGCATTATTACCCATTATCAAGACCATAAAGTTTATGGAGACTCTTTCCTTGAATATGTAGTTGAAGATTACATTGACAATGATGCAAAAAATGAAGGGCATCATAATAACCCAGATAAGGAGAATACACCAGTCCATTCCCATCATCAATGTTGTCACCCTCTAGTATTAATTATTGCGAACAACAATTCGGCTTTAACCAATCAACTAAAGCTTGAAGATAAAAAACAGTTCAACTTTCATAAAGTAGACTTCACTTCCAGATATCTGGAATCACTTTTGCAACCTCCTAAAGTATAATTCAGTTTTTTTTAAGGATAGATATATCCTAACGTGATGCTTCTCAAGACAGGCATTGCTATATAAATACGTTGCACCTATTCGCATCGTAAGTTTTAAACTGAATTAATACATTTTCTATGATTAACAAAATCATTTCATTTTCCATTAATAACAAGTTTATTA